>JAEEGH010002868.1_pt1 | contig 45861 bp, 37 predicted proteins | sample 9134181 | NCBI WGS metagenome assembly JAEEGH01 (sample SAMN16246544, study PRJNA631951) | gut metagenome | biome: gut microbiome; feature: rumen; material: DP-attached | host: Bos | place: Iran: Karaj | collected 2018-10
AGCCAAGCGCATGGAGATCGGCGCTGTGCTAGCTGCGGCGCCGCGGCGCCAGGTGAAACGCCTGACCAGCGACCCTGGCGACGTAATCATCTTGTTAGGAGGCCGTACCGGCCGCGATGGCTGCGGCGGTGCCACAGGAGCATCGAAAGCCCACAACTCGTCGTCTCTGACCACCTGCGGTGCCGAGGTGCAGAAAGGTAACGCCCCCACCGAGCGCAAGATTCAACGCCTGTTCCGCCGCGAAGAGGTGTCGGGCCTGATAAAGAAGTGCAACGATTTCGGTGCCGGCGGCGTGAGCGTGGCCATCGGTGAGCTGGCCGACGGCCTGCAAATCAATCTCGACAAGGTACCGAAGAAATATGCCGGCCTGGACGGCACAGAGCTCGCCATCAGCGAGAGCCAGGAGCGCATGGCCGTGGTGGTAGACCCCGCCGACGCTGAGAAGATGTTGAAGTATGCCGACGAGGAGAACCTAGAGGCTGTGGTGGTGGCCACCGTCACTGCCGAGCCCCGCATGGTAATCAGCTGGCGCGGCAAGGAGATTGTGAACTTGAGCCGTCGCTTTATCGACACCAACGGCGCCCACCAGGAGACCGAGGTCCGCGTGGCCATGCCCGCCGAGAAAGAGACCGCGGAGACCGGTGCCACAACCAAACAAGAGACCGTCAAGAGCCGTTGGCTGGACAATCTCTCGAACCTGAACGTCTGTTCGCAGAAAGGTCTGGTGGAGATGTTCGACAGCACCGTGGGTGCAGGCAGCGTAGTGATGCCCTACGGCGGTAAAACGCAGATGTCCCCGACCCAGTGCATGATGGGCATGCTGCCCACCCTCACCGCCGAATGCGACACGGTGACACTGATGAGCTATGGCTACGACCCCTACCTGAGCAGTTGGAGCCCCTTCCACGGCGCCGCCTACGCTGTGGTAGACTCGGTGGCTAAGATTGCCGCAGCAGGCGGCAATGTCAGCCGTGTAAGGCTCACCTTCCAAGAATACTTCAAGAAACTGGGCAACAACCCCTACCGCTGGGGCGAGCCCTTTGCAGCACTGCTGGGTGCCTACAGCGCTCAGATGGGTCTGAAACTGCCCGCCATCGGAGGCAAGGACTCCATGAGCGGCACCTTCAACGACATCGACGTCCCCCCGACGATGTGCAGTTTTGCCGTGGGCATCAGCAATCTGAAGCATGTTGTCACTCCCGAACTGAAGCAGGCTGGCAACTATCTCTACCTGCTGGAGGTGAAGCCCGACAAGAACGGTATGCCAACCTACAAGATGCTGCTGGCCATGTACACCGCGCTGTATCAGGCCGTGGGCAAAGGCTCCATCAAATCGGCCTATGCCGTTGGTTTTGGCGGCATCGCCGAGGCCGTGAGCAAAATGGCCTTCGGCAACCGCATGGGTGTGAAGTTCGACGGCGACTTCAGCGAAGAAGAACTGTTTGAGAAGAAATACGGTGCCATCGTAGTGGAGGTGGTGAACTGCGGCTCGCTGCCTGCCGTGGCACGCAAGATTGGCCGTGTGACCGACACCGCCACCTTCGAGATTGGCGGCGAGACCATCGGCATGGACGAGATGCTGAAAGCTTGGACCGGGACGCTGGAGAGCATCTTCCCCACCCAGAGCGGTGCCAAGAACGACACCCCCGTCAGTCAGACCCAGCCCTACAAGGCCAAGCATGTATATGTGTGCAAACACAAGGTGGCACGTCCCAAAGTGTTCATCCCCGCCTTCCCCGGCACCAACTGCGAATACGACTCGGCCCGTGCATTCATCCGTGCTGGCGCCGATGCCGACATCATGGTGTTCCGCAACCTCAACAGCCAACAGATTGAGGAGAGTGTTGACGCCTTTGCCAAAGCAATAAACAACAGCCAAATAGTGATGATACCCGGTGGCTTCTCGGCCGGCGACGAGCCCGACGGCAGTGCCAAGTTCATCACCAGCGTCTTCCGCAACCCCGCTATCAGCGATGCTGTGATGCGTCTGCTGAACGAACGCGACGGACTGATGCTTGGCATCTGCAATGGATTCCAGGCACTGGTGAAACTGGGACTTGTCCCCTACGGCGAAATCCGTCCGCAAAGCGAGGATGCCCCCACCCTCACCTTCAACACCATCGGCCGCCACCTGAGCATGATAGCCCACACCAAGGTCGTCAGCAATCTGTCGCCCTGGCTGCAGCAGGCCGAACTGGGCAAGACCTATGTGGTGCCCATCTCACACGGTGAGGGCCGCTTTGTAGCCCCGAAGGAGTGGATTGACCGCCTGTTTGCCAACGGCCAGGTAGCCACCCAGTACGTCGACCTTGACGGAAACGCCACCATGCAGGAGCCTTACAATATGAACGGCTCGTACATGGCCATCGAAGGCATCACAAGCCCCGACGGACGTGTGCTGGGCAAGATGGCCCACAGCGAACGCTGGCGTCCCGGCACTTATCGCAACATCATCGGCGACCAAGACCAACGCATCTTCGAGAGCGGCGTAGCCTATTTCGCATAACAACAGTAACCCATTAAATCACATTATATGAAAAAAACAATCGCATTATTCACCATGCTCCTTGCCACCATGGCCCTCTTTGCCAACCCTGTCGACAAAGAACGCGCCGACCGTGTGGCTAAGAACGCTGTGATACGCTTCTGTGCCGAGCTGCATGGCATCGACACCGACCTGCCTGTCGAGCTGACCTATATGTCGCCAGCCATGGACGCCAAGCTCCTCCACATCTATCAGTACCGCCATGGCGAAGTGGAGGGATTTATTGTCATCAGCGGCGACGACATGAGCGACCCCGTGCTGGCCTTCTCCGACGAGGGTGCACAGGATCTCTCTAGCTCTTTCGAAACGAACCCCGCCTTCTGCCAACAGCTGAAACACTATTCCAATGAGTTAACCATCGCACGCAAAGCCAAGGCCTCTGCACCCGCGCACGTCACCCGCAAATGGAAGATGCTCGAAGAAGAGTATGTCCCCGCAAAAGGCGACATGTATAACGACCGCATCAACAAACTGCTGGGCGGTATGAAATGGGGGCAGGGCACACCTTACAACTCCCTCTGCCCGCGGAAAGCCATAACAGGCTGTGTGGCCACCGCTTTTGGCATGATTATGAACTACTGGGACTACCCCGAACACGGTTTTGGCCAACACTCATACAACGGTGCAGACAACCCTGCCGCCTATCCCGGTTGGAATTACGGCGAACTCACTGCCGACTTCGAACACACCTACTACGACTGGGCAAACATGGAAGACTATGCCTACATCAACAGCCCCGAGGAGGTGAAGACCGCCATCGGCACACTGATGTTTCATATAGGTGTGGCCCTCGACATGCGCTATGGCGAGAACGCCAGCGGATGCTGGTCGCTCCCCGAATACGCCATCTACGACACCAGCCTCCACCTCGACCCCAAAATCAGTGCCCCATACCGTATCCCCAAGCACTTCGGCTACAAATTCTCCTATGCCGGCATGCGCGATTCCATCGGAAGCGATACCCTCTGGATGCAGATGCTCTACCAGAGTTTGGCCGACAGCATGCCCATCTACTACGCCGGTTGGGAGAGAGACAGCAGCGACGATGGCCACAGCGGCACCTCCGGCCACGGCTACATCCTCGACGGCTATTTCTCCGACGAGGTCGACTCCAACCTTTTCCACATCAACTGGGGGTGGGACGGCAACAACAACGGCCTCTTCAAACTCGACGCCATGACACCTTCCGGCTACGACTTCACCCAATGGCATGGTGCCGTCATTGGACTTGAGCCAGACACCTCATACCATGGCTACGACCCCGCCGCCATCCCCATGCCCAGCATGGCAATGCCAAAGGTGTATTCCCGCAACGGTCACATTGTGGCCGACGGCATCGACGGACAGGCCGCAGCCGTCTTCGACATCATGGGACGTTGCATCGCCACACGACCCGCCCATCAAGGCAATACCTGGAGCCTCCATGTCCGTCCCGGCATCTATGTGGTACGTATCGGCCAGTTGCCGGCTCAAAAAGTAATCGTCATCAACAACTAAGACCCTTTTCACAGAAAACATAGTATCATGAGCAACGCAATCAACAACCTCCAGCCCGCCGCCATCTGGCACTACTTCGGCGTGCTGATGAATATCCCCCGTCCCTCGAAACACGAAGCCAAAGTGTCGGCATTCCTGCAAGATTTCGGCCACGGTCTCGGCCTTGAAACCCTCGCCGACGAAGTGGGCAACGTACTCATCCGCAAACCTGCCTCACCAGGATACGAGAACGCCCCCGGTGTTTGTCTCCAAGCCCACATGGACATGGTGTGCGAGAAAAACGGCGACAAAGACTTCGACTTCCTCACCCAACCCATTCAGGCCTACGTCGAGGACGGCTGGCTGATAGGCGACGGCACCACCCTCGGCGCCGACGACGGCATCGGCGTGGCTGCCGCCATGGCCATTCTGGCCGACAACAGCATCCAACATGGTCCCCTCGAATGCCTTTTCACCGTCGACGAAGAAACCGGCCTCACCGGTGCCGCCAACCTCCGCACCGACTGGCTTAAGAGCGACATCCTCCTCAACTTCGACGACGAGGACGAAGGCGAGTACTGCATCGGCTGTGCCGGTGGCATCGACACCACCGTAGCCATCGACTACACCACCCGCCCCGTTCCTGCAGGCGAAAGCTCCTACCGCATCAAGGTGTCCGGCCTGACAGGCGGCCACAGCGGCGACGACATCAACCGTGGCCGCGGCTGCGCCATCAAGCTCCTCAACCGCATCCTCTGGAACGCCACCGAGAAGCACCTGATAGGCCTTGCCCGCATCGACGGCGGCAACCTGCGCAACGCCATCGCCCGCGAGGCTTGGGCCGACATCGTCGTGGCACACGACCACGAAGAGGATTTCAAACAGATGGTCGCCGACTTTGCCGAGCACATCCGCTTCGAATTCCGCAGCACCGAGCCTAACCTCCAGGTCGCACTCGAACCCATTGCCGAACCCGCCTGCCTTATCGACCGCCAGACCCAGTACAACCTCCTCAACGCGCTTTACGCCTGTGCCCACGGCGTGCTGGCCATGAGCCGCGAGATAGAGAACTTTGTCGAGACCTCCACCAACCTCGCCTCCGTCAAGATGGACGACCGCCAAATCCATATCGCCACCAGCCAGCGCAGCTCCGTCGAGAGTGCCAAGCATGCCGCAGCGCAGAAAATCGAAGCCACCTTCCGCATGATTGGAGCCCATGTCACCCATGGCGACGGCTACCCCGGCTGGACCCCCAACCCCGACAGCAAAGTGCTCAAAGTGGGCGTAGAGACCTACAAACGCATGTTCGGCCACGACCCCATCGTCCGTGCCATCCATGCCGGCCTCGAATGTGGCCTCATCGGCGAGAAATACCCCAACATGGACATGATCAGCTATGGTCCCACCCTGCGCGGTGTCCATGCCCCTGGCGAGAAAATTGAGATTCGGACCGTCGAGATGTTCTGGAATCTCACATGTGAAATCTTACGCAATCTGAAATGATTGGAGTACTCGGAAGCGGTTCCTGGGCCACCGCCATTGTCAAGCTGTTATTAGAGCAACCCTCCGCAAGGGTTTGCTGGTATGTCCGTGAACCCGAAATACGCAAAAGCCTTGCCCAACACGGACACAACAACCGTTACCTTGGAGAAGTGTCCTTCGACCCTTCCCGCATCGAAATATGCAGCCATCCGCAGCAAGTCGTCGACCTATGCGAGACCGTCTATCTGGTCATCCCCACGGCATTCCTTCACTCTGCCCTGCAGCAGGTCAACCCCGACACGCTCCAGCAGCGGAACCTCGTTTCCGCCATCAAGGGCTTTGTGCCCGAAGCCGACATGGTCGTCACCGACTACTTGCAGCACTACTACAATATCCAACCCGACCACTTGGCCATCATCAGCGGCCCCACTCATGCCGAAGAGGTGGCCCGCGAGCGGCTCACCTTCATCACCGTGGCCTCTCCCAACCACCAACTGGTCGAGACCGTCATGCAGCAACTCCGCTGCCGCTACATCAACATCAACTCGTCCACCGACATGCTCGGCATACAATACGCCACAGCGCTGAAGAACATCTACGCCGTGGCGGCAGGTATGTGCAAAGGCATGGGCAGCGGCGACAACCTCATGGCCGTACTCGTCAGCTACGCCATTGCCGAGATGCGCACGTTCCTCCATGTCATGCAGCCGAATACCTCCATCATCATCTCGCCCGAGAACCTGCCGCCCTACGTCGGCGACCTCCTCGTCACCTGCTACTCCCAGCTCAGCCGCAACCGTACTTTCGGAGCCATGATAGGCCGTGGCTACACCGTCAAGAGTGCGCAGCTCGAGATGCACATGATAGCCGAAGGCTACTATGCCGCCAAGAGTCTGGAAAAAGTGCGGCAGGAGCGCCATATCGATATGCCCATAGCGCAAGCCGTCTACATGGTGCTATACGAAAACGCACGACCCGATGTCATCCTCCGCGCCTGGCAAATACGCACCTCCAACAACAACTAACCCACCCAACCCGTCAACAAGATCAACACAGCATCAACCTTACTATGAAACCACAAGTCAGCATCATCATGGGCTCCACCTCCGACCTCCCCGTCATGGAGAAAGCCTGCAAATTCTTTGAGGAGATGGAAATCCCCTTCGAAGTCAATGCCCTTTCGGCCCACCGCACCCCCGCCGAGGTCTCCGACTTCGCCCGCAATGCCGCCGCCCGCGGCATACGTGTCATCATTGCCGGTGCCGGCATGGCCGCCGCCCTGCCGGGCGTCATCGCCGCCGAGACCCCCCTGCCCGTCATCGGCGTACCCATCAAGGGCAGCACCCTCGAAGGCCTCGACGCCACCCTCGCCATCCTCCAGATGCCTCCGGGAATCCCTGTGGCCACCGTGGCCATCAACGGCGCTCAGAACGCCGCCATCCTCGCCATGCAAATCCTCGCCCTGGCCGACAGCACACTCATGCAGAAACTCATCGACTACAAATCAGGACTCAAAACCAAGATAGTCAAAGCCAACGAAGAGCTGGCACAACTGCAATACAAATACAAATGCTGAACGCACTAACATTAGCGAAATATCGAATTCAAGCATTAACGCATTCAAGCATTAACGAATTAACGAATTAACGAATTCACAAATTCATACATTAACGAATTAACGAATTAACGAATTAACGAATTCACAAATGATTACCATCGGCATCACCGGCACCCTCGGGGCAGGCAAAGGCACCATCGTCGACTACCTGCAGAAAGAAAAAGGCTTCTCACACTACTCCGTCCGGGCCTTCCTCATCGACGAAATCAAGGCACGTGGCATGGAAGTGAACCGCGACAGCATGACCCTTGTGGGTAACGACCTCCGCGCACAGCACTCCCCCTCGTGGATAATCGAGCAGCTCTACCAGCAGGCTCAAGCCTCCGGCAAGAACTGCATCATCGAGAGCATACGCACCCCGGGCGAAGTCGACGCCCTCCGCAGCAAGCCCAACTTCTACCTCTTTGCCGTCGATGCCGACCCGCGTGTACGTTACGACCGCGCCGTACTGCGCGGCAGCGAGACCGACCACATCGACTACGACACCTTCCTCGCCAACGAGCAGCGCGAGATGGACAACGCCGACCCGAACAAGCAGAACCTCAAATACTGTATCCAGCAGGCCGACTACTGCTTCGACAACAACGGAACCATCAACGACCTCAATCAACAGGTAGAGCAAGTCCTCGGCAAAATCATGTACCGCCGTCCCTCGTGGGACGAATACTTCATGGAGTTGGCCAACACCGCCTCCAAACGCGCCACCTGCGACCGTGGTCGCTCCGGCTGCGTCATCGTCAAAGACCGCCAGCTCCTCGTCACCGGCTATGTCGGCTCCCCCTCCGGCCTCCCCCACTGCGACGAGGTGGGACACCTCTTCCGCAAAACCATCGAAGCCGACGGCCGTATCACCACCCACTGCGTCCGCACCGTCCATGCCGAGCAGAACGCCATCTGCCAGGCCGCCCGCCGCGGCATCGCCCTCGACGGCGCCACCCTCTACTGCCGCATGACCCCCTGCCGCACCTGCGCCATGCTCATCATCAACTGCGGTATCAAGCGCGTCGTGTGCGAGCGCAAATACCACACCGGTGCCGAGAGCGAAGAACTCTTCCGCCAAGCCGGCGTACAGATTGAATTCTTCCACGACGAAATCCAGCAATACGACAATCAATAAAAATTGAAAGTTGAAAGCTGAAAATTGAAATTATAAACGACAAAAACAAATACAAAAGAGGACTTCTATTCATCACCCCAACGGGGTGAGATATGAATAACGTGGCGGAAGTCGAGAGCAGAGCCGAACTTGTTCGAGCTATGCCGAGAAGAAGCAACGTCTCGAAGAATCACCGTGCGCAGTGCGGTGATTATCCGTGGCAACGGAGTGCGTCCCGAAAGGGACGCGACATGATAACAAAAAAAAGACCCCTCAATATTATAACCCAAATCGGTCATTAGGGTTTATGACAGATTAGTATTTGTTACGAGCAAAATGAAATCACCGATATCTTCTAACTCCAAGGAGTTGCTGCAACGTTAGATACACAAAGGCTTGGAGGTCACCCACCAGCATAGGGAGAATCGCACAGACAACTACTCTTGAAATAAGATTTCATTGATTCGGATAAATTCGTATCTTTGCAGCGTGAAATCGTAGTGTTTGTTTTTGATGAGTACCGTTATTAATATATCGAAGACACAAATTATTATGGCTTTTGTGGCCACATGTATCGAGGCCACTGCTCGATGGCTGAACATGCCATATATAGATGTGTATCAGCGGATGAAACATGTGGGGCTGATTGAGAAGTATATCCTTCCTCACGACGAAACACTTCATACCGAAAGCCGTGAAAACCTTGCACAAGGACTGACGGAATGTCTTGAGAAGACCGCTAATACTTCATTTTCAATTAATTCACCTGACTTGAATTGCACAAATTACAATTCTCCAGAATCGTGTAATATGGGCTTGGACTATCATTTTGCCGAGCAGGTAATAGTCCGAACGGAGTTCAACAAGGATGATGACCCCGTTAAGTCACCTGTCATACAGGAGATTATTATGAGCAACCGCATCGGTGCCATCTCGGTGGAGTTGGCCAAGCGTCTTGATATAGCACCCGAGAAAGCCTTGCAGCTGTTCTACGAAAGCCAGACCTGCGCCGACCTGCACGACAAATCCACTGGCCTCTATCTCTATGGCGACCTGTATGTTGCCGATGAGTTTATGAGAGAAAAAGAGTATGCGATATAGTACTGTGCATTGCCGTCGTTCTCACCGAGAGATGTTTTCGAATGTGAAAGGGTAGATGGTGCATTTGTAAAATATATTTGGCTGTATCGGAAAAATGTTGTATTTTTGCAAATTGAAATTGTATAACAGAAAAAGTCATGATACAGGGTAGAACATATTACAATGGGTCAGGGGATGCGGCCTTGCAGGGCGTGTTTCTAAATGTGTCTGCCGATGACTGATGGCTACAACGAAATAGAATAGAGACCATGGATAGGAAAACGCTGGAATTTGTCACATACTGCATTGCCAAGTTGTCCGCAGCACTCAAGCTGCCGCAACAAGAGGTCTATCGACGATTGAAAAGTTCGGGTATTCTATATGGGTATATCGTACCTTCCTATGATGTGCTACATACCTTTAGCTCCCGCTATCTCATGGAGGACTTGACTGAGTATATGAAAGAGAAAGGGGTGCTGGATAGTTCCTATACAGTTAACATGATAAAGGAAACTTCTATTAATCACCCCATCGGGGTGAGATATGAATAACACCGTACGTAGTGCGGTGATTATCTGAGGCAAACAGATGCGTCCCGATAGGGACGCGACACGAAAACAAATAAATAGAACCCTCCTAAAGTAATTTACACTGTCGCAGTGACAAGTATCTTGCAAACGAAAATGTGACATAAAAAGAAGACATATTATAGACATATATTGAGTTGACACTCTTGTTTACACAATATTCTACTTTATTTCTCGTTATACAAAATAAACAATAAAAATATGTGCACCTACAATATCTCGGTGAATGATTCTTTAATGGAAGAGATTCGTCCGGCATTCCCCAATGAGGAGGCGGTAGAACGTTGGCTTCAACAGCAAATGAATATTATTCTGCTGGAGTTTGCATCCAAGCAGAGAAGTGTTGCAGCAAAGGGTTGTCCCCTGTCACAGCGTCTTCGTGGTATAGCAACTGCACCCAAGGATTTCGACTACAAACAGGAACTGGCAAACCGTTATGAGGCATGAAACATTATCTGGTAGATACAAATGTTATCATCGACCTACTTCTTAATCGAGAGGGTGCTGATGCAGCAGCGGTTTTGCTTGACGGTGCAGAGAGTGGTGAGTATAAGTTGAGTCTTTGCTCGCTGTCTTATACTAACATATACTATTCGTTGCGCAAATATCTTTCGCATGATGATAGAATTAGTTGCCTATCTCAACTCTGTGATGTATTGCATACAGTTCCTGTTGACGGCTTTGTTGTTTCGATGGCATTGCAATCTGGCTGGAGAGATTTTGAAGATGCTGTGCAATATTGCTCCGCAGTTTCTTCTAAAACAGTGGACGGAATAATTACACGGAATGAGAAGGATTTCCTTTTGTCAGAGATACCCGTTATCAGCCCTATGGAGTTTCTGAAATAATGAATTAAAAGAACGGGGGTACGCTCGCATAACCAGTCAACTCACCAATAGATAGCAACGTACTTGACAGATTATGTCTTGAGCGAGCTGGTGAAATATGTAATGGAGGACACTGGTTGCGGCATCGAGCAGGCAATGGAGAAAGTCTATAAATCCCCGTTGATGGAAGCCCTGCAAGATGAAGAAAACGAATTATACGTGCAAAGCCCGGCCTATTTGTATGAGTTGATGAAAGGTCATTGCGAACCGTATGAAACTAATATCCGTAACCTGAAATATATGAGACAATTTGCTGACGAATACCCCGACTTCCCATTTGAGCAAGTGCCGCTTGCACAATTACAGGAGAAGCCATTTTTGCAAACGAGACTTGCAAATTCACGACCTTCGGGTAACGACGCATCCCCTCGGTATAGCAGAATATCAAACCAGTAAGATGATTGAAGAATTGAAATCAGAGTTGCCTTCGATTGATGATCTGGAAAACACACTTGAAACATGAAATCGTCCCCACCAAGACTCTGCTACAACGCCAGATACATAAAGGTCCTGAGGCAACCCGCCAACGCTGGAAGGATTACCCAGAAATCTAATTCCAGAACAAGATTTCGTTGATTCGTTTTTTTTTCGTATCTTTGCAGCGTGAAATAGAACATTATAAGTTTTGACCTCTTAATACAACATTATGAATTATCATTTTATTCAGGGGAAAAAGAATCTACTTGACGATATCGAGAAAGATAAACATCAAGAAACCATCTGTGAAAAAATGAGCTCATTTTTCGATATGAAAAATCTTTGTTTCCTATTTGGCTCGGGAACAAGTGCCAAGGCAATTCCATTAATGAAAGGTCTGTATGATGGGCTTCAGGTAGAAAAAGACTCATATCCCATAGAGGAAAAGAAATTCCTTGATAACATTGAAGATGGTGGTAACATTGAGAACGTTTTAGGAATTCTCTACTCTGGACGCAGCTATTTGGAGGATGTAAAGAATCCTTCTGAAGAGGAACAGAAAAGCCTATTGACGATAACAACTTTAATAGCAAAAATTGAGCATTTCTTGAAAACAAAAATTGACATTTTGAATACGGATACTTGGGGAACAGAGACTTGTAAAACATTGGAAATTTACAAAAAATTTTATTCCAAGGTAGCCTTACGAAACAAAGAACTCTCTCGTGTAAATATTTTTACCACAAACAATGATATGTTCAATGAGGTAGCCCTTGACTATTTAAGCATTCATTACTTCAATGGTTTTAGTGGTGGCGTGATGAGAAGTTTTAATCCAGCAAGTTTTAATTACACTCTTTCCAAACGCATGGACACCGCTATTGACAAATATGAACCTGTAGAAAATTTGGTTTACCTATACAAAATTCATGGTTCTGTTAATTGGATAGAAGATGAAAACTCAAACAAAGAATCGTTCTTTACCATTAAAGAGCTACCTTTAAGAAATGACACAAACAACTCAAGTGTGTTGATTTATCCAACACCCCTGAAGCAGAATAAAAGCCTTGGTGCTCCTTATGTGGATCTTTTCCGAGAGTTTCAACATAAATTATTGGAGCAAAACACTATTTTGTTTATTATTGGATATAGTTTTAGCGATGAGCATGTGAATGATATTATATATCGTGCCTTGGCCACTAATTCGACTATGAATCTAGTGATTCTGAATGATATTTCCAACAATAAGGTGATTACAAAGATAGATGACCCACGCATATATCGCATATGGTCAACAGATGAAGGCGACCAAGAAGTGCCAATACATCATTTTAGCGAAATTGTTGACAAACTTATTCCCACCAAGAATGCATTTGACCCAGAGCCACTTCTGAAACAATTTGTACAGGAACTCCATGAAAATAGGTAAAATCATATCTGTTGAGTACAATCAGTTTAGGGTACGCTTGTTCCACTCTACCCGAAATTCAACGATTAGTATTGATGGCTCCGTGTATTACTTTGGGAATATAGGAAGCTATCTAAAGACACAAAATGTTTCTGGAGAGATTATTGTGTGTGAAGTGGTATCGGTAGTGGATTATGCTTCGTCTAATATACAATCCTCTAAATATAATCTAGATAGTTCACGAGAGATTATAATGAAGCCGATTGGCACTATTGGCCGTGATAGTAAATTCTCACTAGGCGTAGGGATTTTTCCGTCACTTTATACTGACGTAGAGATAGTGTTAACTTCCGATCTGGATTTGATACTTGAAGGTGTTAATGCTATTTCTGATGAGAATGATGGCATCCATAAATTTTTTAACATAGGTATAAGTAAGAGCATGCTAAATTACCAAATCAACTTGAGCATTAACTCTTTCTTTAATATTCATACGGCCATTTTAGGCAATAGCGGCAGTGGAAAATCTAATACTGTCGCACATATACTTCATGAAGTGTACCGAAAGAATAATAACTATGCAAAAGGTGCTAAAACAATTCTATTTGATTCTAATGGTGAATATAAGAAATCTTTCACTGATGCTCGCTTAACTGAAGCAATTGATGTAAAGTTTTACAAACCCACGTTGACTAAGGAAAATCTAGATGCTGGACAAGAATCATTCTCAATGCCCTATTATTTGATGAATCTTGATGAATGGCTTGGTTTTCTAATGGCTTCTGAGTTGACCCAGAAACCATTTTGGGATAAGGTACTACAAACAACATATAAGTTTTACAAGATTGTAAACGAGAACAATGACAATAATTCATCCTTCATCAATTACTTCAAATGGAAGGTGTTGCACATCCTCTCACTAGTTTTAGCCCAAGTAGATTCTGATACGGCAAGAATCACTGCAGCCAGAAGCGTTTTATTCAGATGTGGACAATTACTTGGAACTGAAGAACGTCTTTCTAACATGCGAGAGTTCCTTAAGAATGCAGAACAATACTGCTCCATAAGTTATGGTAATAATGATGCTAAACTAGACAATTTCATTTCTACAGCAAAAGATAGTATTGATGAAGATGCTGCTATTACAATTGACCTTCAAAAGTTACTGCCTGGAGAGTATTATGATTATAAGTTTTTATCTATAGCAGTTGAAATGACTCTACTCGAAGAAGAGGCTCGAGGTAATGTTCGTATTCGAGAGTATGCATCTACCATGATTACTCGCTTGGATTATTTCCTCAATAATCCCGAGTGTGGGTTTATGAAATCCGAGAGGCAGGATTATAAAGATATTGATAAGTACTTAGAGAAAGTATTCGGTATCAATGATGATGAAAAGAAAAAACAACTAATTGTTATTGACACAAGTGAAATCAACTCTGAAACTTTAGAACTGCTTACCAACGTTATTAGTCGAATGCTTTTCGATTACCGTAAAAAATTATATGGAGAATCACGGCGCAAGCAGCCAATACATCTAATAATGGACGAGGCCCATCGATATATTCGGAAAAATGGAGGATATATTTTAAGGGAGAATATATTTGAGAAGATTGCTCGAGAAGGCCGAAAATACTCCCTCTATTTGATGATATCATCACAACGTCCTTCTGAATTGTCCGAAACAGTTCTCTCTCAATGTGGAAACTACATTGTTCATCGGATTCAAAATGAGGTTGATTTGAAATATGTATATTCTGTATTACCATACTTTTCTGAGGATTTTGCTAATAAAATAAAACAGTCCGTTCCCGGTGAAGCACTTATCTTTGGATGCTGCGTACCAATGCCATTACTTGTAAAAGTACCCAGGGCCAATCCTGACCCAGATAGTGACAATTGCAAAATTGCAGAGGAATGGTTTCGAGAAGGAAGAACTAATCTAGCGAATGATGGCTAAGAGAAATGGTTTTTTGCATATATGTTATTATTCTCTGAGAATGCTAACTTGGTACAATAATTGTAAACAAAATCCGTGTACTTTTGCCGCTCAAAAATAAATCCGTATCTTTGCAAACTAAATAACAACTAAAAAAAACAACATATCGAAACAATAAAAAGAAAATAAACACATAATATAGAAGCGTTTTCGCTTTTCATAGGCAAGTTCGAAACGTAGGAAATTTCGTTACTATTAGTGCTCATGAAAGCAGGGACGCTCGCGGTTTTACCGTGGGCTTTTCTTGTAGCACTAAAGGTTATTCCTACGACCTCGAACTTGCACAAAAGAAGTTCGCGGTTTTTTTATACCCACACGAGAAAACGTTTGTTTAGAAGAAATGAATATTAATAATCCTGCCTATGGAAAAGAAATACAAACTCAATTACGACCCGCCTAAGGTTACAATGGTGTCCTTTGTGGTGGAGGAGGGATTGCAGATGTCGGTTCGGACATCAGGCTTCGAACTACCCCTCTTCGATAATGCTACATGGGATGGCCCTACATCAAATTCAGAATCCAACCGCTTCGGCGATGCCGGATGGAATAACGGATCCTCTCAGGGTACCGATGTCTTCGGCACAGGTTCATGGAATTAAACTTTATATAACATTGACCTCCAATCATTTATTTCGAACACGAATTACACGAATCTGACGAATTAAATTCTCGAATTATTGTACAAGTACAATTACCAATTAAACGAATTAATAGAACTCATTTCAAATCATCAAACATTGAAATCACACATTATGAATAAGCAACATATCATTTTCTCGTTCTTTGCAGCCCTGTTGGCTCTCAGTGCCGTCAGCTGCCAGAAAGACCAGGATGCCGTCACACTCAACGCGGTCATCCAGAAGGTCAGCAACGACTCAAAGGTCTATATCAACGACCATATACCCTATTGGCATAATGGTGACCAGATACGGATTAACGATGCCGACTATACGTTACAGACGGCAATGGAGAATGCCGCACAAATACCCAATGTGGCAAACAGCACTTCGGGTTATCGTGCCATCTTTCCAGCTGGAATTCTCACCAATAGCAATGACAATATCAATAGCAGCAGTTCTGTGGCTGTAACCCTGCCCGCAACACAGGTGTTTGAAATGGTGGGCACCCATCAACGGGTGGATGTCCCTATGGGTGCTTTTATCGACAGGGGTAGCACACTTCAGTTTCACAACCTTTGCTCGGTAGTGAGGGTGTATGTAAGCAACGCCATCAATGCCCAACTGCCCGTTACCAGCATCTCTATCACTGCTGAAAGTGTTACTCTCAGCGGTACAGGTACCGCCACTATTACGGGTAACAGCACAGATGCTATCGTCATCCCCTCTTCAACAGGCTCGCACTCGGTTAGCCTTTGCAAGGCAGACAACACTCCGATGAAAACGGTAGAGCCTTTGGCAACAGAATACTTTGATGTGATAGTGCCGGAATTCTCTACCCGAAACGACGTAACTGTTACCGTCACTACCCCCACAGGTTATAAGTCTATCACTATCGAAGATGCTACTTTGGCACACAACACCATCACCACAGTTACCGTCAGTGTGGATGAATTGTCCCAAACCACTGCCGAACTTGTGGATGGCTGGACGTTCAATCAAGCTATTCCTCAAAATGCCACAGCCATACGTTTTGAGTACAATAACGTCTCTGTTGCAACGGGTATTATTCTTTCAACAGCCACATCCTCTTATCCAATTTATGGCAATCTGAACGGCACTACTTGGGTGGTTTCTACGCCAGCCAATAGAATGAGTGCCAATGCAAACTGTGGCAGTATGTTTAGAGGAACTTATTTACCAGCACTCACCAGTATTGATTTTGGGGATAACTTCAACACTGCTAATGTCATAGAAATGAGTGCGATGTTCTATCATTGCAACCGTCTAACCAGCCTTAATCTCTCCAACTTCAACACTTCTAATGTCACAGATATATCTGATATGTTCTTAGGATGCAGAAACCTAACCAGCCTCGATCTCTCCAACCTCAACACTTCCAATGTCACGGATATGGCTGGTATGTTCGATGGTTGTAGCAGTTTGATCAGCCTCAATCTCTCCAACTTCAACACTTCCTATGTCACCGATATGTCTTATATGTTCGCTTTTTGCAGCAGCCTAACCAGCCTCAATCTCTCCAATTTCAACACTTCCAATGTTAATAATATGTATAGGATGTTCTATGAATGTAGCAATCTAACTAGCATCGATCTTTACAATTTCAACACTTCCTACGTGAATGATATGCGATCAATGTTCAGTAATTGTCGCAGACTCACAAGTCTCAATCTTTATAACTTTGATATGAGTGGTCTTACAAGTCATACCTCGGAAATTACGACTTACTCTGGGAAACACCAAATGTGCTACAATCTCGCTTCTATATCTGGTGCCTGCGCCATCACCTGCCCCACAGCCATACAAACTGAATTGCAAAGTGGAACAAGCCTCGTAAATAGTCGTATCACATGGTACACGCACTAAATTGAAAACGACTAATTCTCGAAGTGCCACTTCGGCTATTCGCTGAAAATCCGAAGTGGCACTTCCTTTTTCCTCATATCCATTGGGGTCATATCAGGCATCATCCGCCCGACGGGTAAACTGACCTTACCGAGAGACCGAAGATGGATTGAAGCGCCATCACACTCTCTTTAGGTGGGTTTATTCGTTTTGTGTCGCGTCCCTGACGGGACGCGTACCGATGCTACAGACAATCACCACAGCACCTACTGTTTGTTCAGTGTTATTCATATCTCACCCCTCTTGGGTGATTGATAGAAATCTCCTTATTATCCCTACCTGGCTGAGCATACAGAATCCCATACAACTAAACGAGCGGTGTCCTCAATAGTGGGGACACCGCTCGTCTTCTTTAGCGTTACTAAGACTTCAATGACCAATCCGATGATCTGGAAAACCTCAACGACGAAGCGCACTATATGCTCGGTTTCGACAATCAGCCTCTGCGAAACCTCATAGCCGTAGGAAGAAACAAAGGAATGAGTATCATCCTTGCCACCCAAAGCATGGACAGCTACCGCAGCAAATACTTCGACTTCTATACCAATGCCCAGTACCCACTCATTATGAAACAACAGACCATCAACGACAGCGTACTGCGCGACCTCTATGGGCTGAACCAACGAGAAATGCAAGACCTACGGCAGGATATCGCCTCTCTTGCCAAAGGCGAGCTTCTCATCAAGAACCAAGATGCCTACCTCCTCGGAATGGGGAAGAAATGGAAGAGAATCAATGTCACTCGGCTGATATAACCGGCGATGAATTGACTAATGTCGGGAGATTCTTCTGTTCATTATTTGACGTACTCTATCTCGTAGTCCACCACCGTTGTGCTGCGCGTGAGTCCTAATGCGCTCATCGTGCTATAGACCTCGTGGATGCCAGTGACGCGACCGCCAGTAGTGGTGTATTCAAACCTACGATCCGTCCTGTCATTGTAGCAACGAGTCAGCATGTTCTTGTTCAATCCATCGGTGCCGTCGAAAGAAATGAACAATCCACTGTAGGGTATCTGCCAGAATGTAATCCTGTACAACGGGTTGACGAGATTGTTTACCTCGTAGTTGTAGCTGACCGTGTCGCGTTTGCCGTCAAAGTAGAGCATGTGGCGAACTGTCTTGGAGACATTGTCACCCGTCCAGGTGTAGAACAGTTCCGAATGCTTGGTGCCGCTCTCGGCAGGGGTGAGAGCCCAGATGTCGTTTTCCACACGCTGCAACTTTTCGTTGGACCAGAAGTACTGAAAGGTCTCTTTGAACACTGTGTCGCCTTCATGGAGGCCGCATAAGTGTATCCGCGACACTTTGTCTCCGGTGTTGTATTCGAAGTCGATGTATTGGAGGTCGTAGTCATTGGTTACGCGGACAAGACGCCCCTGGCTGTCGTAGGTAAAGAGAAAGCTTTCCTCCCCATGGTGCATACTGTCTAAACGGTCGCCAGTCCAGCAGAACTCGATGTCTAATCTGCGCGCGATGGGAAAATAATACATGGTGTCCCAGGTTTGTGTGCTCCCGTTGTATTGTTCCGTAATGATGGTGCTTGTGGTGTAGATACGACTCACCTTCACATTTGGTTCAATCGGTGTGATACTTTCTTTGTTGCAGCCAACGGTCATCAGGGTGATGGCTACCAACAGCATGGATGTGATTACGTTACGTGTCATTTTATTATTGTTTGTTTTCATTTTTCAATTCTCCATTTCTCAATGTCCAAGGTATCCGTATTGAGAGCCCTTGAATTTGTTAACCTGGTTTTTTCATAAGAACGGATTTTTTCCGATTTTATTATCTCTCTCCCGTATTTTTTTGAATGATAGCGGTCAACATACTAAAACCTGACAAGAAAAACGATTTAGTAGGCAATAATCTGTCAAGCGATTCCGGGAAAACACACAGATAGAGACTCGGACTCTCTTCCATCGCTCCTTAGTCCTCAGTTCTCCCATCGTTCTCCCATCGTTCTCCCATTACAGAAGGAGAACTGAGGTAGAACGGTGGTCGAAGGGTGGATGGAAGAGCGAGCCAAGGGCAGCGCGAAAGAGCCTTGGGAGCAGGTTGGGGAGAATTCGCGGAAAAGGGCGTGCGGTGAAAAGGGTTGACGGAAATGGCGGCATTGTTTTTGTTGTGCCTTGTCAACGAAAAGCAAGAGTAACCAAAAGGGATTTCTACGAATCACCCTACAAAGACAAGGCAAATATAGCCCAATGGCATCGCCTTGGGTATACAAACTTCGCCCCTAAATGGCAAAAGCGGAAAACGTGTTTATGGAGACCTCTATAAATCGCCCCAAACCCTAATGATAAACCCAAATCGGTCATTAGGCCGACTTTTATATCCTTTCTCGCTTTTTAAGGTCTGTTTATGCCATATCAGCATTTCTTTCGGCATCTTGTCCACATCCCTGTCTCGCCGTAGCCCGCTACGTCTTCGACAGCGATGCGGCCAATCTGCTCGAAACAAATACTAATCTGTCATAAACCCTAATGACCGATTTGGGTTAAATGACAGAACCACACCCTAAAAAAGGAGCCGCGATCCCGATAGCGGGGCCTCAGCTCCTTTTTTTGTATGCGTCACGACGGCATACAGGCCTGAAAATATAACCGTTGACGGATTACTTCTTCTTTGTGAGCAGCGATACTACCCACAACAAGAGGCAAGCTCCGATAACGGCTGTGACAAGATAACCAAGAAAAGTCTTTCCCCAGTTAATACCCAGCCATGCGAGCAGGTTGCCACCCAAGTAACCCCCTACAATACCAACCAAAAGGTTGACAAGGAAACCAAAACCAGAGCCTTTCATCAACTTGCCAGCCAGAAAACCAGCCAATGCTCCGACAATAACTGTTAAAAGAATACCTAACATAATAATAGAATTTTGTTAATAATAACTTAATAACGCCTATTTCGCAACTTTATTGTCCATCTGTGTCTTTTTAACACAAATACAAAACCATAGCACTGATTCTCTGATAATCAAGCAATCCGCAGAAAAGTCGGCCAGCAAATCCAACCATGTTCACTGCTATGCCATCCTTCAAGATCCCACGGCACGCTCTTCTCCTGCCCGTTCTTCCCCAACTCTTCCTCCGTGGGGGAAGAAGAAAGGTTGAAGGGGCGAAAAGAGAGCGATGCAGGAGCGACACTGCACCTATGGAAAACCACCGATAGGATGTGGATACGGGAGCCCACAGACGATAAAACCAAAACTGCACAGACGAACTTACATGACGCCTGCGCTGAGTGTGGGGATGCTTAGAAAAACCTATTTGGCGAACTGCTTGACAACCTCTTCGGCGTAGGTCTTGGAGACGGGGATGAGACGGTCGCAGTAAGCAATCTCGAGCACCAGCCCGTCTTTCTCCTTCCTCAGATACTTTACGTTCTCAAGGTTGACAAGAAAGCCTCGATGGCAACGCACCATACCTTGGGACGAAAAGGTCTCGGCTATATTTTTCAGAGAGTTATGTAGAACGATTGTATCTTCTTTGTCGCCACTGATGTAATGGATGACGGTGTAGTTGTCGGCCGCCTCGATATAGAGGACATTGCTGCGTTTGGTTACAAAAACAAGGCGATCCCCCTTGTCATAGAACTGAACCACACCGTCGCGCGAATCATCGGGAACGTTAGCGGTATTCTCTGACAACAGGTTGGTCAGAGAGGCAATCTCTATCCTTTTTTGTTGAAGCAGGAAAACAAGCACTGTGACGATATAAGGCATAGTGAGCAACGCAACAATATCGAAAACCACACGCCCTACCAATGTGAAAAAGGTAACATTTCCGTCTTCGTTGAGATACCATGCAACGATAGAGATGGTAATGATAAGAACCAGAAACTCAACGCCAATCCATATGAAATAGGCACCCAGGTTCATTTCCACACGCTTCTTCATAATATATAGAAGCCATCGGCTTACACTGAAGACCACCAGTCCCAAAAGGACTAATACCAGCGAATAGAACCGATAATTGAGAGGATAGAGCACCCCGTGGGGGATAAAAAGCCCGATAGGCCTGTAAACAATGACAAAAAACGCACAAAAGAACAATACCAGAGCAAAGAAAAGGACAATGGTCTTTTTTTGTGTCAAGAACTTCGGAATATATAATTTTAACTGATCTACAAGGGTCATTGCACTTAATTATTTAACATTTTTCGCCCAAAATGCTGGAATTTCACCCACAATAACGCATTTTAGCCAACATTATTGCCAATAACGCTAAATTTAACATTTAGATATGAAACTTTCGTCGTTTCTTTGCAATTTGATTTGAATTATAAAAATGACAATAAAACCCTAATAATACTAAGGAAAAAAGGACTACAAACATGAAAATAATCGGAACAGGAAGCGCTCTGCCGAAAAAAGTCGTGACAAACGACATGCTGACAGAGTTCTTCGACACCAGCGACGAATGGATTCGCACCCGAACAGGTATTGAGACCCGTCGCATTCTCTCTGACGAAAGCTTGCTTGAATTAGCCATTACTGCCTCACAACGTGCCCTTGAATCATCGGGGCTGAAGGCAGAGGATCTTGATTACATTATTTGTTCAAATGTGAACAACAATTATGTCTATCCTTCACTGAGCTGTATGGTGCAGGGGGCCATCGGTGCCACATGCCCTTGCTTTGACATAAGGATAGCATGCGCAGGTTTTGTGTATGCCATGGACATTGCAGAGTCATTTCTGACCACAGGACGCGCACGGAAAATTCTGGTACTTGCGGCTGAGGAGCCCACTCGTTTCTGCAGTTGGAAACAGAGAGAGACCAGTGTGTTGTTTGGCGACGGTGCTGCAGCCGCAGTGGTGGAGGAAGGCAGCGAATACATGGGTGCCCGCATGACCACCATCAGCAACACGGAAGTTCTTTTCCAGCGCAACCGCTTGGAGCCCACACCATTCGAGGTGGATGGAGTCTATGTGGACCATCCTATGGTGATGCAAGGCCGTGAGGTATTCCGCATGGCAGTATCGAATTGTTCGGCAGAGATTAACCATCTGCTTGAGAACAAAGGATACAAGGTGTCGGATGTGAAATACTTCATTCTTCACCAAGCCAATATGCGTATCATCAAGGGAATCCAACAGTATCTGGGTGGCACCGACGAACAATACCCCACCACAGTACAGAAATACGGCAACACATCGTCGGCCAGTATTCCCATCCTGTTGGATGAATTGGTAAGAGACAACAAAATAGCACGCGGTGATTTGATTGTGTTGAGCGGATTTGGCTCGGGATTCACCACGGGTTCGTTGCTGATGAGATACTAAACGAGCCGTATAAACCACGGCTTGACAAAAAACAAAGTTATTAACCAAAAAAAGATTATCATGAACAAAGTATATATCACAGGCCTTGGGTGCGTGACACCGCTTGGCAACAACATTCAGACATTATGGGAAGGCTTGATAGCCGGACGTTGCGGCATTGCCCCCATAGCCGCTCCCCACAGCGACACACTGCCCATCCACGTGGCTGGCGAGGTGAAGGATTTCAATCCAGAAGAGTTTGGCCTCGACAAGGGCACAGTGCGCCGCAACGATATGTACACCCTCTTTGCGCTGGCGGCAGCCCAACAGGCCATGGCCGACAGTGGACTGCAAGTGGGTACCGATGTCGACCCGTTGCGTATCGGTTGTGCAGTAGGCTCGGGCATTGGTGGCATCAAGACCTTCAATAACGAACATACAAAACTCATGGAAGAAGGCACACGTCGTGTTTCGCCTCACTTCATTCCCATGATGATTGCCAATATCGGCTCGGCCAATGTGGCTATTAAATACAACTGCCAAGGACCCAACCTGCCCGTAGTGACGGCTTGTGCCACGGGCACCCACGCTGTGGGCGAAGCCTATCGTCTGATTCGTGAAGGACGTGCCGACGCCATGATTTGCGGCGGTGCCGAGAGTGCCATTTGCGATATTGCCCTTGCAGGCTTCAACAACATGAAAGCCCTCACACAGAATGAGGATCCGTTGTCGGCATCGGTGCCTTTCGACGCCCGTCGCAAAGGTTTTGTGATGGGAGAAGGTGCCGGTATCTTGGTATTGGAAAGCGAGGAGTGCGCCCGTAAACGCGGTGCCAAAATCTATGCTGAGGTTAGCGGCTATGGCAACACCTGCGATGCATACCACTACACTGCTCCCCATCCCGAAGGACGAAACGCCGCCGAGGCCATCCGCCTTGCCGCCGAGGAAGCCGGATTCCAGCCCAACGAAAAGATGTATATCAACGCCCACGGAACCAGTACCCCCCTCAACGACGCCAGCGAAACGATGGCTATTAAGAAAGCATTGGGCGAGGATATTGCCCGTAAGGTGGAAATCAGTTCAACCAAATCGATGCTGGGACACATGCTGGGTGCCGCCGGTGCAGTAGAGCTGATTATCTGTGCCCTGGCTATAAAGAACGGCATGTTGCCTCCGACCATCGGATACAAGGAACCCGACCCCGCATGCGATTTGGACTACATTCCCAACACAGCACGCAAGAGCCAAGTGGACATTACGCTTTCCAACTCGTTTGGTTTTGGCGGCCAGAATGCCTGTGTGGCCCTGAGACGTGTAAAATAAACATTGAACGACCAGAGTGACGTCACTTGATATTTGACAATTAAAAGTTTTATTAGCTATGATGACAAGAGAAGAAATAAAAGAGTTCTTACCTCACCGCGAGCCCATGCTGCTGGTAGACGATATGACGCTGGAAGGCGATATGGCCATATCACATTATCATGTACGCGGAGACGAGTTTTTCCTGCAAGGCCATTTCCCCGGCAATCCCATAGTGCCCGGCGTTATCCTGTGCGAAATTATGGGTCAGTCTTCAGCCATCCTTGTTTTGGACGAATTAAAAAACCGTCTTACCCTTTATAGTGGTTTGAATGATGTACGCTTCCGTCAGGCTGTACACCCTGGTGACACCATCACAGTGAAAGCACGCATTACTGCCCGAAAAGGCCTTATCTTCTTCATTGACGCCACAGCTTATGTGGGAGACAAGGTGGCATGCAAAGGGAAACTGTCGTTTGTTCTCGTGGACAGAGAATAATTTATTGTCCAGCATAATAAAAGGAAGACATTTACGTTAAATAGTTTTAATACGACGATGCGTTTACTGCATTGAATCAATTAAAACTAACAACAAAAATTACATAATATGAATCTGTTAGAAAACAAAATAGCCCTGATTACGGGTGCAGCGCGCGGCATTGGCCGCCGCACGGCAGAGCTCTTTGCCGAAGAAGGTGCGACGGTTATCGTTACCGACTTGAAAGAGACCGACAGTAGCGTGGAACTGATGGAGAAATTGCAAGCCATCAATCCCGACTGTTCTTTCTACACAGCCAACGCAGCCGACTGGGAACAGACTGAAGCATTGGCCAAAACGATTATTGAAAGATACGGTCGTGTCGATGCCATTGTAAACAACGCCGGCATTACACGCGACAATCTGTTGTTGCGCATGACTCCCGAAGACTGGGACATTGTCATAAAAATCAACCTGCGTTCGGTGTTCAACTACTGCAAAGCCTTTATCCCCTACATGATGAAGAAACGCAGTGGCAGCATCATCAACACCAGTTCTGTGGTGGGGGTGAACGGCAACGGTGGACAATGCAACTATTCAGCCGCCAAGGCAGGCATTATTGGTTTCACTAAATCGTTTGCACAGGAATTCGGTTCGCGCAATATCCGCTGCAACGCCATCGCACCTGGTTTTATCCAGACCGCTATGACCGATGCCATTCCCGACGATGCCCGCCAGAAATGGCTTGACGACATTCCCATGCGCCGTGCCGGTACCGAACTGGATGTGGCAAGAGTAAGCCTCTTCTTGGCGTCAGACCTCTCAGAGTATGTCACCGGTCAGGTGATTTGTATTGACGGAGGTATCAGTCTATAATCCATCTAAATGTGCGGAGAGTGCTTTCGGGTTCCCTCCGCACTCAATTTTTCATCAATAAAGATTTTTTAATGAAAGCATATGTATTTCCCGGACAGGGAGCCCAGTTCGTAGGAATGGGCAAAGACTTATATGACAACAATGACCGTTGCCGCGAATTGTTTGAACGAGCCAATGAAATCATTGGTTTCCGCATCACCGACTTGATGTTTTCAGGCACTCCTGAAGACCTGAAACAGACCAAAGTAACCCAACCTGCCATCTTCCTCCACTCGGTCATCCTTGCCACATATATGGGTAGCGAATTTATGCCCGACATGGTGGGAGGCCACTCATTAGGTGAGTTCAGCGCCCTGGTAGCCACCGGAGCCATGGGCTTTGAAGACGGACTGCGGCTGGTTATTGCACGTGCCAACGCCATGCAGCGTTGCTGCGAGAAACAGCCCTCCACCATGGCTGCCATTTTGAAACTCGACGACAAGACTGTTGAGGATGTCTGCGCCCAGATTACTGCCGCCGGACAGATTGTTGTTGCCGCCAATTACAACACTCCCGGACAGCTGGTAATCAGCGGCACCATAGAAGGTGTTGCACAGGCCTGCGAACGTTTCAAAGAGATGAAAGGTCGTGCTGTCCCGCTGGCAGTGGGTGGAGCTTTCCATAGCCCCTTGATGGAGCCTGCCCGTGTAGAGTTGGCCGAAGCCATTGAACGCACCCAATTCCACACCCCAATATGTCCCTGCTACCAGAATGTGTGCGCTACCCCGGTAGAGAATCCCGACCAGATTAAAGCCAACCTTGTTGCCCAGCTCACCTCGCCCGTCCGCTGGACAGCCACCGTACAGAACATGCTGGCCGACGGTGCCACCGAGTTCATTGAGGTAGGCCCCGGCACTGCCTTGCAGGGTATGGTTAAACGAATCAGTCCTGAAACCGATGCCCACTCGGCCTTCTAAAGAGACCCTGACAACTATATGAGACAGATTTTCATGCAGTACATGACTTCTGAACATATGAACGTCAGCAAATAAGAAAAAATCTTTTTTATTCGAAAATCCTTAAATTGGAACAATATGAGTATAAAAATCGTAGTACTGGCCAAACAGGTTCCCGATACACGCAATGTGGGACCCGAAGCCATGACCCCCGAAGGAACCATAAACCGCTCAGCCCTACCGGCCGTTTACAATCCTGAAGACCTCAATGCCCTCGAAATGGCTCTTCAAGTCAAAGAATTGCTCCCGGGAGCTACCATCACTGTAGTGACCATGGGACCTCCACGCGCTGAAGAAATCATTCGCGAGGCCATATATCGCGGTGCCGACGACGGCTTTGTCCTCTCTGACCGTCGTTTTGCCGGTGCCGACACGCTGGCAACCTCATACGCCATCTCTTGCGCAATAAAGAAACTGGGTCATGTAGACCTCGTTTTCGGCGGACGTCAAGCCATTGACGGCGATACCGCCCAAGTTGGTCCACAAGTGGCTGAGAAAATGGACATTCCCCAAATAACCTACGCCGAAGAGTTGATGGAAGTGAGCGAAAAAAGCATCCGCATCAAACGGCGCATATCAAGTGGCACCGAAGTCGTCGAAGCCCCTCTGCCTGTACTCGTCACCGTTTGCGGCAGTGCTCCTCGTCCTCGTTTCCGCCATGCTCACCTTGTACTGAAAAACCGTCACCTTCAGATTCCTGTGTGGACAGCCGATGACGTGAATCCTGAGTTTGAACGTCTGGGACTCTCCGGATCACCCACCAAGGTGAAAAATGTGGACAGCGTAGTGTTGACCCAAAAAGACAACATCCGCGTCGAAAACACACAGGAAGCACTCAACAGTCTTATCTCAAATCTTGTCACCAACCACATTATTGGATAAATTAAAAACGCCTTGACTGGTTTTTAATTCTCAATTCAAATTCAAAGAATCATGAACAGCATACTCGTATACATAGAAATCAACGAATCCGGCCGCGTAGCTGACGTAAGCCTTGAGCTCTGCTCCAAAGGCCGTCGACTGGCCGACCGACTGGGTGGACAGCTCGAAGCCATTGTGGCTGGTAGCAACGTAGCCGACCTCGGGCAGCAGCTCTACCCTTATGGCGTCGACACCATCCTCTACGCCAATGATCCGCGTCTTTCACCCTACCGTACCTTGCCTCACTTCAGTGTTGTCGACACCATCATCCGCGAACGTCAACCCGAAGTGGTACTCTACGGTGCAACCAGCGTAGGACGTGACCTTGCACCCCGCATTGCTTCCCATCTTCGCTGCGGACTCACTGCCGACTGCACCGCCCTTGAAATCGGTGACCACACCGACCTGAAAACTGGCAAAGAATACCACGACATCCTCTACCAAATCCGTCCTGCCTTTGGCGGCAACATCGTGGCTACAATTGTCAGTCCAGAGACCCGCCCACAGATGGCCACTGTACGCGAAGGCGTTATGCGTAAAGAAATCATCGATGCCAACCGCAAAGGCCAGCTTATCAACCTCGATGCCGACAAGTATCTGCGTGCCGAAGACGATTGCCTCAAAGTCATCAGCCGTCAAATCGACCCTCAGGGAGTTGACATCAAAGGAGCCTCAATCATCGTGGCCGGTGGCTATGGTATGGGGAGCCGCGAAAACTTCGAAATGCTTTATAAATTTGCCAACATGATAGGTGGCGAAGTGGGAGCCAGCCGTGCTGCTGTCGACGCAGGGTTCTGTTCCAACGACCGCCAGATAGGTCAGACCGGTGTCACCGTCCGTCCCAAACTCTACATCGCCTGCGGCATATCGGGTGCTGTGCAGCACCGCGTAGGTATGGAGCAGTCCGGACAAATTATCTCCATCAACACCGATCCCGATGCACCCGTCAACTCCATTGCGGACTACACCATCATTGGCGATGTCTGCGAAATCATCCCACGCCTCATAAACGCATACCAGTCGTGTAAAAAATAAACTTTCAAATTAAAAATTAACAATTAAAACGCCTCAACCACTTTAATTCTTAGTTTTTAATTCTTAATTGGAAAAAGTCATGAATTACTATAGCGACAACGAAAGCCTGAAATTTTATCTTCAGCACCCCGATATCGAAACGATAGCCACCCTTCGCGAAAACAACTTCGAAGAGGCTGGACAATACCCTGATGCCCCTGCCAACGTGGCCGAAGCAGTCGAAGGATACCAGCAAGCCATGGAGCTCATTGGCGAAATCACAGCCGAAGTGATTGCGCCCAATGCCGCCCAAGTCGACGCCGACGGTCCCAAAGTGGTTAATGGCCGCGTAGTCTACGCTGCCGGAACCGCTCAAAACCACAAAACCCTCACCCAATCGGGACTCTATGGCATGAAACAACGCCGTAAATACCACGGTCTCAACATGCCGGGTACTGCCACAACCATGGCTGGCGAAATCGTAGCCCGCGCCGACGTCGGATTTGCCACCATATGGATGCTGCAAGACTGCGCCGACACCATCGAAGACTTTGCTTCCGAAGCCATCAAGGACAAATATCTGCCTCGCATCTACGAAGGAGCCACTTGCAGCATGGATCTCACCGAACCCGATGCCGGTTCCGACCTCCAGTCCGTCCGCCTCAAAGCCACCTTCGACGAGACTGCCAATTGCTGGCGACTCAACGGTGTCAAACGATTCATCACCAACGGCGATGCCGACATCCACCTCGTCCTTGCACGCTCCGAAGAAGGCACAACCGACGGCCGTGGACTCTCCTATTTCGTATACGACCGCAACGACGGTGGCCTAACAGTCCGTCGCATTGAACACAAAATGGGCATCATCGGCTCCCCTACCGCCGAACTCGTTTTCACCAATGCTCCCTGTCAGCTCGTTGGCGAACGCCGCTTAGGTCTCATCAAATACACCATGTCCCTCATGAACGGAGCCCGTCTCGGAGTCGGAGCCCAAGCCGTCGGACTCTGTGAAGCCGCTTGCCGCGAAGCCGTCGAATACGCTGCAACCCGCGAACAATTCGGCAAAACCATCAACCAGATGGTACCCGTTCAAGACATACTTGCCACCATGCGTGCAAAAACCGACGCTGTCCGTTCCTTACTATACGAGACTGCCCGTCAGGTTGACCTCGCCAACTGCTACGAACGACTCTCACGCATCCGTCCCCTCACCGCCGAAGAACGCCAGGCTATGAAAGCAGCCCTCCGCAATGCCGACTGCCTCACCCCCATCACCAAACTCATGGCCAGCGAATACTCCAACCAATGCGCCTACGACTGCATCCAGATTCACGGCGGCAGCGGATTCATGAAAGAATACACATGCGAACGCCTCTACCGTGACGCCCGAATCCTCAGCATCTACGAAGGAACCTCTCAACTCCAAGTAGTGGCAGCCACCAAAGGCATTAGCAACGGCAACTATCTCAAACGTATAGCCGACTACGACGCAATGCCCATTAGTCCTGAACTCGAATCTCTGCGCGAGGTGCTGCGCAAAATGACAGTCGACTATCAAACCATGCACACCCAACTCACCGAAGGTGGTGCAGGCGAAGCCTTCGAACACCACGTCCGTGCACTGGCCGAAAGCCTTGCCTACATCGTCATGGGCTATCTTTTGCTACTCGACTCCGAACGCGACCGCCGTTACCTTGACTCCTGCCGCCGCATCATCCAGATAGGCCGAGCCGAGATGGCAAAACACATGTGCGAAGTATCCTGCAATTTCTAACCCTATCAAAAAGAAGACAAAAAAAAACAATCAACAACCCTAAACTCCCACAACAACCCAAAACAAAATTCTTTAAAAACTCTTCTTTTTGTGTGGAATAACAAAAAAATACTATATTTGTATCACAAATAAAAACACAATACCATGAGTAAAATCAGTTATATCAAATCATTATGTCTTGGTGCGATCATGCTCTTTGCAGGCATAAGTGCCAATGCACAGCAAATTGAGACCTCTGTATTCATCAACGCCACCCTTCCCGTGGCACAATTCAACAACCCTGTCAACCTCGAACCCTTCGGCAGCTTCGTCATCATGGATCGCAGCCAGATTGGCAAAGGAGCTGCAGCTGGTCTTGGTGCCACAGCCCGTTTCGGCCTTTGGTTTGACGTAGGCGTCGGTGAATTGCAGCCTTACGCTGAGGTTGGTCTTCTTTGGAACAACTCCGGCTCCAAAATCCGCAAACTCTATGACAACAACGCCGACTCACTCAAAAACTACCCCACGGCACCCCAGTACCTCAATGTTCCCATCATGCTGGGTCTCAAATATCGCTATAACCTCACTCCCGACTTGCGTCCGTTTGCCGAACTGGCAATTGGCTACGACCTGCTCTTCATCACCAAAAACGGCTATCCTTCACAGACATACCGCTACAAGGCCACAGGCGAACTGACTTGGATGGCCGGCATCGGTACCTATCTGGGCGAACATGTCAGCGTAAACCTCTTCTATATGGGTCTCGGCAACCACTACATTGAATATTCCAAGCGCTCTGCCGAAGCCCCCGAAGAATCTTTCACCGAGCGCCCCAGCAGCCGTCTTGGTGCCATGGGTCTCCGTGTCGGTTTCCACTTCTAATGAAGAGACATTCAGACCTAAAATCTGAATATCACAAAAAACCTCCTTTCTATTAGTGTCAAGGGCGATCCTTAATAGGACCGCCCTTACCATTTTCAATCTTTGACTTCTGCTATTTTATCTCAAGCCGCAACATCGGTCTGCCTTCTATCGAACCCTCCAACACATCGCCCACCTCGACAGGCCCCACTCCTGCAGGAGTCCCTGTAAAAATCAAATCACCCGTCCGCAGTGTCATAAAGCGTGACACATAGGCAATCAATTCATCCACAGGGAAAATCATATCCCTGGTATTGCCCTTCTGTACCAATTCTTCATTACGGCGAAGCTCGAAGCCGATATTGTCAATACCGGCCGACTCCTGGCCACAACCATGCCCAAGCTCCTCCAGTTCCACAAACGGACCCACTACTGCACTACCATCAAAACCCTTCGACACCAACCATGGCAGCCCTGCCGCTTTGGCCTTTTTCTGCAAATCGCGGGCAGTGAAATCAATGCCCAGTGCCACTGAGTTGTAATACCTCTTTGCAAAACGAGGCTCAATGCACTTCCCAAGCCGATCAATCCGAACCACAATCTCTACTTCATGCTGCAAATCATGAGTAAAATCAGGATAAAAAAGTGGCATCTGTTTTGGATTCAGGGCACTGTCAGGCTTCATAAAGAAAGTCGGTTCAGACGGTGCCTCAGCCTTCATCTCACTCGCATGGGGAGCATAATTTCTAACTACGCAAAGAATCTTCATATTACATCACCAATTAAAACTGTTTTCAGCACAAAGACATCTGGTGAAAGCCAAAAGACCTTACGTAAAACGCATAATGCAAAATACAAAAGCCCCAATCCCCCTATGTCTCTATGGCCTTTAAAACATTGAACATCTAATATCCTGGAAAATCCAAGAATCTTAAAAATAGTGGTAATCCACAATATCAATCCGACGCGCATGTGCAGCTTCCATGCTGTAAACCGACTTCACATTACGCGGATTACGCAATGGATCCGACGGCGCCACCGTATTGCTGTCTGCCGCTCCGTGAGCCACTGTTTTCAACTTCAAAGCGCCATTGTTCCAGAATGGAAGCAATGCCTGGTTGTTCCATCTCAGTAACTCATTGCGGAAACTATCAATGCGACGCTTCGACAAATTCACATTATACAGACTCTCAAACAGCGGACTTGCAAATCCATCTACCGTGACACAAACCTTCCGTCCCGAACGTAAATCGGCATACAACAATTCTAAAAACTCGACCAGATTATTGTAGCCCTTCTTCAACTCATAGTCGAAAAACATATCCACAGCCCCTTGAACAGAATCCCATTTGCGCTTGTCCACCGGACTTGGCTGCGCACCTTTGTACTCATCGCGCATCTGATAATACTTTCTGTAAGTGGCGGCATAATCCAGCCTCGTAGTGGTGTCGAGCGTACACGGTGTAGGCTCGTCATTATGGAAATACAGGCTCAGCGGCAACAAATCCAACGCCCGCACACTGGGAGGAATCTCAGGCTGTGGAGGTAGCACATTCTCGGGACGCTGCAACCTACGCCAGCGGTACAAATCATTACAGCAATTGCTATCCGACTCGTAGAGCGAACCCTTGCGGTTCGACGACAAGAAACCGCAAGCAACAACCACCTCGGTCGTATCCTCACGCTCCTGCACACAACGACAGCGGCATGGTTGCATAGTAAAAAACAGGTCGTCATACGCACTATTTACCTCCCTTCCCAACGTGCGCGGCAACTGCCAACCGTTGCGAAAACCCTCCGAAGCATACACATCAAAGCCCCCCAATCCTCCAGTCCTATTGCTGGAAAAATAAAGGAGACCTTCCTCGTTCGAATAGAAAGGAGTCACATCGTCCTTCTCACTGTTCACTGGCTTCCCCAAATTGGTGCAATTGCCCGGTTTCCCCTCATCAATTATCACCGTATACCAAATATCCATTCCACCCACACCACCGGGACGATCCGAGCTAAAATACAGGATTGTCTTCCCATCGGGCAGATACCCGACAGCCGGATGCGTACTCGAATACCCCTCCATATTCACATCACCGCCCAATTGGGCAGCCTTGCGCCATCTCTTATTCACTCTCCGGGTGTAATAAATGTGGTACACATCATCCTTCCCAAAAGCGCCACGGGCAAAATACAAGATGTCATTCTTCGCATCATATGCCACATGGGCGCAATTCATACTCACAGCATTCAACCCCCACCGATTCTGAACAGGCTCTCCCAACGTACCGTCAGCCGCCACACTCACCTGCATCACCTGCGTCAACACAGGGGTAAAATCAAGCAGATACAAACGGTTCGCCTCCTCGTTCACCATTGACGAGTAAAGCAACACACTGTCATCCACCAACACACCGCCCGTCTCGCTGCCCGTCGTATTCACCCCCACCGGGACATGCGCAACCTCATAACGAACCTGCCCATTCAGGCATTGTGCCAACACCAAAGTCAACACCGCTATAGCTAATCTTTTCATCATATCATCATTTTTATCTATAAGACAATCATCAAGGCACTCACACCTCTTTGACCTTCATACAATCCCAACATACAGCCATCAGTACTGCGGACACTTAATGCGTTTAATCCGCCTGCTTCGCTCTGCAAAACGATACACCACCCCTCCCTCAAAAGCACCCACACCACCGCTTGCCACCGACAACCCCGACACATTCGCATCATAGCAGAACGCGAAAAGAAACGAGTCGTACTCCATCATCAAACTCGCCAACAGTGCATCGCCGTGACGATAAGCCAACCCCGCACGCAAACTCACCTCATGCGTTCCTCCCTCCTCAATATACCACTTCAAATCACCGCCATAAATCAGCTCACGGTGCCGTCCCTGCATTTGAGCCATCACCAACGGCAACAGCGAAATGCTCTGCCAGCAACGGTACTCGGCTCTTGCAAACAGACAATACCTACGTTCCAGAAACGTATCGTCCAGCTTCATATATGAAATATTCGGCCTGTTCAGATTGCGTACCGACAAACCCACTTTGGTATGGAAATAAGCCGAAAGCTGCCAATACAAGGCAACCCCCGCTGCCAACAAAGGGTAATCCACCTTCGGCACATCAAATCGCTCGGACGCATCCTCCATCTCAGCCCGCGACGGGTCGTACCCGCTTTGCGCCCATCCGCCCTCAACACCCACCGAAAGCACACTCGTGCCTGCACGGTTCAGCGAACGGTAATACGCCAACGATAAATGCCCCGACGTGGTGCCATAGCTCAGCGACCCTGCGTCGTCGTTAAACACTGACGCACCCACACTCAACCCATTGCGGATTCCCCCTCTCCACACCGCCATCTCCCCGCTCACAGCTACCGTCTGATATGGAACGCTCACACTGGCCCACTGGTTCCTGTACAACACACCGAAACGTCCCGTACCCTGATAAAAACCCGCATAGGCAGGATTCAACAGCACAAGATCGGCATCAACCTGCGAAAAATGGACATCCTGCCCGGCGCACATCCATGCACCCAGCAATGCAAACAATATAGAAAACCATCTTCTCATCTCATCTAAATTACAAAACCTCATTCTCTGCCAACCATCCCGCCGTGCCAATCTACTCAAACCCTTCGCGCCCCTCTCATCCCTTGGCATACGGAGGCAAAGCCATATCGGCAAAATCCCCCTCCAAAAACTTAAAATATCCCGCAATGCCCACCATAGCGGCATTGTCGGTGCAAAACTGAAACTTAGGGACAAACACCTGCAAATGCCTGCGACGTCCCAGCCGTTCAACCTCGCTGCGCAACAGACTGTTGGCCGACACCCCACCCGCAATTGCCACCTGTTTCACACCCGACTCCTTCACAGCCCGCTCCAGTTTCCTCATCAAAAAACCAACAATACACTGCTGAATCGAAGCACACAAATCGGCTTTGTTCTTCACAATAAAATCCGGATCCTCCGCCAAACGGTCACGCAGAAAATACAAAAAAGACGTCTTAATGCCACTAAAACTGTAATCATTTCCCTGAATCTGAGGCACCGCAAAACGATACGCCTCCGCGTTTCCCTCCTTGGCCAGACGGTCAATAATAGGGCCACCGGGATAGCCCAAATCCATAATCTTCGCGGCCTTGTCGATAGCCTCGCCTGCGGCATCGTCAATCGTCTGCCCCAGCACCTCCATGTCGAAATAATCGCGCAACAACAGAATCTGAGTATGCCCGCCGCTCACCAACAAACAAATAAAAGGGAATTTCGGCACCACACTCTCATCCGTCTCCTTGATAAAATGCGACAACACATGCGCCTGCAAATGATTAACTTCAATCAGCGGAATACCCTGCGCCTGGGCAAACCCCTTAGCAAACGAAACCCCAACCATCAACGAGCCTAACAACCCAGGACCACGCGTAAAGGCCACCGCATCAATCTCCCTCCGCTCCACCCCGGCACCTCTGATTGCAGCATCCACCACCGGCACAATGTTCTGCTGGTGTGCCCGCGACGCCAATTCAGGCACCACGCCCCCATATTGCTCATGTACTTTCTGCGATGCTATGACATTGCTCAATATGCGGTCACCTCTGAGCACAGCTGCTGATGTATCGTCGCACGACGACTCGATAGACAGTATAACAGGTTTCTCCATTCTTCGTTATCTTGATAAAAGCAAAAAGTAAAAGCTAATTGTTGTTGACATGTTGATATATTTATCTGTTGATACGAATCGCTAAACTTATCAACAAATTAGTCTTTACCTTGTTAGTTTTGATAGTTTATATTAACGTATTAGCACTGCCGCACAATCCTTCATCACACTTCCCCTTTGCGATGCAAAAATACAAATAAAATCTCAATTATTACAAAAAAATATGATTGTTCGTTGATATGTCGACACGTTGAAATGTTGATACGATGTACGGGGTGCAAATTGTTAAACACATCAACATTAAACAAATCAACATAAAACAAACATTCGCTCGTTTTACCTCAGTTATCCCATCGTTATTCCTTCCTTTTCCTTCTATAAAAGGAAAACTGATACAAAAACAACCGTAAAAGGAAGGCTAAGCAAGCGAGAATAGCGCCACGTTGCCGATTATTCAGGACATTTGAAGAAGTTTTTTCGGACGGGTAAAATAATTTTCATACATCTACGTTAATTTATTTTAGAGATTGGTGACAAGTGATTAGTGAATAGACATAAGTTTTGAATATGTTAATTTGTGAATGTGCTAATCTGTGAATCTAATTCACTCATTCACACGTTAACACATTAATACATTCAAGAACATTCACTCTTCACTATTTATGGATGATGAGCAAAGTGAACAAATATGCGGTGCGACGCGTGGTTACGGGACTCTTTTTAGCCCTTTACATCCTGATAGCGTTGCTCAACAGCACGGTGGTACAATCGTACATCGGTGCTGCGGTGGGCAATTATTTCTCTAAAGAGTGGGGAGGTAAGGTGCGTATCGGTGCTCTGCACGCAAGCCCCATCAGCCATGTGATTCTTGACAAGATAGAGCTCATTTCGCCCACCAATGACACCATCTATGTGGGTGACCGCATCACATGCCGGTTCAAGCGTTTCCCATTTCATGGGACAGGTCTTTCGTTCCGCTCGGTTGAGTTGTGGAACGGACGATACCACCTACACACCTTCAAGAACGACGATGGCACGTCGGGCATCAACCTGAATTTCATTATAGACTATTTCGCCTCGGATAAAGAAAGGCCTGACAAGTCATCCACCGAGGTCTTTTCCGTCGAAGTGGGTGAATTGAGGCTGCACAATATTGACTACATCCAAGACCTTCCCGAGCCCAAAAACCATGAAGCCCGACTGCACGGGGTCGACATTCCGCATATGCGCTATTGGGACATCAGCGGAGTGATACGCAATGTGAGCGTAGTGGGCGACCACATAAAAGCACGCATTGTATCGCTCACCACCACAGAACAGTCTGGACTGCACATCGTCGACCTCTCCATGGACACCGAAGTGAGTCCACAGGGCATCAATGCCACCAATCTGGATCTTCAGACCGACGACAGCCGCGTGTTTATGGATGCACGCCTCAAATACGACGGATGGGACGAGATGGGCGACTACTGCAACACTGTGGAGCATGATGTGGTGCTGAAGGAAGGCACTGAAGTGAGCATGCGCGATGCCTCCTGGTGGGCTCCATTGTTGTGGGGGACGGTATTCACCGCACAGGTTCAGGGCCATGTGTACGGCACCATAGCCGACATGACCGCCGAAAGTCTCCTTGTACGGTTCGGCGCAAACAGCAATCTGCTGTTCGATGGGCACATCACCGGCCTGCCTTTTATTGAGAAGTCCGCCGTTCATGCCACCCTTCACCGACTCCACACCAGCTATGACGACCTCTCGTCGGTCCGCCTGCCTGACAGTGTTCCTCTGCAACTGCCCGACCTATTGCGCCGATTGGAAGAGGTAGACCTCAGCGCCGAAGCCCGCGGTGGCATGCAGGATATTGAGGCCTGGGTTAATACAAACAGCAAGGTGGGCGACTTGGAAGCCCATACCCATCTCATGTTTGACACGATAAGGGGCGACTATACCTATTGGGGAGATGTAGACTCCCGCATGCTGGGAATCCGCTCGTTGCTGCCCAACGACTGGGTGTGGCGCACCGGCATGCACATATCCTTCCAAGGAGCCGGTTTCGACCCTCAGAAGATGGATTTGTCTTTGGAAGGGCGACTTTACAACACCCTGTTCCGTGGAGAGAATATGGAACGCACCTCTTTCTCGGCTGAGATGTCGGCCGGAGTCTTCAATGCCGAAGTGGGACTACGCGACTCGCTGATAGGTATCGACCTTTCGGCAATGGCAGACCTAAACACATACTCCTATCAAGCCGACGTACTGCTCACCGACGCCCAATTGACTGCCCTGCATCTATTCCAGTCAGACAGCGCAGTAACCGTTTCGACCCGTTTACGCGCCTCCCTTACAGGCGATGACCTTGAGCAGCTGGCCGGCACAGTGTCGCTTGACAATACATCTGTCGAAGTGGGCAGCCGCCAACTGGACATGCACCGCATCAATCTGCAGGCGGAGACAAGTACACCCGACTATGAATCCGACAACAATGCCATGCCGTTTGTCGGCTGGAAACGGGTGGCTGTGGGCTGCGACTGGTTTTTCACATCTGTCGAAGGCCATTTTTCATACACCCATCTGCCCCTTATGGCACAAGATTTCTGCCGTCGTTTCCTGCCCAAATACTACAATCCCTACCCCGAAAGCGGGGATAGTACCGACCGAACCTATAGCCAATTGGCAACCGACAACCTGGACATAGAACTGATGTGGACTGACCATAACAACACATTCGTCAATTGGATGCCGAACATGATGATTTCCGAGGGGACAAGGCTGCGAGGCAACTACAACTATGGCGAGGCTCTCAAACTGGTGCTGCAAAGCGACTCACTGCGCATGGGTAACATAGCCTTGCACGACATAGGGGTGGATGCGGGAACCGTGGGCGAAAATTATCGTTTGCGTCTACAATCCAGCGATATCAAAGTGGGTTCCATGACCCTAATGCAAAATCCCTCGCTCACTGCAGGCATTGGCCGCAACATCTCCACATTGGCTCTGTTATGGGGAAACAACATTCAGAATTCATTGACGAACTATGGCGACCTTGAACTATTCATTACCAGCACTAAAGAAGGCAATAGGATCATGATAACCAAACCAAACTTCTACGTCATGGGGCAACAATGGAGTGTGGTATGCCCCAACGGTGTTTGGCTCAACAACGACCATGTGAAGGTTGACAACCTTAAAATATACGGAATGGAACAGTCAGTACGCATCGATGGCGATATAGCAGGAGCCAACCCATCGGCCGATGCCTATGTGGAAGACTATGTGCGCGCCAGTTTCGACGACTTCTCTGTGGGACAGGCCTGCGCCCTGCTCATGACAGGGAAACCGCTGAATATTGACGGGTTGCTTGACGGATATTTTAGCGTACAGAACTTGAGCCACAATCCCCAATTTGACGCCAACTTACGGATTGACGATCTGGCTGTCAACAATGAGCCACTGGGCAAACTGGACATTGTAACCCAACACAATACTGGCGATCCCCGAGTATATGTCAACGTAGTGGCCGATGCCGGCAACTATAAACCATTGGACTTGCATGGGTTCTTTAACACCAAAGGAAATCCGACAACGATGGAATTTGATCTGATTGCCGACCGGCTACCTATTGCAACCGCACAACCTTTACTCTCGGCGGTGGCTTCAGAACTTGGAGGCTATGTCGGCGGACAGGTGACAATGCGTGGCACCATACAAACTCCTCGCATTGACGGTGCTTTTGGCATAAGCCAAGGACTTATCAAACTCAGCCCCACTGGAGTATCGTATTCTATCAACGACACTGTACGGATAGAAAACAATACACTAACCCTCCGCAACTTCATACTTCATGATGCCGAACACAATACCGCCTACATCAACGGTACTATGACACTAATGCCTAAAACCACCCTCGCCATGCGGATGCATACCGACAGAATCATGGCACTCAATAAACCTGCCGACGGAGAGTCATTCCACGGCAAACTCATGGTATCGGCTGATGCCGATATCAACGGATCAGTAAACAACCTCCAAGTGGCCGTAGAAGCCACCGCACAAAAAGGAAGCGACCTCTATGTCCCCATAAGCAATCGTCGACAGGTGAGCGAGAATGAGTATATTGTCTTCATCTCACCCAGTCCCACTGCCCGACGTAACCGCCGGATGCCCACTCCGACCAAGACCAATCACATCAACTTGCAAGCCAATGTGTCTGTTACACCTGGCGTAACCGTTCATTTGCCCATGGATTTCGACCAACTCACAGCTAATGTCACTGCGGTGGGACGTGGCGACATCCAAGTGGTAATGCGCGACGGAAAAGAACCCAACATATTGGGTGACTATGAGTTCACATCGGGTAACTTTACGCTCTCGTTGCTACAACTCATCAACAAGAATTTCAGCATTGAGGAAGGCAGCACACTCAATTTCCCGGGGAATATAAACGATGCCCGTTTCAACATTAACGCTGTATATAATCAGCGTGTCAACCTTGCCACACTGATGGGCAACGGCACCTCGTCTGCGGCCAGGGACAATTATGTATTGGTTGAGAACGTCATTTCTTTGGCAGGCACTCTGCAAGACCCCTCTATCAAGTTCGACATTCAACTGCCTAATGCTGAACAGAGTGTTCAAGAACAGGTGTTTTCATACATTGACAAGAATAACGAGCGCGACATCCTGAACCAGTCCATCTCGTTACTTCTGCTGGGGCGGTTCACCCCCAGCGGTACTGCTGAGAGCGATGCGAACATACTGAATGATGGCAGCAGCATTAACCTTATCACATCGTCGGCCAGTAGTTTGGTGTCGAATCTTGTGAAAGTTGTTGACGTTAACTTTAAATACCACTCAGGTACAGCCAACACTCCTGGACAATTTGATGTGGGAATCAGTAAACAATGGAATAAATTCTATTTCGAATCGAACTTCGGATACGGCAATACCACCAGTGAAATGGAAAACACCACATCGAACGTACTGGTTGGCGACGTTGAAGTGGGCTATCGCTTCAACCCCTACTTCAACGTATATGGATTCCATCGCTCCAACACCAGTTTCTACACTCGCACAGAACTACCATACAAGCAGGGTGTGGGTGTTAAACTATCAAAAGATTTCGACAGTTTCACTGAGTTGTTTCCTTGGCTAAGACGACGAAAGGAATTTTGACAGGTCAAAAAGAGTCAATGATATCGAGAATATTCATAAGCAATAGTAACGAATGAAAATATCGGAACAATATTACATCATCAAAAACAACATCCTGTTTTGCATAGCGGTACCACTATTCATCATGATGTTTATAGTGATATACCAGCCTTTGTTTTACGGTGAAGCCAACGCATTGCAACTGGGGTGGCATGAACATGTCAGCTTCTGTCTGCCCGTTGTATGCGCCATTGTATTGGGAGTGTTGATTCTAAGCCGCTCATTGTTGTGTGTGGCATGGGTTCGGCACAACTTGACCAGACGGGAATGGGTGCTATGGCAAGCTTGCGAATGGGTGGTGGGAAGCCTTTTCGTTGACCTTTTTCTTTCCCTATTTCTGCATCTGGGCTTCTTTGCATTGCTGCCTCAGGTACTCATCACAGGTTTCTCGATTGTCATTATACCCTATGTATGTTACTGGCTTGCCATAGAGTTGATAGACCGTGACGGACGATTGCATCAATCGGAGTCTCTGATTGAAGAGTTACGACGGGGTGCCGAACGCAATGAAAGCGGTATGGTACGGTTTGCTGATGAGAAAGGTAACGTGAAACTGGTGGTGGGAGCCGAACGCGTTATCTCGCTCGAATCGGCTGGAAACTATATTACAATTTGCTACGATGATGAAGGGAAACTGGTTCGTTACAGCCTGCGGAACACGTTGAAGGCCATGGAGAGTTTGGCGGGTGCCAGTGGATTGGTGAGGTGCCATCGCTCCTTTTTTGTCAACTTAAGCCATGTCCGCACACTGAAACGAACTCCGCAAGGCATATACGCTGAAATCGGTCACCCCGGAGTGGAAGACATTCCCGTTTCTAAATCGTATGCTTCGGACATGATTCGCCTTTTCGGCAATTGACAAGATTAAAGTTGAAATTTCGTTGATATGTTTATCCGTTAAAATATTGATATGATACGGGGCACAGAACCTACCGCCATTAAAAAACCAGAAAGCTAAATGATGAAAGCCTTACACCATAATGTGATGTTGTGTACGGTATTCCTGATGCTGATACCGTTCCCACTTACTGCCCAACGCGACTACACGGCCGATTCGATTGCCTTTGTTAATGCCGATTGGCATCCTGACACACTGAGTGGGTTTCGATATATGTATCATCACTTTATACATCGACAGGTATTCAATTCAAACCAATGCTTCAGCATCATTGAGATTCCCTCCGGATCACCCTCAAGGATGGGTTTTGTTGCAGACAGTCAACTCACTACAGTCGCCTCTTTTGCCGACCGCCATCAGGCTCTTGCCGCTATTAACGGTTCTTATTTCGATATGCGGACGGGGGTTCCGGTGTGTTATTTGCGTATTGGAGGGGTTGAATTGGGCATGAACGCCCCTTCTATGCGCGATAGTGTTAACCGCAAATATTACCAGTACGCGACTATCAAACTGAACGGTAATCGCAGACCCCGGTTCTTGGTGCCGGACAGTAACAGGATGGCTGAACGAGCCTTGCCAGACAGTAATATTATGACTGCGGGACCTATGCTTATCCGGAGGGGTATTGATGTCCCCCAACGACTCGACCGGAGTTTCGTTTACAGGCGCCACAACCGCACAGCCATGGGACTCAAGCCCGACGGCACCGTGGTGATGCTTGTGGTTGACGGACGACATCCCCGAGAGGCTGAGGGGCTGAGTATCCCTGAGCTTACACGGGTGATGCATTGGCTTGGATGTTGCGACGCAGTGAATCTTGACGGTGGCGGCTCGACAACGATGTATGTGAAAGGCCGGGGCAATGAGGGCATTGTCAATCATCCCTCAGACAATGGCCATTTCGACTCGGCTGGGGGACGGCGCGTGGCTAATGCCATAATAGTCGTGAAGGGTGAAGAGTGATTAATGATTCGACAATGCATTTGTCTATTCACTAATCACCCTTCACTAATCACCATAAAAAACGTTTATTTCTTTTTGGTGTCGACTCCGATGTCGGAGGGGTCGAGTATGGGGTCATCCATTTCATTGCATACTTCGGTAGGGCTGTTAAGTGAGTTGCATGTGATTCCCACTGAGGTGGTTGTGGTGTAGGGACCGCTCCAACGGGTTCCCACCAGTTGGTAACAACGGCAGTTTTTGGTGTGGCATGAAGTGAGGCTTAAAAGCGCAACTGCGGCCAAGGCTATCGTTAGTTTTTTCATGGTTTGGAGTTTTTTGATATGTATTACGCTCTTTGAGTGTGTTTTTTTTAGTTATTTACTAATACTAATCTTCTTGTGTGGAGAAGGAGGAGAGGAGGGTGGCCAGATGGCTTCCAACTTCGATTTCGTCAACAAAGAGCCAAGATTGCTCACCGGCACTGATATGCCAGGAGGGCATTTTGCCGTAGTTGACGGCTTTGACTCTGACGTATCGGGCTGTGGCATACGGGCCGTGGCAGGTGAACTTGTGCTGTACGCTTTCTTCTTGCCGCTCGCGAACAGCGGAGAACTCGTTGTTATCGAGCTGTGCCCAAGGTCTAAAGGTCTTGCCATCGGAGGAGATGCTCACTTCGATGCGTTTGGGGAAGAAAATCCAGGCGCGCATGTTGTCGAGACAATCGACTGAGACGGAGGTGAGGGTCTTGGAGGAGAGGAGGTCTATGACCACTTCCATGTCGGTTTGCCAACCCTGCCAGCCACCAATGCGGTAGTTAGGGGTGCCGTAGAGGCGGTCGATGAGGCCATCGGGGCCGTTCTCGCTGTACTGTGGTGCGGGTTTGGTGATGTAGCGCAACTGCTTGTCGGCAATGAAACGGGTGAGTGTCTGGCTCACCACAGGGCTGTATTGGTCTGTGGCCGGGTTGTAGGCCACGGCTTTGAGTGTGATGTCGCGGTTGACCAGTATCGGCTGCACATAACGGAAGGCATGGGTGTCGGGTGTACGGCCGTCGGTGGTATAGTAAATAACAGGATTACCGTCCACAGACTCATACATCTCGGGGTTACCATTGATAATGCTACGGGCAGAGAGCGAGACAAGGAGTGAGTCCTTGAAACATTGCTGCCAGTCGCTGAAAACGGGTGCAGGAGGGGTGCGCGCCTCTTCAGGGAAGAGATTTTTGGAACGAAGCGAAAAGTCTTTTCCGTCCCAGAATCGGCCAGGTTGCCAGTCGGACTTGTTGATGACAATGTGGTCGTTGCCTGTATGGATGGTGACGCGATCGAAAAGCGGGGTGACGGTTACATATTCACCACTGCCAGGGCATACGGGATAGAATCCCATGGCACTCATGACGTACCAGGCACTCATTTGTCCGCAGTCTTCGTTGCCACACAAACCATCGGGCTTGGGGGTATAGAGTTCGGAGAGAATACGGTGAACGGTGTTGTCCAGTTTGTCGGATGCGCCGAGGAAAGCATAGAGGTAGGCGGCATGGTGGGAGGGTTCGTTGCCGTGGGCGTACTGCCCTATACAGCCGGTAATATCGACTTGGTCGCGCCCGGTGGTCTCGCTGTTGGTGGTAAAGAGCGAGTCGAGGAAGGCTTCGGCTTTTTCCTTGCCGCCCATTTGGGCAATCCATCCAGAGACGTCGTGCGGTACGTAGGTGCTGTACTGCCAGCTGTTGGCTTCGGTGAAGTGGTTGTTGACTTCGGTGGGGTTAAAGGGGGTGACGAAACCGCCGTTGCGGCGTGCATGCATAAAGCCGTCGGAATCCATGATGTTCTGCCACGACTGCGCACGGCGCATATAGGTGTTGTACACCTCATTGAGGTAGCGGTAGGATGACGTGGTGTCGGGCACTGCATTGCGATACATCTCTATTAGGGCATAGCGGGCAATGCACCAGTCGTCGAAGGCATATTCAAGTGTCTTCGACACCGTTTCATTGTCAAGCTGGCTGTCGAGATAGCCCTGAGCAGCGTAGGCTTGCTGCGCCTCATTGCGGTTTGAGGTGGCAATCATGGCCTCAAGCAGAGCCATACGGCGTGCAGGAGTCCATTTGTCCAAAAGACCGGCCTGCTGGGCCGTGAGAATGACAGGCACACTGTGGTAGCCAATCATGCAGTGGGTTTCGTGTGCAGCGAGTTCCCACATGGTCAATTCCCCGCCAGTTTCGTACTGGAGAAGCATGGTGTTGATCCAGTCTTCGGTAATCTGGGGCTCAATGATGGTCATGAGCGGATGCAGGGCACGATAGGTGTCCCAGAGGGAGAAGACGGTGTAGACAGGCTTGTCCGAAGTGTATATGCTGTCGTTCATGGCGCGGTAACGGCCATCGGCATCGCTCCACAGATAGGGCGAGGTGTAGCAATGGTAGAGGGCTGTGTAGAAATTGCACCGTTCGGTGCGGGTGCCGCCTTCCACTTGAATTTTGCCAAGTGCCTCTTCCCAGCGCTGGTGTGCAGCAGAACGCACCGCGTCGAAAGAAAGTCCTTGACGAGTAGCAAGGTTGGTCTTGGCACCTTGGCTGTCAACTCCGGAAATAGATACGTATATTTCCACCTGCTTACAGTCGTCGGGGAGCACAACAACCGCTTTCATACCATTGTCGAAATACATAATATCCTTTATAGGTTGGTTGCATTCCAAAGCAAAGAAACACTTCTGGTCAGGGTTCCAGGCATCGCTTTCCCGCCAACCACTGATGACATTGTCTTTGTTTTTGTCAAAACCTGCAGACAGGACTTTATCGCGGTGGCGCAGGTCTATGACAAAGCCCTTTAGCCCCCGATCGGGAAAGGTGTAACGGTGGCAGGCCACACGCTCGGAGGTGGTGAGTTCTGCCATTACACGATTGCGGTCTAACACTACTCTGTAATAGCCTGGCGTAGCCTTTTCACTTCTGTGACTGAAATGCGAATAATACTCGGTCTGAGGCAGTTCTGTCGGAAAATTCCAATTTTCACCACTGGCGGTAACGGGCATAAGGAGGATATCTCCATAATCTTCGCAACCTGTACCATTTAAATGGGTATGGCTGAAGCCATATATGGTGTCGTCGCTATAATGGTAGGCGCTACACCCGTCCCAGCCTTCAAGGCGAGTGTCAGGGCTTGGCTGTATCTGGCCAAATGGTACAATGGCACCAGGATAGGTGTGACCATGGAAGTCAGTTCCCACAAGCGGGTTGACATAGCGGCTGTAGCCGTTCTGGCAGCCTGTGGCCACAAGAAGCAGCAACAAACCGCACAAAAAGAAATAGTGTTGTTTTTTCATGGGAGAGAAAGATATTGCAATTACTTCATTTTAATCAAGGCGGCAGCACCCAGTATTGCCACTTCGTTGGTACTGAGTTGCGACATCCGGATATCGCAGCGGCCTTTGTAGATGTTGAGCAGGTTGGCCTCGAAAGCCTCGCGCAGGGGTATCAGCAACGGGTCGCCCACTTTGGTGGGGCCGCCCATCAGGAAGATGGCTTCGGGAGCGGAAAACG
>JAEEGH010002870.1_pt1 | contig 45853 bp, 35 predicted proteins | sample 9134181 | NCBI WGS metagenome assembly JAEEGH01 (sample SAMN16246544, study PRJNA631951) | gut metagenome | biome: gut microbiome; feature: rumen; material: DP-attached | host: Bos | place: Iran: Karaj | collected 2018-10
GCTACACATCCGACGTCCAAGATCAGCGCTAAGCTATAGTAAAGGTTCACGGGGTCTTTTCGTCCCGTTGCGGGTAGACGGCATCTTCACCGCCACTACAATTTCACCGAGCTCACGGCTGAGACAGTGCCCAGATCGTTACACCATTCGTGCAGGTCGGAACTTACCCGACAAGGAATTTCGCTACCTTAGGACCGTTATAGTTACGGCCGCCGTTTACCGGGGCTTCAATTCAGGCCTTCGCTTGCGCTAAGCCCCCCTCTTAACCTTCCGGCACCGGGCAGGTGTCAGGCCATATTCGTCATCTTAACGATTTCGCATAGCCATATGTTTTTGGTAAACAGTCGCCTGGGCCATTTCTCTGCGCCCACATCACTGTGGGACCCCTTCTCCCGAAGTTACGGGGTCAATTTGCCTAGTTCCTTGGCCGTGATTCACTCGAGCACCTTAGGATCCTCTCCTCACCCACCTGTGTCGGTTTACGGTACGGGCCGCTACGCGCTTGGCGGTCGGTGGCTTTTCTCGCGAGTATGGTTACCAGCTCTGTCGGATCGCACGAATGCTCTCCGTACTGTCGGGTCTCGGTCCCCCTACACCCTTCAACGCGCTATTCCGTCAGCGCGCGGCTGTGTCACTCCTCGGTCACCACCTCCCCTGCGGAGCGGGCTGCGGAATCTTGACCGCATGTGCATCACCTGACCCCTTCGGGTTCGGCTTAGCTCCCGGCTCACCCTGATCCGTTTAGCGTAGATCAGGAAACCTTGGGTTTTCGGTGTGAATATTTCTATATTCATTGTCGTTACTCATGCCTACATTTTCGTTTCCGGACGCTCCAGCAAACCTCACGGTTCACCTTCGGCGCCGACCGGAATGCTCCCCTACCACGCATGCATCGCTGCACGCGTCCTCGGCTTCGGCGACGGTCTTGATGCCCGATCATCATCCACGCGACTCCGCTCGACTAGTGAGCTGTTACGCACTCTTTGAATGAATAGCTGCTTCCAAGCTAACATCCTAGCTGTCAATGCGGTGTCACTTCGTTCTGTCTCAACTTAGACCGTTCTTGGGGGCCTTGGCCGGAGGTCTGGGCTCTTACCCTTTCGCCGACGGATATTAGCACCCGACGACTCACTCCCGTCCCTTAACATGCGCTCATTCGGAGTTCGTCTGGAATTGATAGGCGGCGAAGCCCTCGCTTCCAATCGGTAGCTCTACCTAACGCATGCGCGGACGAGGCTGTCCCTAAAGACATTTCGGGGAGTACGAGCTATCTCCCAGTTTGATTGGCCTTTCACTCCTACCCTCATCTCATCCAAGCCCTTTTCAACGGAAACTGGTTCGGGCCTCCAGTGACTGTTACATCACCTTCACCCTGGACAAGGGTAGATCACTAGGTTTCGCGTCTGCTCAATGATACTCATTCGCCCTGTTCAGACTCGCTCTCGCTACGGCTCCACCCCTTAAGGGCTTAGCCTCGCATCACTGAAGCAACTCGTAGGCTCATTATGCAAAAGGCACGCTGTCACCCTATCACTAGGGCTCCAACCGCTTGTAGGCGCACGGTTTCAGGTTCTGTTTCACTCCCCTGCCAGGGGTTCTTCCCACCTTTCCCTCACGGTACTGGTTCGCTATCGGTCTTCGGCAGTCTTTAGCCTTGCGGGATGGTCCCCGCGGATTCGGACAGGATTCCACGTGCCCCGCCCTACTCAGGTGCCACTCGTCGATGCGACTGCTTGCCCGTACCGGGGTGTCACCGTCTGCGCCGCAGCTTTCCAGAAGCTTCCGGTTCGCATTCGCATCTCCATTGAATGGTCCTACAACCCCGACATGTCCGTAAACACATCGGTTTAGGCTCTTCCCTCTTCGATCGCCACTACTGGGGGAATCGACTTTTTCTTTCTTCTCCTCCGGGTACTAAGATGTTTCAGTTCCCCGGGTTCGCCCAGCTTATCGCTGTACACGGTCTTCAACCGTGTGGGTTGCCCCATTCGGATATGTCCGGATCACGTCCTGTTTGCGGATCCCCGGACCTTTTCGCAGCTTACCACGTCCTTCTTCGCCTGCCGAAGCCAAGGCATCCTCCGTACGCCCTGCTTCTCTTTCTCTAATGAATCTTTCGTCTAATGAAATTGTATTACCTTAATTCTCTTAAGCTAATCTTTTTTTCACTTACCTCGTTGTAATCTCTCAGTATTGTCAATGAACTGTCCGTTTTTTCGAAACGGGCTGCAAATATACGGACTTTTTTGATTCCAGCAAATCTTTTTTTGATTTTTTTTATCCCTATATTTGTAGTGAAACCGAATCCAACATGGAAGAAATCAAAAATGCATTGCCGGATAATGCTCAGAGGGAGCTGAAGCCGGGTGAGGAGTACGAACCGCTGATGAGAGCGGACAGGAAATGGGCGGAGGTGACGCCATATTCAGTGATAATGGGTATCCTGATGGTGATCCTGTTTTCCGCCGCGGCGGCCTACCTGGGACTGAGGGTCGGACAGGTTTTCGAAGCTGCAATCCCGATAGCGATCATAGCCGTGGGGCTCACCAGTGCCTTGGGGAAGAAGGAAGGACTGGGGCAGAACGTGATCATCCAGTCCATCGGAGGCTGCTCCGGGGCGGTTGTCGCCGGAGCGATATTCACCCTTCCTGCCATCTACATCCTCGGAGTGGAAGTAAGTTTCATGCAGATGTTCCTGTCTTCCCTGCTGGGAGGCATCCTGGGCATCCTGTTCCTGATTCCGTTCAGGAAGTACTTCGTCAAGGAGATGCACGGGAAGTATCCGTTCCCTGAGGCGACGGCTACCACGCAGATCCTGGTCAGCGGAGAAGGCGGCAAGGGTGTCGGTACTCTGCTCGTGAGCGGCCTGGTGGGAGGCTTGTACGATTTCGTGGTCAGCACGTTCGGGACCTGGGCGGACACCATAAGCACCACTGTCTTGGGAATCGGCCAGACGATAGCCGACAAGGCGAAGGTCGTCCTGAAGATCAATACCAGCGCGGCCGTCCTCGGTCTGGGATATATAATAGGTTTGAAATATGCCTTCATAATCTGCTGCGGAAGCTTGCTGGTATGGCTTGTGATAATCCCGCTGATGAACCTCATCTGGGGAGGCCAGGTTATCGACTTGATGAACACGGGAGTCACCACGATGATAAAGGATATGGCCCCGGAGCAGATATTCAAGGATTACGCCCGCCATATCGGCATCGGCGGCATCGCCACTGCCGGTATCATCGGTATAATAAAGTCCTTCGGGGTGATAAAGTCTGCAGTAGGGCTTGCAACCAATGAATTCAGGAAGAAGGGCGGGGCCGCAGAAGTTGCGGAACGCACGCAGGAGGATATCCCTATGAAGAACATAGTGTTCGGGATCGTCATCGCCCTGCTTGCCATCTTCGCTTTCTTCGCCTTCGGCGGCGTGGTCAGCAATATCTGGCAGGCTCTCGTGGGCTTGCTGATCGTGGCGGTGATCTCGTTCCTGTTCACGACGGTGGCGGCTAACGCCATCGCTATCGTGGGTACCAACCCGGTGAGCGGAATGACCCTAATGACCTTGATCATCGCTTCGCTCATCCTGGTGGCAGTAGGGTTGAAAGGAAACGCCGGAATGGCGGCCGCGATGCTCATCGGTGGAGTCGTCTGCACGGCTCTGTCCGTAGCGGGTTCCTTCATCACCGACTTGAAAATCGGTTACTGGATCGGTTCCACGCCGAAGAAGCAGGAGAGTTGGAAGTTCGTGGGAGTGGCGGTGGCCGCAGCTACCGTATGCGGGGTAATGCTGGTGCTCAACAAGACTTATGGCTTCGTGGGTGACCAGGCACTCGTAGCTCCTCAGGCAAATGCGATGGCGGCTGTCATCCAGCCTATGATGAACGGCGGCGGAGCTCCATGGCTGCTGTACGGAATCGGTGCAGCCATCGCCATAATCCTGACCCTCCTGAAGATCCCTGCCCTTCCGTTCGCCCTGGGAATGTTCATCCCGATAGACCTCAACCTCCCGCTGTTAGTCGGTGGGGCCATCTCATGGTATGTCGGCAGCCGCAGCAAGGAGAAGGAGGTGAACGAGGCCAGGTTGAACAAGGGTACGCTGATCGCTTCCGGATTCATCGCCGGCGGTGCTTTGATGGGGGTTGTGAGCGCCTTGCTCAAGTTCTTCAATGTGAACTGGTTCCTTAGCGAGTGGAACGCCAGCTACGGTGAGATGATCGCCATAGTCCCGTTCCTCGCCATCATAGCTTATATGCTTATATCTTCAATGAAAGTCAATCGTGAATAAGACTATAAACAATACAGTAAAATGGAAAGAATACTGGACAGGTTTTTAAGGTACGTGGCGGTGGACACGCAAAGCGACGAGAATTCTGAAAGTCAGCCTTCCACGGCGAAGCAGCTGAACCTCCTGGGACTGCTGCGGGACGAACTCCTCAAGCTCGGAGTGGAGGCAACCTTGGATGAATATGGATACGTAATGGGAAAGATCCCTTCCAATATAGGGAAGAAGGTCCCTGCCATCGGCTTCATAGCCCACGTGGACACAGCCCCGGACGCTTCCGGAGCCAATATCAAGCCGCAGATTATCAAGGAATATGACGGCGGGGAGATTGCCTTGAAAGGGGTAAAGGGGCTCGCACTGAAGCCTTCGGAATTCCCGGAGATGCTCCACTATATCGGCCAGACTCTGATCACCACCGACGGTACGACCCTCCTGGGGGCCGATGACAAGGCCGGTGTCGCGGAGATTATGGATGCGGTACAGTACATCTGCGAGCATCCGGAATTCAAACACGGGGAGATATGTATCGGATTCACCCCTGACGAAGAGATCGGGCGCGGAGTCGTGAAATTCGACGTGGAGAAGTTCGGAGCCGATTTCGGATATACGATGGACGGCGGAGAGATCGGGGAACTGGAATTCGAGAATTTCAACGCCGCTTCAGCCAAGATCCGTATCCAGGGCCGCAACGTGCACCCGGGATACGCCAAGGGGAAGATGAAGAACGCCCTCCTGATCGGTACCGAGCTGAACGCCCTGCTCCCTGTGGACCAGAGACCGGAGTACACCCAGGACTACGAGGGATTCTTCCACCTTATCGGTTTCAGCGGCTCGGTTGAAGAGGCACGCATGACCTACATCATCAGGGACCACGACCGCGCAAAATTCGAGTTGAAGAAGGACCTGATCAAGGATTGCTGCAAGTTCATCAACACGAAATACGGCAAGGGCACGGTAAAGGCAGACGTCAAGGACCAGTATTACAACATGCGCGAGATGGTCGAACCTCATTACCACGTCGTGGAGAAGGCGGTGAAGGCCATGGAGATGGCAGGCGTGAAGCCGAAGATACAGCCTATCCGTGGTGGAACCGACGGCGCCAACCTGAGTTTCAAGGGTTTGCCTTGCCCGAATATATTCGCGGGCGGACTGAACTTCCACGGCAAGATGGAGTTCGTGCCGCTTCAGTCGATGGAAAAAGCCTCCGAGGTAATCCTGAATATCATTTCCCTCTACGCCGGGTAGGGATCACTTCCGGAGAAAGACGGGTCATCAGGACCCCGTGTGCAGGAATGGTAGAGACCACGTTCTTCGTGGTCTTTCCTATTTCCTTGTGGAGCCAGAGGTCGCGGACAGTGAACGTGGTTCCGGCGTCGCGGATCTCGGCGATGTCGGTCCAGTTGAAATCAAGGTTCCATTCCTTTTCTCCCCTGTTCAGGAAACAGACAGCCCAGTCGTTGCCGGAGAGTTCCTTAATCCATATCTCACGGTCCCCGAGAGGAATCGCCACATGTCCCTGGATACCCTTGGCATCCTGGTCGATGGCTATCACTTCCTTGTTGGAGAGGATGTAGAGGACCTCCGCGGGCATGTCACGCAGGTCGTTGCCGCACATCAGAGGAGCAGCCATCATGCACCACATCGTGAAGTGGGATACATTCTCGGCATAAGTGAGGTCGCCGTTACCGACTTCCAGCATATCAGGGTCGTTCCAGTGACCCGGGCCGGCATAAGGATAGAGTTCCTTGTTCAGGTCGATGATGTCGAGAATGCTGTGGTTGTAGCCTTCATTCTCACCCCAGCTCGCACGGATGTCACCGGTGGTCCTCCAAAGGTGTCCGGTACCCTTCGCCCACTCCCAAGGCTTGTTGTGGCCCCATTCGCACATACTGAACACGATAGGCCTTCCAGTCATCCTGAGGGCATGGTTCATCAGGCGGTAAGCGGTCTTCCCATTGGTTTCCTGCTTGTAGCAGTAATCATACTTGAGATAATCCACGCCGGTCCTGGCATAGAACAGGGCATCCTGGTATTCATGGCCGAGGCTGGCCGGACGTCCGCCGCAAGTCCTGGTGCCCACACAGGAGTATATTCCGAACTTGAGTCCGAGCGAGTGGATGTAGTCAGCGACATACTTCATCCCGTGAGGGAAGCGCTCGGGATCGCAGACTATGTTGCCGTCGGCATCACGCGAAACCTGCCAGCAGTCATCCACGACAATATATTCGTAGCCGGCATCCTTGAGGCCGCTTGCAACCATCGCGTCCGCAGTCTCCATCAGGAGTTTCTCGCTGACGTCGCACCCGAACTTGTTCCAGCTGTTCCAGCCCATCGGAGGGGTCGGGCAGAAGGTCATGAACTCCTTTATGGTGATAGGGGCGTCGTCCCAACCCTGGGCTTTGCGCAGCGAATCCAGATCCTGCGCAAAAGCGACGGTGCAGAGCGCCGTCGCCATAACGATTGAAATGATCCGTCTCATCGCTTACTTGATTACGCCAAGTTCCTTTCCGACCTTGACGAAGGCCGCTATGGCCTTGTCGAGATGCTCCTTCTTATGAGCTGCGGAGAGCTGGACACGGATGCGCGCCTGCCCTTTCGGAACCACTGGATAGTAGAAACCGGTAACGAATATTCCTTCCTCTGCCATCTTGGCGGCGAACTTCTGGGAAAGCGGAGCATCGTAGAGCATCACCGCGCAGATTGCGCTCTGGGTCGGCTTGATATCGAAGCCGGCTGCCATCATTGCATCGCGGAAATACTTGACATTCTCCTGCTGGCGGTCATGCAGCTCGTTGCTTTCACCGAGCATCTTGAACATCTCGATGCCGGCAGCCACGATCATAGGCGGCAGGGAGTTGGAGAAGAGGTACGGGCGTGAACGCTGGCGGAGCATGTCGATGATCTCCTTGCGGCCGGTGGTGAAACCTCCCACGGTACCTCCGAAGGCCTTTCCGAGAGTGCCGGTGAATATGTCGATCCTGCCGTAGCAGTCGAACTGCTCTGCGACTCCGCGTCCGGTCTTGCCGACGACTCCGGCGGAATGGCTCTCGTCAACCATCACGAGGGCATCGTACTTCTCGGCAAGGGCGCAGATCTTGTCCATAGGGGCGACATTGCCGTCCATGGAGAATACTCCGTCAGTGCAGATGATCCTGAACCTCTGTGCCTGGGCCTCCTTGAGGCAGCGCTCGAGGTCTTCCATGTCGGCGTTGGCATAGCGGTAGCGGACAGCCTTGCAAAGGCGTACACCGTCGATTATGGAGGCGTGGTTCAGGGAATCGGAGATGATGGCATCTTCAGCGGTAAGGAGAGGCTCGAACACTCCTCCGTTGGCATCGAAGCAGGATGCATAGAGGATGGTGTCCTCGGTATGGAAGAAGTCGGAGATTGCAGCTTCGAGCTCTTTGTGGAGGTCCTGGGTACCGCAGATGAAACGTACCGAAGACATACCGAAGCCGCGCTCATCCATAGCCTTCTTAGCAGCCTCGATGAGCCTTGGGGAATCTGCCAGGCCGAGATAGTTGTTAGCGCAGAAATTGAGTGCCTTGCTGCCGTCCTGAAGGACTATTTCCGCAGACTGGGCGGAAGCGATGTTCCTTTCGTTCTTGTAGAGACCGGCTTCCTTGATGGAAGCGAGCTCTGCTTTCAGATGATCCTGGAATTTACCGTACATATTGGATATTGTTAAAAGTTTCGCGTTATGGTGTTACAAATTTATCAAAAAACTACATAAATCGATAAAATAATGTAAATTTGCATTTGCTAATATAGCAAATAAGCAGCGATATCCAATGAAAAATGTACTCGTGATAGGCTCCACAGGCCAAATCGGTTCGGAGCTGACAATGAAACTCAGGAGGATGTATCCTGAAGGAAACGTGGTTGCCGGTTACATCAAAGGCGCTGAGCCGAAAGGCATCCTGTTGGAAAGCGGACCTTCTGCCGAAGCCGACGTCTGCAACGGGGAACAACTCCTCGGCATCGTCAAGGAATACCATATCGACACAATCTACAATCTCGCTGCCTTGCTCTCGGCCGTAGCTGAAAAGAAGCCTCAGCTGGCCTGGCATATCCAGATCGACGGTTTGATGAATATCCTTGAACTCGCACGCCAGGAAGGCTGCGCGGTATTCACTCCGTCTTCGATCGGTTCCTTCGGTCCTGAGACACCTCACGAGAACACTCCTCAGGACACCATCCAGAGGCCTCGTTCGATGTACGGCTGCACGAAGGTGGCCACCGAACTCCTGAGCGACTACTATTTCCACAAATATGGAGTCGATACTCGTTCCGTGCGCTTCCCTGGCCTTATTTCAAACGTCACCCTGCCGGGTGGAGGCACCACGGACTATGCAGTGGAGATCTATTATGCCGCTGTAAAGGGAGAAGAATTCGCATGCCCTATCGCTGCAGGCACCTACATGGACATGATGTACATGCCGGACGCCCTGAAGGCGGCCGTGGACATCATGAATGCCGACCCATCCAGGCTGAAGCATCGCAATTCATTCAATATCGCTTCAATGAGTTTCGATCCTGAAATCCTCGCTGCGAAGATCAAGGAATATATCCCTGGATTCAGGATGCATTATGAAGTGGATCCGGTACGCCAGGCTATCGCAGACTCATGGCCTGACAAGATGGATGATTCCTGCGCCCGTGAAGAATGGGACTGGGCTCCGTCATTCGACCTGGACAGCATGACGGTCGACATGATCACTGCTCTCCGGAAAAAGCTTCTTTAGCCGGGTTCCCTGATTCCTTGCCTTTTACAGTCCGCTTGGCAGCTTTCGCTTCCTCGCGGGCTTTCTTCTTTTCGTACTTCTTCAGGTAGCGTTCGAATACCTTCTGTTCCTTGGCCTCGCGCTTGCGCAAGGCCTTCAGTTCCTTCAAGGTCTTCGCCCGCTGTTTCTTAAGGTCTTTCTCAGCCTGCACGGCTTTTCGCTCGGCTTCCTCCCGTTCGAACTCAGCTTCCTTTGCCTCCTGGCGGGCTTTCCTTTCAGCCAGCTTACGTGCCTTCTCGGCTTGCTGACGCGCCTTTTCAACCCTCTTGCGTTCCATCTCGGCCCTCTTTTCAGCCGCTTTTTGGGCTTTCGGATCAAGTTCGCGGACTACGGCAGGGACGGAAAGGGAATCCACCCCGAGGCTGTCCGGACGGGAGACATTCAGGCTGTCTTTCATGGCTGTAACCAGGGTGTCCGCCTGAGGAGCTGCCAGGCTGTCGGCCTGAGTAACGGATAGACTGTCGGCCATAGCAGCATTGAGGCTATCCGCAGCAGCAAGGGCCTTCAGGCTGTCCAACCGCATAGCTTCAGCCTTCCGTTCCTCTTCCAGACGCTTCCTTTCGGCATTCCGGACCCGTTTAAGGGAATCCTGCTGGGCCAGCATCTTTCTGACTTTGCCCATATGCCCCGGGAAATACGATTCCGTGAGCGGGAATCCGGCCTGAGGAATGGCTTCATACTTTTCCCTCTCACTCTGTCTCGGGGTGAGGAGGGTTATGTCCGTCGGGTCTTTAGGCCGCTTTTCGGGCTGCCACTCGAAACCTTTCAGGATCTTTTCGTCCTTTTTCATCTGGACCACCGGATAGGCATCGCTCTTGACCTCCTCGAAATAATTGAGGTCATTGATATTGCCATCCTTGAAAGTGGCCGTGAGCATCTTCGATTCGAACTTGTTGACCGTAGCCAGGGCATCGTTCTCTTCTATGAAGAACAGTCCAGATGCCCCTCCCAGCGCATCAAAGCGCTTGAGGGCACCCGTCGTATCGAAATATGCCATCATTTCCGTACCCTTGATCTGGTCGAAGCAGATCGAGTCCTCCTGGATGACGATGAAAGCATTCGACATCAGGCTGGCCCTGTCGATATTCTGATTCTTGATGATCACCGTGATGCTGTCCGCAGTGTACTGGCGCCGGATCTCATTCCAAACGACAGGATTCTTGTAGAGCCTGATCAGGGAATCAAGGTCGTTGTATTCAAGGGAGTCGCATACCACCTGCATGTCGTTCCTGAACACCTTGACGTTGTGTATTCCCTTGAGGAAGCCGATCTTGGTGGAATCCTTCGGAACATTGGCCAGGGAGTCCTGCAAGGCCGTGGTATCAGACGGTGCGGACCGTTTGTCCAAGGTATCCGGAGGGTCGGCTCCGGCAGAGTTTGCAAGAGTGTCCGGGAGCTGCGGGGAGAATGTCCACAGAGGCCTCGAAGGGGCCGGATCCTCATCCCAAGGAGCCGGCAGGATCGGACCCTTTGACTTGCCCGGGTCGATGGCTCCGGCAGCATCAGGATCGTCTTCCATCATTTTCTTGCGGGCTTCCTCAGCGGCGGCCCTTGCAGCTTCGGCAGCTTTGCGGCGATATTCGGTGACAGCATCCACGTCGATTTCCTTGAGCCTGGCCTCCGACTTGGTGATTTCGCCTTCAGGCACGTTGCATTTAGGAACGGCGCGGTATATGATGGTGTCAGCACCCATGTAAACAGTGTCCCGCTTCTGGTCCTGGGTGGACACCGCAATCACAGCAGGGTCCCTGGTCATCTTGACGAATTCCAGGGAATCTATATACTGCATGTATCCGGCGACGGCAGCGATGTTCCTGGTGGTGTCGAGGAGCTCGACGTGCCCGAACATTTCAGCATCGTTGAGTATCTTGTAATATTTGAGGGTGTCGCACCAGGCCTCCTGGTTCCTGGTCATCATGTGGACATCCTTCACGAAGGTGAATATCTCCTTCGCATGCTCGTACCATCCCGACTTCGCGGAGAGCATGTTGTCATCCCTCCAGGCGTTGGTATTCGTGCCGAAAACGGCTATCTGGGTGCCTGCGTTGTAGTCAAGCGCATCGGTCTTGACGAACACCGAATCGGTGTACATGTTGACATTGCGAAGGAAACTGAACTGCCGGATCTTGGCATCGTAGGAACCCTCGTCGCTCTCGATGATCTGGCCATCCTTGTCCCTCATCGCCGCACCGAACTTGAAGGTGGCGAGACTGTCCTTTGTGTTGTAGTCCAGGTTATGGGTCCGGAGGGTGTTCTTGTCCTTGTCCTGCAGCTGCACCAGGGTACCGCGGAACTGGGCAAGGTTGTCATCGATGAGATAGTCCAGTTTGTCGCTGCTCAGTACGGTCCTGTTCTGGATGATCTTGACATGGCCGTAGCAGCGGATTACATTCTGGTTGATGTTCCAGATGGCCGTGTCGCACAGGAGCTTGGTAGAATTGTGTTCGAAGCGGGCATTGCCCAGCGCCTTGCGGTAGCTGATCCCATATTCCTCCTTCTGCTGGAGCTCGTTGCAGCCGAGAAGCCGTACGAGGCTGTCTTTCCGCTCATTCCTTTGGGCGGACAGGCTGCAGGTGACGAGCAGGAGCAGGATGGTATATGCCAGGCGCCTGGAGAGCATCGCTACTTGGTAAACTTGGAATCCCAGCCGGCGCGCTTGAATTCGCAGTCCCTGAACATAGGGTCTATGATGATGTGGGTCTCCTTGATCTTACCTTCAAGGAACTCATCGATCGCCTTCATCTGCCTGTCCATCTTGACCTGTCTCTGAAGCTGGCTGAAATCGTCTTCGAACGTGGCGGTATGGGCAGGTATGATCTTGTCCACGCGGATTATCTTGTAGATGGTCTTACCGACCACGTAATCCTTGACCTGGTCCTCCCGGCCGTCGTTGTCAGTCGATTCCACAGGAAGGGAGATCTCTCCTTCCTTCAGGTCCTTGATAGCCTTGTAATCCTCAGGCTTGAGCTGGTCGATCTCGAAATATGCCGAACCGGAATTCGGGTCTGCCATCTGTCCTCCGTTGGTGCGTGTGGCAGGGTCCTGGGAATAGAAAGCCGCTGCCATAGGGAAGGTCACCGCCTCGTTGTTGATCTCGGTACGGAGACTGTCCAGGGTCTTGAAAGCCTTCTCCTTGTCAGCAGTCGTATATTTCGGCTTCATGAGGATATGGCGGGCATTGAACATATCACCCTTCTTCTCAATGACTTCGATGATATGGAATCCATCCGGGGTCTCCACGATCTGGGATATTACGCCAGGTTTCAGGGCCATAGCGGCATCCGAGAAGACAGGCCAGAATATAGATTTGGAAGCCATTCCCAGCTCTCCTCCGCGGCGGGCGCTGCCCGGGTCCTCGGAATAAATCCTGGCCAAGGTCGAGAACTTCTCGCCATTGATGATTCTCTCGCGGAGTTCCAGGAGCTTCTCACGTACCGCCAGGTTGGCGGCATCACGGTCGGGATAGATGCATATCTGACTGAGCTTGTACTTGATAGGGATGATCGGAAGGTTCTTCTTGTCCACCGTATCGAGATATTCCTTGACATCGTATGGAGTCATGTCAGGGATCTTCTCCATAATCGTGCTCTGCTCCTGCTGGGTGAGGCTCATCTCCTCATATTGCTTGCGCCATTCCTGGCGGAGCCTGTAGAGAGGCTTGCCGAAATACTCTTCGACCTTGTCTTCTCCGCCCAGGTATGTCAGCATCCTGTCCGCCTGCTGGGAAATGCCGTTTTCGACCATGTTGTTGTCGACGGTCAAGGAGTCGATGCGGGCCTGCATCAGGAAGAGCTTGGATTCAAGGATCTGCTCCAGCACCTCGCATCGGACGTTCCTGTCGGAGGAATACCCCTGGGCGCTCCTGTCCTTCACGGCGGACTCGATGTCCGAGATCAGGATGGCTTCGTTGCCCACCACCGCCACGGTCTTGTCTATGTACTTGTATTTCTGCGCAGAAGCCCCCGTGCAGAACGCGACGGCGGCCAAGAGTGTGAATACTGCTTTCTTTATCATTTCGAATATATTACAAAATTCTCCCTAAGCTTGGCTTCTTCTATCAACTCTTGTTCCAAAGTGGTCAGGAGCTGGTGCTTTCTTCCGCTCAGGATGATATCCTTGATCCGGTCTTCGCAATATGCCACAGGCGCGGTCTCCCCCGCTCCGATCATCCTGGACACATATGCAAGCGAAACATTCGTCTCGCCGTCAGGAATCTCGATGAAGGAACCTTTCTTCCGGGAGAGCATCTCGACATAGTCCACTCCGAATTCCGCGGCAAGGGTGACCGCGTCGATCCAGTTCTCCGAAAAATCACGGTAACGCTGTGCTGTCCCGAAGGCTGCGCTGTCGGCAGCCTCCACGTCAGCAGGATCGTCGGATGACATCAGTCTCTTGATCTCAGGCAGGCTCGGGGAATCCTTGGCTATATTCAGGAACCTGGCCTTCAGGATAGGCCGCTGAAGCTTGAAAGAGGATTTATGGTTGTCGTAATAATCGTCGATCTCCTTGCGGGACACGTTGGTGTCCAGCCTCTCGGCGACATAGTGCTGCTCGAAACGGTACCTCAGGAGGGACTGCCTGTACGCTTCCATTTCCTTGGAGACATCCTTCTCTTCCTTGGAAAGGCGTTGCTGGGCGACATCCTGGAAAGCCATGTCGGTAGCCCAGGAATTGATGTACAGGTTGACCAGGTTGAGACTGTCTTCCGAAGGGGTGCCGCTTGGAACTATTCCTTCCAGATCTGCCCTGTAGAGCTTGTGGTTGCCCAGCTTGGCTACCACTTCGTCGTCATGGATGATGGACTGGACCGTCTTGCAAGAAGGCAGGACGGCCAATGCCAGAGCCAAGGCGATTACAGGCAGTCTTGAGAGCATATTAACGGGAATAGTTAGGGGCTTCCTTGGTGATCGTTACGTCGTGCGGATGGCTTTCGAGGAATCCGGCGTTCGTGATGCGCACGAAGCGGGCGTTGCGGAGTTCGGAGATATTATGGGCACCGCAGTAACCCATTCCGGCCCTGAGACCTCCGACGAGCTGATATACCACTTCCGAGACAGTGCCTTTGTAAGGGACCTGGGCCACGATTCCTTCCGGAACGAGCTTCTTGACGTCAGCTTCCATATCCTGGAAATACCTGTCCTTGGAGCCCTGCTCCATCGCTTCGAGGGAACCCATTCCGCGGTAGGACTTGAAGCGCCTTCCGTTCATGATGATAGTCTCGCCCGGGGATTCTTCGGTTCCGGCGAGCAGGGAGCCCGCCATGATGGTGCTGGCGCCTGCTGCGAGAGCCTTGACTATATCTCCGGAATAGCGGATTCCGCCGTCGGCTATCACCGGGATACCGGTACCCTTCAGGGCCTCGGCAGCCTCCATGACGGCTGTCAGCTGAGGTACGCCGATTCCGGCGATGATCCTGGTGGTACAGATGGAGCCCGGTCCGATGCCCACCTTGACGGCCTTCACTCCGGCGTCCGCAAGTGCCTTGGCACCTTCGGCGGTGGCTACGTTACCGGCCACGATCTGATAGTCCTTGAAAGCCTCGCAAGCCTTCCTGACCATCTTTATGACGCCCTCGGAATGGCCATGGGCCGTGTCAAGGACGACCGCATCAGCTCCGGCATCGACAAGCATCTCTATCCTGTCGAGGGTGTCCGACCTGATTCCTGCGGCTGCAGCGACGAGCAGACGGCCCTTGCTGTCCTTGGACGCGATAGGGTTGTCCTTGATCTTCATCAGGTCCTTGTAGGTGATAAGCCCCACGAGACGACCGTCTTCATCGGTCACAGGGAGTTTCTCGACCTTGCTCTTGAGCAGTATCTTGGTGGCTTCTGCGAGGGTTATGCCCTTGCGTGCGGTCACGAGGTTCTCGGAAGTCATCACCTGGCACACCGGAAGGGCCATGTCTTCCTGGAAGCGAAGGTCGCGGTTGGTCACGATTCCAATCAGGAAACTCTTGCCGTCGACTACCGGAATACCTCCGATATGATGCTTCTTCATCATAGCGAGGGCATCGCCCACGGTTGCGTCCGGGCGGATGGTGACCGGATCGTAGATCATCCCGTTTTCGGCCCTCTTGACCCTGCGGACCTGCTCGCACTGGATCTCTATCGGCATATTCTTGTGGATTACTCCGATACCTCCGGCCCTGGCCATCGCTATCGCGAGGTCGGATTCTGTCACGGTGTCCATTGCAGCCGACACGACAGGAGTATGAAGCCTGATGTCGGCCGTAAAGTTTGATGTGACGTCAACGTCACGTGGAAGAACATCTGAATGTGCCGGGACCAGCAACACGTCGTCGAAGGTGAGGCCTTCGGAAATCTCTCGGTTTACGAACTTCGCCATTGTGATGAGTTTAATTTGGCAAATATAAGCATTTTTTCCTTAAGTACGGCTATTGCCGTAGGGGCTGCCACAGGCGGCCCTGGAAAGTGTCCCGCTCTTCCAGGCGCTTGTCCAGGAGCCGGAGTATCTCGACATTGCGGATCAGGCCCCAAGGTGTCTCGGTCACGAAACGAGGCGGAACTTCGCCTACTATCCTTTCGATGCCCAGGTCCGGCCTCAACCGCTCCAGGATGTCGATCATGAAATCCAGGTAGGCGTCGAGCGGGAGTCGCATGAAGTCTTCCGGATGCATGGAATATTCCTGTTCCATCCTGGTGCCTTTCACGATCTGGAGCTGGTGGAACTTGACTGAGTCCAGAGGCAGGGAGGATATGGTCTTGCACTGTTCCAGCATCATCTCCCTGGTTTCTCCGGGCAGGCCGAGGATGAAATGGGCACCGGTCCTGATTCCTCTTTCCGCGGTCATCTCGACAGCACGGCGGGCGCATTCGAAATCGTGGCCGCGGTTGATGCGCTTCAGGGTCACGTCGGAGCAGGATTCGATGCCATATTCCACTATCACCAACGGACAACCTTCCTTTCCGCCTTTCGCGCATTGTCCGGTGCCGTTTCCAGCGCTTTTGCTGAACGGAGTTTGCTGCAAGGTTGCGAGATAGTCGAGTTTCTCCTCATCTATGCAGTCCGGTCGGGTGCCTATGACGATTCCGATGACATCCGGGTGCGAAAGCGCCTCTCCATAAAGAGCCTGCAACCGCTCAAGGGGAGCATAAGTGTTTGAATATGACTGGAAATAAGCGAGATAGTGCTTTACTCTGGGATACCTGACGCGATGGAACTCGATGCCTTCGTCTATCTGCTGGAGGAGGGACTTCCCGGGGGTGCTGTAGCCGGGATGGAACGCGGCGTTGTCGCAGTAGGTGCATCCACCGGTACCAACGGTGCCGTCTCGGTTCGGGCAGCTGAAGCCGGCATCCAAGACCAGCTTCTGCAGCCTTTCACCATATTCCCGCTTGAGCATGCCAGCGGTGGAATTGTATCTCCTGCCTTCCGGAAAGTCCATCATAAGCCTTGCAAAACTAACTAATTGTGAATATTTTTACAAACCCAAACCATATTCGGGATGAGAAGACTTCTTTTGATTGCGATCACTTTGCTTCCGGCGGTTCTGGCGTTTTCAGCCAGGGTACACGCGCAGGAGGCTGCGCCGACTCGCTGGGGCGTGGTGGAACTGTCGGCGAACTTCATGCGGGAAAAGCCTGATTTCGACGAGGAACTGGGCGACCAGGCCCTTATGGGGACAATCGTGGAAATACTTGATATTCAGGGATCCTGGATCAAAATCAAGACTCCGGAGCCTTATACCGCCTGGGTCTCCGACCTTGGCCTGGTGCCACTCGATGAGGCGGGGTTGCGGGACTATCGCGAGGCTCCGCAATATATCTGCACCGCAGCCCATTCGCACATTTACGAAGAGCCATCACTGAAGTCCGGAATCGTTTCCGAGTTCATCTTGGGGGATATCGTCCGGATACTTTACAAGACCATCCACCATACTTCCGGGCGGTACAAGGGCTACGATGAAGGCCGGGCGGTACTGACCAGGAAGTTCGTAGGGGTCGTGCTGCCTTCCGGTAAGACCGGTTACGTTCCGGCCAAGGACGTTGCGGTGTTCTACAAATGGGCGAAGGACAAGCAGGAACTGCTTGGGAAGCCCGAGTCCGTGAGGGAGAACCTGGTAAGCTGCACTCGCCGATTCCTTGGGGTTCCGTATATGTGGGGCGGCACTTCGATCAAGAATGTGGATTGCAGCGGCCTGACCCGTTGCGTATTCTTTGCCAACGGGATCCTTTTGCCGAGGAACGCTTCCCAGCAGGCTCGCTGCGGCGAGGAAATTGACTTCCTGGACGGTGCAGGGAATGTTTCCTGGTCCGGACTGCTGCCAGGGGATCTGGTCTTCTGGGGCAGGGAGGCCACGGACAGCGCCCCTGAGAAGGTTTCCCATGTTGGAATATACATCGGCGACGGGGAGTTCATCCATTCGTCACACTATGTGCGGGTAGGATCGCTGGATCCTGCTTCCGGACATTACTATGACCGGAAGCCTCTGCATGTCCGGAGGATAGTGGGTCCTGCCGGCGTGTCCGGAACGGAAAATGGCCTCGGCAAAGGTGCCGAAGCCATTTTCCAAAACCCGAGTTATTTTCCTGGATACTAGAAAGTAAGGGTCAGGCCGATTCCGCTCGGAGCGGCGCCGAAGTGAAGGGTGATGTCCCGATTGCGTTCATTGTAGTCGTTTTCCACCCAGTTCAGACGGCTCTGGCCGATAACCCTGAACGGGATGCCGACATCCAGCAATACAGCACCGGTTGCGGCCAATACGCTTCCTGTGGCCATCAGGATGATGCCTGCGGTCGCCAGACCGTCAAGATCGACGTCATCATAATAATCGCCGTCATAAAACATCTCAGAGTCCCATTCCGTTTCGGAGGATGCAAGGGCTATGGCTCCGGCCACGATGCCGGTGAGGCCCACTCCACCGCAGATCGCTCCGCTGCGGATGAGTCTGTTTCCTGCATTGTACTGCTTGCGGGCGCCGACCACGGTTTCGTAGTATATATCCTCTCCGATCAGGTCGACCAGTTCCTTGTCCGAAAGAGCATATCCCCTATCGTCCACGAAGCTGTCTCCGTCGCGATGGATCTGAGAAACATACTGTGCCTGAACATTCTGTGACAGGCACAGGAATGCGGCGATGATGCCGCCTATCTTAAGAATCCTTTTCATATTCCAGAAAGATTAAGATTGCAAAAATAGATGTTTCCACCAAATCCTGCAAAGAATATGGCTAGTTTTCGGCGGCAAGGGCGGCAATAATGCGGTCGATGATAGGATCGACCTTGGAGGTGGATGCGATGGTGTTGTTGGTCATTATCGAGAATATGATGGCGTCAGATTTTGAGCCGACGGAAGGCTCGATGTAGCCGCTGAAACAACGTACACCGTTCATCGAACCGCTCTTCAGGTGCACACGCGACTTCACAGAATCCTTCTCCCCTTTCAGACGAGTTTCATAATGCCTTCCGCCAGGCTGCCCGATGGTCTCGATGTAATCCCCGAATACCGGACTCTCCATCATCGCCGAAAGGAACCTGACGAAATATTCAGGCGAAACATAATTGTGACGCGACAGACCGCTGCCGTCGGCGATGCTCACTTTCGAAGGATCCGCCCCGATCTTCTTGAGTACATCACCCAATGCGACATAGCTCGAATCGTACGAAGCAGAATGGTGCATCCGGCGGCCGAGGGTCCTCAGGAGCGTCTCCGCATAGAAATTGTCACTCTTGAGGTTGGTCGCCCTGGCTATCCGCTTCAGGCTCGGAGAATATGTACTGCCGATCACCTTGAGACCGTCCACCTTGGCTGCATACGGACCGTATTCCTGGGATTCCAGATTGGAGCGCACCCTCCCCAGGCGTACGTCAGCCGGCCCCTGACTTACTTCTATTCCTTTGGTCTTGAGATAATTGCAGAAATAGTAAGCGCAGGTATATGCCCCGAACTTGTTTGCAAATTCCTCCGTCTTGGCCTTGCGGTCGATTGCGAACGAACCACGGACTTCGGCATAAGGGACATATTCGGAAGCATACATGTACAATTGGTCGCCGGTGCCTGCCTTGGAGGTCTTGCAGACATAGTTGAACTTCATCCAAGGGGAAGTCGGGAAAGAGACCACGACATTCACCGGAGCCCCGACCGTGGCACCCGGCGTGACTTTCATATCCTGGGCATTCTCGTAGAAACAGAGCCCGTCGCATCCGGCGCCGTAAGCCGTCCCGACATCCTGGTAGGACCACGTGTCCTTCTCGATCGGGCCGTCGAAATAACGCCCGTCGCCGATGACGCGGCCGTTGATCTTCTTGATTCCGGCAGCGTCGAGGAAGCCCTTCCACTGGCTGAACAGGAAAAAACGAGGGGTCGCGATGGAGTCCTTGGATGCTATCGTCGGATCGCCTCCCCCGATTATATAGAGGTCGCCCTCAAGGACACCACCCTTGATGCTTCCGGAATATCCAATCTTTGTAACATATTTAAAATCAGGGCCCAACTGGTGAAGGGCGGCTCCCGTGGTGACAAGCTTGAGGGTAGAGGCAGGAATCATCCTCTGGCCGGGATTCCATGCGGCTACAGTATCTCCGTCCTCAGTCATCGCAAGTACCCCGAATACCGAAGACTTGAGAACGTCGTTCCTGGCGACGAGTTCTACGTACCGCTGGGTCTTGCTCTTGACGGCCTGCTTCCTGGAAGCAGACGGGACCTGGGCCGCTGCAACAAGCCCTGAAAGCAGGAACACGGCCAGGATGAATATCGATTTTGACAGTCTCATATTCACAAATTTAGCGATTTTTGCTAAATTTGGATATTCATTGTTTACTGAAATGAGAAAGTGTGTTCTTGTGTCCGGCGGGGCCGGATTTATCGGAAGCCACGTGACCGTGGAGTTGATTGAAGCCGGCTACGATGTGATTGTGGCCGACAATCTGTCAAATTGCGACATGACCTGTTTCGAAGGGGTCAAGAAAATCACCGGGAAGGATGACATTCCGTTCTTCAAGATGGACTTCTGCGACCCGGTAGCAACCGAACTCCTGTTCACGACCCACCAGATTGACGCCGTTATCCATTTCTCCGGATTCAAGGCTGTCGGAGAATCCGTGGCTGAGCCGCTGAAATATTACAGGAACAACCTCGAATCCTTCATCAACGTGATCGAGTCGGCCAGGTGCCACGGATGCGGGAATATTCTTTTCTCCTCTTCCGCGACAGTATATGGGATACCGGAGAAACTGCCTGTGACAGAGGAGACTCCGCGTCAGAGCGCCACTTCCCCGTACGGCAACACCAAGCAGATGTGCGAAGATATCCTTCGCGACAGCGTTAAAGCATATCCGGAGATAAAAGGCATCGCCCTGAGGTACTTCAATCCTATCGGGGCACATCCTTCAGCCCTTATCGGAGAGCTTCCGAACGGTATTCCTAACAACCTCGTCCCGTTCATCACTCAAACCGCGATCGGCAGGCGGGAATGCCTTTCGGTGTTCGGCGACGACTACCCTACCCCTGACGGGACCTGCCAGAGGGACTTCATCGACATCGTGGACCTCGCCAAGGCTCACGTTTTCGCCGTACGCAGGATGTTGGACGGCAAGATGAAGAAAGAATACGAGATCTACAACATCGGAACCGGGAAGCCACTGTCGGTAATGGAGCTGATCGTTGGATTCGAAAAGGCCAACAACCTGAAACTCAATTACAAGTTCGCACCTCGCAGGGAGGGTGACGTACCGGCGATATGGGCAGATCCGACCCTGGCCAACAAGGAACTCGGCTGGAAGGCGGAACGTAAGACAGAGGACACCCTGGCTGCTGCCTGGGCTTGGGAAAAGCATCTGGCGGAGGATTCCCGGTCAAGCCGGGAATGACGGGGTTAGCCGGGAATGACGGGGTTAGTTGAGCCAACCCTTGTTCAGCAATACTTCTGCTATCTGGACAGCGTTGGTGGCTGCTCCTTTGCGGATATTGTCACTGACGCACCAAAAGTTCAATCCGCTCTGAACGGACGGGTCGCGGCGTATGCGGCCTACGAACACGGCATCCTTGCCCAGTGAATACAGCGGCATTGGATAGACATTCGTTGACGGGTCATCCTGGACTACGACACCTTCCGTTTCCGAGAGGATACTGCGGACTTCATCCAGATCGAATTCCTTGGCAAATTCCAGGTTGATAGATTCGGAATGTCCGCCCAGGACAGGCACGCGGGCAGCGGTCGGGCAGACTCCGATGGAGTAGTCATCCAGGATCTTGTGGGTCTCGTTGACCATCTTCATCTCTTCCTTGGTATAACCGTTGTCGAGAAAATCATCTATGTGAGGGATGATGTTCTGGTCGATGGGATAATGGTAGAATGCGGGATATTCACCCCACTTGCATCCTTCCCGCTCAGCCTGCATCTGGTTCATGGCAGGTGTGCCAGAACCAGTGACGGACTGGTATGTAGAGACAACTATCCTCTTGATTGTGAATCTTTTATGAAGCGGTGCCAAAGGGAGCAGCATTTGGATGGTAGAGCAGTTCGGATTGGCAATGATGAAGTCGTCCTCCGTAAGGACGTGGGCGTTGATCTCAGGGACGACGAGTTTCTTGGTAGGGTCCATCCTCCAACATGAAGAATTGTCGACCACACGGCAACCTGCCGCTGCGAACTTCGGCGCAAGCTCGCGGGATATTTCTGCACCTGCAGAAAAAAGAGCAAGGTCCGGCTTCATAGCCACCGCTTCATCCCCCGTGACGACAGGATATTCCTTGCCATCGAAGGTTATTTTCTTCCCCTTGGATTTCTCCGATGCCACAGGAATGAATTCGCTCACCGGGAAATGCCTCTCCTGGAGGACTTCAACCATCCTGGTCCCAACCAGTCCGGTCACACCAACCACTGCAACTTTCATATGTCCGTTCGTTTTTCGATAAAGATATAAACAAAAGGGAGGACTGCAAAGCCCTCCCGGAAGATTCTATCAGGAACAAGGGCTTATTCTGGCTTCTCGGACTTCTTCACTACCTCACTGAGGGAGGCGTAAAGTGCATCTGTCTTCTCCAGAAGTTCCTTGCGGATCTCTGCGAAATGAGCACTCTTCTTCCCTTCAACCTTGATATTGACCTCGTCTTTGAGGTCGTTATAGAGGTTGACAGCTTCGTCCAACAGTTTACCGAGAGCCTCGTCATCAGCCTTCGGGTTAACTGCGCTGAAAAGCGAGCAATCGTCGATGAAAGCGCCGATTACATACTCGATGTCCTTCTTGATGTCTCTAAGATTCATATCACTTTGAATTAATTCGGTGCAAAGATAGTGATTATTTCGAAAAATCCATTTATCTGCGAATCATCTGCCGCCAGGTCTTGTTCAGGATGACCGGGGGAACATGGCCCCCATCTTCGGCATCGTCAGCTTCCACATAGTTCGACCTTGTCGCAGGAGCAGCTGACATCTTTGTTGGATGGGCTTGATCCCACTTCACGAACTCCTCGTAGTCGAACTGCCAGTCCTGACCTTCGGAAAGCTTCATGATGCGGGTGTAGATCTGGGCACGGGACGGGGCATTGAAAGTGCCATATACGTGATGCTGATTCATTACACTCCACATAGTCGGCCTCCATACTCCGGTGGGATATGTATAGCCACCAGCGTATGCGCCTATCTCTTCATGGGCGTAACGGCTGTCTTTCACGAACTGGCTCCATAGAACATTTGAAGTACTACTCGTAAAGTCAATATTAAGATACCAGTTATTCTTCTGCTTTTCCTTTACTGCATCTTTTGTCGCGGAGCTGATGGTGCCGTTGTCAAAATAGTAATACTCATCCGCCAGTTTGCCTAGTCCATGCCCTCCGAGTTCGTGGATAAGAAGATTGGCCTTGGATATCACGCCAGGAGCAAGTCCGAAAGGAACCCAAGCAATAGACGTTCCTCCAGCATATACGCTGTTGTCTTCAGGATTCAGCATATAGCAGGTGCCGCAATCCCGCAGACTGTTCATAATAACCAGAACAAGAGCATTATCCATTCGTTTATCGGAGATGGCCTTGCGGGCATATTGGAGAACCTTTTCATTATCACCTCCAACCGCGGCCCCCATTCCAAATCCTCCTGAGAATACAGTATTGCTACCGTTATAATACTCCTCATTCCGGGAAACCGCATTGACAAGGTAAACATTGAACCTGTCAGCGAAAGACTTCAACGGTTCTACCGAGAACAGGTCTGAGACTGCCCTGTCTGCCATATTGGAGAAAGTTCCATCTGCTATCAACCTGTCAGAGAAGGCATCACCGGTAATTACAATGTCAATACCTTGCCCGGTCGTTGCCGAACGTAGCTTTGTCACCAGGCCGTCTTTGGAATAATCAGTTGATTCATAATGCGTTATTGCAACATCAAGTTTATTTGACAGCCATTCGACAGTTGCTTCCATCTCCCTAACAGTGTTATAGCTGCCTGTCAGGAACGAAGCATATTCAACACTCTTGGCCGGACCTATTATGTATATTTCATTATTGATTCCTGTCTGTGAACAGAAGTTGTACGGTTTCGCATAGAACGGACGTTCTTCGGACGAATAGTCGTTGTAATGATAAATGAATGAAGGCCAGGTAGCACCGATGCTGGAGAGAAGTTTTTTGAATGCCGCATCTCTCTTATCCCTCTCCGCACCCGGTTCTGAACTGTTATCGAAATAAACAACTATCCCAAGATCTCCAGGCTTACTCCTGTCCTGTAGTTTCTTTAGCTTTGCAACAGTTTCTGAGGCGACACCGTCTTCTGGATCAAGGCTAAACAGCACAGTGTACTTGTTCTTCTTGAATTCCTCATCAATATCCAGCATACTCCCGGATAATGTCTTGATAAGAGGAGAACTTGGAGCCGGGATATCTGATGCCAGTAAATCTTCCTCGCTGAAATTATTGACAGCCACCATTTTCCCCCAGATCTTACTGTAATTTGGCAGAAGCCTCAAGCTCTGAGGTAATGGCCCCGACAATCTATTACCTATCAGTTCACAATCACCCAGATTAACCAATCCTCCCCACTCTGAAGGGATCGTACCGGATAGATTGTTCCCTTGCAGGGAGAGCTCGGTCAAATTGAAGAGATGTCCAAATTCCGGTGTCAGATTACCTGTAAGGTTCATATTCCTCAATATGCACCTTTGTAGATTATGCAATTTCCTGATGGATGGTGAAATCTGTTGCTCATCCATATGACCAGGCCTTTCTATTATCAATTGCCAAAGACTAGTAAGATCATATAAGCTCTCCGGGATTTTGCCACTCAATGGATAACCCTGAAGAACAAGCGTTTCAAGTTTCTTAAGGTTTCCTATTTCGGAAGGGAGCGGGCCATAATCTGAATTGTCAGGCAGAAGACGATTAAATATCGAGAGCCAGGTCAACTCTGTCAGATCGCCAATCTCAGGAGGGATCTGCCCCGTTATATTCCCATGAAGATCAATTTCGTCAACACGCCCTTTAATATTTGTATGAACACCATACCATTGACCTATTGGCTTGTCTGAACACCAGTTATCGCTTCTTTCCCAACTATTTCCACCTGTCGCATTATAAATAGCGATCAGCGCCGCACGCTCCGTTTCATAAGCCGAAGGGATGACTGTAATGACGCAGGAGGCCTTGGCTTCACCGGCTGCGGCGGTGATGGTGGCTGTGCCCTGTGCAACGGCTGTTACTGTACCGTCTTCTGCAACAGTGGCTACAGATGCATTGTCCGTTGACCATGTAACGGTCTTGTCAGTCGCATTTTCCGGAAGAACAGTGACAGTCAAAGTCAGCGTCTCTCCGACCTCGAGTTCCGCAGCCTCCGGAGAAAGCTGGACAGAGGTTACGGCAATGTACGGTTCCTGTTCGAAAGTCAACGTTATCGGCTCTACCTTTCCATCGTTGTCCTTCACCGTTGCCTTGCCCGTACGGGCTTCGCCCTTGTTGGCATCGACACTGAAAACCAGGGTTCCGCTCTGCATAGCACGTGTCTCAACGAAATGCAGCCAGGACTGCGCCGACGATTCGATTTCAATGGTATAGGAGGTATTGTACTGGATCGGGAATTCCGCCGTTCCGCCTGAGACCGGGACCTTTGCCGTATTTCCCGTAATCACAATCTTCGCCTGCTCCGTAACCGTCACGGAACAAGTGGCCGTCTTGCCGCCGTCTGCTGTTGTCACGGTAATAGTCGCCGATCCGGCCTTGACGGCAGTTACCTTGCCGCTGCCATCGACCGTGGCAATATCAGTCGCGGAGGATTTCCAGCTGACGGACTTGTTGGAAGCATTATCCGGCGACACGCTCGCCGCCAGAGTCTCCGCACTCCCTTCTACCAGCGTGAGGGTAGCCTTATTGAGGGTGACACCCGTCACGGCTACCGTAGTAGGAGTAGGGGTGGGCGTGGGTTTGGGCTCCGGTTGCTCGGCAGGGCCGCAGCCGACGGAAAGGCATACGGCCATAACCAACAATATGGGCAGGGATACAAAGTGATAAATAGTCTGTTTCATGGCGATTCGAATAATAATATACCTCAACAACAAATTTAATTGTTATCAGCCAATCCAGCAAATCCTGCGAGCAGGACCTTGCAACGATTTGTATTCGCTCAAGAAAGAAGGAAGTGAAGTGGTTACAAAATGTAACCGGTTGAAAGTAATTGTCCAGTTTGCCGAAAACAAATGGAGTTTTCATATCTCTGTAGGCATTAATCAGAAGGAAAAATTAGTAACAAAAAGCGATATATCAAAATATGATATATCGCAAAACGTTAAACGCCATTCCCCTATAAGATTACAAATCTTTATGACCTTTCTTGATGTCTCTAAGATTCATATCACTTTGAATTAATTCCTTTTCGCACAGTCAGGGCAAATTCCTTTGACTATGTATTCCGCTTCTTCAGGAATGAAGCCCGCGGGCAGTCCGACCTGCGGTATCCTGACGTCCGTCAGGCAGAATGTCCGGTGGCAGATACGGCAGTTCAGATGGACATGTCCGGTGCAGTGGAGGGTGTCGTCGTGGTGGCAGACACAGAACTTGTGCGAGCCGGAACCGTCATCGATGTCGTGGAGCAGGTGAGCCTCACGAAGCAGAGTGAGCGTGCGGAAGAGCGTGGACTTGTCCACTGTCGGCAGCGCATCCTCCAGGTCGGAGAGGCTGAACGCCCCCGTCAGGGAACGCCTTATCTCGCGCCATACGAGAAGCCGGACCGCAGTGACGCGGATCCCGGCCTCCTCAAGTATTTGTTCATCTGAGAGTTGATTCTGTCGGTCCATATCTTAAGCCTTCAATGCGCGGATGGCGTTCAGTACGGCAAGCACCGTAACTCCCACGTCTGCGAATACTGCCATCCACAAGGTAGCTGCGCCTATTCCGGCGAGCAGAAGGACTGCAATCTTCACGCCAATGGCGAAGATAACATTCTGCCTCGCGATGCGTATTGTGCGGCGGGCTATCCTTATGGCCAGAGCCACCTTGGAAGGCTTGTCGTCCATTATTACCACGTCGGCAGCCTCCAGTGCGGCGTCGCTTCCCAGGCCGCCCATCGCTATGCCGGTGTCGGCAAGAGCGAGGACCGGAGCATCGTTGATACCGTCTCCGACGAAGGCGAGCGTGGTGCCCGGTTCTTTAGAGGCGAAAAGGGACTCGAGGTGCTTCACCTTTCCTTCCGGGAGCAGCTCAGCATAGTATCCGTCGAGACCAAGGCTATCCGCGATATGCTCCGCGACCTCCTTGCGGTCCCCGGTGAGCATCACTGCCCTGCCGACTCCCAGTTCCCTAAGTTTCCCTACGGCTTCGGCACTGTCGTCCTTGACCTTGTCGTTGATGACAATGTGTCCGGCATAGACGCCGTCTATCGCTACGTGAATGATGGTCCCGACATCGTGTGCGCAACTGTGCCAGGAGGCTCCGACGTGCTCCATCATCCGGGAATTGCCGACGCAGACCGTCTCGTCGCCGATGCGGGCGCTGACCCCCATTCCTGCCAGTTCCTCGACGTCGCTGATACGGCATCCGTCGGTAGCTTCTTCAGGGAAGGCGTCCCGTAGTGCCGCAGCCACCGGATGCGTTGAGAAATGCTCGACGTGTGCAGCCAGATGAAGGAGCCGGTGCGCATCGCAGGAGTCCGGATGGACGGCATCGACCGCAAATTGGCCGTGCGTGAGCGTCCCGGTCTTGTCGAATACGACGGTTCCGGTTTTCGCGAGCGAATCCATAAAGCTCGCGCCCTTGACGAGGATGCCCTTGCGGGAGGCGCCGCCTATACCTCCGAAGAAAGTCAGGGGAACGCTTATGACCAAGGCGCAAGGACAGGATACCACCAGGAACATCAGTGCGCGATACAGCCAGGTAGGGAAAGCCTGCATATAACTGTCGCTGAACAAAGGTGGCACGGCTGCCAGCAGAATGGCGGCGACAACCACTATCGGGGTATAGATCCTGGCGAACCTGGTGATGAAGGCTTCACTGCGGGATTTGCGCTCGCCGGCGTGCTCTACAAGTTCGATTATCCGTGAAACTGTACTTTCGCCGAATGCTTTGATGGTACGTACCTTGACGGCACCGGTCTGGTTCACACAGCCTGAGAGGATCTCGTCGCCCTGGGCAAGTTCCCGCGGAACACTCTCTCCAGTCAGGGCTTTGGTGTCCACGGAAGTGGATCCCTCGAGTATCACTCCGTCGAGCGGCACTTTTTCGCCCGGACGGACTATAATGACCTCACCTGCAAGTACTTCTCCCGGATTGACATCTACAGTGGCACCATCCCGCTCGACGTGGGCGAGATCGGGGCGGATGTCCATCAGGTGGGCGATGCTCTCGCGGCTGCGCCCTTCGGCGAAACCCTCGAAGAGTTCGCCGACCTGGAAGAACAGCATAACGAATACAGCTTCCTGGAACGCTGTCTCCGCTCCCGGCAGGAAGCCGATGCAGAGCGCTCCGACAGTGGCTACCGTCATCAGGAAATGTTCGTCGAAGGGATCGCCGTGCGCGATACCCTCGGCCGCCTCCTCCAAGGTTTCGTGGCCTATGAGGAGATATGGAACCAGATAGACAAGGAGCAGCTGCCAGGTGGCGAGGCTGCATTTCCTTTCGATGATGATAGCTGCGGCGAGGAGTACCGCGGTCACGGCTATAAGGATGATCTGACGCTTATTTGACATATACTATACTTCTTTGTTTCCAGGTGCAAAGGTAAGTAAGGATTGCTGCAACCTGGTTGCAAAGACCACGATAAGCTATTGGGCAGAATCACCTCTATCTACGGACCACCTGACGCCAAGTCCTGTTAATGACCGTAGTATTTCTAAAACATATTTTGATGTCTCGAAGATTAATATGTTCCTTCCTTCCCGTCGCTATAGGTACCTCACTATTTCATCGAGCGACTTACGCACGGAATGGTATTCGGTAGGCTTCCCTTCAGTTCCTTTCGGATAACCGATGGCAAGGAGGGCATATACCCCGTGTTCCCGCGTTTCAGGGAGGACTTCCCTGACCTTGCGTGGATCGAAATCCCAGATCCACATATTCGCAAGACCCATATCCGTGGCAGTGAGCATCAGGTGGGTGAGGACTATGGCTGCGTCGGTCTTAGCCGCGTTGACACCGTCTGTCTCACGGATCCATGCCTCCTCGTTACGGCAACCGACAATGAGGACGACCGGAGCACCATAGCAAGGATGGATAGTCCGCAAGCGGGACAGAGCATCTTCACTCCTGACAACCCAGATTCGGGTCGGCTGCAGGTTCTTGGCCGATGGGGCAAGCCTTCCGGCCTCGAGAATCATGTTCAACTTGTCATCAGAGACAGGAAAGCTATCGAAAGAGTGGCAAGAATAACGACTCTCCAGGATACGCATGAATGCATCTGAGCCATACTTGTACTTTGTAATCTTATCTTTTACATCGGAGAATGCGGCGCGATTCCCGATCTTGGTGATATCACTCAACCAACTGTGGAAACTCTTTTTCATCTTCAATCCTTTTCAGTATTAAACACCCATTATAGCCTTGACAACGAAGTATACCAGAGGAACGGTAACAACGAACACGCCTATGATATCGAGGATAACTCCGGCCTTGATCATCTTAGTAATAGGGATATAACCGGAAGAATAGGTGATGGCATTCGGCGGCGTTGAAACAGGGAGCATGAATGCAAGCGAAGTACACAGTGCCATGACTACGCAGACCGGCACCGGACTGAAGCCAAGCGAAACGGCCGTCGCGATGGCGATAGGACCCATCAGGTTGGCGACAGCAGTATTGGATGTAAGCTCAGACAGCAGCAAGGAGGTGACAGCGAACAATGTGAGGAATACATACTCAGACGGATGACCGCCAAGGGCGCTGGTCAGGGACTCGCCGATCCATTTCGAAAGACCGGTCGAGAATACCATTCCTCCGATAGCGAGACCGCCGCCGAAGAGCAGCAGGGTACCCCAGTCGATGCCGGCAACACCGTCTTTCCACTTGAGGGTCATCTCGCCCTTCTTGATGTCCGTAGGCAACAGGAAGAGCAGCAGACCACCTACCATTGCTGCTACAGCTTCAGGGAAGTGCTTGTTGTAAGTCTTAAGGAAATCCGGATTGATGGCGTCCGGAGATATGTTCTGGATGGCACTGAGTATGCCAGGAAGTACCCAAAGGACAACGGCAACGATGAAGGCGATGAGGGTATTCTTCTGGGCGCGAGTCCATTTTCCCAATGCCTTCTTGTGCTCCTGGATGAACTCCTGAGCTCCATCGATATGCTTGACGTCTGCAGGGAACATCTTCTGAAGCACGAAGTATGTGATGGCAAAGTAAAGCATCATGGCGAGGAAGCCCCAGACCATCCAGTTGAAGAACGTAATCTGCGGAGCCTCAGGCGCCAGTTCCCTGATGAAGCCGATCATGATGATGTTAGGAGGGGTTCCGATCGGGGTGAGCACACCACCGATGGAGCAAGCGTAGGCGGTCATCAACATCAGGCCGGTCGCATATTTGTAACTCCTCAAGTCAATCTCCTTGCCATTGGCAGCCATCATCTCGCGGATAGCCTCAAGAAGGCCGAGTGCGATTGGGAACATCATGGCTGCTGTAGCGGTATTGCTGATCCATCCGGAGCAGAGCATACATGCAAGACCGATAGCCAGGAAGATCCGCCGAGGCGAATCGCCAACCCATTTCATCGACATGATTCCATAAGCGATGCGCTTGTCGAGTCCGTTTACCATCATGCCCTTGGCTATGAGGAAACCACCCATGAACAGGAAGATCATCGGATTGGCAAAGGCCTTGAAAGCATCGACCGCAGGAACTACGCCCAGGATGACACAGAGAGTAGGACCTATCAGGGATGTGACAGGAATAGGAACAGGCTCGCAAATCCACCAGAAAGCCACGAATGTCACGATAGCGAGAAGTTTGTGTGCAGGGGGATTGTCTGCCAATCCAGCAATCGGGAGCAAATAAACCAGCAGGGCACAGATAGGGCCGAAAATCGCCCCGAAGATGTGCCTCTTGCGATCAAAAGAAGATTCTTTTACTGCTTGAGGTTGCATGATCGATTATAATATCAAAATAGTCAAAGCATTATCAGTTCCAAATATAATGAATTAGAACCAAGCCTCCAAAAAATATCCCGCTATTCGGAACGGATTTCGCCGATGTATTCCAACTCCGAATTGGCCCACTCGGCTTGAGCAGGGTCCTTCTTCAACTCATCGAGGATGGCAACCGCCTCGTCATACCGGCGCATCTCAACGAAGTAATAAACTTTCCTGCGATTCAGGAAGGAATGGAATTCATCCATCGAGAGATTCCCTTCACGTACGTCTTCCGAGGTCATGAACTTCTCGATTTCTGCGAGCGAAGACGGCTCGTCGTTATTGACGATCGAACTGATGTAATCGGCAATATAGTCGGTGATGCCGCTCTGCATGGCTATATCCTGATAATAAAGAGCCCTGTCATATTGTCCGAACTCGGTAAGGCAAAAACCGATTTCATAACAGACGTCGATGAGCCAGCCGACATCGAACTTGTCCGGGTCATAACCGGTAGCCCGGCCGGTCTTGTAAACATGGTCCAACAGTTTCAGCGACTCAAGGTAACGGCCGTCATCCTGGATGGCGACAGCATAATCGAAGAGCTCGCCAGGGTCGGATGGCACATCGCCTTTCTCCGCGGAAGACACCACGATACTGATGGAAGGAGGCCTGTTGGGATTGTCGCCTGAAATAAAGAGACTCCGCACGGTGTCATCTCCGTTGAAATTCGGTATCATCACATTCAGGCGGAACTTGTCGGAAGTGCCTTCGATTCTCTTGACCATTACGGCAATGGAGTTGTTGGTCAGGTGAACGGAGCTGTCTGCCTGGGTCAACTTGCAATCGAAGTCATAGTCGAATACCAGGGTGTTCCCGTCAGACAGAAAGGCACCCAGCCCGGCATCCAGGGCTCCGGCGCGGTTTTCCTCCCTGCGGATCACATCGCCGTCCATGTTGAAGGCAGTCATCGACTGGATCGCACATTCCGGTATTCCTATGCCCCTGCAGACCACATCCCGCATGGTCAGCTTCGGCGAAAAATCACCCAGGGTCTCCTTCGCACCGCCGATGGCCTTCGAATATTCCGCTTTGATATCCTCTGCCTCCATGGTCTTTGCCCTGATGTCGCCCAAGGCAGCAAGCGCGAGGGAAAACTCCGCCACATAGGAGTCATCCAAGGAATATGCAACCTCGTAGAACCTGCATGCCTGTTCGAAGTCTCCCGTAGCAAAATAACACTTGGCCAGGTCGGCACAAGCGTCTGCATAAGCCCCGTTTTCCGATTCGTCACCTGACCAGAAATACTTGTCAGCATCCACAACCCGCTTCAAAATCGGGATAGCATCGAAGTATCTGCCTTCAGAGATGCATTCCTCGGCTTCAGAAGTCGCTGAAGACAACTGAGGGAAATCCATGATGCCGAGGATGCAGGCATATTCCAGGAAGTTGTAATCCTTCCCTTCTTCGCTCTTCGCCATTGCCGATCTGTACACCTCCCGGAATTCCTCCATATACGCGGAAGAGTCTCCCGTGTCGAATGAAAGCAGATAGCTCCCGGTCAGAGGTCCGGCATTGCTTTGGACGAAACTCCGGAGATCATCCTGCTCCACCCTCGGGGAGAGCATCAGAGAGAGTCTCAGGAAATCCTTGGGATGCTCTCCTGCAGTATTCCTGATGAACAATATGCCGGATGTATATGGATCCGAAGGTCCGAACCCAAGGCTCAGGATGACGTTCTCACCCGATTTAGGGACTACCTTACCGGCTTGGTCCAGTTTGTTGACTGAATAGAAGATATCGAAGCCTTCTATCCCATCTTTTCCGGAAAGCTTTATCACTGAGGTATTTCCGTCCTTATCCTTGCTGCATGCGACCACGCTGGCGGGCATCGGGAGTTCCAACACCTTGATGAAATCGCCCAAGAGCATGGTTTCCCCCAGCCCATACCGTCTGAAGCTGATATCCTGCTCCTCGAACCTGGTCTCATATATGTAATTATAGGCCTTTATCGCAGTAATACTGTCTATCGCCTCGGAAGATTCCTCATTCTGCGCGTAAGCCGCCGGAGACACCCCGAAGGACAGAGCAAAGGCACAAAAGAATGAAGCAGATAACCGGAAATAAGATCTAATTGCCATAGCTACCAAATAATCGTTTTGTCCAGATACTAGCAAATATAGCAATTATAGCTAATATCATTAATGCCGCCTCTGACCTCTTTTTCGGGCAAGGTCGGAAAAAAGTGCCGGGACCTTGCCCGGCAAATCGGCTTCTGGCAGCGCTGTATGGCCACTTCATCGGGCAAGGTACCCCCTACCTAAATGAGACCTTGCCCGGAAAGAAGTATCTTTGCCCGGAAGGGGAATCAGAAGGTTGAGCCTCCTGAACGTCCAAGGATGGAAAGCACTTCATCCCGGCCAAGTCCGAAGGTTCTGGCTATCTGAGGCACAGTCGTCTTGTTAGTCCGGAAAAGGAAGGGAATAAGACGTATCTTCCTCTCTATCGAGATCTCACTTATGGGGCAGGAAAACCACCTCAAGCTTGTTTCTTCGGCCTTCTTAACGAACTCATTGTCGGTCAATCGTTTCCGTGGAGAATCCACAAGCTTGTATTTCATCTCGGCAGCATTCTGTCCACCAATGGTTTTCAGAAAGAAGGCTTGGTCGTTTTCAAAAACCTGTTCCAGATAGTTATAGTCGCAGATACTACGGGGTATGAGATGGCCCCTATCATCTACCAGCCAGCTTATTCCCTCTAGTTTGTCTCCCGTGTGCATTACCCCCCGTCTCTCCTTCTTCGTCATGGACGATACCTTCCGAAAACCAGATATTTGAGGGAATCCTTTGGAAAACATTGCACTGAAAGCAGACCATGGGTATTCGCTGACATTACAACCATTGTCCAGCGCGTTGCGAAGAATATATGCCAATGCATTACGAACATACCAGTCGGTGTCAAGGGATATCGCTTGAACATCGGTTTTCCTAAGAATACCTTTGCCCCCATATTTCCTGCTAAACCACATGGAATACATCCTTTTTATCTCTTCACCGAAAGCGTCCGCCTCAGTTTGGCTTACTGCCAGAACCGCAGCATGGCAATGATTGGATACAACAGCATATACAATGATTATTACATTTTTCCGAATAGCACAGACACAAAGAATCTTCACGAAAGCGTCGTAGTCTTCGTCATCCATGCAAAGTATCTGTTTTTCAAGTCCTTCCATACTGACATGATATGGTTGGACAAGCCTGATGCTCCCATCTGGAAGCCTTCGCGTTACTATCCGTTTCACTGTTAATTCCGCATCTTCGGTGGCTTTATGCCAGGACCGAAAACAAATGCTTTGCCACCGTCTTCCTTGAATGCACTTATGGCTTCTCTGAAGGCATTAGCCATTTGCGCAGACTCACTATCCAAATTACGGATCATCTCCTTACGATTTACACACAGACTCAGATCTGCAACTGCAAGAAGACGAATAACAGCCAGTATAGCCAACTCGTTCCCTCCCCAGAGTTTTGTGGCCATCGTCATGACAATCTGAGAAAGGAGATCTGCAACTTCTTTGGGTTGTTTCACAGGATCGACATCTGTATTGAACCGGATGTCACCATCTCCATAACGGAGGACTTCAAGAATCTTTTTCATAATCTAAGTTTTGTGCGAATATAACGATTCCCTTCAAAGATTATCAATAAAAAGGAATAATTCTCCTCTTTTTCGGGCAAGGTCGGAAAAAAGTGCCGGGACCTTGCTCGGCAAATCGGCTTCTGGCAGCGCTGTATGGCCACTTCATCGGGCAAGGTACCCCCTACCTAAATGAGACCTTGCCCGTTATTTCACGAACAGGCTGTCGGCTTTGTCGGTGTAGAGGATGCCGTCCAGATGGTCGGTTTCATGCTGGAAGATGACGGCGGTGAAGCCGCTGACGGTGTCGTGGACAGTCAGGAGCGTAGCCGGATCGGTGTACGAGATGATGGCCGAGGTCCAGCGAGGCACCGTACCGCGCATGCCGGGGACGGAAAGGCATCCCTCCTGCCCGTATGCCATGGGCCCGTACAGGGAATCTATCCGCACATTTGCATATACCTCGAAAGGCTCATCCTCCTTGTCGAATCTCTGGACGGCCACGATCCTGCGGCTGATGCCGACCTGAGGGCCCGCGATTCCGACCCCGTCCTGGCTTGGATCGGTCACGGTCCTGACCATCTTGCGGGCCAGGGTCCTGAATTCCTCCGAACGGAGGTCCCTGTCGGAGAAATCCCTGGCCGTCCTGCGCAGGAACAGGGAGTCCTTCCTGTCCGCCACCGTCAGGACCCGCATCACGTCGGGAGAGCCGGCTATCAACTCTTTTTCAGCCTTGGACAGAGCCGGACGTGATGAGCACCCGGCCAGTGCAAGAAGCAGGAATATCAATAAGAACTTTTTCATAATCAACTATTTGAACAACGACCGTACAAGAGCAGGCACGTCCGCCACCTTGATGGTCTCTATCCCTTCGTGCGGGAGTTCCACGGAAGCGAAGGAGGAAATGAATATCTTCTTGAAGCCCAGACGCGCAGCCTCGCTTATCCTACGGTCTACCTGTGCCACCGGGCGGATTTCTCCGCTGAGTCCGACCTCTCCCGCGAAGCAGTAGTGAGGAGGGATGGAGAAATCGAAGTTGGACGAAAGCACGGCCGCTATCACGGCCAGGTCACAGGCAGGATCGCTTACCCGGAGCCCTCCGGCCATGTTCAGGAACACATCCTTCTGGGCAAGCTTGAAACCGGCACGACGCTCCAGGACAGCCAGGAGCATATTCAGCCGCCTGACATCGAATCCGGTCGCGGAGCGTTGAGCAGTGCCGTACACCGCTGAACTTACGAGTGCCTGGACTTCGAAAAGGAAAGGACGTGTACCATCCAGCATGGCAGCTATCGCCGTGCCGCTCAATCCTTCTTCGTGCATCGGGATCAGCAGTTCGGAAGGATTGGCCACCTCGCGGAGACCTTTTCCGGTCATCTCGAACACAGCCAGTTCGGAAGTCGAGCCGAAACGGTTCTTGATGCTTCGCAGGATCCTGTACGAGCCCCTGTTGTCTCCTTCGAACTGAAGCACCACGTCCACGATATGCTCGAGTACCTTGGGACCGGCGATGTAACCTTCCTTGGTGATATGGCCGATAAGGATCACGGGAATGCCGCTCTCCTTGGCGAACCTGAGGAGGATGGAGGCCACTTCCTTTATCTGGGTCACGGACCCGGGCATGGAATCCACATTCTGCGAATACATGGTCTGGACGGAATCCACGACCATAAGGTCCGGCTTCATCTCCCTGGCCTGGGCGACTATGGTTTCAATCAAGGTCTCACTGAATATTTCGCAGGAGGAGGCGTCACCACCGAGGCGGTCGGCACGCATCTTCACCTGCCTGGCACTCTCCTCGCCGGTTACATACAATGTCCTCAGTGCAGGGCATCCAAGCGGAATCTGGAGGGAAAGCGTGGACTTGCCTATTCCCGGCTCGCCGCCGATCAGGACCAGCGACCCTTCCACGATGCCCCCGCCCAGGATCCTGTCAACCTCGGCATTGTTCAGAGAAATCCTGTTCTCCGTACGGGAGTCGATCTCCGACAGTTTCTTCGGAGAATTCCCGCCTCCGGGTACCGAATCCGAATGCACGGCCTTCCCGCTGCCGGTGACCACTTTATGCTCCACCATCGTATTCCATTCACCACATGCAGGACAGCGCCCCATCCACTTGGAATACTCATTGCCGCAGTTCGAGCAGAACCAGATTGTCTTTTCCTTGTTTGCCATACTACAAATGTACGCAAAAAAATTGCAGTATCCGGGGATTTCCCGGATACTGCAAAAAAATAAGCCCCCACACAAGGGGCTAAAGTACTAAGTCAAAGAAATTACTTCGCAACCTCTTCAACAACTTCCTCAGCGGCGGCTACGGTAGAGTCGACAACAGCTTCGACAGTGTCAGCAACTTCCTCGACTACCTCAACAGCCTCTTCAGCGGCAGCATCAGCAGCAGCCTCAGCCTTCTTGTTACCGCAAGCAGACACAGCTACCATAAGAGCTACGACTGCGATAGACATAAATACCTTCTTCATAATAATTTAAATATAACTAGAGTTATTTAAAATCGCATTTACGGCGCAAAATTACATAGTTTTCTTAAAATTCCAATGCATTTTTGCACTTTTTTACGTATTTTATCCCACGTCAGGCCCTCAGAATCAGAGCTTGATGACGATATTCTTCCGGTAGAGGACCCATAGGATACAGAAGATCACGGTGGTGAAAATCAGGGCATAGAGCAACGAGGTATATTCATTCGCACCGAAAATGCTGCTCGGGGAGAAGGAGAAGAAAGTGTAACTCTTAGCTATCACTCCTGAGCAGATGAATGCCATAAGAGGGTTCATACCCATCGCCCTGAAAGGCGTGAAAGGTTTGCTATGACCTTTAATGTCAACAACATACATCAGGAACGAAAGAGCCAGCATGGCCCATCCTCCGGCATAGAAGACATATGAGGCTGACCACAGCGGCTTACAGATCGGAATCCAAATGCTCAGCACCATGGCCAGAATCAGGGAACAAGCACCATACACCGATATCCTGAGAGCCACCCGGTCAGGAGAATTCTTTATCCTCACCACCTCGAGAGGTTCGCCTTCCGGCAGGACCTTGTACGGCTCTGGAGACCAGGATGCTGTCATCCTGCGCTGGGAACGGATGATCATTGAACCTATGAGATAACCCAGCAGGCAGGTGCAGGCTCCTGTCATCGAACCCAGGAGTCCTTCAGGGTCGAAGTCCGTCCCGTTGTATCCGTGATAGCAGTGGTTCCCGCCGATAAGCCATCGGTCGATCCGCACCGACACGTTGCCTTCAAGGGTGAAAGCTCCAGGATCCCTTCCGAATATCAGCAGGATGCCGGTATATACGATGCATAGTGCAGCAATCGCTCCCATTATCTTGCCCGGCTTCCTCAGCCAAAGGGCAAGGCAGCCGCCGATGGCGTAGGAAAGACCGATCCTCTGCAATACTCCGAATATCCTCCTGTGCTGCAGCCACCAGAGATAATTCTGCCCGAATGACATGGATTCGTCGTGAAGGGAAGTCGGGAAGAACGGATACAGGTTCAGCGCAAGGCCGACCAGGAATATCAACGCTCCCCTCTTCAGCACTTTCAGATATGCACGCGCATCGACCTTTTCATATTTGGTGAACGAGAACGCCATCGCACAACCCATGCAGAATACGAAGAACGGATAAACGAGGTCGGTAGGAGTGCATCCCGTCCAGGCGGCATGCCTCAGCGGAGGGAATACGTGGGACCAGGTTCCGGGATTGTTGACTATGCACATGAATGCTATGGTTATGCCCCGGAGGACATCCAATGATACGAAACGCTTTTTCATATCAGCAAAGATAGTCTTTAAAGAGCAATTTGTATCTTTGCATCATGGAGATTTTTTACGCTTGGCAGACAGACGGGAACACGGTGTACCTCGATGAGGGGGAAAGCATCCACTGCGTAAGGGTGCTGAGACATCGTTCGGGAGATGAAATCTCCGTCGTGGACGGGGTAGGGAACATGTACCGGTGCCGCTTGGATGACGATTCACCGAAAGCTGCCTCCGCTGCAATCCTGGAGACCTTCCATGGCTGGGGATCGCATCCCTATCACCTGGACATGGCGGTCTGCCCGACCAAGAACAACGACCGGTTCGAATGGTTCGTCGAAAAGGCCACCGAACTGGGAGTCGACGTGATCTCCCCACTCATCGGTGAGCGGAGCGAACGTAAGGTGTTCAAATCCGAACGATCCCGCAAGATAGTCCTCTCCGCCATGAAGCAGAGCCTCAAGTCAAGCCTCCCGGGCGTGTCCGATCCTGTCGGAGTAAAGGAATTCATCACCGGCTGCACAGCTGGCATAAAGATGATCTGCTACTGCTTCGAAGACCAGGATATTCCGAGGAAATCCGTAACGGAGGTGCTTGCCGGGGCTCCGGAAGGCTGCAGCATCGCGGTGATGATCGGGCCGGAGGGAGATTTCTCCCCGCAGGAGGCGGAACTCGCCCTGGCACACGGTTTCATACCTGTCCACCTCGGACCTTCCAGGCTGAGGACAGAGACTGCGGCCGTCACAGCGGTTGCTGCCGTTTATCTCCACTTTATGAAATGAGTTTTGCAAGATGACCAAGAAAAGCATTGATGAAGTCATGGCCGAAACCCTGGCCGTTCTTAAGGAAGGCGGTGTGATCCTGTATCCTACGGACACCGTATGGGGCCTGGGATGCGATGCGACGAACCCGGATGCAGTCGCAAGGATATTCAGCATCAAGCAGCGTGAAGACAGCAAGTCCCTGGTTCTGCTGGCTGCCAGCCTGGACCAGGTCGGACTTTATGTGAAAGAGATTCCTCCGATGGCGATCGATCTCGTGGAAGTCAACGACAAGCCGATGACTTTGATCTATCCTGGCGCCAAGACCTATCCTGCGCCCGAGGAAGGAGCCTCGCCGAAGGCCGACAGGTACCACCTGGCTTTCAATGCAGTGGCTTCCGACGGCACCGTCGGCATAAGGATCCCGATGATGGAATTCTGCCGCCAGCTATGCTACAAGCTGGGCCGGCCGATCGTCTCTACATCCGCAAACATTTCGGGCGAACCTACCCCGAAGAAGTTCAAGGACATCTCTCCCGACATATCCGGTGCGGTGGACTACACGGTCGATCCGAGGCTCGAAGCTGGAGCCACCGGTTCGGCTTCACAGATTATCAAGATAGGGCTGGACGGCCAGGTTGAGATCATCAGAGGTTGATCTCGGCAATGACCGGATAATGGTCTGAATACTTCAGGTGCGGGATCCTGTGGGAGACTGCGCCAAACTGCTTCGGATACAGGATGTAGTCTATCCTGACAAAAGGCCAAAGCATCGAATATGTGGCTCCGAAGCCTTTCCCGGCCTCGACGAAGGTGTCTTTCCTGTCCCTCATGAGCCTGTAATAGGTGTATGACATCGGATTGTCGTTGAAATCCCCGGCAACGAGGGCTTCGACAGGGCAGTTCTCGATGTCCTCCATCACCTGGTCCACCTGCTCGGACCTCCGCCTGATGGAACGCTTTACCCTTTCTTCGGTATCCTGGACGATGGTGCTGTCCCGACGCCAGGACTTCGCCAGCTTCATGAGCGAGATGTTGTAGCTCTCGAAATGGCAGTTATATACCCTCAGGGTAGATTCCTCTCCAACTTTCAGGTCGGTGTAGATGGCAAGGTTGGAACTCATGTCGAACTTCAGCCTGCCCTTCCCGGTAATCGGGAAACGGCTCAGGGTGACATTGCCATAAGTACCTTTATCGGTGACGAACATGAAGTAACCGGCATTGTATTCCGGGAAATGCTCGCGTATGAACTTGGTGACATCATACTCCCCGGGGAGGTTGACTTCCTGCAGGCAGACTATGTCGGCATCCGATTCCTTGACGAACCTGATGACGGAATCCATGCAGGCCAACGGTCCCCCTTCCTCCTTGAATTCCGGTTTCCTGCCAAGCATGAAATGCCCGGTGTTGTAGGTGAGTATCTTGACCGTCGGGGACACCGGTTCAACGGCTCCGGAACTGAACTGCAGGTACTTGCCGATGAATATCATCGAAGGGAGCAGGGCCAGGAGGGGTATCAGGAAGGACCTGGACCGGCGGTTGATGGCCCAGAAAAGCAATATCACGTTCAGTACGGCTATGGGCACGAAAAGGAGCCCCAAGGCTGTCATGTACCAACCCTTGGAAGGGTTCACCACCATTGATGCGTAGCTCAGGAACAGCAGGAAAGCGGCCAGGAGCATCAATGCCCTCGCAACGACGCCCGTGAATTGATTGCCCTGGTGATTTCCTCTCATACTTCCTTAATTCCAGTTCCTGTAAATCTTTCCGGTCTTCTTCCAGTACAGCATCAGCAGGAAGCCGAACAAAGCTCCTCCCAGATGCGCGAAATGGGCCACTCCGTCTGCCGTCCCGGTAATGCCGGTAAAGAGCTCGATGGCTATGAATATCAGCACGAACCACTTGGCCTTGAGGGATACCGGAGGGAACACCAGGGTCCAGATGTCGTTAGGATAAAGCATCGCATATCCAATCTGGATGCCGTATATGGCTCCGGATGCTCCCAATGTCGGGACATTGAGTATCGGGCCCTGAAGATACTGTACGAGGGTATGTATCGCCACGGCGCCGAGACCCGCTACGAAATAGAACAGCACGAACTTCCTTGAACCTATGCTCCTTTCCAGGGCGGAGCCGAACATCAGGAGACACCACATATTCAGGAATATGTGCCAGAAGCCGCCGTGCATGAACATGTGGGTGACCGGCTGCCACCAGTGGAAGAAAGGCGAAGTCGGGAAGAACATCGCGAATGTGGCTACCATGTAATTCTGGTTGATGCAAGTCGCGATGAACATCAGGGCGTTGACCAGGAAAAGGTTCCTGGTCGCCGTAGGGATGTTGCCGAAAAGCCTGTTGTATTGTGCCATAAACTATCGTATTCAAAAAAGTTTTTCAACCTGGCTCGTCTGAAGGATCGCCATTATCTTCCTTCCGTTGGCCGTCAATTCCGGATTTCCTCCGGCCAGGAGGGCGTCCAGGATGTGGCGGGCCTCCAACGGAGAAGTCACCGGATCCGAAGCCGAAGCCCCCAGGAGGGCGATTTTCTCTGCCATCGCGGATTCCATCACTCCAGGCAGGCGGTTACTGTCGTCCGAGAGGATGAGCAGCAGGTCCTGGACCATGGTCTGCACCTTTCCCTGTTCCCCGGAATATCCTTCCGGGACTCCGTTCACCACGATGGTATCTGTCCCGAACGGAGAGATGTCGAATCCAAGGGATGAAAGCAGGGCTGCATTCTCGTCGAATATGGTCCTGTTCTCAACACCGACCTGCACCTTGACCGGAAACATGTTGTTCTGGGTTACGTGCTCGTTCCTGGTCAGGGCAGCAAGCGCCCGGTCATAGAGGATCCTTTCACGTGCACGCTTGACATTGACCACCATCAAACCATCCTTGACTGGAGAAAGGATATATTTCCCCGCCAGGATAATTGTCTGGGAAAGCGGCAACGCATTGTCCTCGAATAATTTCCCATAGTCATCCCGCTGGTCGGTCCAGCGAACCGGGCCTGGATGGACGCCCGTCCCGGACGCGGTTCCCGTATCGAACGGGTTGTAGTCGAAATCGATTTCCACCTGCGGAGCGGAATCGGGTTTGTATTCAGAGAAATGCCTCCCCAGCACCGGCATGTCATTGGCTTCCGGATTGGAAAAGTCTATGCCGCCGGCAAAAGAGTTCTTGCCAAGGACTTCCCTGACCGAGGCATTGATGACCTGGAATACGAAGGACTCGTCCTCGAACTTCACTTCCGTCTTGGTAGGGCTGACGTTCACGTCAATGGAATGAGGATCAGTCTCAAGATAGATGAAGTATGACGGGGTGAAACCTTCCGGGATCAAACCCTCATATGCCTTCATGACCGCCTTGTGCAGGTAAGGGCTGCGGAAGAAACGGCCGTTGACGAAGAAATACTGGTTGCCCAATGTCTTCCTGGCTGCATCCGGACGCCCCACATAACCTCTCAAGCTGACTACGGAAGTGTCTGCAGAGACATCCAGCACATCCCCGGAGACGTTCATCCCCAACAGGTCCGTAATCCTGAATTTCAGCGACTTTGCCGGCTTCAGCACGAATATGTCCTTGCCGTTGTGGCTGAGGGAGAATGCTATCTCCGGCCTGGTAAGCGCAACCTTGGTGAATTCCTCGACGATATGCTTGAACTCCACGTTGTCCGACTTGAGGAACTTCCGCCGCGCCGGAACATTGTAGAACAGGTTCCTGACCGCGATGTTCGTTCCTACAGGAGTCGCCGCTTCAGTCGTCGAGACGTGGCTGGAGGCGGCGAACACAACCTGGCAGCCTGTCTCGCTCTCCGGAACCCTGGTGCGCAGAGTCACCTCGGATACGGCAGCTATCGAAGCCAGGGCTTCGCCCCTGAACCCGAACGTGGTTATCTGGTCGAGGTCTTCAGCCGTAGCTATCTTGGATGTTGCGTGGCGTTCGAAGCAGAGTACAGCATCGTCCGGAGTCATTCCCGAACCGTTGTCTATGACTTGGATGAGGGTCCTTCCGGAATCGGTGATCACCACCGAGATATCTCCGGCTCCTGCATCCACGGAGTTCTCCATAAGTTCCTTGACCACGGAAGAAGGTCTCTGGACGACCTCTCCCGCGGCTATCATGTTGGCGATATTGCCTGGCAGAATCCTCAGATCCATCCTACAGCAGCGAATAGAACTTGCAGAGGTAGACCAGAACGATGGCCAGCAGGATCAGTCCGACTATGCCGATGATCCTCTGGGCGAGGGTGTAACGGCTCCTTCGCGCGTAGTTGCCGTCACGGAATGAACCACGGATGTAGGAGCCCGGCTTGTATTCACCGTCTTCCTTCTCCTTCTCAAGCCTCCCGTCGACCTTTCCGAAGACTTGCTTGCGCTCCTCTTCTGCAGGGTCGTAGTAGATTGGCCTGTAATTGAATTTCCTGTGTTCCTGTTCGCCCGGAAATGTAAAAAAGCCCATAAACGTAATTGTTTACCAATATACAAATTTAATCAAAATCTACTTCTTCTCAATAAAGAATCGTAAATTAGCGAATGCATCAATACAATCGGTACCTCCTTATGAAGAAAATCGTATCATTGCTTATCCTTTCCGCCGGTGCGCTGATGGCCGCTTGCGAAGAACAGACAACCGTAAATGAGGATCTCACCCAATTCGTGGATGTCCGCATCGGATCAGGCGGACACGGACACGTATTCGTAGGTGCAAGCGTACCTTTCGGAGCCGTACAGCTGGGCCCTACCAGCATTCCGCAGACTTGGGACTGGTGCTCGGGATACCACTCGTCGGACTCGACGGTGATCGGGTTCTCCCATACGCATCTGAGCGGAACCGGGATCGGTGACCTGTTCGACATAACCGTGATGCCGGTTACGGGCGAAGTGACCTACGACCGGGGAAGATTGCCGGAAAATGACAGCCCGGAAGCAATCGAGGCTGCACAGAAGACCGGAATGTGGTCATATGCCGACCGAACGAAAGAGATCGCCAGGCCGGGTTATTACAGTGTCCCGCTCACCAGGTACGGGATAACCGCGGAAATGACCGCCACCTCCAGGGTCGGACTCAGCCGCTATACCTTCCCGGCTTCAGACAGCGCCGCCATAGTTTTCGACCTTTGTAACGGAGGTTGCTGGGACCATCCCGGCGACGCCTGCATCGAGATGGTGGACAGCTGCACAATCCAAGGGTATCGCTTCTCTTTCGGCTGGGCGAAGAATCAGAAAATATTCTTCAGGGCAGAGTTCTCCAAGCCTTTCGATTCCTTCGAAAGGATCCAGTCCGAGACACTCGGGCCTAAAGGGGAAAGACTCCCGGCCGTATTCGGTAGGGCGAACTATCACACAGAGGAGGGAGAACAGATCCTGGTGAAAGTGGCCGTATCCCCGGTCAACGAAGATAAAGCCCGGGCCAACATGGCAGCTGAACTCGATGGCTGGGATTTCGATGCCACGGCAGAAGCTGCACACAAAGCTTGGAACGAAGAGCTCAAGAAAATCCGCATCCAGACTTCCGACCAGGATGCCAGGACTATATTCTACACTGCACTCTACCATACCATGATCGTCCCGAGCGAATTCTGCGACGTGGACGGGGAATACCGGGGCGCTGACGACCAGATACATCCTTCCGAGGGGTTCGTCAACTATACCACCTTCTCACTCTGGGACACTTACAGGGCTCAGATGCCGCTCATGACCATCCTGCAGCCTGAGAGAGAGAACGATATGGTCAACACTATGCTCCATATATACAAGCAGCAGGGCAGGCTCCCGGTATGGCACCTGATGGGCAACGAAACCTTCTGCATGGTGGGGAACCCGGGCATAATCGCCGTCGCCGACGCAATCGTCAAGGATTTCGACGGTTTCGACCCCGACCTTGCCTGGGAGGCGGTCAAGAGCACCGCGATGGACACTATCCGCGGCCTCGACCACCGGCTCAAATACGGCTACATCCCTTCGGACAAGATGCTCCAGGCCGTTGCATACGACATGGAATATGCGATTGCCGACGCCGCAGCCGCCAACGCCGGATACTTCCTGAACAAGACTAAGGACGCCGAGTATTTCGACGCCAGGAGTAAATCCTACAAGCATTACATGGACCCGGAGACCTTGTTCGCACGTGGCAGGAATTCGGACGGAAGCTGGGTCACGCCTTTCAATCCGTTCGAGTCGGAACATGGCGGAAACGACTACTGCGAAGGCACGGCATGGCAATACACCTGGCTCGTCCCTCATGATTACAAGGGGCTCGTGGAGTTCTACGGTTCCCGCGAGAAGTTCGTCGAAAGGCTTGACAGTCTGTTCTGCGCCGACTCGAGGATCGAAGGGGAGAATGTCTCAGGCGACATTACCGGCCTTATAGGCCAGTATGCCCACGGTAACGAACCGAGCCACCATATCATCTATTTCTACACGATGGCAGGAGAACCCGGCAAGACATCCGACCTGGTCCGGAGGGTCTATTCCGAGTTCTACAGGAACTCCGATGACGGACTCTGCGGGAACGAAGATGCCGGGCAGATGAGCGCCTGGTACGTCCTGTCCGCCCTCGGCTTCTACGAGATCGAGCCGGCATCCACGAAGTACTGGTTCGGAGCTCCGGTATTCGACGAAGCCGACGTGAAAGTGGCCGGCGGATTCTTCAGGATAAAGGCACACAACCTCAGCCCGGAGAACCGCTATATCCAGAGCGTCACCCTGAACGGCAGGAAACACAAGCTCGGATACATCGAATACGATGACATCGTGAACGGTGGAGAACTGGTCTATGAGATGGGTCCGGAACCTGCTGTCTGGTACAAGTGAAAATTTTTTCCAAAAAAGTTTGGGAAGAAAGAAAAAGTGGTTATCTTTGCAGCCCGTTTCGAAATGAACCGGGAAGATCATTGACAATATTGAAAGATTAGTACAAGCAAAAGTACCGAGAACAAGAACGAGAGCGTTGATTTCTTTAGGTAAGATATAAGCTGTCGGGATCTGACTGGAATTTTATATGTGTATATACAAAGAAGAGTTTGATCCTGGCTCAGGATGAACGCTAGCGGCAGGCTTAACACATGCAAGTCGAGGGGCAGCGCGGTTGTAGCAATACAACTGGCGGCGACCGGCGA
>JAEEGH010002871.1_pt1 | contig 45847 bp, 49 predicted proteins | sample 9134181 | NCBI WGS metagenome assembly JAEEGH01 (sample SAMN16246544, study PRJNA631951) | gut metagenome | biome: gut microbiome; feature: rumen; material: DP-attached | host: Bos | place: Iran: Karaj | collected 2018-10
AACATGTATTGGGCTACTGTTCTGCCCGCATATAAGAAAACCGGAGAAAGTACCATTCTGAAACCATGCATTAATCGTCTTTACTTTCCGTAAACATTTCATAAAACAACGGGATTAGTAACTTTTCGGGGCAAAACAGGCAAATCCTTGTCACAATCTGTCACATTGTGACAAGGATTGTGACAAAACAGCGTATTACTATCTGAAACTGAAACTCGTTGAGTTATAAGCCAACTCGCCAAAACTAATCATGGACAAATTAAGTTTCAGCGAGTTATTGAAGATATCTCAAGTTTCGGCGAGTTTGAGCAAGTTTGAACGAGTTTCAGCTATTTGCCGATGCAGTCAGTAAGACTATTTGATAGTCAATTAGTTACAAATCTTTGGTTCAAATACGGTTCAATATTTTCCAAATTTTTCCGAACTCTGGAAATTGAATGAAAAACGTCAAAAAAGTCCTCAGAAATGTTTCAGAGGCCGATTTTGAGCGATTTATTGTGATCCCGAAATACAGCGATGTTCGGGAGGAAATGTGGCCCGGGAAACGATTTTTGTTCGATTTAGAATAATTCAGAATTAGATTTCTTGTAAATATCTTTATATCAGCCGTTTAAGAATTACGGAGTAAATGCAATTATTCAGCATTATCTTTTTCTTGTAAAAAAAGAAAGGATAATGAGGGAATTTGGATCTTTGGAACACTACGTAACAACTCGTTTTTAAGCCCAAATGAGAATACAACTTGTTTAATTGTCCAGTATATCTAGTACAGGAGGACTAAACTAAACAAGTAGCAATACTCTTTTTCTTTTCATCCGAAATCATAGATTTGTACATCGGTTAAATACTTAATACTCGCGCATTTACATCAATTTTGAAGTTTTCGTTCGAAAGCTCCATCATTCCATTTCCTCCTATAATTGTCTACTATCATAGGAGCCATTACCTTTCTCCGAAGTTCTTGGTCTCGTCTTCTGACTTTCTTTTAACATTCTGCCGGGGCCAGAAGAGAAATGTTTTGTTTTGCCACAAATTTGTCATTTATTTGTGGCAAAACTTATGTTATGGCTGACCATAGCGCATACAACTCCATCAAGCGACGTTTCGCATCTTTCGCCGTGTCCAGTCAGAAATCGGCAAAGACCCTCAGATCGTAAAACGCTGCGTCAATGAACTCTGTGGCCTAGCCAGAAAACTTCAAATGATTAGATAAGCAATTCCAAACACAATACCCCAGAAGACCATTCCGCAGAGTATGTCCAGTAGATAGGAGTTAAGCCATTGTTTCAAGTCTTCGTCCATCATATCTTCGCTTGAGAGTTTGATTGTCGGAATTTTACCGAATGCTTCTGGAAGAAATTGAAATAGGCCAGCATATTTGGGAGCTTATACCACGGACGCTCCTCTGCCGGGGATGAGTCGAGGTCTATCACTTTCGCTCCTTCCATTGCCATCAGGAATGGAGAGTGGGTTGCAATTATGAACTGTCCGTTCGACTTCCGGACATGATTTTCAATCAAGCCTGCAAGGTTTTGCTGATGAATGGCATCGAACGAGTTTTCCGGTTCGTCCAGGAAGAATAGCGAATATCTCGACAGGTATTTTTCGATGTACTGCATGGCGGACTCTCCGTTAGAGAATTGTTCCTCGCGTCCGTTCAAAGCATTCAGCAGCTTTTGCCCATCACTCAGCCTCGCAATGAGTGCTCTTTCCCAATGTTCCATGGATTCCGGATCCCTGAGTTTGTCTGCGAGCCCTTCCACATAATCATCCAGGACAACTGCATCCTGATAGACGCGTTCCGTCGTCTCACGGTTTGTCCTGCGGATATCCATAATTCCTTCCATAATATCCTCGCTTCTGATAAAACAGGCATTCCGGTGATTAATCACCCAGGAGGATTCATATTCGCAGAGGTTCGTGTACCCGCGGAAATAATCACTGGTGTTTCCGAAGGACATTTTACGAATCCCGATTGTCCGTGCAATGACATTCAGGACGGTAGATTTCCCTGAACCATTGCCTCCATAGAAAACTGTGACCGGTGCAAATTCGACCCGACCCAGTTCCTTCTCGGCCAGGACCCAGTTGGGATAGACATGCTTGTCACTCTCCCCAAATACAAAAGAGTCTAAATACATGGCTATTGCTTTACCAGGATCCTGTCAATCATTCCGTATGCTTTGGCATCTTCGGCGGTCATCCAGTAATTCCTGTCCGCGTCTTTGAAGACCTTGCCATACGTCTGGCCGCTATGCCTGGAGATGATGTCATAGAGTTCTTTGCGGCACTTGTCGATCTCCCGCGCTTCGATGAGGATATCCTCCGCCTGCCCCTGGACGCCGCCGAGCGGCTGATGGATCATGACACGTGAGTGGGGGAGCGCGCTGCGTTTTCCCTTCGTACCGGCGCATAGGAGGACGCTGCCCATCGAGGCGGCCATGCCCGTGCAGATGGTGGCAACATCGGGCGTCACGAACTGTATGGTGTCATAGATTCCAAGACCCGCACTGACGCTTCCGCCTGGCGAGTTGATATACAGGGAGATGTCAGCTTTCGGGTCGTTGGAGGAGAGGAACAGGAGCTGGGCCTGGATGATGTTGGCCACGTCGTCGTCGATAGGACATCCGAGCCAGATGACCCGGTCCATCAAGAGGCGGGAGAAGACATCGATCGAAGTAGCATTAAGCTTTCGCTCTTCGATGACGGCGGGATTGATATGGTTGCTCAGGACAGCGCCATAGCGGCTGAGGGTAGCTGTACCGATGTTCTTGTCATAGCAGGCAAACCTTTCAAATTCAGTCATAACTAACTCTATTAAAAACCTATTCTCTTGCTCTGTGTCTTGTTTTCCAGTTTCTCAGCTCCACAGTAGGAGCGTAGAACTTCCATACGGTCAGTCTCGTCGCCATGCAGGATGGCGTTGATCGTGAACTTCCGGGATACATTCTCCATCTGGCCGCCGCTGAGCTCATAGGAAACGGCCAGGTCATGGCATTCCTGGGAGGATAGGGAGGGAATCATCGTGTGCCAGATCTTTTCCCGGACGGAGACATCGGGACGGTCGAAGCATATCTTGTATAGGAAACGGCGCTCGAAGGCTGAATCCAGGTTCTGTGTCAGGTTGGTAGTAGCGATGAGAATGCCATCCAACGATTCCATTTCCTGCAGGATGATGTTCTGGATGCTGTTCTCCATCTTGTCTACAGCGTTTTGGGCACCTTCCATTCGTTGGCCGAAGATGGCGTCGGCTTCATTGAAGAGAAGAATAGGAGCCACCTCAGAACGCTGTACCAGCAGACGATACCGGTCGAACACGGCCTTTATATTCTTTTCAGAGTCACCTACCCACTTGCTCTTGATTTCGGGAACGTTGATGGCCAGAATACTGCGGCAGGTCTTTCGCGCAAGTTGATAAACGGTCTCCGTCTTTCCAGTCCCCGGGGAACCGTAGAACAGGCAGGCGAATCCGCTGCGGTATCCAGTGGCCTTCATCCTCTCCCGAATCTCCTTGTAACGTTCCGGCATCAAGAAAGTTTCGAGTTCATCTACCTGTTTTTCATTGCTGTCGGTGTAGAAGAGTGTTTTCTCTATCAGTGACTCCGGTTTTGTCAATCCTGCAACCGCAGTTTCCGACGAATGCAGTTGGAACTCTGAAAGCAGAATCTGGCGGGCTTTTGCGGTCAGGTGAATCTGAGAGGTATTGGCGATACCCTCTTCGCAGACATGCTCAATAAGTCCTTCCTGCATCAGGTAATGGCTTCCTTCTTTCAAAGCGGCTTTCGCTTCATTGAAACTACTCTTGCAGCGAAAAACATCTTCAATCTGTCCGAATGTAATCCTGTCGTCATCCTTATTAATCAGATAATGGCAGACGATGACAAGGACCATCCAGTCGTTGCAGCGGTCGATTTTAAGCCCGTTGAGCTCGCGGGTGAAGGAGAGATGTCCGTTTGCGTTAAAGAGTTCCTTCAGCTCATGATATAGTTCCCCTGGAGCGATAGCATTGTCATCCAGGTCCTCGAAATAATCGTTCAACCGGTCAAAGAGTTCGTGGATATTCAGACCGGTCTTTTTCGGTGGTTCTGGGATATCATTGTTCTTGAATGCCCGAATGACGGTTCTGGGGACATCGAAAGAGTCCTCATCCTTGGCGTCGTGGAATTTCAGATACCGTGCCCGGATGAGAGCATTCAGTTCATCGCTATACTCCAACGCTCGGATATTACTGATATCCAAATGCCGGGAAATGTCATCGTAATCTACGTTCCGGGGGCCGTGACGCAGACAGATGGAAAGCAATACCGCTTGCAGCGGGGTAATGTTCAGCCTTGTGGCAAGGGCGGAAGCCACTTTTTGGTTTTTAGCCCAGAATTCATCTCCCAGTTTTGAATCATTGGACCTTTCTGACAGAAGATCCATCAGTTGGAGAATGCTCTTATTGGTCATTTGTGTGTTATTCTGTTTTTCCATATTTCTCATATACTTTAAGAACCCGTTCTGCGCGTGCGAGTCGTTTTTGTGCATTAAGAAGCGAATGCTTCTCTTGATTTATTTCTATGTGAAGACAGTCTATGATAAATTGTACGGCTTCATCTTTTGTCAGGAATACCTGCTTAGGACTCATTTCGTCACGTTCTTTCAAGAAGAAGTCCCGACTGATGAGCCTTCCGTCTTCTGTTTCATACACGGTGTACTCAAACTTCGGCCCATGGATACCCAAGCCTCGTGTTCTGGTCTTCTTGCCGATGATTCTGGTTTTCTTGATGGAGTAAACCGCATCGCAACCAATAACATAATAAACCGTGTCACCGATGGACAGGTCGAGTTGTCTTAAATAGAAGTCTCTGCTATGCATAATATGAAATTCTTTCTTCTTTCAAAACTTTCCGTATGATTGCAAGGGCTACTTTTCGGTCAAATTGCCCCGAATACTCCTGATTCATCACGTTGTAAATGGAGCGTAAGTCCGTATACCCTTCAACGTGGATATAGCACGCCGCCAGGTTTTCGAGTTCTGATTCTGTCATCATCATTCAATCTTTTGTTTCCTATAATAATATAGATTCAAAGCCTCTAAAATTCATCCCCGACTTCAAATAAATATGAAGTCTAATCATCATTCTTTGATTGTGACGTGGATGATTCCGTCATCGCCCTTTTCGAAGTCAAATTTCTTCTTGTTGATGCCAAGGTGAAACGGACCTGAGACAACCTCGATCTCTTCTGCATATAAACAGTAACCGTCCTTCTCAGCCATACAGCGGAGATCCTCCTCTGTCTTTGCCATCCAGCCGAATTGACGTGCGAAATAGGACAGCATATCGTCCTTCGTCCTGAATAAGAAGGTGTTCTCTTCAGACACCACGTAGAAATGCGGAGGATCAGTATCGGGTTTCAAGGCGCAGAAAACGGATACCCGATATGGGAAGTATTTCCCATCTGCATCGTTCGTCTGGTAAAAACCCGATTCTGAGACTACTGAGTAATACCTAATGTCGCTAATTCCTGACTCTTCTGCGTCACGCAGTTTCCACAGGCATTGGCTCTGCTCCCATTTGGCCTCTTCCGTAAAAAAGAGGATGCCGTTTTTCATTTCTGCCCCGTACCAATACGGACATCCTTCTTCCCGGAAACTGAGATCCGAGAACGGCACTCCCATCCCGGGAAGGATTTCCGTCACGTTCCTGCCTTCCCCGATAAGGGAAGCCATCTTTCTCAGGGTGTTCACGTCACCCTCGATCCAATATTTTGTAATACAATAATTCGCCATGATGCTAACGGTTTTCGATAAAACATACCCTGCCGGATTCACTCATCCACTTGCGGTGATCATTGTACTCCTTCTCGCTTCGGAGTATCCACAGCAGCCTCCCTTTCAGCCTGGCGGGAACCTCCGGCTTCGGTGCGTACCCGTCCGTAAAAATGATCAGGCCGTCGTATTCGTTATGTTCGGCCATATAATCCACCACCGGCTGGAAATTGGTTCCGCCGCGCCCCTTGACCTTGAATCCGGCCTTTGCCCTCGTGAGGGTGACGGGCTCTCCCAAGGATGTGTCAAAAGTGAGGGCATCGATCTTCTCCACCCCGTATTTGAAAAAGCGGTTAATGGTGGAAAAGAAAAACTTCAGGTCGTCATCCGAGATGGATCCACTCACGTCGACCGCCACCAGATAGTTGGTCCTTAGCTGCCTTATGCTCCCCATATACTGGAATCCGCTCCGTCGGTTCGGGCGCATGCGGGTGAGGCGCCGTTTGGAGCACAGGATGCTGGAACGGAATCCGGAGAGAACCTTGCGATAGTCCAGCTTGGGTTTGAGGGCTGCCTGAATCTTTTCCACCAGGTCTCCCGGCAGTGATCCCCAGGATGTTATCTGCTCGACCGCCTGGCGGATTCCTTCCTGCATCCACTGGTCCTCTTCCCAGAGTTCTGCCTGTCCGCCGTTTCCACTTCCTTCACCGTTTTTCTCTCCATCTCCGTTTCCACCAGAGCCCGAATCACTTGTCCGCTGACCAATACAACCGGCACCGCTCCCGTCGTCACTATCCTGAGGGACGGGAGAAACGGGACGGTCTCCGACGCACTTGTATGCATACCATTCGTAGTGTTGTCCTTCAGGGAGGCCACACTGGGATGGGGTTATCATTCCGGGGATGCGATAGCACGTGGAGATGGCGAGGTCACTTCCCTTCGCACAAGCCGGATCGCCGCAACCGGCCGGCTTGCGGCAATAGGGATGGAGCATCAGCGTGCGTATCATCTCTATCCGGAAACTCCTCTCTACATCTTCATACGTCATATTCTGAACCAAGGATGGATTATATTCCAGCCTTCCTTTCCCAACGCGGACCGGACATTCCATCCCTTCGTTTTGCGTGAGCTTATGCCGGCAGAAGGCGCCGAAGAGTGCAGGTTCGGTGAGGAACCAGATATCCGTCATCCTACTGATGTGATCCATGCTACAGGCCATTGATGAACTGGGTCATACGGGTGAATACGGGAGCTGCGCCCACGACGATGAAAGCGACGGCTTTCTTCTGTTTCCCTTCGTTGAACAGGGAGGCAAAGTGCGCCAGCGCCTCTTTCCTGGCCCCCAACATGTCCACATACGAGCAGAGATTCTTTCCGGCAGTCTTCTGTTTGCGCGTATCGAGGTCGGTGATTTCGAGATAACGGAAAATGGACTCATTGATACCGGCCAGTTGGTGAACTTCCAACCCCGCAAGCTTGTCCTTGACCTTTGCGAAGCGAAGGAGGACATCTTCGGCTCCGGGGACGGAACTCTTCGACAGATAGGCGGCAAAAGCCGATGCCGCACGAACGCCCACGATGCCGGAGATGACCTTGCAGTCCGTTTCATCGGGGCTTTCGATCCCGGAAAGAACATCCGACACTTTCGTCCACGCCCTCCGGTCCGGGGTCTTTTCCAGGCCGGTGTCCAACTCGGTCTCCTTGCCGGCTTCTCCGTCCAGCCATTCCTGATGGGCGGATATGAAACCGGTCACTCGCTTGTCCAGCCCGGCCTTCTCTGCCCATAACAGCCAATCCTGTACTGAGGGGCGGAAAGCATAGACATTGAATCGTGACACCAACGCCGGATCGAGGTCCGTGAGCTGGTACTCCTCGCCGTCATTGACCGCGGAAATAAGGCGGCTCCCTTCAGGAAGGCTGAGACCGGCAAGCTTGCGGTTCAGCGCAAGGTCCATGATGGTCTGGAGCACCTCAGGACGGGCGCGGTTCAACTCGTCCAGGAAAAGCACCACCGGCTTCCCGTCAGTGGGAAACCAGTAAGGTGGCATGAAGTCGGTCTTCCCGGTTTCTGTATTCTTTGTGGGTAAGCCGATGAGGTCGCCCGGATCGGACATCTGGCCCAGGAAGAGCGTGACGACTTTCATTCCCTTTGCTTCGAAATATCGGGTGAGAATCTGGGACTTGCCAATCCCGTGCTTGCCGGTAAGCATGATGTTCTGGGCTGCAGGCATCCTGGAAAGGACGCGCCAGAGTTCGGTGGAATCAATATAGATAGGCATTGTTAATTGATGGTAAAGTGTAAATGTTTACGGCCGTATTTTTCCTCAATCATCTCAATCTGGAAGGTGACCATGGAGAAAACCCTTGTTGACAGGATGAATGTCTCCCTCAGCTTATCATTCGCTCCTTCCACGGACAGTTCAATATCGACTGCGTCACTTTTGAACGCATAACAGAACAGGCTTTTTTTTCTCTGGTGTTCGACCCAAATTCTTCCAAACTCGACCTTTTCGGCTTGATGCGAAAAAACATCCGCCAATTCCTTGAAACGCCCGGCGATATCGGCAGCCTGCTGCGCCTTTGCAGGGGTCATACTTTCTCCGAGTCGAAAGTATATGTTCCTATTATCCGTGAGTTTGACATAAAGGGTTTTCCCATCATACTGCTGCTTTCTTTCCAGCCCGCTTCCTTCAAAGGCCGAATCCAGGATAGCATTCCAGGAAAGTTCAGCCATTTTCTTGAGTTTCGCTTTTTTCTCATCGAGAAGACTCACCAGTTTATCGTCTCTGACAATCAAGTAGGGATTTCCAGGGGCTATGGTTATACTTTGGACATTCCAACTTCTTGAATACCATCTTGGATGGCATTCCCTCAGAGTCGACGGAATGTGTAGGTGATCAGTAATGATGCTTTCGGGCGTAAAACTGCGCATTCCTTCCGGGAGGAGGATCTCTGCTTTTCCATTCTCGCTTTTAGGAAGAGAACTGACATATTTGACCGTAGACGGAAGATGGAAGACACCGTCAACCTTACAATCCAACGAATCGGCACAAATTCTCTCCAGAGAATCGGGAAGAATCAGGTTTCCCTCGAAATGACAGTGATAGAAACAACTGTTTTTCAGTTTTTTCAAGCCATCCGGAAGCGTGATGGATTTAATCAGCATATCGGAAGGTGCATCCATGAATGCTCTCGCGGGGATATAGTCGAAGCCCGGGGCAAAGACATATCTCAGAGCGTGAACAGGGTTGTCGGATTCCATAGACAGACAGTCCGTAATCGGAATGGGATTCCCGTCAATCCACAGTTCATGGCAGCAACACTTTGCATCCTTCATGACAGCCCTTCCCACATCGCAATGGCCGTAACGCAGAGGTAGTTCCACCACCATCGTCATCACTAAACCTTCCATCATGCAACGGCCTCCCAACCCTTCTTTACGTTGTCCAGAATCTCAGCCTCTAAGATGCGACGGATACCGGCCTCGTCGGGAGCGTAGGCCATGTCTCTCTTAAGGATATCTTTGCGGCCACTGCTGTAATCGGTATGGTAGAAGATGTAGGCCGGATAGCGGCCGGTGGCCTCCTTGTTGGTCTTCCAGATCAGGAACTTATGGAGCATCACCTTGTCGCCGGAAATCTTTCGGTAGACACGGCGGTCGAGAACCGTACTCTTCTCAAGTTCTCCGATGCTGGACTGCGCTTCCTCGAACGGGCAAAGATCAGTCAGCTGGCTGATGCGGATGTCGCTCTCGGACGGCTTCTTGTCCGAACGTTCCCGGATGAAGCTGAGGCCGAAGGCAGACACGCCCGGGGTCATCCCTTCATGGAGCCACTGGCCGTCCTCATACCGCACCAGGGCGTTCATTCTGACCTTGTCGTCATTGCCACGTGCTACCAGCTCGATGACACTTACTTCCCAGACAATCTCCGGACGGACCATCTGATAGGCAATGCCGCGGGAGTCCGTAAGGACATACTGTGACTCAACATCCATCGCATGAAGTCGATCGGCAAGCGATGCGCGGTCGGCGTCGGACAGGGCTCCCGATCCAACGGCAAATACCTGGAACAGGCCGTCTTCCCGGCGTACGGACAGCATCAAGTCGCGGACGCCCAGATCGCCGGTGGTGTAGCCTACGATGGCAGCGTCGATGCTGTGACGGGGTTTCACCTTGGATACGATGCTGCTGTCGGAATGGATGACGAGCCCTTCCGCCCCGTCACACTCCACCCATTCGTCGTAGATGGCCTGCACCTCGTCGAGAGAGGACGCATGCATCATCTGGACGGGACAGACGGCATCGGCCTTGAAGATGCCAGAGAGGGCCTTGTAGGTCTCCTGATAGGGAAGTCCTTCGAAGGGTTTCCCGTCCAGCGAGACGATGTCGAAGGGAGCCAGGCACAGCTGGTCGCGTCGGGTGTCGTCTGCCAGCGCCGAAGTGACATCGGCGCAGCGGGGACGTCCGACTTCGCGGGGCATGTAGAGTTCTGCTGCGACGACGGCCTCGTGGATGCCGGCGTTTTTGAGGCACTGCGCAGCCTCGTCGAGGCAGTGCAGCTTTCCCGCCTTGTCGATGCCGCGCGAGTTGAGAAGTACGGCATCACCGTCCTTGTAGAAGAGGACCTGGAGGTGTCCGTCGATCTTGCGGGTGACGCAGAAGTCGGATCCTGCGACTCTGCTGCGGAGCTTCGAGCCTTCCACCAGCATGAACTTGCCGGCAATGTTCTTCTTGTAGTCTATAGCCTTCTGGCTGAGGTCTTTCGTGATTTTCATGGTATTAGAGGGATTTGAGTTCGAGATTGGTGAGACGGAGGATAAGGGCATAGCTGTCGCCCTGGATACGGCCTTCGAGGAAGGCGCGGTAGGGAGTGCCGCCGGTCTGCATCACCAGCGGGCCGATGCCCTTGGCGCCGGCGCCGACGAGCATCATCGACTTGGCATCGGAGAGTTTCTTCGCCATGGCCTGCAGGAAGTCGAAGGTCAGGCCGTTCACATGGCGGAGCTGGTAGCTCTTCTTGAAAACGAAGCGTCGCATGGCGTCGGCCTTGGGCATCATCTTGCCGGTCCAGCGGACGGGCATCCCGTCCACGGCGATGTTGCCGGTTGTGGAGGATTCGGGACGCGTTTCCTTCTCCGTCCCGTCGGGGTTGAAGACCTGCTCGGTGAGGGTGACGCCGTAAGCGACCTTGCCGCCTTCGGTAAGGTAGACCTTTTTCAGGCCTTCCAGCTTGAGCCCGACCTTCTCCATATCGATCTCCGGGTCCTCGGCGATCAGAGCTTCGGGGAGCGTGTCGGCATAGTGTTCCAGCAGGGTTTCAGGTTCGGTTTCGAGCGTACTGCGTAGACGCTTCTCGCTGTGGGTGGCGCTGCCCCCGGCAGTCTTGTATGTGGTCTTGACACGGGTGGACTTGTTCTCGAATGCCACCTCGGCGTCGCGCCTTTCGGCGTTGGAAATATTGAACTTTCTCATATTCTTTGTCTGTTAAATCATGCTGAAATCCAGTTCGTCGATGTCGTCCACGACCTCTTCCTCGGCTTCGTCGATCACCGCCTCCTCGCCGAGCGACACAGGCGTGAAATCCACCGGACTTCCGGCGAAAAGGAAAAGGCCGGCGGGGCAGTTCATCAGGAAGCCGTCCTGGAGGGAAGTGCCGCCGCTGTAGCTGAACGGGAAGGCGAAGATCTTTCCTCCAACTGCAGCGGCAAGTTCTTGGTTCTGGATCTGATAAACGGAAGCCCATTCATGGTCGAGGAACTCCTCCTCAGTCGTTGTCTGGTGAAGGTCGATAGGGGAGTCGAAGGAGGAGGGAACAGTTTCCAGCATCTTGCCTTCGGCATCGAAGGCGACCAGGTTGGACTTCTTGACGATGAGCCCGTCCTCGTCCACGGTCGCCATCTTGGCTGCGCCGGAAGGAATCATGAGGGAGTCCTCGGGGCTGATGTAGGCGGCGGTGCAGACGTGTCCGTCGCGGTCGGTCGCGACCAGGCTGCTCCAGCCGTAGATCTTCTTTCGCTCCAGCTTCACGGGAGCGGCGGCATAGGCATTGCCGCCCAGGATGAATGTGAATTCTTTTGCCATAGTTACTATATTATCAGGCTTTTTAGGCGGCCAGTACGGCCATCAGTTCGATGATTCCCTGTTGAGTCTGGGGCGACATGCGCTGGACCTTCTTGGGGTCCGAGCACCAGGCATCGGCCCGGAGGCGGACCCCGTCATTGAAGAGGATTTCTTCGAAGGCCCCGGTTTCATCGGCTTTGTAGGTGGAAGTGGCGAGCTGTTTCCAGGAATCATTGGTTTTGGGATTCCGGACCCGGAAGACGAGGCGGTGACCATCCCGGTTGATGAGCTCATAGGTCTTGGTGGATTTGGGAGCGGCGTAAAGGCGGCCGAACTGGAATTTCTGAATCTTTTGCATATCGATTTCTTTTTTGAGTTGATTTCTTCTCTCTTACGGTTTTAATATAGAATCGAAGCCAGGGAAATTCATTTCCAACTTCAAGATTCTTTGAAGTACTGACTAAATAATCAGACATCCAGATGCTCCAGCACGGCGTTCCAGTCAGGGAACTCAGGACTACCGAAGCGAATCCATTCCCCTCCGAAATGATCTGCGCCGTGCGCAGGACGGTCGTCAATGAGGTAGGACCCTTTCAGGAGACTCTTGTGATGGCAGAGGATAAGCCTCTTCTCGAAATAAGGGTCCAGGTGCATCTTGACCCAGTTCAGTTTGTCGGACCAGCCAGAAGGGTTGTTCCAGGGGGCGGTGGACAGAAGATAGATGTCATACTTTTTTCTCAGCCTGTCGAGGGCCTCCAATGCGCCGGGCATCGGATCCATCAGCGCGAACACCCCGGGAGCGTCCTCAGGATGCGAAGAATAGCTCTCCCATATCTTCGTGCTCAAGCGATTGATGCCGGAGTTGAAATCCACCAGGACTCCGTCCATGTCTACATAGAGGGTCTTTTTTACAAACCAGCCGTTTTCGGATAATGACAATCTCATACTATTGTGATTATTATATAGTCACAATAGATACTTTTTACAGGAATTCAATTTGTGCTTCAAGAATATTTGAAGTAAATTTGCAAAAAGGACGATTATTTATGCAGGACGGGCAGTACATCAGAATCCACAAGGAGGTCGAGACCTATGTGGAATACTATTATCAATTCAAGACGAAGACGGTCGTCTACGAGTTCTACTTCACGAGCATTGCCAACTGCGCACGCTGGCTGGGCGTTTCATACAACGCAGTAAAATTTTGCCTCCGCGGAGACTACAAGCTCTGCGAAGGCTATACGGTTGAGTATGTTTCAGAGAAGCCCGACGAACGGAGCTTCTACATCGATCCGGACAAGTATCGCAATCCGGAGGTCAGGAAGGCCCTGGAACTACCGGAAGGGGGTGTGGGAGTGTTTTTTCCGTGGAAGTGAATCGGCCAAGGTATTAGAACTAAAGATCGTTGTCGATGTCTCCCCCCTTTTTCTTGACCGAATCTATAATCTCATCAATCTGTTTGATCATATCAGGTTCAATACACGAGTAAACTTTGGATAGGAACGTTTCCATATCTTTACCCGACAGTTCAATTATTGGGAAAGTTGTCTCATGGTCGTCTATTGTATGGCAATAACTAAGTGTGCGAATGTGTTCTTCTAATGAGAAACCTTCGAACAGCTTCTTTTTTTCCCGAAAAGCATTGTGATATATCGGATTCTCAATATGTAAACAGAGTCGTAATTCAGGCTTTTTTTTACTCGTCAGTTTCTTAACGCCTAAAGGATACCACTCAAAATGAATGCTGCGAGGCCAGGAAGCATCACGGATTTGGATGTAATAGTAATTGAAAATATGTGATATTATGCAATTTTCCATCCCTTTAGATACAAAAATCTTACGAGTGAAATCAAAGAAATCCTTCATCGGCTCATCATTAATGCTATCAAGTACGCCATGTAAAATACCGGCAAAATGACGAAGATCAGAAGCATTGCTGTCCTTGCTCTTTACGAGCCGCTTCAATTCCGATCTGATCGATTTGTTAGTATTATCTAAATAACTATTTTTTTTCTCAAAATCAAAGTCAGAGAAATTATCTCCCTTTTTTTGAATCCACTGTTCAATAAACTCCCTTCCATTAGTCAGTAACACTTGGTCAGACTGACGTAATCCAAGCATTCCTTCTAAAAAATCAACATACTGGGATAAACCAGAGTCAAGTACCCTCTCCTTCCTCATCACGAAGGGTTGAATATCTTCCTTAAGCCATGGTAGAATATCTTCCTGATAATTTATTTCAAAATAGTGGATTTTCTTTTCATTAATGTATTTCTTACTTTCATTATCAGGAGTATCTGTTCCATCAAGTGTTAGGAATAGTACCCATATATGTTTAAAATCTACATCGAGAGTTGTTTTATCTTCGGAAACAGCCTTAATGTATTTTTCAAGTTGCTCTGTTTGATTTGTAGCTCGATTAACCTTATTCTCAATTATTAGGGCGAACGCTTTTTTCTGGTATATTAGGCCATCTATTCGACCGCAATTATCATAAAACTTTTCGGTAATAAAATGGACACCTTTCGTGGTCTCCCATTTGAAATCCTCAAAACCTTGGAGCCCAAGCAGAGAGAAGAAACTCTCCAAAAAGACATAGCCATAGCGATTCTTATACTGGAGGAGCTTCATTAATATATTGGTGTGAGAATTCTCCAAAATATGGCCGCATTGCTCATCTAATACGTTAAAAGAAAATGGAATAACTTCTTGTTTTTCTCTGATAAAAGTAGAAAAACTTTCCAATAATGAAGTCGAATCGTTCATGATAGATATGTTTGTGTTAAATCATCAAAAGGCCTGAATTGATTCTTTCATTTTCTCCCACACCTTCACCATCGCGAGGGTGTCCAGTTCGCAGTAGCGGAACAGGGCTTCGCGGGCTGGAAACTATTGATTCTTGCAGGTGGCCAAGATATGCTTGGCGATAATCTTATACACAATGTGGTATTTGTCGGAAATGTAGTATTTATCGAAATCACACCATTCACCATCCTCGTAATCCTCACCTCCAATGTAATAACGTGCTTTGAAACACAACTGTTCATGCTCATTGAGGCCGTAGGCGTAAATCTCTATCTGGGTATCATCTCCATCATAAGCATATAACCAATAATCGTCTCCATCAGCATCCTCGATTAATTCGGAATCGATTAAATGGCTTTCGACTTTCTCGCGAAGCAATGCAATCGCAGCTTCTTTTGCTTCTTGCTGAACTTTCTCGGCAAGATCGACATACTTTTCAGGATTCAAATTATTCATATTCAAGATGTTTGTGTTTTATTTAAGGATATGGGATTTCAATTTCTCCCACACCTTCACCATAGCAAGGGTGTCGAGCTCGCAGTAGCGGAGCAGGGCTTCGCGTGCAGCGGCGGCATCTTCCGGGGACATTTCAGCAATGGCAGGGAAGAGGCTCATGGCATCCCCGCCGTTCTGGCAGAGGCCGCTGAGGGCGTGGTAGTCCAACTGTGGATCTCCCGGGAAGAGCGCCGGAAGGACGCTCTTGATGCTGAAGGAGCCACCCATGGCGGGGACGTAGTAATCGCCGGCGCGGAACGGGTCGATGAGGTCCTGGATGTTGTCTGCGATGTTGCGCAGGTGATCCGCCAGGTCCGGGAAGGAATTGGCCAGTTCCCGCAGGCGCCCGCATTCGAACATCTTGTTGTAGGCCAGCGTACAGACATCCTTCGGGATATCCCGGCAGAGGGCCTCGGCAATATCCCTGCGAGGGTCCTGACCGCTAACACCCAGGAATTCCTTGTGAAGAAGGGGGCCTCCCTCGTGCTCGATGATATGCAGCGAATACTGGAAAGGAACCTGCTGGTAGGGCGTTGTACCCGGATACTGAGGGACCGCATCCTGTTGCGTCTCAAAGTCCAAGAAGTATAGAGGATAGGTCAATCTGTCCAGGAATGCCTTGATTCCCTCCGGATTGATGTGGTCGCGGTCTTCCAGCATACACTCGATCTGCATGTTCTGGATGGGGCCGATATCTTCGTTCCGCAGGTCTTCGAAGGTGATGATTCCGTTCTTGTAGTGATCCAACTTCTTGCTGAAAGTGAACCCGCCGCGGCCCTTGCCGCCATAGACATTGAAAACCGACGGCTTGGGCAAATCCCTGGTGCAATAATCCCAAAAGGCGCAGTTATATGGATCATGGCAATGAAGCCCCAGGTCGATGACCGGTTCTGGTCCGGCGAGCGTGCGCTTCGCGGCAGCGATCATCTGCGGAACAACCTGGTACTCCTGCTGTACAAGCTCGGCAAGGTCAGCTGTATAGAACAGCCCCCTTATGTCAAGCTGGTCACCCCGGACATATTCCTTGTCAATGCGCACCAGATAGGTGCCCGTCACTTTGACTCCGCATTGTTCAAGGACATACTTCTGATAAGCTATGTCACGGGCGTACTTGACGTACTCCGGGTCATCATCGGGCTGGTCGACCGTACCAGAAGAGCTCTTGACCTCATAGATTGCCCAGCCGCCGGGAGTCTTGTGCAGGATGTCCACGGCGCAGTAGTTACCGTCCCATGAGAAAGACGCCTCGGCTATGTTCTCAATGCCTCTGGCCATACAGTCCCGGGTACGGCGGCACATCTCGGTGAGGTCCAGGCCGCCGTCAGTTGTATGGGCTGTCACTTCTTCATGGGGCCCCAGATAGTCCATGGCCAGGTCGCCGACAACATTGCCGGCCTCGAACCTAGCCTTCAGCGCATCGTCAATCTTGGCCTCGTCGGGCTTGTATATGCTCAGCCACAGCGCCTTTGAGCATTGCCGGAAGAGAGTGTAGCGTGATTTAGAGAGGTTTTTCATTAGTGACAATATGTTAGGAAGATTTCCAGCTCATGATTAAAACAATGTCTTTCATCATTCTGGACAAAACATCATTGATAGTATCTCCATCTGAAACCTTCTGCGCCTTATAAAGAAATCCATCTGAATAGTGGCATTCTTTAGAATAGACTTTTCCAGGATCCGAGTCATTGAAATCGATATAGTCCCTATATGGCTTCAGTTTATCACTGTTGTTAACAATTCCCTTCTGCTCTATTCCTCTGCAATACCGGTCGCCTTGAACCTGAATAACGGCGCAGCAGTCATCAGCTAACTTAACTTTTGCTTCCACAAGCCCTATGGAATGAGCCATTCCGCTGCTGAGAAAGATATTATTAAAGGGTATGGCATTATTACAACCATATAAGTCAAGTATTTTTTCAGAATCCTTTCGTTTTTTCACGATGACATCAAAGTTGCTCATTCCAAGCACAATCTTCTCGCTTATATTTTCATCCGCCAATCTCTTAGCCAGTTTAGCGGCAATCTGGGCATATCGAATTTTCTGATAAATGTCATTCAGCCGCAATTCGCCAAATACGTCCACAGGAGTCAAGAATAACTCAGAGTCATCGATAATCCATTTTTCTGCTAATTTGCTGAGATTCTCAATATATACACAGTAGTCCTTTACATATTGAATGTGCTCATTACTAACGGGAAACTCTTTAACAAACATATTTCTGATCTCCCCTGCAAGATCTTCGTAATTGCGAATCTGCCATTTCTTTTCATCTTCGAGGATATCTTTGCCGTGAAAATCCTTCATCAAAGACAGGAGAACATACGTGCAACCTTTCTTCCTGTTCTCATCATAGAGGTCTTCATATCTCTTAAGCTGTGTAATATCCGGTACGCTCTTGACCTTGTTCTCCACGATAACGAATACATATTCGTCCGTTCCCGAATTCTTCTTCCTTGATGTTTTCGGACGATCGTAGGTAATGCAGAGGTCTAGATGATTGTGTTCTCTTCTGACCCTCCACCCGTCAGGCCATTCCCCATTAATGCCACAGAATTTGCTCATCATTTCCTGGAACGTATCCCGATAACGGATCCCCAGCCAATAAAGGAAATTACTGTGGAACAGTTCCTTGGAACCGGACGAGAGATAGAGCATTGGGGATTCCTCTAGTATTTCAGAAGGGGTCTTCTTTTTTTCTTCCGTCATATTGCTGATCATTAAGCAGTTTCAACAGTCAGTTTGGGGTAAGCCTTCTGGAAGGCCTCCACGAGGGCTTCATCGACCCGAGGGTTGCATTCGAGTTCGAGGGTGAGGACGGATTCGGCCCTGCGCCATTTAGCCATCAGGTTGCCGGTATTGTCCACCCAGTCAAAGCCCAGGGTCTGGAATACATATTTAAGGGGGACATACAGTCCGACTTCATTACCGGGGTCGCCATGTGCCTTGGTCAGGTCTTCGACCATAAATTCTATCTGATCCAGATAGAGCGGATGTCCTGAGATGATAATAACCGCATTGCAAGGATCGAAATCATCGGCCAAGTCCTGGGGATGCTCGAGTGGAGAGTAATCGAGCATCTCAATATTCCAGTCGTATTCTGATTTCTCCCAACCGGCATCAAGCGCCTTGTTGAAATAATCGCGAGCTTTTTCCTTGTCTTTATTGTAGCCGGCGCTTTCAAAACCGTCGGCGTAAAAAGCTCCGATGCGAGAGAGACCTTCAGCATCTCCTCTCCGTGCCAGTTCCTCGTGGATAGTAGGATATAGGGCATCGCGGTCAAATATAGAAGTCCATTTCTTAAGAGTATTGGTAGTCTGCGAGGGGATGATGGATGCGAAAGCTTTATTCAACTGCTCAACTTCTCCAGGCTCCGGTGAAAAGAGAGGGGAGTCGATGTGCTCCCAACGCTCAATGGAAGTAATCGTATGTGTGTCCTCGTCTTCAAAGTCTTCATTCCAAATCTTGCCTACGGCGTTGCAGGAAAGGCCAAAGAGCAGTATCAGCATGGCATCAAGATCGCCTTGATCAGCAAGAGGTTTGATGTCGGCTTTGGTGAGCCCGCTTTTTTTAAGCGCCAGATCAGGAAAGTCTGTGCTGAGGATTTCTTTGAGGGTTTCTTTTATCATAAAGGAGTCTGATTTAATCAATGAACTTCGGTATATTCTATTTAGATGCGCTTTGATTCAAATACTCTTCCACAGCATCCCAATCCGGGAACCGCTGGCTGCCGAAATGAATCCATTCGCCGGGAAAGTCTTCAGCCCCGTTATTTGGATTGTCATCAACCAGATAATCTCCATTGAGAAGATCCTTGTGGTGACAGAGGATGAGCCGTTTTGTGAAGTAGTCGCTTAAATGTAAATGGACCCAATTCAATTTATCACTCCAGGCGGAAGGATTGTCCCAAGGGGCGGTGGAGAGGATGTAGACATCGAAGTGGTCGGCCAGACGTTCAATCGCGTCGATAGCGCCCGGAACAGGGTCCATAAGCGCAAAAACTCCTGGGGCCTTGTCGGGATGACCTTTGTATAGTTCATACATGCGGGTACTCAACCTATTCACTCCGGAGTTGAAATCAACGAGCACTCCATCCATATCGACATAAAGTCGTTTTTCAGGGAGTACTTTGATGTCTTTTGAGATTTGAAATGGCATTGTAGTATAGCTTTAGAATTCGTGGTCTATCTGATTTGTAAATATAGCGATTTCAGACATTATTCGCAAAATCATTCTCTTCTCGGGTCATATGATTCACCTCGTAATCCCTGTCTGAAGCCGCGATGCATTTCACGCCGGCACTGTTCAAGGCCGCGTTTAGCCTGTGCTCTCAGAGAGTCACGGGCAACCAGTATTTCAGGACAACATTCGATGATGTCTTTACGGTACTCCTGGATCTCGGATTCGATTCCGACCACTACTTTGTTTGCCAAACGAAGCATCTTTGTGGCTGTCTTTTCCAGACGCTGCTCCAGTTCTTTGATCTCCTTATAAGTGTCGGCATCCTTTGTCTTTTCGTTTTGTGCCAGAAGGGGAGTGGGTAGCAGTAAGGCGGTTAACCATATGCCTATCAGGCGTAAGCAGAACGACTTCTGCCGGGGACGGGATATCGAGAACTCTTTCATGATGTTTTTGTTTTTTGCTTTCGCGGTTAATATAGAAATACACGCGCATAAATTCATTCGGAACTTTAAAATTATTTGAAGTAGAAGTTGGCATCATACGGAATCGCAATTCATTTACCTGCCAGCATCCATCCAACTGCCGTAAAAGGCCTTTTCCAGATCTAGGGTTAGATCCCCCTCGAAGGTTATCCAACCCCATTCATCACCGATTCTTGCACGAATATAATCTTCACTCTGGATTAGCAGTTCATCAAACTTCGGTGTAATGTAGGAATCGCCATCGGCATAGATTCCCCATTTCCCATCTTTCAAGAGAGGAAGAATGCCATCTATGTCCTGTCGCTCAAAGATGACATCCATCATACAAGGGATTATCTCCATGCCGTTCGTATCCACTATGCCATACTTCCCATTTTTGATTGCGATGTAATTGACATGGTCGGCATAGGGTTCTCGGAATAAAAGATCATACTGGAAAGGGCAAACAACCGAACCTATGCCGTCCGGATTTACCAGGCCGCATTTCCCCGCCATGCGCACGGGAATCGGATGCTCCATTCTCTCTTCACCGTCGAAGGTGATAAGGATCTCATCAAACTTACACGGCAGCACTTCATTGTTGTCAAAGCCGTTCAACCCAGCCTTGCCATCCTTCCGTCGAATCCATCTCGGATCGTACCCGTGTTCAGACAGCATCATTCGGATGCTCTGCCAGAGGGATTCCTCAAGTTGTACGCAAGTCCTCCAGAGGGGTGACTTTGAATCGTTATCGGCTATCCATTCCTTAATCTTGTGGAACATCCCATAGTGATTCAGCATCGTGCGAAGTCGCTCACGGTGCTCCTTATCTGCCTTCTTGTACTCCTTCAGCTTTTCATAAACATCTAGAAGTGGAAATGCATGTATCTTCTCGTTGAACATATCGATTGACCAGTGTTGAATAATATAGAATGATGTCTCTCGAAATTCATCTTGTACTTTAAGATTTCTTGAAGTATATTTGCAAAACCATGAAAGAAGGCAAATATATCCGCATCTACAAGAAGGTTAAATCCTACACAGAGCGATATCATGATATCATTACGGTCTGGGATGCAACGGTTTGGGACCACTACGAGTTTTATTTCTCCAGCATTGCGAATTGCGCCCGTTGGCTGGAAGTCTCATATAACGCAGTCAGGCTCTGCCTCCGCGGGGAATATACCCTGTGTAAGGGATATACGATTGAGTATGTGGATGAAAGGCCGGACGAGAAGGACTACTTTATCGATCCGGACAAATACAGGAATCCCGACCTTAAGTTCGAGACTGGGGAGAAATTCGTTGATTCGGCAGGGAAGAAGAGTCACAGGACCACCTACCAGAGATAATCACTGTCCGTTAATCCTTCTGATCCAGCATTCCTTGGATCGTTCAATCCGCCTGAGCATAGGCCCAGGGACCTTGAGGTGCGGGGAGAAAACATGAAGTGCGTCTATGTGCTGGTGAAAGGAGAAGGTCGGGCCCAAGAAGACCATATAGCTGTCATCGGTTACATCCAGTGTAATGATCGCCTCAGAATTGATTCTTGCGGCTTCTTCACGGCCTACCGGTCCATTTGCGACGTATGCGAGTTCGACTTCGTCCATTCCCAGCACTTCCACGATGTCTCCCTGCTTAAACCGGATTCTTTCCGGAGTCCGCCCTTCGAAGACACCGGGCGCTTCGTCGACTGAAGAGAAATCCCGGAAGTCAATGAGTTGGCCTTCGGGCCCATATACTCGTTCGGAGAGACAGTGCACTCCAGGAGCAGGGACATCGACGGGGACCTCGCGGATGTAAAAAGCGTAAACATTCTCGCGATTCTGTGGATCCTGCACATAAGTATTCAGAAACTCCTCTGCCAATATGAATGAACTGGCTAGATGCAGTTGGATCCAATAGACCTTGAATACGGGATATCTTCTTGGATGCCTATAGTATACTACAAGGACTTGAAAAACGCTTTTTGAAATAGGTATCATATTGCATTGGGTTTTGATTTCACGAGTAATATAGAATCATTTTTCCTGAAATACGATTTGAACTTCAAGATTATTTGAAGTAGATTTGTGAAAGTATGTAAAAAACCTCCGCCAGGTGCAGAGACTCCGTGAGGAGGGAGCCAAATGCCAGAGATTTGTTGTTTTGTATACACTTTTTACAAAATCACTGGAAATATTCTTCAGAACCTCCGCTGCGCCATTTTTCCCAAGTGATTGGGGACAATTTTGTAAAAAGACGTAAAATGACGTAAAGTTGTGAACTTTGGCGTATATTTTCCGGGACCTTGAACCACGCGTGGTTCAAATGTGGTTCAAATAACACCAAACTACTCCGTAAAACTCTTGATTTTCCGTAATTCTCCAAACTTGAAATATTGCCTAACTATTTGAATGTCAGTTAATTAGGCTAATTTTTCTATTTCCCGATGCAGAATATGTAACTCATTGATAATCAATGAGTTAGGTATACCGTGGTAGAAATGTGGTACACAAAGCTCGTGAAAAACTTCCACTACGCCGTGCAAATCTGCCATTCTAGATGCTTCCGTGATGTTTTTGGGAAGTTGCCTTTGCAATCAAAAACAAGGGTCGGAAGCAGGCATGATTTGCCATTTCCCAGGTACTGTCTTACCTGGTTTCAAAGGTAGGAAATTTGTCTGAATTTCGCAACGGATAATACCGTCTTTCTGGTCAAAAGAAAAGGATTATAGCGGCGTCATACGACCCCGTCAGTTCGTAGTTTTTACAACCCATTACAGGTCGAATCCAATTCTAAGCATACCAGTATAGTCGGTATGGTATATCTAGTACATTGGACTATACTATACCGGTCCTCCGGACTCACTTTTTCTTTTGACCCGAGTCCATTTCATCGGGCTATTTCCCTGCGAATGTAGCGATCTAAAGATGTCGTTCGTTCTCGTCCGGTCTTCGAGCATTTTCACCGAGACTTCCTGTGCGCCGTTTCTGGGCGGTGCGTAGACTTCTTTGCCAAATCACTTTCCACTCAGTCTCCTGCAAGATTCCAGGACAAGTCTATCTTCAACTGCCGGCCGATGATCGGAAGGGGAGTGTGCACAGTTGTGCCGCCTCTTCTGCTCCGGCATGGTGTCATCTCCTTTCACTTCGCAAAGTTATGTCACCCGGACATTCCGGCAAGGTCCGCTTCGCTCTCCACCTTGCCTTGCCAATGTCCTGCAGGGTGACTGACTATATGCTGCGTAAAAAAGATGTTACACCATCAAACCGTAGCAATATGAAGAAGCAAGCACACTACACACCCGACACCCCGATCAAAGCATCGGCCCAGGCAGCAGGATTCCTGCGTGAAGACCTCAGGTCCCTCGACCACGAGGAGTCCTGGATCCTCCTCCTGAACGGAGCTCACCTCCCGCTGGCAAAGAAGATGATCACTGTCGGTACCATCAAGTCGACGCAGATCGACCACCGGCGCATCATCAAGGAAGCGCTGATGACCAACGCTACCTCGATCATCCTCTTCCACAACCACCCGAGCGGGAATCCCGCTCCGAGTGTCTCTGACATCAACGAGACGAACAAGCTCCGCAAAGCTTGCGACATCTTCGACATCTCTCTCCTCGATCACATCATCGTGACCGACAAATCCTACTACTCCTTCGCAGACGAAACTCAAAACAAGTTTTAGCCATGAAAACCCTCAAGTTCAAAAACACTGAAGTGAAACTCTCCTTCGACACCTACCGTAACAACGGTACCCTGGCCGTCCTGATGAACACCGTTCCGGACGATGATCTCTACGCAGTGATCACTGTCAACCTCGGCAGCCTTCTCCAGACCGACTCTCTGGCGTTCGTCGACGAGAACAACTTGCCCGGCATCGGAGCCTGGCTCAAGAAGAACAAGATCGCCTCTCCGCTGGGCTACAAGGAGCGCAGCGGGTTCTGCCAGTACGAACTCTACGCCTTCCACCATCACGCGTAGAAACACTTAAACTGGAGTTCTCAATCTCCAAGTCAGCAATGGCTTGGAGATATTTGTGTCTATAGGAAACAGACTGGCGTTCAACGTTCGGTTTGAAAGCGCCGATGATGGCGCCGAGATAGTGGAGTGTTCAGGAAGCGGCCACATGGCCGAGAATCCCTTTTCTTTTGACCCGGAGACTGTCCGGGACGGCAGAACAGCTCTACAGGCGAATTCACCACCGACGCGATACTCCGCCTCCTACTACGCTGTTTCCGTGGCTTTCAGTTACCTTTCCGCACCTGTCGGTGAATCGGTGGATTCCGCTCTTGACCTTTGCCTGGAAGGGGAGTGGCATCTTTGTTCCCGGCGCTGGGCCGATGGTCTCACCGCTTCCTGCGACTCTTTCCGGCCGGTAGCCACAGGCGTGCTTTTCATCCCGTTTGTCGCCTGGGATCCGTGCGCATCGATGTCGGAGGAACTGTGGCTGATCCATGTGACTGAACCGGTTACTGAGACCATTTCTTGATGCAAAGGTATTTCCTTCACGTGGAGTCATCAAGGGTGAAGTGCACCTCCTGAGAAATCTCCACACCTAAAGGGTAGTATTTCTCCTCCGGCCCTTGCTTCCTTGCCACGGTGAAGGCGCTGATGCGGCATCAGAAATTATTCAGTAACCCTTTAATTCAGACACATTATGGAACAGCTCAATTCAGTTACCCTCCGCGGCATCATCGGGAATGCCCGCATCCAGACCATCGGCGACACCGAGATGGCACGCTTCTCCGTCGCAACCGACCACGCCTTCAAGAACCGCTCGGGCGAAGCGGTCATCGAGACCACCTGGCACCAGGTCACCGCCTTCAAGAACGACAAGATGCCGGAGTTCTCCGCCCTCGTCAGGGGCGCCGGCGTCGAGGTCAAGGGCCGCCTCCGCAACAACCGCTACACCGACTCCAACGGTGTGGAAAGGTCCATTACTGAGATCCTCGCATCTCAGGTCAGCGTCATCGGCGGGACGCTTCAGTAACCGTCGGGGAGACGGGTTCTCCGCTCCTGCTTGCTTTTCTGCGCCGCCCCGGACAACCTCCGGGGCGGATCTTTGACCTTAGAAAGTATCAAAGTATCATAGTATCACCAGAACAGCCAAAGTACCAAAGTATCATAGTATCATTGATTCATCGCTCAGGAGCGTCTTTCTTCTTTTGACCAGAAGCGGTATAACCGCTCGTGCGGCCCCGGGTATTGGCGTATATCCTTTCCTGCAAATCTAAGCTCGCCCATCGATGCGTCAAGCCAGACCTGCGGACAGGGGAGGCGGACAATCTTCCTCCCGGACGGGAGCGTATTCTCCGTCTCCGGCTTGCCTTCATCTTATTGGGCTCGCTTTCCGAAAGCAGAAAAATATACGCATCCCCGGGGCCGGAAGGCCCGGAATAAAGGGAAAAGAAATGAGTTCGTGATTATGGAAGATGCATTGACTCTCGTCCTGATCATCGTCCTCTGCCTGCTCTTCAAGCCCCTCATATCCGCCATCCTGCGCGGACTGGGAAGTTCGGAGCATCGTAGAGACCGGTAGGGTGCAGACGGTGCGATAGGACACGCATATCATTGATAGGTTGGCTACGGCATTCTGACGCGGCCGGCTATTGTCGTATCTGCAACCGGGTTGCGAAGGATTCTGCTTATCTTTGTGCCAGAAAGAACGAAATCATGAGCGACAAGATACAGAAATCCTACCGGCAGTCCCGGAATATCTATGATGACGTCCTGACAAGGTCCACCTGGTGGAGCCGCCTGTACATGGACATCTTCTGGGGCGGAGTGGATGACAACGAGATCGCACGGACCGTGCTGTCCTACATTCCGGATGACTTCTCAGGCAAGCTGCTTGACGTCCCTGTCGGGACCGGCGTCTTCACCGTCGCAAAGTACGCCCGCATGAACCGGGCGGACATCGTCTGTCTGGATTACAGCAGTGACATGCTCGACCAGGCACGCGACCGTTTCTGGAAAGAGGGGATAGGGAACTGCCGTCTGGTACAAGGGGATGTGGGGGGCCTTCCTTTCGAAGACGAATCCTTCGATATAGTCCTTACGATGAATGGATTCCATGCCTTCCCGGACAAGGAAAAGGCCTATTCCGAAGTGAACAGGGTACTGAAGGCTGGTGGCCACCTGGTCGGCTGCTTCTGCATCCGCGGCGAATGCCGCCGGACCGACTGGCTGATGGACCGGATCCTCTCCCGCAAGGGCTGGTTTACCCCTCCGTTCGAGACCTTCGATTCACTGAAGGCGAGGCTGGAGAAAGGATACCGGCTGGACGAGTATCACAGGGAAGGGTCGATCGTGTATTTCATGGCAACGAAAGAATCGCATTAGGATATGAGGACTTTCCTGAAGATATTGACTTTGTTCATTGCCGTCGGCGCTGTCGGCGGTGCCGTGATGATGTGGATGGATCCCTCCGGAGTCAGCTGGGTAGGAGAACCCATGCTGGAGATACTTCGGGCTAAAATGCCCTGGCCGGAAGTGCTTTTCCGTGATTTCATCCCTTCCGGTTTTGCCTTGCTGGCAGTGAACGGACTGCCCCAGCTGCTGGCGGCCATGATGCTCTTCAAGAAGCATCCCTGGGCCTATCGGGCCACGCTTGCCTGCGGCATCATCCTGATGCTTTGGATTGTCTTGGAATGGTATGTCTGGGGCTTCGTGGCGCTGAGCAACATCTACTTCGTGCTCGGATTGATTGAGGCCGTCGCCGCCTTCTATTGCATTCGGAAGAAGGAATAGCTTCTTGTTATGATTCCTTGTTCATTACACGTTCAATCCTGTTGAGCGTGTCGAAGAACCGTTTGGTGGCGATAGCTGGTCCAAGGAATAGAACGCCAAAGGTGTTCCAGCTGAACATATGCCACCAGGAGGTGTAGGGACCTTCTATACCTAGTTCAACTGCCTTGGCCTTCAGCTCTTCCGATATGCGGGCCATCCAGACGAGAGGGTATATGAACAGTGTCGGGATACCAAGGAGATACGCGACCCAGTACCGCTGGGTCCTGCGTCCGAGGATATAATCCAGTTCGTTCTGCAGTCCGTCAAGGGGCATGTAGAAGAGGATGAAAAGCCCTGCAGTGCAGAAATCGATGAGCCCAAACCAGAATCCGGGCCTGTTCGTGTGCTTGAATCGCATGCCGGCCATGCTACTTTTCTTTTTTGACCAGGGCCACCAGATCGCCGTTGATGGTGTATTCCCCATGGAAAATGGTAAACCGTACGTCCTCCATCCGGATGACAATCCTGTCCTTCGTCTTCTCCCGGAGGATCATCTTTCCTGTGTACGAGTCGGCGTAATTGCGGCTGTCGCTGGAGAGGGGAGCGCCGAACATCAGCTTCTCGAATCTCAGTTCCTGGCCGGGCCTGACATCGTCCTTGGCGTAGAAATCCAGCCACATGCTCGAGAATACATCCCGCCCCTCGGTATGGGAGATAACGCCGAAGCAGTATTTGACGTCGGATGGACTGGGATAATAGGTTGCCGTCAACGTCATTGGTCCGTCGGGGCCCTCGAAGACCAGAGGGATGCTCTCCTGTCTGCATCCCGTGAACAAAAGGGAAAAAAGGAGAAGGGGAGTGAATAGGCGCTTCATCCCCTTATTCAATTATTTTCGGCAGCGTCCTGCCCAGGAAGGTTGCGATAGACAGCCATCTTATCATAGAGTTCCGGATGCTTGGTCAGTATCCTGTCGAGCTCATCGACAACCCCAGGGTCGCTGTCCTCTAGGGAATCGAGCATGCCTCGGATCATCTCTCCGTAGGATACTGTCTTTCCATAGGCGGCACAGAAGGCAAGCCGCCATACCTTGAGCTCTTCTACGAGTGTCTTGGGAAGATTCAGAGGGGTATATTCAATCTTTGCCATAAAAATATTGTTGTTTCAATGGCAAATCTAATGATTTATTTCAATTAAAACAATTAAAATAAAACGAAAAGAGCTGATGGATCCAGATACTCATGAACTGAGGCTGCCTTCGTCATTGTAACGAGGCTAGGTCATGGCGTGTTGTAAAGCCACAAATAAGGAGATAATCTCTTAATCCTTTACTCAGAAGTATGAAAGAGAAATACTTATAATATTAATATAACGATTATTTACTATATTTGTACAATATCATAACCACGTTTCTTTGCCTATGGAACCGAAGAGAAAAGTCATCTGTTTCAATTCGCGTGATGAATTGATTAGGGTTGATCTGTCATCAGTAGTCTATTTTGAGGCAGACGGTAACTATACACGTTTCGTTTCAATGAACGGATTGACCGATATGGTATGTATGAATCTTGGGAAGATGGAAGAGCTTCTGTCCATTCGTTTCAAAGATTCACCCGGAACATTTGTTCGTATTGGGAAGAGATATATTGTGAACCTGAAACATGTCTATAGAATTAACACCTTGAAGCAAGAGCTTACATTGAGCGACCAGCACACCTTCAACATGACTTTGAGCATTTCGAAAGTCGCCTTAAAAGCTCTCAAGGAGTTGATCTCTCCTATTCCTAATACGGATAAAAGCAAATAGTAATGATGGAATTGATTATCGGACGGGAAAGCGGAGTGGACAATCCCCGCCTGGCCATAGAATATAGTGGAAAGACTTTTTTCTGGGGAAAGCCCGGAAGTGTTCCGAGAAGCGTAAGCCGCAAGCATTGTCAGTTATCAATTGATGACGATGCCAAGATTGTTATTGAGGATATTACCCCGAATAATTTCATGTATATTAATGGGGTGGACTGCAAAAAGAAAGGTGGTGTTAGCATGACTGACACCATAGAACTTGGACCCGACAAGTATCGTTTGGACATTGAAGGCATTGTAAAGGCTCTTTCTTCTCAGCAATCTTACAGTATTTCTCATCTTCGTGAGATCTATGATTCGTACCAGAAAGAGAAATATGACATTCAAGTTTACCAAGGGAAGTTGAATGCCTTAAGTGCACTCCCGGGTATTCTCTCAATGACATCCATAGGCCTGGCAGTCTTTATTGAGAAAGCCAGAATAATAATGATTGCAATTGCCGCCGTTTTTGCTCTTGTTTTTGCGTTAATACGTTATCGGAATGCAAGCAAGATTCCTATGCGGACCAGGAAACTCGAGGATGGTTTCCGTGAATCCTATGTATGTCCAAACCCTGCATGTGGTCACTTTCTCGGAGGGACTCCCTACAAGGAGTTGCTGAAGAATAAAGCTTGTCCATATTGTAAGGCGAAGTATAACGAGTAGGGTGTCAAATAATCATTTCGTCCTCATATCCCTATACTTCGTGTATTAAACTTGAGATTGCTTTTTCGTCGTTTTTCTTAGGAATATATTTGCTCAGAATTTTTAAACAAACAGTATTATGAAAAGGTTTATTCTGATTGCAATTGCATTCCTATTTGTCTCTCTCGAGGCGAACTCTCAGAGTTTCACTACACGATTGGCTAATGGCGATCAACTTTGTTTCCAAATCACGGACACCACCCACAGAAGAGTTGAGATTGTTCGCATTAATGCCTTGGGTAACACCAAGCCGTCCCTTCCAGAAGGGGATCTGATTATTCCGTCTACAGTGAAGTTTAAGGATACAAATTATTACGTCATGTCCATTGGCGACGCGGCCTTTGCCGGTGCCGATGGATTGACATCTGTGTCCATTCCTTCATCCGTTCAGCGAATCGGAGACAGTGCTTTTAGCGGTTGTTCCAACTTGAAAAGTATTGTGTTTCCCAGCTGCACGCCTTCCATCGGCAAGAATGCTTTCGAGAAATGCGTTTCGCTATCCTCGGTCTCTTTTGGCAGCGATTGGAGAGCCGTCGATCTTCAATTGTTCACTGATGCTGAAGCACTGAAGGAAGTGTTCATCCCGGCTCGTGTCACCAAGCTCACAGGAGTGAAGAAACTCGCCAACTTGGAGAGGATTGATGTCGATACGAACAACAGGTCTTTCTCTTCCGACGATGGAATGCTGTATTCCAAGGATAGGTTGGTATTTTATGCATGCCCTAGGGCCAAAAGAGGGGATGTCTCCATTCTTTCTGGAACTGAAACGATTCTTGACGGAGCATTGAGTGATTGTGCCTATGTTGAAAGCATCCATCTGCCGGCTTCTTTACACACTCTCGCTTACGATGAGTTTTCTGGTTGTACCGGACTTAATAGAATAGTTATGCTGTCGGAGGTCCCGCCGATGACTGCTAAGTGGAACGGTGCTACTGTATTTGCTATCGAAGCGCCTAATTCGAATTGCATCATCCAGGTTTCGAAGGATAATCTTTCCCGTTATCAAGTGAGCATTTGTTGCTCGGAAGGAGAGTATGAAACCTTGAAAGGGGGCAGAAAGGTAGAAGCAGTTGCCGGCAAGATGATAGGCAAGTCTTCTGTGAAAAAGGACAAAAAGCTCTCCTAAGATGAAAAGAATCGGCATCATCTTACTAGTCGTATTGTTCTGCGTGTCAATTAAGGTTGACGCGCAGAATATATACCTGGTATCGATTGGAGTTGCAGATTACCCCGGAACAAAGAACGACCTCTTCCTCCCGGCACAAGACGCTCAGGCTATTCATGGGCTTTATAAGAAGAACGCCAACGCGACATCAGTATTGTTGATTAATTCTGATGCTACGAGAAAGCGTATCCTGTCCGAGTCCCAAAAACTGTTTACCAAGGCGGGACAAAATGACATTGTCGTTCTTTTCTTCTCGGGACACGGATACAAAGGAGGATTTGTCGCATACGACGCGTTCTTGACGTATAATGATATCCGACAGTTGTTCTCCAAATGCAAGTCAAGGAATAAGATGGTTTTCGCTGACGCTTGTTTTTCTGGAGATATCAGGGATAACTCCGGCGGCGGGTTTGACGATAAGAAAAATAATATAATGCTTTTTTTATCGTCCCGGAGCAATGAGTATTCCATTGAGAATCCCCGATTGCGGAATGGATTCTTTGCGACGTGTCTCTTACGGTCACTTAAGGGCGGAGCAGACACAAACAAAGACCGTATTATAACGGCGAAAGAACTGTTCACGGCGGTCAGTACTGGAGTCAAACGATTATCTCAAGACCACCAACATCCCGTCATGTGGGGTAACTTTGACGATTCGATGCCCGTAATGGTTTGGAAATAAACGTGAAATTATGGAAAAGGTGCGTATCAAATGCCCGGTCTGTGGTGTCATTCTCGAAACGGATGATAATCCGGCAAACTATGAGAAGAATGTGACCTGTCCCAACTGTAAGACGAAGAACAAGTTTTCCTCGTTCAAGCGGTTGGCCCCGGCGCCCGTCCCCGTTGAAGATAGCAGCACCGAAATCAAGATCGTATCAAATGACGACCTTGGTGCCTTGTACGACCCTTTGGCTAGCAGGAAATACCCGTTGTCGGAAGGGCGCAATCTGATTGGCAGAATGACACACAATTCTCCGTCAAAAGCAAGCGTGCCTATTTCAACAGATAACCGTCGCATGAGCCGGTCCCATTTATTCATCGATGTCATGAAAGGAGCAGATGGACGTTATCACGCATACGCTTCCAATGCATCCAACTTAAACGAAACAAAGATCAATGATGTCGTATTGCAAGACGATGACAAGATAAGTCTGAAGCATCAAGACAGACTCTCATTGTCTGGAACAGAACTCATATATCTCGGAAGTCGCGTTGACGATGATACAATACTTCATGTCTAATGAAAATTCAAGTCATATCATATCCGATAAACGAAATAGGGCAAAGGACCAATCAGGAGGATAGTCTTTTCCCTTCCCCTGAAGTAATCCCTTCCGAGGGTCCGCTATTTATTCTATGCGATGGAATGGGAGGGCATGCAGCAGGAGAGGTCGCGTCGCAAACCGTTTGTTCTGCGATGAGCCAGTTTATCCAAGCCCACCCTTCCGAAGATGGTGTATTTGGGATTGACGATTTCTCAAGAACTCTAGATTGCGCATATGCAGCCCTGGATGAAAAGGATACCGACGACGAGAAGAAGATGGGGACGACGCTGGCTCTTGCCAAGTTCCACAAAGGCGGTTGTTTCGTAGCGCATATCGGTGATAGTCGTATTTATCATATTCGTCCATCTGAGAAACGAGTATTGTTTGTAACACGAGATCATTCCCTGGTTAATGACTTAATTGAGCTTGGCGAATTAACTGCGGAAGAAGCGAAAACGTCCCGACAAAAGAACGTTATCACCCGTGCCATGCAGCCGCACCAGGACCAGCATGTTTTAGCGGATTGCACTAATTTGACAGACCTGAAGGAAGGAGATTATCTTTATATGTGTAGCGATGGGATGCTGGAGCATATGGAGGACCGTGAAATTGTGAACATCCTTGCATTACGGAAGAGTGATAACGAGAAGATTCGGATCCTTAAAGGCGCGACCAAGGATAATAGGGATAATCATTCCGCTCATCTGATCAGAATTGTTTCCGTCCAGGATAATGAAGAGTCAAATACCGAGACCGATAGAAGGGAACCCGCCCATCGTAAGTTTTGGTATGTCATGGCAATCTTGTTGATTATCTTGCTCCTTATTGCCGTATTTGTGTTTAAGATACAGTTGTAAAGCACTCGTTAATCATTTCATCCTAGAAACCATACATTTTGTGTAGTAAACTTAAAAAGTGTTTTTTGATTGAAAAAAGAGGTCTACTTTTGTTTCAGAAAGAAATAATAACTTAATAATCAAACACCATGAAAACCCAGAACACCCCTATGACGGAGTCCACTGAGCTCCAGAACAGCCCCAAGAACAACAAGGAAGAGTCCTCCCGCTTTTGGCAGAATGTGCTTGTCGGAGGCGTCCCCGGTATCCTGATTGGCGCCGGCGTATCGAGCGCTTTCGCAAGGCGGCCGGAAGTCCCTGCCGAAACTCCCGATCAGCCTGAAGAGAATACTGAAGAGGCCGCTTCGGAAGTCCAGGAGATTCAGGTCGCCCATTCCGTGACCGATGACATGTCCTATAGCGAAGCATTTGCTGCTGCCCGAAATGAAGTCGGTCCCGGTGGGGCATTCGTTTGGCACGGTAACGTGTATGGCACCTATCGCGGTGATGACGCCGAATGGCAGGAGATGTCCGATGAAGATCGTGCAGAGCACAGCCAGGCGATTATGGCCCAGGTGCGTCCGAATCCTTATACGCCTACGGCAAATGAACCTGAAATCGTTGAAGTGTCCGAGAACGACACTCCTGAGGAAGTCCCTACGAATGCTGGTGAGCAGGAAGACGAGGTAGATATCCATATCGTCGGGGTCGCACAAGGCCAGACGGAAGACGGAACGGTCGTAACCGTTGGATATGGCGCTGTCGACGGCCAGTACGCTGAGTTTGTTGACTCTGATGGTGATGGCGAAGTTGATACCGTGTTGATTGATCACAACGACAATCAGGTCCTGGACGAAGGTGAAATCCATGGTATCGAACCGGGAATCACTGTCGACGACCTGGTCGCTGAAGCACAGGCCAATACTGCGGCTGCCGTCGATGATGCACTCTACGGCGAGATGCCCGATTATACTAACGACGCCGATACCAGCAGTTTCGTTTAGTCTTTTTGAGGACAAGAAGAAATGGCTAGCGAGTATTCAAATCTTCCTGCAGGGGCAACGCTTCAAGGAGGTAAGTATGAAATATTAAAAGTCCTGGGCCAGGGTGGGTTCGGGATTACTTACCTCGCTGAGCAAACCGGCCTGGGGATGAAGGTCGCTATCAAGGAATTCTTCCTCAAGGGATCCTGTCAACGTGATTCATCGACCTCGGAGGTCAGTGTCCCGGTGACGGACAACAAAGAGCTGGTTACCAAATGCCAGAAGAAGTTCAAGTCGGAAGCCCGGAAGATTGCTTCCCTGAATAATGACCACATCGTCAACATTATCGACATCTTTGACGAGAACGGGACATCGTATTATGTGATGAAATACCTGCGGGGCGGATCCTTGGCCGATAAGGTCAAGGATAGCCCTATGCCCGAGCGGAATGCCCTCAAAGTTATTTATGAGATATCTGACGCATTGGATTCCATTCATTCTCATGGACTTCTTCATCTTGATATCAAACCGGCCAACATCCTGTTTGATGAGCGAGATCGCGCGGTCTTGATTGATTTCGGGGTTTCCAAGTATGTCGATTCCCAGGATGACACGACCACGACATCGTCTCTTGTTGGGTTCAGCCGCGGATTTGCCCCTCTGGAACAGGTCAATGCAACAATCTCCTCTTTGACCGCAGCAACTGACTTGTACGCCTTGGGTGCTACACTCTACAACCTGGTGATGGGTGTTGCACCACCCGAGGCTTCACAAGTTATGGATAGTGGTCTGCCTCCGATGCCTCCGGGAATCAGTGTAGAAGTTAAGAATGCCATCTCCCGCGCCATGCAGCCCAGGAAGAAGGACCGTCCCCAAGACGTACGGTCTTTCCTGGAATTGCTTCCTCAGGAAACGGATCATTCTGATGACGAGGCCACTGAATTTGTTCCAGAGAATCGTGGCACGTCGAGTCCATCCCCAGCACCTTCCACGGGAAGGATTTGGAAAATCGCGACCGCTTGTCTGTTATGTGCAACACTCGTATTTGGCGTTCTCTGGTTCTTGCAAAAGCGAGGTAGTGGACCCGACATGAGTGGGAAAATAGAGACGCTTACTGTAGCAAACGAAGATCTTCAGAAACAGGTTAATGACCTTCAGAGCAAAGAGAAGACATTGACTCAAACCAATAGTAACTTACGTAAGCAAGTTGACGACTTAAAGGGGCAGGTCTCCACGCAGAATAACAAAGTCAGCACATTGCAGAAGGAAAATGCAAGCCTGAAGAGCGATGTCAGTAAGTATAAAACCGATGCCGACAAATGGCGGCGTTATGTTCAATCGAATAGTAAGTGATGAAATCATTTGAAAGAAGCCTTTTTGTTGCGCTTTTATTTGCCTGTTTTTCCTCATTGTGTGTCTTTGCGCAGGAGAAGTCTTTGCTGTACTACGACTCGCATGAGAAAGAAATCCTTCCTGACGCTCAGATTGCCTTCAAGGATGGCAATTATGAACGTGCGGTCCTTCTTTGCGGATGGCATTCCACCATCGTTGGAGATAATAAAGCGGACTCGCTTCGTGAAAAATCAGAACGATGCGCCAAATTATCCAAGGAGATGAACGACCTTAAGTCCGAAGGCCAAATAAAAGAAGCAAAGCTAAAAGCGAGCGCTATCCTTTCTCTTAATCCTGATGATGCAGCAGCTAAGGCTGTTTTGTTAATCGAGGAAGCAATATCGCCTGTTCCGGATACAGTTTTAATCCAGCCGGCAGATACGCTTGTTGTGACTCCACCTGACAAAGGAGAAGTTGAACCCGAAGTGGAACAACAGCCAGGTCTGGTTAATCCTCCTGTTGAAATAGCCCCTGCCACTCCGGATACTGTCGGACCGGATCTTGACCAGGCTTCACAAGCCACTCCCTATGAGCCTCACACAAGGTTCGTAATCAAAGCCGGAGCAAGTATCCTCGATCTGAATCAGATGTCTCAATCCATAGCACCTGGAGCGGCGATTGGTATATACGATTTAGGGGGTAGTCGGATAGGAGGAGAGATAGGGGTCAATATGTGCTCGAGTCTCTCGGCCTCTACTGCGTCGCTGTTTGGGGTCGATGCTGCACTGGTGTTCCGGGCTGCAAAGAATATATATCCCAAGTTGGGGATTGGTTTCTTCTCTTGCAAATCTACTGAAGTAAATGACTCGACGATGGGTATGTGCGCTGGTGCTGGTCTGTCCTTCCTGGTTGGTGGGCATTTATGCCTAGAGCTAGGAACGAAATATTATCCCAAAGTTTGTGTTCAGGGAACTGAGACGGTTTCAACGACGCCGGGTGCCAGCTATGAATTCCCTTCTGTAAAACAAATACTTCCTGGCGGAATTGCTCCGTTCGTCTCTCTTGGTTGGGCTTTTTAATTCGGGATCATTATGAAGCGGTTTTGCATATCCGTGTTATTTATTGCATTGGCAATGATGCAAGCTTGTACGGATTTCCAGGAAGAAGACACGTCTGTCAGCTTTAGTGTGGATGTTAATGAATTGACCTTTACAAAACCGGGATCAACTTGTTCTTTAACGGTTAATAGTGGAGTAAAGTGGGATGTGAACAGTATGCCAGAATGGATCAACCTTCAATCCATCAATCGTTCTGGGCGTTCTCCTTACGAATGGACAGCAATCTTTTCCGCATCGGAGAATGACGAGTATGACCGAAATGGAACGATTATTATTAAGGCTGGTTCTGACATAGAAGAGATCCTTGTCGCGCAAGAAGGAAAAAAGGGGAAGTATATAGCCGTTGAATCTGTTTCGCTTTCGCCCACAGAATTGAATTTAGCTATAGGAGAATACGCTACATTAACATATACAGTTAGCCCGGCGAATGCTTCAAATAAGTTGGTTTCATGGAAATCCAGTTCGCCTTCAATAGCAACCGTTGATTCACAATCAGGACGTGTTGACGCTATTGCTGAAGGGACGACGCTGATTACCGTGACAACAGATGATGGGAAGAAAACGGCAGAATGTAAGGTGAAAGTCAATCCTGTTGAGGTTTCGTCAATCTCGTTAAATAAGAATGAACTAACATTGGATCGAGGAAAGACTGAAACTTTGATAGCCACAATTACACCGGATAATGCTTCCGATAAAAATGTGACATGGTCGTCTTCTAATACAACTGTTGCGACCGTTGATCAAAACGGTTTAGTAACTGCTATTCAGAAAGGGACTGCGACCATAACTGCAATATGTGGAGGGAAATCATCACAATGTGCTGTGACTGTTGTGATACCGGTGGAAAGCATAACACTGGACACGCAGGTTTTAAGCTTGTTTGTTGGCGAGCATTACCAATTCCAATGGACCATATCGCCAGCGGATGCTTCGAACAAAACCATTTCTTGGAGTTCATCTAATCAAAGTATTGTCAGTATTAGCACTGGAGGAGAGGTTACAGCATTAAAGGCTGGAAACGCTACGATTTATGCGGAAGCCGGGAGTATAAGGACGTCTTGCTCCGTGACTGTTCAGAACCATTTCATCTTGTTGAGTCCAACTAATACCGTTACCATTGAAGAGAATGGCTCTGACTTCTCGATAACCGTTGATTCCTCGCTGGAGTATTATATAGACTTCCCTTCGGAAGCAAGTAGTTGGATTTCATATTCTAAATCAGGAAACCATGTTTATTCTTTCTCTGTTTCCAAGAATGAAACCTATGCTTCGCGCTCTGCTCTTGTGTATTTTCGTGCAACTAATGCATCTCTTTATGCTCTGTTAACGATTACCCAAAAAGCAGCATCTATTCCGGATGATGTGTGGGATGGGACTATTGCTGGTAGTTTTTGTAAAGCTGGTTCCGGAACAAAGAATGATCCTTATATAATCACGACCTGTTCTCAGGTCGCAAGACTAGCGCAGGAGGTGAATGCGGGTAATTCCTTTAGCGGTAAATATTTCTCTGTTTTGGCTAATCTGAATTTTGCAAGCAAGAACTTTACTCCCATAGGTACGCCAGATCATCCTTTCTCCGGTTTATTTAATGGGAACGGTAAACAGTTCATGTATGTCGTAACGAATGGCTACTATTATCAAGGGTTCTTCGGATATACAAGTGGCGCAACGATTAACGATATGTATGTTCGTATCAGTACTGGGTCTTCCGAACAAAACGTTGGCGGAATCGCAGGATATGCATCGAACACGACAATTACCAATTGTTGCACATATGGAAAAGTAAATGGATTGGATTGCGTTGGGAGCCTTGTCGGTTATGCAGATGCGGGGGTCTCAATAAGGAATTGTTATAGTGCTTGTCAGAATTCGCGTGCAACCATTTATGGCAGCGTCGGAGGTCTAGTTGGGTATAATTGCGGAGAGATAATCAATTGTCATTTTTATGGAAGCATCAATGCAACCTCGTATTCCGCTACTAACACGGGTGGTGTAGTCGGATACAATCATACGACGGGTAAGATGAGTTATTGCTATTTCATGAGTAGCACCATCTCTATTATGTCTCAAATATCTTACTGTGGTACTTTGAATTGGGGGACCTGTGATCATTGTGGATCCTACAATACGAACGGCTATATAAGTGGTCAAGGATATGTTCGAGATGTGCTTAATTCTTGGGTAAGTTCTCATCAGACTGCAGATCATTTTTACCGAGAATGGACGGGAGGATATCCTAATTTTGTCTATTGATACTTCTTCGACCATTTGACTTTATGACCACCTAAAACGAATCATTATGCGGCGTTTCATAGATATTCTAGTATCATTCATCGCTATTGTTGCGTTTTTCTCATGTACGGATTTCCAAGAAGAAGAAATCCCAGCAGGATTAAGCGTGAACGTTAACGAATTGTCATTCGCTAGTACTCAATCAACTCAGTCGGCAACAGTGAGTTGTGGGGTAAAGTGGGACGTCGTCAGTATTCCCTCATGGATAAGCGTTGGAACTATCCGCCCATCCGGGATGTCCCCTTATGAATGGACTATTGATTTCTCCGCTTCTACTAATGAAGATTATACTCGCGAAGGTACGATTGTCTTTAGAGCTCAATCTGAAACAAAAGAGATTTCAGTTATCCAGGAAGGTAAGAAAGGTAAGTACATAGCAGTAGAGTCCATCTCGGTTTCTCCGGCGGAATTGTCATTGATAGAAGGGGAGAATGCATCCTTGGCGTTTGTTATTTCTCCTTCCAATGCTTCCATTAAGGACGTTACATGGAAATCTAGCAATCCATCTGTAGCGACTATCTCTCTATCCGGTCGTGTTGACGCGATTGCAACCGGAAAGACTGTCATCACGGTGACGACTGAAGACGGAGGTAAGTCGGCAAGTTGTTCGGTGACAGTAAGCCCCGTGAGCGTCAGTTCCGTGACTTTGGATAAAGAGTCACTTGTCTTGAAGATAGGAGAGACTTCCTCCTTGACGGCCACAGTCCTTCCCGAGAATGCTGCGAATAAGAAGGTATCCTGGTCTAGCTCCAACACCGGTGTAGCGACGGTGGATCAGAATGGCAAGGTGACGGGCATTGGTGTTGGATCTGCAAAGATCACCGTGACAACGGAAGATGGAGGGAAGAAGGCAACATGCTCCGTGACAGTGAACGCTATCACTGTCACAGGCGTTAGCCTGAATAAATCATCTATGACCTTGCTAATCGGTGGAACAGAACAGTTGGTCGCAACAGTGACTCCATCAAACGCGACGAACAAGAATGTAGTATGGTCTTCTTCTAACGCGAGTGTTGCAACTGTTGACTCGAACGGAAATGTGTCTGCCATCAAAGTTGGAACAGCGATTATTACAGCAACTACCGAAGACGGCGGAAAGAAAGCTACTTGTTCCGTGACTGTGAATCCTATCGCCGTGACGGATGTTACTCTTAATCAAACAAGCATCACTATGACGGTAGGGGACACCCAGACACTGACGGCAACCGTGACCCCTTCCAATGCGACGGATAAGTCCGTGACCTGGTCATCGAGCAACACATCTATTGCAACGGTATCCTCATCCGGAGTTGTGACGGCTAAAGCTGCCGGATCGGCTACGATTACAGTAACCACGAACGATGGAGGAAAGAAGGCAACATGCTCCGTGACAGTCCAAGCGCAGACTGTCGCTGTAACTGGAGTCAGCCTGGACAAGACGTCCCTCTCTATGACGGTAGGGGACACGCAGACGCTGACGGCAACCGTGACTCCATCCAATGCAACAGACAAGTCGGTGACCTGGTCATCGAGCAACACATCGATTGCAACGGTATCCTCATCCGGTATTGTGACGGCGAAAGCCGCGGGTTCGGCTACGATTACAGTCACGACGAATGACGGAGGCAAGACTGCGACCTGTTCCGTGACGGTTCAGGCTCAGACAGTCGCTGTCACTGGGGTCAGCCTGAACAAGACGTCCCTTTCTATGACGGTAGGGGATACGCAGACTTTGACAGCCACCGTGACTCCTTCGAATGCGACAGACAAGTCGGTGACCTGGTCATCGAGCAACACATCGATTGCGACGGTATCCTCATCCGGAGTTGTGACGGCCAAGGCTGCAGGTTCTGCAACGATTACAGTAACCACGAACGATGGAGGTAAGAAAGCAACATGCTCTGTTACAGTCCAAGCGCAGACAGTTGCTGTCACTGGGGTCAGCCTGAACAAGACGTCCCTCTCTATGACGGTAGGGGATACCCAAACACTTACGGCCACCGTGACGCCTTCCAATGCGACGGATAAGTCGGTGACATGGTCTTCGAGTAATTCATCCGTTGCAACGGTATCCACATCCGGTGTCGTAACGGCGAAGGCTGCCGGATCGGCAACGATCACTGTAACCACTAACGATGGAGGAAAGACTGCGACGTGTTCCGTGACGGTTCAGGCCCAGGTGGTCGCTGTCACTGGAGTCAGTTTGGACAAGACGTCTATGACGATGACTGAAGGTGATACCCAGACCCTCACGGCCACTATTACACCATCCAACGCGACAAATAAGACGGTTACCTGGTCCTCAAGTAATACATCTGTCGCTACGGTCTCTTCAAGTGGTGTTGTTACAGCAAAATCAGCAGGTTCTGCAACAATCACGGTGACAACAGTGGATGGAGGGATAAAGGCAACTTGTTCCGTAACGGTAATTGCAAAAACAGTCGCAGTTACAGGTGTGAGTCTAGACAAAACCAACTTAAATATGGTTGAAGGAGACACTCAATCTCTGACTGCGACAGTTACACCGTCAGATGCTACAGATAAGACTGTTACGTGGTCTTCTAGTAATACGTCTATTGCGACAGTATCATCATCGGGTGTTGTGACGGCGAAAGCTGCTGGATCCGCGATTATTACCGTAAAGACAAATGATGGAAATAAAACAGCCACATGCTCTGTAACGGTTACTGCAAAAACCGTTTCAGTAACAGGTGTTAGTCTTAATAAGACATCACTGTCGATGACAGTCGGAGATACTCAGACTCTAGTTGTGACAGTCACTCCTTCTAACGCTACGGATAAATCTGTTACCTGGTCTTCCAACAAAACGTCAGTCGCAACAGTTTCTTCTTCTGGTGTTATTACTGCGAAGTCGGCGGGGGCGGCGATAATCACGGTAACGACTAATGACGGTGGTAAGACCGCGACATGCTCAGTAACGGTAAAGGCGAAAGACAACTACAATTATCCCAATAATTCAATTCATGGAGCCTTTTCTGTTTCGAGTACCAAGAAAGTTTGTTTCGCCAGGGCAAATGTAACAAGGTATGGATCTCTCCTAGATTATCAATACTCGGTTCGCTCGTCTTCATATAACGGAAATGATGTGACTGATGGATATATTGACCTAGCGGAATATGATGCCTCTCAGATTATTAAATCCTCCAGTGACTTGGGAGAGTCTTGGAGACTATTATCCAAAGAAGAGTGGACATATCTTATAGATGAAAGAAAGAATTCAGACAAGAAGTTTTATGTCCGAATCTCGGATAGGGGAGGCTGGGGTATGTTACTGGCCCCGGACGATTGGGTAGTACCCGATGACTTTGGTTATGAGCCATGGAATGCGGAAACAGGAGGGGTTTATTATATACCATATGAAGAGTTTTTGTCATTTGAGGAAATGGGATTCGTCTTCTTACCACAAGTTCAATCCATTGTTGCCCAGCCATATGGAACAGGTTATAGATACTTGGCCCAAGACTCCGGAGATACGAGTCGCTATGCATTAAGCGACCCCATCACTGTCACAACTGGAACATGGAATAAAAAGGTCTATTATGGTTATAGATTAAATGTCGCCAATTTAACAATTGTTAATGATCGCTATGATTATAATTATTCAGTGGCGACATATGGTACTATGTTCTCGGCCGTTCGAGCAGCATACGATTTATAGTTTTTCATAAAGTATGAAAGCGTTTTCGTATTCCATGGTAATATAACGCATATGACACTGCATGAGCTTGATACTTTGTCAGATACTCAGCTGCTCCATTGGTTTTCTAAACTACGGACAAAATGGGTGAAATGCACTATCCCTGCTGGTAAATACGAGCGTATCGTGAGGTGTGTGGTATTGAGAGATGCAGAAGAAGATGTTGCAAATGCTTCCCGTATTTCATATTGTCCATCTGCATATTTGGCTGATGGAGTATATAATAGATGCAATCTTCCAAAGCAAGAAATGTTCTATGGAACTTTATACGGAAGGGAAGGAGACGTAATCAAAGAGGCGCTGTTAACATCCATCTTTGAAGTTTCGGGTCTTTGTCACGAGACTTCCAGGCAAGATGAGTATTATGCGAGTGGGGAATGGCTTGTTATCCGGGATTTGGTTTCTATTGTTATTTTTGAGCCAACACAGCTAGCGAGGAATTCATTCTTCAAAGATGCCGAGGATACACCTCAAATCTATTTGGCTGCCCATTCTGGTGACGAGTTTGGTGAAACCGCGCTAATTGAGGCATTCAAGCGCGAGGTTAAGGATAATAGCCAGTATCGGATATCTGCCAACTATTCGGATTATCTTTTTAGAAACTATCCGATTGATGCGATTATTTACCCGAGTGTTAGAACTGGGCAAGTTGGTACCTGCATCGCAATTAGGCCGTCATTTGTTGACTCAGGAGGACTACAACTTATCAAGGCATCAAAGTATCGATTGTATTCAACAGGAGAAAAAAAGGTAGCTGGTTATGCTTTTCAACGGGGACATGTAGATGCTGAAACAGGGAGCATTCAATTTGAAAACCTTGTCTATTAGTGTTCCGGTGAGAATCATTTCACCAACGGTCCAAGACAGGGGATATAAGGAGAAGGGGCGACACATCCTTATCCTATTATTATCGGCACCGTCCTGCCAGAAAAGTTGCGATAAACGACATAATGCTCCGATGTCACCAGTATAGGCAGACAGGCGAGCCATGATATCTTAAAGTGGAACCGCTATCTGACATTAGCGATAAGGCTTATTCAGACACGACGGTTCCACAATTATTCAGAGTGAGACAACGCACTTTTGCGGTAACTCCCTCGCTACTTAATCAATACTGAATGTGTATGTAAGCACTTCTGTTCCCATCTCTTGTTGAGAACGAGAAATTGAGAAAGAGCGATTTACGTCAGAATTAGATTCTGATTGAAGGGTAATATTTACGACCGTTTTTTTGTTACGATGTACCGTGATAGAATTCTGATTGAGAATCTGTTTAGTATTATTTGAGTCAAAGTAGTAAAGATAGAAGTGAATATAATTATCTTCTACCGTTGTACTTCTCAAATACTGTGCAAGTGTAAATATTTGATCATAAGTAGTTGCAGGGGCTTCGATGCTACATACTTGAAAAGTACTATTCATACCGACACCAGGTGTGACGGCTCGTCCTTCCCAGACAAGACGCCCTTCGGTCATTCCCGTCACATTAATTTGAATACCGAAAGCAGAGCGAATAAGTTGCATATCAACCCTATCGTTCTCTTTTGGAGAGAATTCTTCGAGAATGCCACAATATGAATCAGATTCAATCATTGACCGACTGGCGTCCTTCCCATCGGTTTTCTGGAAGAACATGTCATAACCAGTTGATAGGTTCTGAAGCCAATGGAGAAACACCCAATCTTGACTATAAACAAAAGCGTTGTTAGGTCCGGAATAAAAAAGCGTTGAATTATACCCGCCGAACTTATACTTATCAAAAAAATCAAAGAACAGGCCTGCATAGATCTTATACTTCTTGCCTTTATTCATCGTAATAGACATCTTTGATACATCGTCAAAAATGCCGTACGCATAAGGGAGAAGGCTATTTGTATTTGAACTGTACTCAAAAACTTGAATAGCGTAAGTCTGCACGGGCTCTCCAGCTTTCGTTGCGACAAGGGGCATCTCTGAAATGTCAATATCTGCCTTAAAACTGAAGCCAATGGTAACACTCTCATCTTCATCCGGAATAACTGGAGTATTCTTATCACATGCCACAAAAATGACAAATGACAATAGGAGAAAACTGATTTTTGAGACTTTTAGCATAGTGGAATATGATTAATAAAAACTACTTCAATAAGGCAATAAAGCTTACAACACAAAGATAATAATTTGATTCGGTAATTCTACCTATATTCAAAGTAACCTTGAATCTTGCCCACATCAACTTCCTTTCCAAAGTGCTCGCTACGCTCTGCGCAGTGCATGTTTCATATCATTAGTTCTTTAGGTCCATTCGAAATTCTCCTTCCCGGCACCAAGCTCGAAGTGATACTTGATGATGCCGAGGTCCATCTTGCTGTAGCCGATCATGGAGAAGACCGGCTTGGCCGCGACCTTGGGAAGCTTGCTGAAGTCCTTGAAACCCACATACTCCAGATAGAACTTCTGCTGGTTGACGGCGGTAGGGGCGAGGAGGGCCGCCTCGACACCCTTCCTGAACCACTTCGGCGTGAGGTCGCTGGCGTTGCTGATGTCGCGGATGTCCTTCACCTTGTGACCGGCGCCCTGGGTCTCGCCGTAGCCGAGCGCGATATAGCAGCCGATCTTTTCCCCGTCCTCCAGTTCATAGGTCCCGGGGACCTTGCTGTAGCTCAGGCCCGTCCAGCAGGTGTTGAGCCCAAGGGTCTGGGCTAGGAGCACCAGCTGCTCACCGTAGTAGCCGATCTTCTCGTCCAGGTCGTCGCCCTTCTTCCCGGCCATGACGAAGTAGTTCTTCACCCCGGAGAAGGACCCGTACGCCATGACGCCCTTGTAGGCCTTGGGCTCGTCGGTCACCAGCTGGACATGCAGCCCGGATTCCTTGTTGACCTCCCAGACCTTGTTCTTCAAGACGGCAAGGATTTCCTCGGGGATGGGGGAGTCCTTGTATTTCCGCACGGAATGCCGTGCCTCGATCGCTTCGAGCAGTGTCATATCTGTTTCCCTTTATTCTTCTTTCTTGGTGCGCTTGCCCAGCGGCCCGTGATGAGGCCCGCGGTTAAGCTGTATACCGTTCCGGTTCAGCACGCGGAAGACGCTGGCCCGTGACGCATAGCCGCTGGCCTCCCAGATGTCATCGATGGAGTGACCGGCGTTGTACATGCTGATGATGGTCTTGTCCCGGTACTGGCGGAGCCCTCGCTTGGCGTTAGGTTTGACCTTCCTGCTGCTTTTCAGACCCTGCTCGGCTCGCCGCACCGAAGTGACCTCCGATGAAAGACGTGAGATTATGTCCAGCACGTCGTTCGCGCCGGTTTCAGGGTAAAGCTCGCCCTTCGTGTCGATCCGGTCGTGGATGCTCACGATGCGGATTCCGTACTCCCGGCAAAGGTCCAGGAAAACCCCCAACTCGCGGATTCCACGGAGAGCGTTGCTGAGTTTGCTGACGACCACCTCGTCATCCTTGCTGAGGCGCGAAAGCATCCGCCTCCACTGAGGACGGTACTTCTCCTGGGCGCCTTCCTCCTCGATGATGGTATCGCAGTTAAAGGAGCGCATCCACGCGAGGTCTTCGTCCCGCGTGGAGAGGGTCTTCGTGAGGAAGAGGTAACCGATCTTTGCCATGAGTGAGGTGTTTCTCTGCCGCTAATTTACAAATAATTGTGCACACTTCAAATGATACTCGAAATTATACTTTAGGGCATACCGGCTATAGCCGGTAATGTCCTTTTCCCTTATATCCAAAGATAGTGGGAACTGTCGCCATCAGGAGATTGAAAATGCCAGACGGATTAGTGTAAGTGGCTGGAAATAGGTATCTTTGTTATAGGTTCAAGTGGCTGAAACCAAATAGTTTAGTATAGTTTACCGAAAGCATCTATACTATACGGTTTTCCCGGCGGCCAAAAGGGGATTCAAAGAATTCCCGATTCTCCGGAAGCACGGGAACGGAGCCTTCGAAGAGCAGGGAAGAGCCCACTGATGAAACGAAGTTTTCACTTGAATCCGGATCTCCGAAAGGAATCCGAGTATCATTTTTAAGCGAAAAGTATACTCGAAAGAAAAAAGATATGAACAGTAAAGAAATTGCCAACTTCCGCCAGCTGGGCGACATGATGCTTCCCCGGCTGCTCGACGCGAACTTCCTCCGCAACATCGACGACTACGGGGA
>JAEEGH010002873.1_pt1 | contig 45824 bp, 36 predicted proteins | sample 9134181 | NCBI WGS metagenome assembly JAEEGH01 (sample SAMN16246544, study PRJNA631951) | gut metagenome | biome: gut microbiome; feature: rumen; material: DP-attached | host: Bos | place: Iran: Karaj | collected 2018-10
GTTGAGATCCAGAAATATGGTGATCCTGTAGTTCCTGATTTTGAGATTCCTTATCACACAGATATTATGGAGAGCTTCTGCGGAATCGACCTTGATGCTGCAAGAAGAGTAGCAGGTAACGGATTCTATTATCTCATGGGTGACATCGCAAGACTTCACTCAGCAGTTATCAGCTATGCAAGAGATTTCATGATCGACAGAGGATTTACATATTGCGTTCCTCCTTTCATGATTCACGGAAACGTAGTAGCAGGTGTTATGAGCTTCCCTGAGATGGAGGCCATGATGTACAAAATCGAAGGCGAGGACCTTTACCTTATCGGAACATCAGAGCACTCAATGATCGGTAAGTTCATCGATCAGATCGTTCCCGAAGAGCAGATGCCTATGGCTCTCACCAGCTATTCACCTTGCTTTAGAAAAGAGAAGGGCGCTCACGGTATCGAGGAGAGAGGCGTCTACAGAATCCATCAGTTTGAGAAGCAGGAGATGGTAGTTATCTGTAAGCCCGAGGATTCCAAGGAGTGGTATGACAAGCTCTGGAAGAACACAGTAGACCTCTTCAGAACACTTGATATTCCTGTAAGAACACTGGAGTGCTGCTCAGGAGATCTCGCTGACCTTAAGTGCAAGAGCTGCGACGTTGAGGCATGGTCACCCAGACAGAAGAAGTACTTCGAAGTAGGAAGCTGCTCTAACCTTGGAGATGCTCAGGCAAGAAGACTTAAGATCAGAATCAAGGGCAAGGATGGCAACTACCTTGCTCATACACTTAACAACACAGTGGTTGCTCCTCCCAGAATGCTCATCGCATTCCTTGAGAACAACCTTCAGGCAGACGGAACCGTTAAGATCCCTGAGGTTCTGCGTCCTTACATGGGTGGCAAGGAATTACTTGTACCTTCAGCAAAATAAAATCCGGGACAGAAAAGAGGTGAAATCTCGGTGCACAAATTTCTAAGAGCAGTGGGATTTTCCAAAATCTCTGACAGGAAAGAACTGACTCAACTAATAACCAATTCAATACAGACCGCTCAGAAGCGATCCTATGTCACCACCAATGAAAACGTGATGCTGGGAGAGTTTGCGAGAGATTATGCAGACGGTATAGGCATGGCGGTCTGTGGCGAGTTTGACGACGATGATAAATTCATCTACGAGTATTACTATCCTTATCTGGTGCCTTCATCAGTCAGCACCCAGGAGGATCTGAATGTAGAAAGACATGCTGCGACATATTCCTATGCCGGTGTGTGCAACGAACCGCGCCTGGGAGTTACGCTGATCTTCTACCTTCAGAACATGGTTCCATACATCAAGTTTGAAAATGAGGACAATTTCCCCATACGCGGAACCACACTGAGCCTTGCGGCCCTTTCCATAAAGGGACAGATTCTCATGCCGATTGCCAAGACGGAAGAAGAGATTGAAGTAGCCCGCAAGAAGAGCAATTACAGGAACAAACTCATAAACAATGCAAGGAGGGGAGATGAGACAGCAATCGAATCTCTCACCCTTGATGATATGGACCTTTATACAACTCTTTCCAAGAAAATCAAAAAGCAGGACGTATTTACCCTGGTGGATACCTACTTTATGCCCTATGGTGTTGAGTGCGATCAGTACTCGGTTCTGGGCGAAGTGCTTGATAGCAGGAAGGTGGAGAACAGTCTTACAAGAGAGAACGTGTACATCATGAAGATCAAGTGCAACGATCTTGAGTTTGATGTATGCATCAATGAAGCAGATCTTTTGGGAGAGCCTGCCGTTGGCAGAAGATTTAAAGGAAACATATGGATGCAGGGAGTTATTAATTACCCTGACTCAAAATAAAACCAAGGAGGAATGAATATGGCAACACCACATAATAGTGCAGAAAAAGGCGATTTCGCAAAAACCGTTCTCATGCCCGGTGATCCCTTAAGGGCTAAATTCATCGCAGAGAACTTCCTCACAGATATTAAGTGTGTCAATGAAGTAAGAGGAATGCTGGGCTTTACAGGCAAGTACGAGGGAAAAGAAGTATCGTTAATGGGACACGGCATGGGCATCCCTTCAATAGGTATCTACACCTACGAGCTCTTTAATTTCTACGATGTAGATAACATCATCAGAGTTGGCTCTGCAGGCGGACTTCAGGACAGCGTAAACGTAATGGATATCATCTTTGCTCAGGGCGCACACACAGACTCCAACTACGGATTCCAGTACGGACTTCCCGGAACCTTCGCACCTACAGCAAGCTTCCACATCCTTGAGAAGGCAGTAGCCATTGCCAAGGAAAAAGGCGTAACTTACCACGTAGGTGATGTACTTTCTTCAGATGCCTTCTACAAGAAGTGCAATGAGTCAGAGCTTTACAGAAACTTTGGAGCTCTTGCAGTTGAGATGGAGACACCTGCTCTGTATATGAACGCAGCAGAAGCCAAGAAGAACGCACTTACAATCCTTACATGTTCAGATCACCTGTTCAAGGATCAGGATCTGTCAGCCAAGGAGCGTGAGACAGGCTTCACAGATATGATGGAGATTGCGCTTAAGACAGCAATTCAACTTTAATTAAATGAAAATTTAGGGGAAGCTGATCAGTTCAGCTTCCTTTTTTTGTTCAAAAAAGGTACTATATATTTTTTTTCGTGCATATGATAGCGTGATAATAGGAACACAAAAACCTATGATATGATTAATTAAGGAGTAGTTATCATGAAGAAAAATATACGAATGGTTTTACTTTTAGAACTTTTGCTTTTCATTGTTGTTTTTTTAATCAGTACCCTTGGTACAAGTTTTGGTTTCTCAGCCATAGCATGGTTCTTGGATTGGCCTTCGCTTATCCTCGTTATGCTGGTACTTATCCCGGGACTTATTATCATGGGAGAATGGAAAGATTTTTTGAAGGCATTCTCTGTAGGAATAAAAGATTTCAGACTCTTAGAGCTTAAAAACATAATTGAAGCAGTGGGAGCAGCTCAGAAACTTACCATCTTTGGTGCACTCTTTGCCATCATAATATCAGCAATACTGCTCATGGGACACCTTTCCGATCCTGAAAAAATAGGCCCGAACCTGGCTGTCTGCTTCCTTGCAGGCTTCTACGCAGTTATCATCGAATATTTCCTTCTGCCTCTTAGGCTCAATGCCGAGCGTAAGATGAATGAAGAGATGGATATGGAAGATGAATGATTTTGGGATCACCAAAGAAAAGTATCTAAGCATAGCCCGTAAATTCGGACTCACAAAGAGAGAGCTTGAACTCGGATATCTTAAAGTATCGGGGTTTTCAAATCATAGAATTGCTTACATGCTTGGGATTTCAGAACAGACTGTTAAAAATCATTTCACTAGTATTTATGAGAAGGCCTGGGTTCCGGGACGAAAGGAATTCAAAGAGCTGTTTACGCAGGACGGATAAGAGATAATGAATAGATCTGTTAAAAGAGCTATCATCATAATTATTATTGTTAATCTTATTCTGGTAGTCGCGGCAATTTGCGGAAAAATACTAAGCCGGTTTGACTATGAAGATCATCTTGATGAGCCTGTGATCACAGTCGATGATACAGATATCACCTTAAGAGAATTTGGATATTACATTTTTGAAGTAGAAGAGTTTGTTCAAAGGCAGGCTCTTCTATATGATCCTGAGAATCCTAAGCACTGGTGGAATACTCACTTTTCAGCAGGTATGGATTCTCAGTTTGTCTGTGATTATGCAAAAAAGGTTGCTATAAATACCTGCGTATCGGTTGAGATTTATTACAAAGCAGCCATTTCAAGCGGAATCTCTCTTAGCGGCGCTGAAGAGGAGATTGCCCAAGGCGAAGCAAAGACCGTCTATGGAAGTATGTCCCGTGAAGTGCTCACAAGGACAGGTCTTGATGAAAACATCATCGTTAACATGAGGATAAAACAGGCGCTTGCATCAAAGTATGCCAAGCTTCTTTCGGAAAGTGAGAGCTTTGAAGGATATTCAGGAGACCCCGAGAAATTATTAAACTGGGATGGGGCATACTATCAGGAAAACATTTTGCCGAAGCACATCGTAAAGAACAATGAAAAAATTCTGGATAAGATCACACTTGGGAAAATAACAGTGAATTATCAGTAGTTGTCATTGAATATGATAAAATAATTTCATGAAGACTAGAGAAGAAGCACTAAAATACGGATTATCATTTCCGGATACATATCAGGAAGCTCCCTTTCATGATCCTAACTGGCAGCTTGTCAGGTACAGTTACAATGACAAGGCATTCCTCTGGACCTATGAAAGAGAAGGATATATCAATCTCAACGTGAAGGTTGATCCCGAGAAGGCTTACTTTTGGAGAAAGGCCTACACCTCAGTGATCCCGGGATACCATCAGAACAAAGAGCATTGGAACACCATTATTCTCGATGGCAGTATTCCGGATAAAGATATTAAGCTTATGATAGCTGAGAGCTATGACCTTATCGCAGACAGTCCTACCAAAAGGATCTACGATGCGGTAAAGAGAATTCCCAAGGGATGCGTTGCAACGTATGCCGATGTTGCAGAGGAAGCAGGGGACAGAAAGATGGCAAGAGCTGTTGGAAATGCTCTCCACAAAAATCCTGACCCAGGCACGATCCCCTGCCACAGGGTTGTTAACTCTAAGGGAGAACTTGCCGGAAACTATGCTTTTGGCGGAGCCTGGAAGCAGGGAGAAATTCTTCAGTCCGAAGGCATAGAAGTCAAAGACGGAATTGTTGATCTTAAAAAATATAGATGGAAGAAATGAAAGAAACCCGGAAGCTGTTTGATCAGCATCCGGGTTTTATTTAATCAATCTCTTCCCTTGTGATATTTCTTGCCCACTTGTGGCTGTAGAAGTGCTTCAGAACCCAAGGCCATTTTACAAATTCATCTGTGCACAGTAAAAAGAAAACCACTTTCACCGGGAGTTTAAATACAAATGCTGCAAGCAGACCAAGAGGCACCGCGTAGCACCACATGTCTATGGTGTCACAGACAAAACCGAATTTGCTGTCCCCACCTGCTCTGAAGATTCCTGCGATAAGGCAGGTATTTACTGCGGTTCCCATGATATAGTAGGTGCTGATAAGCAGCATGAACCTTAGGTAATCAAGTGCCTGTGGGGTAAGTGAAGCTCTTTTTAGGGCAAAGGGCATTACCAGAAAAACTATAAGACCTCCGATGGCGCCGGCTATGACATTAAGCCTGAATAATATGTGAGATACCTTTATACCTTCGTCTTTTTCGCCGCTTCCAAGTATCTGTCCAACTATGATACCCGAAGCAGACGCAAGTCCGAAACAGAATACTGTTCCAAGATTTCTCACAACGTTAGTTATAGAGTAGGCTGCCACAACGTCATTTCCAAGGTGCCCGATGATCACGGAATACATGGAGAATGCCAAAGACCAAGACAGATCATTTCCAATAGCAGGAAGTGCCATGTTAAAAAAGTCCTTCTCCAAAATGGCGTATCTCCGGAACATAGTCGTTAATGTAAGCTTGACCTTGGCTCCGCTCACTGATACGTAAATGCATGCCAAAAGCTGAAGTAACCTGCTTAATGTAGTCGCGATAGCAACACCGATGACACCTAGTTTGGGAACACCAAAAAGCCCAAAGATAAACACTGCATTAAGACAAACATTGGTCATTAGCGCCGCAATCTCAATAACTGTACTGGTCACAACTTTTCCGATACACCTGAGGATCGCCATGTATATAGCACTAATTGCCCAGAACAAGAGTCCCGGAGCAATGAATCTAAGGTATTTTGCCCCAATTCCGATGAGCATAGGGTCCTTGGTAAACATATACATTACACCACCAGGTACGAACAGACACAGAGCCGCACCAACCATAGCCGCAGCCACTGAGAATTTAAGCCCTATACCTTCTATCTTAGTTATTGTCTTAATGTCGCCCTTTCCATAGTACTGAGCCGCCAGCATTGATACTCCTGTTCCGATTCCGTAAAGGAGCATAAACAATATTCCCATAAAGCTGTTGGCCAAGGACACAGCACTTATTGCATCCTGTCCCACGTAGTTGAGCATCAGTACATCTGCGCTGTTTACCGCTGCATCAAGAACGTTTTGGAGGATGATGGGAAAAGCTACGACCATTATTCTTTTATAAATGGATTTTTCTCTGATCACGTTTTTATAATCTTTCCGTCTTTAATAATAAGCTTATCTGTAGCTACGTTCTCTACAAAAGTCCGGTCGTGTGATACAAAAACCAGGGTTCCTTCGTATTCTACCAGAAGTCTCTCTAAGGCCTCAATGGATGGGATGTCCAGATAGTTAGTCGGCTCATCAAGAATGAGAAGGTTAACATCAGACACAAAGAGCATTGCAAAAGAAAGCTTCATCCGCTCCCCGCCGGAAAGGTCCCCGGCCTTTTTCTGAATATCCCTCTCTGTCAAAAGAAGTCTCGCTAGAATTATACGGGCTATGCTCTCAGACTGGATGCTCACATTCCTGACATTCTCAAGAACTGTCTTATCCATATCGATCTGAGACATATTCTGCCTGGCGTAGCCTATCTTGGCACCCGGGACTACATAAACACCTTCCCTTTTGTTTATGAGTTCAATGAGTGTGGTCTTTCCGGCTCCATTATCTCCAACGAGGGCAACCTTTGAACCGTTCTTTATCATGAAATCTGAATCATCAAAGATCAATCTGTCATCATACCCAAAGGTCAGATGCTCACCCCTTATCACAATTGGGTTTCTCGGAGGATTGGTCAATCTAAAGTCGGGCCTTGCAACAGGTTCCTCCTTCGGTTTCTCTTTTACCTCCATGTGCTCAATTCGCTTAAGAACGTTCTCTGCGCTCTTCTCCATACTGCGGGCCTTGTCCTCAGGCTTACGGTTACCACATAAAGAAATGGCTTTGGCTTCACTGGCAGAGAGATTCCTTGGCTTTTTCTCTACGCTTTTTGCCTTGGCTTTTTTCTGTCTGTAAACATTCTGAAGACGGCTCTTTTCCGCCTGGTAGTTCTCGTACTCTGAAAGCTGACTCCTTCGCTGAAGTTCCTTTTGCTCAAGGTAGTCATCATAGTTTCCGTTGTAAAAAGTGAGTTTTCCAAACGATACTTCAACTATCTTGTCGCAGACTTCATTGAGAAGTGCTCGGTCATGGCTTATCAAAACCATGGATTCGATTTCCCTAAGTCTCTTTTTCAGAAGTTCAACCCCGGCGCTGTCAAGGTTTGACGTGGGTTCGTCAAGGAAGGCTACCGCGCGCTGGCTGGAAAAGAGCTGTGCCAATCTTATTCTGGTATCCTCGCCGCCACTGACTTTGTCCTGCCACATCCGGTCGCTGACGCCCATCTTTCCTGCCTCAGCGTAGTCAGCGTCATAGTAGGTCACATCAGTTCCAAACTGCTCAAAGTAAAAAGGGATACAGTTAAGCTGAACATTCCCGGAGGAGGGCTCAAGCCTTCCGGCAAGGATCTGAAGAAGAGTAGTCTTGCCCGCACCGTTCATTCCGACCAGTCCGATCTTCTCGCCTTCATAGAGATAAAACCTGTCAAAATCAAGAACTGTCTGTTCTCCGTAAGTCATTATAATATTTTCTGCACTGATAAGTATTTTCTTAGACATGTCACACCTCCTTTCGAAGGTATTTAATTACATATTTCTGTTGTAAATCTTCTTAACGTGTTTGCTGTTTCCGCCAATGATAAGGATTGCTGCCAGGATAGCCATGATATTAAACAGTGCTAAAACCGCTCTTGGGTCCATGAACACCGAAAGTGCGCCTGCTACCAACTCTGAGATCAGTAGTCCTGAAGTACTGAGCACCTGGAAAGCACCATTAAATCTGCCTTTTTTCTCATCCGGCACATAGCTCTGAGTTGAGGATATTCTTATGGTGTAGCTGGTAACTCCGCCAAGTCCTGAAATCAAGGAGAGCGCTATAGCTATACTTACCGGAACATACAGCAGCAAGCCTTCGCAGATTCCAAGAAGTACATAAACGCCAAGCGCTATGTAGAACTTGTACTTGGTTGGAAGCTTTTGTTTGTAGTGAAACAATCCACCTATGCCACGGCCCACAAAACTCATTCCGAAAATGCACATGAATATGTACTCGCCGTTTTTAAAGGTGCTCTTAAAATAGGGCAGGCAGATTACTTCTGATGCGCCTCCTGCAAAATTACTAAAGAGGAAATACAGAGCAATGGCCAGGAGTCCTTTTTCGGAAAAGAGATACTTAAAGCCCTCTTTGATATCAAGCAGCACCCTCTGAATATGTCCGAGGTCTTCTCCTTCGATGCTCTTTTTCTGCTTTTCAATGTATTTTTCTTCAGCACTTATTCTGGTCTCCATTATTGCGGCGACCAAAAAGCATGTTGCATTTACAATCATCAGCGGCGCCATTCCAAATTTGTTGTAAAAGAATGTTGCTACCGGAACCATAAATATGGCGAAGGTCTCCAGTACACTGGCTATTGAATATGCTTTCGAGTAGTTGCCCTCGGTAATGAGCATGGGATAAAAACTGTCATATGCCACCATATAGATACTTCCGACCGATCCGACTGTAAGGCTAAACAGCGCAAAGGCCGGGAAATTAAACCATCCGCTGGATAATAGAACCGCCATTAACAGGTAAAGCCCCGCCATTGTGAAATCAAGGGTATAGATCATCTTTTTTCTTGAAAATCTATCAAGTATCGCTCCGGATATGATCGGCACGATCAGCTGCGGTACAGTGTAGGTCATTATGTAGATTGCGTAGAGCATTTTTGATCCGGTGTAATCCAACACCATAAGGCTTGTGGCGAACCCTGCCATGCTGTTACCCATCATGGATACAATGCTTCCTATTGTGATTATAGTGAAGTCCGTGGTCCATAAAGGATTCTTCACTGTTAAGTTTTTAGATATTTCTGCGTCCATTCTGTCCTCCTATGCAAGTCAAAAAACAAATAAAAAAACCGCCTGCGCTGCACAGACGGATACACAATTCTAACACTATCTATTATCAGTTTCTTCTGCAATAGGCCGGAGTACCGGTTTTCCTGTTTATTGCAAACAAAAAAGCACCTATTCGCCCGATATTAGATGATGTGTCCTAGAATGATATGATCCGTGCAACGCAAATAAATCCCTTACGGGAAACTAATTGCTGTTAAGCTTGAATCAATATCACCTAAATAACATCTCCTCTACCTCCGAATACTGTGCTTGGAAACTCACTACTTCTTTTTTAACACCTTTGAATGTATTAGTCAACGGGGATTTTAAATTTCTACAAATGCATAAAGTGTTTTGATAAAACAAGGACCACCAGAAATACAACGTTTACTGCAGTGAATACCAGGAGATATTTACCACTCTTTTCCTTGTATTCCTTGCTAAAGGCCTTATAGGAAATCAGAGACGCCATAGAAGCAATAAGAGTTCCGAGGCCTCCGATGTTAACTCCCAGAAGAAGGCTCTTATAGTTGGCAGTAAAGCCTGAGAGCATGAGAGTTGCAGGCACATTGCTGATAACCTGGCTGAGGGCGATGGCTACAGGGAATTCCCTGCCGTCTAATACCTCCTGGAGAAAAGAGCTGATGGCTTCGATATTCCCCATGTTTCCGGTAAACACAAAGAAACCAATAAAGGTCAGAAGCAGCACATAGTCCGCTCTTAAGAGGATCTTAAAGTCCATACCGCCCACAACTACCAGAACTATGATAGCAAAAACATACCAGGGCAGAACCCTTATGACAGACAAAAGAGCCACCAGGAACAAGATACTGTAAATGATAACCTGAGGCATGCTTCCAAAGTGGCTGGTGATAGCCGACTCCTTGGTGGCGGTCAGATCTCTTTTGCCATCGGGGGTCATAAGGAATATGGCCAGAACAAGGAGAACAGCAGAGATAAGGCTGTAGGGCAGAAGCGTCAGAATAAAGGAGCCAAGGCCCATGCCGGTAAGTCCGTAGAGATAGAGATTTTGCGGATTTCCGATTGGTGTCAGCATGCTGCCGAGATTGGCTGCAACGGTCTGAAGAACCACGGTGGGGATCATCATATCCTCGCGGTCACAGTTGTGAAGGATCATCAGAGCAAAGGGCACAAAGGTAATAAGCGCAACGTCATTGGTGATCAGCATGCTGCCAAGAAAGCACATGAAAACCAGCACCCCTGAGAGCTGCCACCCTTTCTTTACCCTTTTAAGAAGAAATCCGGCAATCTTCTCAAATACGGAATTCTCTTTAAAGCCCTGGATGATAACCATAAGACCCCAGAGTATTCCGAGGGACCTAAAGTCTATATAGTCAACGTAGCCTATATTTGGGCGTACAAAAAAAGCTGAGATGATTGCCAGAATCCATGCAATTCCCAGCACAGTATCAATTTTCTTTAATGCATTTAAAAACTTTTTCATCTTTCCATTTCTCTTTCTCTATTGTTCCCATATTGTTATGATAACAAAAAACGGTCAAAATGTGCCAAAAATAGGAGTTCTTTTTGGCCGTTTAAAAATATAGAATGAGACTACCTGATAGATATGGAAAGAGTAAAAATGAAAAAACAAAGCGAAATGAATTTTACGGAGGGAAGTCCATTAAAGCTGATACTTTCCTTTTATTGGCCTCTGCTTTTTACGAGCACCCTCCAGCAGTTTTACAATTTTGCAGATACCTGGATAGTAGCCAGGGGGCTTGGAGATGACGCCGTAGGTGCAGTGGGCAACATGGGTTCACTTTTTTTCCTGATCGTTGGCTTTTCCTTTGGTCTTGCCAACGGCTTTGGCGTGTTGGTGGCACAGAGCTACGGAGCAGGAAACCATGAGGAATTAAGGCACCGCTTTGCGGCGTCCATAGAGCTTGGAGTTATACTGGCTGTGGTTTTATCCGTCTTCAGTGTATCCTTCCTGCCCCATGCCTTAAGGCTGTTGCAGACTGATCCCAAGATCGTAGGAGACAGCCTGAAATACGGATATATAGTATTTGGCGGCCTTTCCGCCGGAATCTGCTATAACATATCCGGCGCTGTCTTAAGAGCCCTTGGAGATAGCATGACGCCACTTAGGGCAATAATAGCTTCCTCAGTTCTTAACGTGGGGCTTAACAGTCTCTTTATATTCAAACTTGGAATGGGAGTAGAGGGCGCGGCCATCGCAACAGTGGTATCTCAGGTGATTTCCTCTGTAATCTGCATTAACAAGCTGAGACAGATGGATGTTGTCAGGCTTGAGAGGATGCATTTTATAAATGACGGAAGTGTCTTTTGGGGCCTTTTAAAAAACGGACTTCCCATGGCCTTTATGAATTCCATCACAGCCATAGGCTGCATGGTGGTTCAGTATTTCATCAACGGCTTTGGCGTAGTCTACACCGGTGCCCATGCGGCATGCACCAAGTACCTGAACCTGTTTATGAACCCCGCAGCCACAGCAGGAAATGCGATTTCAGCTTATACCAGCCAGAACTACGGAGCCAGAAAATACAAAAGGATTCGGGATGGCGTATATGTGGGCCTTGGAATAGCGGGAATATCCTACCTGCTTCTGTCTTCGCTTATGGTATTCTTCCCGGGCGCTCTTGCGGACTTTTTGCTTGAGGGCACGGAACAAATTGACCTTGCGCGCCAGTTCCTGCCCAGATGCGGACTACTCATGATCACACTAAATGTGCTCTTTACAGTCAGAAGCTGTGTTCAGGGAATGGGCAAGCCAATGCTTCCCATGGTCTCCGGTATTATGGAGATGGTACTCAGAATACTTGTGATCTCAGTCTTTATCGGAAGGATCGGCTTTAAGGCAGCGGCTTATGCCGAGATTGCCGCCTGGACGGGAGCTCTTTTGATAAATATATACGCGCTCTATATTACGTTAATTCCGCTACTCCAAAATGATAACAGCTTGGATTATGGTAATAATATGGAATTAGACAGGAGGACAACCAGATGAAGGCACTATTTATCGGAGGAACAGGTACCATAAGCATGGGAATAGTCAGGGCACTGTCTGAGGATCCCCTTTGGGAGGTTTACCTTTTAAACAGAGGAAACCGTAAGGACGAGGTCCCGGAAGGCGTTCACCAGATCATTGCGGACATCAACAATGAAGATGACGTGGCAAAAAAGATTGATGCCATGCGATTTGATGTGGTAAGCGATTTTATTGCCTTTGATGTGGCAGCGGTGGAGCGCGACTACAGGCTCTTTAAGGGCAAGACCAATCAGTATATGTTCATAAGTTCAGCATCTGCCTACAATAAGCCTGCCGCAAGCTATGTGATAACAGAGGGAACAACTTTGGCAAATCCCTACTGGGAGTACTCCAGAAATAAGATTGCCTGTGAGGAGTTCCTGCTTGATAAATACAGGACTGAAGGATTCCCTGTTACCATTGTAAGACCCAGCCACACCTATGATGAGAGGAATATCCCTCTGGGAGTTCACGGAAACAAGGGTTTTTATCAGGTAATTAAGCGTATGCAGGCCGGAAAGCCCGTGATAATCCAGGGCGACGGCTCATCACTTTGGGCGCTTACCTTTAACAGGGACTTTGCCGTGGGATACATAGGCCTTATGGGCAACAGACATGCCATAGGCGAGGCCTTCCAGATAACAGGAGATGAGATTCTCTCCTGGGATCAGATATACAAGACAATAGCAGATGCCCTTGGAGTTGAGCTCAAGGCTTACCATGTGGCTTCGGATTTCCTTGCAGATGTGGGAGATAAGTACGGATACAATTTCCGGGGAGGACTTCTTGGCGATAAATCCGTGTCTGTGGTCTTTGACAACAGCAAGCTTAAGAGATTGGTTCCGCAGATGACTACCACAATCCCTTTCCACAAGGGCGTCAGAATAGCGCTTGATCACGTGCTTTCTCATGAAGATAGTTATTCAGAGGATCCTGAATTTGACAGATTCTGCGACGTTGTGATTGAAGCTATGGAAAAAACAAAATCAGAAGTAATTGAAAAATTAAATAAATGATACAAGGATAGCTGTTCTCGCCATCAAAAAGAAGCCTACCGGTTACGGTAGGCTTCCAGGTTTATTGTCGCCATGCGCGACGAAGGAAGCAAAGCTTCCTTCTCCGCGGGCTGTCGCCCTATAAAAAAGGATACATAAAAGCTCTCTCGTGAGTAAACTCCCGTCGAGCTTTTATGTATCCTTTTTTGCATGGCTTGTAGCCTTCGCGAATGTTCCCGACGGGATTCGAACCCACGACCTTTCGCTTAGGAGGCGAACGCTCTATCCTGCTGAGCTACGGAAACATGACCTTAGTATATTACCACAAGATTTATCGTAAATCAAGCCAGTGCTACTGTCATTGAATTTTATTATTGAAATAAGTCCTGGGACAACTTGACCAAAACAAAAACCTACTCCTGTAAGCTCTCAAAGTTCGTAAGTAGTAACACCTATCAGATGCTAACTCGCACGGTCATGACGATGAGTAAAAGAACCTATTACATCAAATGATCGAAGATAAAAACCGTCAGGACAAATGACAGCCAGGTTCAATAAAAGACTGATCTAATCATCTTATAACCACGTCTCTATCATCTTCTTTATTATCCTGTCATTAATTACCACACCTGAAGATTCAAAGGATAATATCAAATTATCCCCGGGGAGTATATCATTTGCAATATATGAGTTAATTTTTCTTATTGCTTTTTCAGCATAACGGGGATCATCCATTTTCCCATCATGTTCCCAGTAAACCTCTTTTCCGTCTCTTTTTCTGAGAAAAGTAAAATCAGGATAGACAACCCCATAGCCCTTTAGTTTGATCGGGCACTCATATTTATACTCGATTCCGAGATCATAGAAGGTATCTGCTAAAATCTTTTCTGATTTTGAGCGGACCCTTTCTCCTTTTTTCGAATAAATTAGTGGTATTTTCTCATCAAACTCTTTTCCTGTGTATGGAATACTTTTCCACTCCTTAAGCCTTACTTCCCAGGGAATTTCTACTGACTGAACCAGGTTTTTCCTAATTGGATTTAGCTTTTCATAGAGTTTTTCTATCTCATCATCTTCATATTCCATGGCAATTTTTTCAATTTGCTTAAGGCGTCTGTCTACGAGTCTTTTTACTCTCTGATCATAAGATTTTTGCGCAAGCTTATTTACTAAAGACTCGTCCATCTTTCTGATATATGACAGTTTGTATCCGGATTTGCCGCTATCTTCTACACAGTGTATGTACTGAAGTTTATTTTTTGAAGTAGTTATCCTGAGCGTTCCTTCAGGGACATCAGCTAGTCTGTTATCCACAATTCTCTTAATCCTTGTATAACGTTTTCCTTCTTTTATTAGTAATTCTTTCAATCCTTGCATTTTATTAATTTTCCTTTCTGTTTTATTGAGTATGCTTTACTCTATGCTATTTCCCCTGTTGCTTTTGAGTATTTGTTCATTTTCAACAGTTCATTCAGGCCTTCCTAACCTGTTGGTATTGTTATTTTTTCATTTTTCAACAGTGTTTTAAATTGATTTTCACCTGTTTATATTTGTGATAATTACATTTTCAACAGGTAATTCAGACATTTTATCACTGCTGATACCTTAAATATGCAGATTCCAACAGTCCAAAGGGCAGTAATTCCCCTGTTGCATTCACCATATATGCAGATTCCAACAGTCCAGAGAGCAGTAATTCCCCTGTTGCATTCACCATATATGCAGATTCCAACAGGTCAGACACCAATAATCCACCTGTTGCTTTGACAAAAAAGTAATTTTCAAAAGTGGTGCATCTGTTACTTTATTCATTTCTCCAAATATCTAAAAATGGAAAAGTCCATATTCAACAGAAAAAGCACTGCTGAATGGGTAGATATGCAAAATATCGCATAATCAGATAAAATTGATGAGAATCACTGCATCCGGTTCCAATGAATCGGCAACAGTAATTTGATATTGATAATAACCATCAAACCATTTATTTGTCAAGATATTTACACTAATCAGATACGGTGCATTGGAATTTTATGTTTTAAAAATGTTTAGAAATATCTTTTTTTTTCATAAAATGTTAGTATTTTTATATGGAATGAGCTGCCGACTGAGCGAAAGCGTACCCGAAGCGATTGTGCAATTCGCACATCCGTCCCCGGTCAAAGTGGCTTTTGTCGGGCAACTCATGGTATTGTTTAGGTGCAGATTTATTGATGGAGGTTGTATGAAAAAATTAAGTTTATGGGTAGGTCTTTTTACACTAATTACAGCTTTTGCTGGGGGATGTGGTTTCGTTAATGATGTAGATGAAGCGCAAGAGGAAGGAAATGATTGGAGAACAACCAGAGAGTTTATCTATCTTGACTGGAATACTCCGGATGGAAAGAGTACGCTTATGGCGGGTGTATATGAAGATTACGATGTTGTGATACTTGCACCCGATCAGGAGAAATATATCCCTTACCCTGACTGCAAGCTGCCGGATGGGATAAATGATGTCGATTATGTGAAAGACAATATGTACATGAAAGACTTTAACAATGACGGCTACGATGATCTGTGTTTAAAGGACAGAAAGAGCGGAACAGAAGTAAGTGGAGTATTTGTCTATAGTCCCGATAATAAATCGTTTGACTATTCAGATGAGTATTCTGCTTCAGAAGGATCCCAGCAGGGAGAAGAGAAAGAAAAATCCGCAGATATAGGAAAGTTTGTCGGTGAATGGTACGTGGATGGATCATTAAACAATGGTCATATTGAGATTGAGGAGAATGGAAATGTAACCGCATACAGCTATGAGGGAACCGTTAACTACGAGGGGGAGCTACAGTGCGAGGAATATGAGAATCCTGACGGAAGCACTGACGTTATCTATAATGTCTATGATGGAAATGAAATAGTATTTGGTTTTTATGAGCCGGAGGAAGAGGACTTTTACGAGTTCTATACCGGACAGGACGGTGAGATACACTATGTCAGAAAAGACCACTGTACGGAAGATGAATAAAATGATAACCGGTGAAAGACTGATCAGAGCAGTAACAAGGTTTTTAGTGGCAGGAGCAGCAATGCTTCTGCTTTCGTCATGCGCCGGAACAGAAAGAAAAAGAGCTGTTTCAGAAATTTCAGCAAAGTATAACGTACCTGAAGAGAAGCAGCTTGTTGTGTATACCTCTCATAAGGAAGAAGTGTATCTTCCGATTATCAAAGAGTTTGAGGACAGGACCGGGATATGGGTGGACATTCACTCCGGCGGTACGGCACAGATGTTTTCTGAAGTAAGAGACATTTCAGAGACCGGGGGATGTGACATCATGTTTGGCGGAGGCATTGAGAGCTACAAGGCTCAGAAGGATCTTTTATGCCTTATGAGACAGAAGAAAAAGAAATTCTTGATGCCGGCTATCTTGATGCAGACAATTATTATACTCCGTTTACTGAGCTTCCCATTGTATTCGTCTATAACAAAAAACTGGTGTCCTATTCTGAAATCCCCAAAAGCTGGGACAGTCTTTTTAATGAAAGATGGAAAGGACAGATAGCTTTTGCAGACCCCGGGAAGTCAGGAACAAGTTACACAATTATATCCACCATGGAGCAGATCTTTGATCAGGAACCAAAAAGCCTTGTGCCAAGGTTTTATGATCAACTGGACGGGAGAATACTGAGCTCATCCGGGGACATAATCCCAAAGGTAGCCGACGGTACATACTTGGTGGGGATAACTCTTGAAGAGACTGCCAGGAAAGCTATGGACCAGGGATATGATATAGCTGCCGTGTATCCGGAGGATGGCACCAGTGCGGTGCCTGATGGATGCGCCATTGTCAGGAATGCGGCTCACAGCTATAATGCCGGCAGGTTCATTGATTTTGTGGTGAGTTATGATGTCCAGAAATATGCCATGAACAGTTTCCACAGAAGATCTGTGCGGACAGACCTTGTTGACAACACCTATGGGGAACTGAACAAGATCGATTTTGATCTGGACAGGTCCGCAAGAGAAGAGGCAGAAGTCTTTGCTCTCTGGAATGCCATGACCGGGCAGGAGGGAGAGTGATATGGGATTTGTGAGACAGTCTTTTAAAAGACAGATTTTTGTGGTGTTCCTGGCAGTCACTCTCTTTATGGTCATTGTCGGAGGTATCATGACCGTACAAGGCTTCCAGGCAAGGATCAAAGCTGATTATGAAAAGAGGGACATTGAACTGGAAGAGCAGATAACACATAAGCTCAGGACACTCCTTGGTTACTGCGAGGAAACACTGGATAATATTGAAAACAGCAGCGTTCTTGTCAACTCTTTTTATAAAGGAAGAAAAAATTCTCTGGATATATACTCGGAGCTTTATGAGGCCAGCAGCAATATAAGGAGTTATGCAGTAGTAGAACTGTACATGGGAAGTATGTGTATGTACAGTACCACCAGCGGCTATAAATCGCTAAGGCTTCCTGATCACTTTGCTATAATGTATGATGCATCCGTAAGTGATGGCAGAACTGTCTTTGGCCTTGACCCTGCAGACCAGGACACCATGGAGGCAGATATCCTTATCGGAAGACAGATTGTAGATAAGGATGAGCCGGGAGTTGCCGTGATCCGCATCAAGCAGGAAAAGATCAGAGATCTGCTTGGCGACGTACTTGGAGCAAAAGACGGATTCATGCTGGTGAACAGCCGTTTTAGACCGTTGTGTCTTCTTGGAACCTCCCAGGACGGACTTATTCTGGATGCGGTCCGGAAGAATCTTTTTGACGGAAAACTCTATGACCAGGATCTGGCGGAAAATATATATGTAAGCGAACTGGAGGACAGCGGTCTTCTTGGCATTTATGTGACTCCTCCGGCTCTTGACGAATCAGCTGTGAGAGCAGGCTATCAGATCATAGCTCTTTTGGCAGTTATAAGTGTATTCGTATGTCTCCTGGTGGCGAACAGAATGAGTGCGTATGTCTCAAAGCCCATCGGAATACTCTCCGCCGGAATGAAGCGGTTTCGAAAAGGAGATTTCGACGCAAAAATAGAGCTCGACAGAGAGGATGAATTCGAGCAGCTGGCGGTGGGATTTAACAAGATGACCACTCAGCTCAAGGACACCATGGAGGAGAGGGTGCAGGCTGAGAGAAAGGTCAATGAAGCCAGGATAGAGATGATGCAGGCCCAGCTCAATCCGCACTTTTTATACAATACACTTGATACCATCAAGTGGGTGGCCAAGGCCAACAAAGTTCCGGAAGTTGCCACCATGTCAGCTTCTCTGGCGGGGATCTTAAGGACCAGTATCTCCGAGAGACAGTTCTGTCCTCTGTCAAAAGAGCTGGAGCTGGTCCAGAACTACTGCGAGATCCAGAAGATACGTTTTGATGATGCCTTCGACATAACGATCGATGTTCCCTCAGAGCTTCAAAGTGCCATCATTCCCAAGCTGATACTTCAGCCCATCGTAGAGAATGCCATCATCCATGGCATGGATGAGACCAATAACGGCCACATCTACCTGGCGGCGTTGAGGGAGAAGAAGGATGGAAAAGACCTGCTGAAGATCTCCGTGCAGGATGACGGCAAGGGCATCAGCGATGAGATGATGGAGGCTCTGAACAATGATGATGTGGAGACGCTTCGGGGACATCTTGGTCTCAATAACGTCAATACGATCATAAGACTTTATTATGGAAAGGAATTCGGCGTCATGGCATTTCGACCCACAAGCGGTGGTACAGTCATGATCGTAACACTTCCGTATTCGGAAGAAGAACCTGTAACAGGGGAAAGAACTGACTGAAGCGATGAAATTTGCAGATAGTAGGTAAAGATTATGACAAAAGTCCTTATAGTAGATGACGAAAAATATGTGAGAATGGGAATAAAAGGTGAGACTGACTGGTCACTTATCGGCTGCGAAGTCGTGGCTGAGGCCCCAAACGGGGAGGTAGGTCTTGAGATGGCGCAGCAGTACAGGCCTGACCTTGTGATCTCTGATATCAGGATGCCAAAAATGGACGGCATTGAGATGGCCACAAAGATCCTGGAAAGATACCCGGACACCAAAGTAATTTTCCTGACAGCTTACAGTGAGTTTGAGTATGCCAGGGCAGCAGTGAGGATCGGAGTCTCCGACTATCTTCTGAAACCTTTCCAGGACGGTGAGCTGGAGGCTTCCATCCAGAGGCTCCTTCACCTGCATCAGAATGCACCGGTAGAACAGATCGAGCTGGAAAATGAGCTGATACAGCTTAAGGGTAAAGAGGAGATCACCAACAGATACGTCCAAACTGCCATTGAATACATTGAAAAGAACTATTCTGATCCGGGCTTTAGCATAGGCGGTCTTGCTGAGTCCATGAGTGTCAGCGAGGGCCACATCAGCAGGCTCTTCAAGGCAGAGACTGACTGCAGCATAGGCAACTATCTGACCAGATACAGGATCAAAAAAGCCATGGATTACCTCAAGGATGTCCAGGTGAAAGTCTATGAAGTCGCAGAAAAAGTGGGATATCAGGACATTGCCTACTTTTCCAACACCTTTAAAAAGCTTATAGGGAGGACTCCTTCAGAGTATCAGAGCAAAGGACTTATAAAATAAAAATAATGAAATCATAAAATAAATGTTAAGAATTTACAAAAAATATCAGAATTGTCTTCTGCAATAAAATTTCAATAGTCACTAGAATATAACCATAAAGCAAATAAATACTTTGTGGTTATTTTTTTAATAGCTGCAGGGCGTATCTCAAAGGAGGAAACGAAAGTGAAAAAGAAAGTTTTAGCAACCGTACTGTCTTTTACCATGATCGCATCATCACTGGTTGGATGCGGAGGAGCAGCAAGCTCAGGAACATCAGCAACATCTGATACTCAGACATCACAGCCTGCAACATCAGATGCAGCACCTGCTGACAATGCTGCGGCAGAAACACCTGCAGCTGAGCTTACAGGTATCGATGCCATAATCGCTGAGGCAGAGGGAATGTCAATGGAGGAGCTGGCAAAGAAAGCCATCGAGGAGTCCAACGGAAAGACCTTCTACGGCGTAGGAAATTCCAGCCGTGGTAAATCCGCACTTCCGGTATTCATTGAGTACCTTCAGAGCATCGATCCATCCTACAGCATGGAGTTCGAGTGGCAGCAGCCCAAGAACAACAAGATCTTCGAGCAGCTGACATCTGACTCACTAAAGAGCGAGGGCACTTTCGCCATGACTCTTATCCAGGATGGTAACCAGATCCAGTCCAAGATGGTAGATACTGACATCCTTAAGACATACATCCCCAAGGAATGGGCAGATGCCAACGGAACAACCGCTGATGCCTACACAGGATTCCTTCCTCTTCAGACACTGAACAAGGTATTCATGTACAACAATCAGGGCACTGCAGATTTCAAGAACTGCTGGGACTTCGTATATGACGGATCACATCCCCTCTTCATGGGCGTTGATTCAGAGATCGTAGGAAAGAACTTCCTGATGATGCTCACAGAAGACAAATATGCTACATGGCTCAAGGAAGCTTATGACAAGCTTGATGACACAAAGAAGGCATACTTCGAGCCCACTATCCAGCAGATGCAGGCAGACGCCACAGACCTTGGCCTTGGTGCCAACGGCGCATACGCTCTTGCATGGATCAAACTCTGGGTCAACAACTACAACGAGCAGACCGATGACGGCCCTATCTGCAACACCCTCGTAGATGCTTCAGCCAAGGATCAGTCAGGACTTCTTGTATACTCCAAGCTCCGTTCAGTTGAGGAGTCAGCTTCTGTATCAGTTAACAACATCAACGTTGCAGCATACCAGGATGGCTACACAGGAATCGGCGGATATGGCTACTGCCATTACCTCTTCCTTACCAAGAACAGTCCCCTTCCATGGACAGCCTGCGCATTCATTAACTTCATGACCTGCACAGAGAAGGGATTTGAAGCATGGGGCAAGGATATGGGCGGATACTCATCCAATCCTGAAGTAGCAAAGGAGATAGAGGATACCTTCCATCACTCACAGGGCGGCGGAGACGAGTTCCCTGCAAAGAACGACCGCGGCTACGACTGGTGGACAACAGACGGCGAGCTGGTTCTCGAGGATCCTATCTACTGCTCAGATGTATCCTTTACAGTAGGCAGCTGGATCGACGTTCTTGACCACTTTGCACCCGGGGAATAATTAAATAAGTCAAGGGGACGGTTCTTTTGACTTGTGCTTGACTCAGCAAAATGAGTCAAAAGAACCGTCCCCCTGACTTCCCTATATCACGAAAACATAGTTTATTCAAAAATGAAAGAGGAAATGATATGGAGGCAATCGCAAAACAAGACAAAAGTGCGATTTTCAAAAATAAGGTAAAGACCTGGTTTTCCCAACCTCAGAATATAATACTTTTGCTGTTTGGGATTGTTCTTACCTTCAGTACCGTCGCACCTATCGTGGCAATAGTAAAGGATACCTTTGCTATCCATCCCGGAACCATTGACCAGCATCTGACGGGACGTGCCACCGGATACACAATAGTAAATTACACAGATCTTTTTACCAGCAGACTTGCAAAGACAAATCTCTGGATGCCGCTTCTTAACACAGTAATCTTATCTGTTCTCACCTGTCTTATATCAATACTTTTCGGAGGACTATTCGCCTTCCTGGTAACAAGAACAGATATGAAGTACAAGAAGTACTTAAGCTCAATTTTCATCTTCCCGTACATCATGCCCCAGTGGACACTGGCTGTTGTATGGCAGCACATGTTTTATTCAAACAAGGTAACAGGTACATCGGACGGCCTTCTGGCAGCGATCTTTAACATTTACTTCCCGCACTGGTGGTGCCAGGGAGTATTCCCGAGTGCTGTTGTATTAGGACTGCACTACGCTCCTTTCGCTTATATCCTCATCGGCGGTATCTTCAAGAACATGGATGCCAACCTGGAGGAGGCAGCAACAATCCTTGATACACCCAAGTGGAAGATAATGTTCAAGGTAACACTCCCCATGATCAAGCCGGCGATACTTTCCACCATCCTTCTGGTGTTCGGAAGCGCCATGGGAAGCTACCCGGTTCCACATTACCTGAGCCTTACCACACTTTCGACCAAGTATATCTCCATGAACAGCAAATACACCGGTGAAGCAAGTATCCTTGCCATCATCATGATGATATTCGGTGTTCTGATCCTTGGTATGAACCAGCTCAGCTTAAAGAGCCGCAAGAATTACACCACTGTAACAGGAAAGTCCGGTCAGCTCACCAAACTGACCATCGGAAAAGCAGGAAAGTATATAGTTGGAATCATCTTCATCATCATTACTTTCTTTACCAGCATATGGCCAATCCTTCTTTTCGCCCTTGAGACCTTCCTTCCCAACCCCGGTGACTACAGCTTCCTCTACACAGGAAACCTGGCGCACCTGACAACCAAGTGGTGGGTGACAAACGAAAACATTACAGAGAACGGCATGTACGGACAGCCCGGTATCCTGTACAACAACACTATCTGGCACGCCTTCTTCGGAACACTGTTCCTGGCAGTTGTCTGTGCACTGATCGCAGGTACCATCGGAACACTGATCGGTTACGCCGTTGCTAAAAAGAGAAGAAATAAGTGGGCAAACTACGTGAACAACGTTGCATTCCTGCCTTACCTTATGCCTTCCATCGCCGTTGGCGCAGCATTTTTCATCCTGTTCTCCAACGAGCACATCAATCTGTTTAACACATACACACTTCTGATCATCGCAGGTGTTGTAAAATACATACCTTTTGCTTCAAGGAGTTCCTTAAACTCAATGCTTCAGATCTCAGGAGAACTGGAGGAAGCTGCGATAATCATGAATACACCATGGATAAAGAGAATGACGAGGATCATCATCCCGATCCAGAAGTCATCCATCATAAGCGGATATCTTCTTCCCTTCATGACGTGCCTCAGGGAGCTGTCACTGTTCCTGCTCCTCTGCACACAGGGCTTTATCCTTTCAACAACACTGGACTACTTTGATGAGATGGGTCTATACGCATTCTCAAGTGCCATCAACCTGATCCTCATCGTTACAATTCTCGTATTCAATACACTGGTTAACAAGCTGACAGGCGCAAGCCTTGACAGCGGCATAGGAGGTAAGTGATCATGCCGGAAATAATATTGGAAAACATAACTAAGCGTTGGGGTAAATTCTTTGGCGTTGATAACGTAAGCCTCAATATACCAAATAACTCTTTCATCACACTGCTGGGTCCTTCGGGCTGTGGTAAGACCACGATACTGAGGATGATAGCAGGTCTTGAGACCCCCACAGAGGGCCGCATCACCATAGGCGACAGGGTGGTCTTTGACTCAAACGCAGGAATCAACATCCCTGCCAACAAGCGTAAGGTAGGATTTCTTTTCCAGAACTACGCTCTGTGGCCCAACATGACAGTTTATGAGAACATTTCTTTCGGACTTAAGAACATCCATGAGGAGATGCCTGTGCTGGAGGTTGAGGCAAAGCAGGCATCAGACCTGATAAGAGCTCTTCAGAACGGCAATAAGATCAGGGAGATCGTGGAAGAGTGCAGGGACAAGAACGGCAAGCTCGATGAGAACAAGGCTTATGTCAAGCTCATCGACAACTATAATCTTTCAATCTATACGGCAAAAGAGCTGTTCGCCATGGGAATCCACAGCGCATCTGACCCGCAGACCATCGCCAAGAGCAGGCTCGCAGAATATGAGCACAAGCTCGACGAGATCAGGGGAAGACTCTCTAAAGAGGGAAAAGCTCTCAATGAAAAATTCGAAGTGACCAAGAACGGCGCACCTGTCATTGAGAACAGAAAGCTCACCAAAGAGGAGATAGATTCGAGAGTAAGGGCCTGCTCCAGGATTGTTAAGATCGGAATGTTTATGGACAGATATCCCGCAGAGCTCTCGGGAGGACAGCAGCAGAGAGTTGCCATCGCCCGCACGCTGGCACCGGAGCCACAGGTTCTTTTCATGGACGAGCCCCTGTCAAACCTGGATGCAAAGTTAAGGCTTGAGATGAGGTACGAGCTTCAGAGACTCCATGTGGAGACAGGAAGCACCTTTGTATATGTAACCCACGACCAGATGGAGGCCATGACACTGGCCACCAGGATCTGCCTTGTGAACAACGGCGTTCTTCAGCAGTATGCAGCGCCCCTTGAGGTTTACAACAGACCTTCAAATCTTTTTGTTGCAGATTTCGTTGGCAACCCTTCAATGAACTTTGTGGATGCCAAGGGAAGCCAGCAGAGCGACGGCAGCGTTTCGGTAGACATCCTTGGCGGGATTAAGGCCAGATTTGTTCCCACCGATAAGATCGACCTGGCACAGTGGAGAGCTGACAGGGATAAAGAGGCATCGGATAAGGCAGAGTTTGAGCGCCGTAGACTCATGAAGAAGGGCGCTGTTGAAAAGACCAACAAGGATGAGGTATTCAAATACCACGTTCAGAAGGTGGAAGAGCAGGATGACAGCATCGCTGACGAGCCGGTGATAACAGATGAGGACTTCGTCATCGGAATAAGGCCAGAGGCAATAGACATCGACGAAAACGGCAGGATCGACACCACCATTTACGGCGCGATGCCCACAGGAATGGAGTCGACCTTAAAGCTCAGAGTCGGCGAGTTCCTCCTCACCAGCGTTATCTTTGGCGGAGTGATCTATCAGATCGGCCAGGAGGAGAAGATCAACATAAACGGAAATGACATCCTTCTTTTCGACCGCAGATCAGGAAAGCTTATCTGCTCAGGAAAACTGGAATTGTAATTAGTCCCGGGTAACCTCCCTTCCCCGGAGTAAGAAGTTTTATAAAAAGGACCATATTTCAAGGACTTATGTGAGTGCACTAAAAGATACACATCCTTGATTTATGGTTCCTTTTGCGTATTATGGCTGTATTTGTGATAAGATATATGTGTTGCACGACATGTTTCAACAGGTACATCTCTCAATAAATATTTAGATCTTTACCGTGCAGCTCATATATGAATAATCAGGGAGGCAAATTATGGAAAACAGACCAGTCGGTAGAAAGAAAAATGTCGGCTCAGGCGGCTCGGGCGTTCATAAGAGGGGCGAAGGCCTGGGAACCGGCCCGGTGCTCAACACCGGAGCAGGGTCAGGCGGAAGCGGAGGTTCATCCTCGGGGGGATCCGGTCCCAACAGATCAGGCGGAAGAGGAAGCTTTCTTTTTGCTATAATCGTGATACTTTTCCTTCTGTTTGGAGGCGGCGGGGGCCTGTTCTCATTATTTGGCGGCGATGAAGGAGAAACGGACATATCAGATACTCAGCAGTACACGCAGGAAACACAGCCTCAGAGTCAGTCCGGTCAGTCCGCTCAGTCCCAGACTACTGCGCCTGATGTTACAACTACTCAGGACAGCGGCAGCTCAGCCATTGACATATTAGGATCCCTTTTAGGCGGATATGGGTCCTATCAGGGTGCAACTTCGGGTGCAAACGCAGCCTGGAGCGATGAGGCCAACACCGGCAGACTTGATACCAGCGTGGCTGATTCCGCAAGGGCAAAGAGGACAGTGATAAAGGGTGGCGGCAAAGATGTAGTCACCATAATGGTATACATGTGCGGCGCGGACCTGGAGTCCAAGAGCGGCATGGCTACCAGAGATATCCAGGAGATGCTGGGAGCCAATCTCGGTGACAACGTAAACCTCATTGTCTACACAGGCGGAGCCAGGCAGTGGCAGAACAACGTTGTGTCCAGTTCAACCAATCAGATATATCAGATAAAAAACGGCAAGATGATGCTGCTTAAGGACAACGTGGGAAAAGAGCCGATGACCAGGCCCGATACCCTCTCAAGCTTTATCGGTTATGCAGCAAATAATTTTCCTGCCAACAGAAATATCCTTATCTTTTGGAATCACGGCGGCGGATCCACTGGAGGCTACGGCTATGATGAGAAATTCCCTTCATCAGGGGCCATGTCACTGGCAGGCATAAACAAAGCACTTAAGGACGGCGGTGTCATCTTTGACTTTGTGGGATTTGATACCTGTCTGATGGCAACAGTTGAGAATGCCCTGGTGGTATCAAATTATGCTGACTATCTGGTGGCATCTGAAGAGACGGAGCCCGGTGTGGGCTGGTACTACACAGACTGGCTCACAGCTCTTGGAAGAGATACTTCCATGGAGACGATCCAGATCGGCAAGAACATCATAGACTCCTTTACCGATGCCTGTGCCAAGACCTGCCCCGGACAGAAGACCACTCTTTCTCTTATAGATCTGTGCGAGCTGTCCCAGACCGTTCCCTCAGAGCTGGCAGATTTTTCAAAAGACACCTCTGAGATGATAAACAGCAATGAGTATAAGGCTGTTTCCGATGCCCGCAGCAGCACCAGAGAGTTTGCGGCATCATCAAGGATAGACCAGGTGGACCTTGTGGATTTCGCGATCCGCATGGATACCACAGAGTCAAAAGAACTGGCGGATGCTTTAAAGGGCGCTATCAAGTACAACAGGACCAGCAGCAATATGACCAACGCCTATGGCCTGTCCATTTACTTCCCTTACCAGAAGGTTTCCAAGGTGGATTCCATGGTTGATACCTATGAAGATATAGGTATGGATGAGGAATACGCTAAGTGTATCCAGAGCTTTGCATCCATGGGAGTTGCAGGTCAGGTGGCAGCAGGCGGAAGCTCTACAGCTTCACCCATGGGATCTTTGTTCGGAGATTACTCGGGCAGCAGTTCCGGCGGGTCATCTGCTGAGCTTATAGGGGAACTTCTCAATGTCTTCCTTTCCAGTGACTTTAAGAGTGTTCCGGGTCTTTCAGCATCCAACACAGCTTTCCTTGGAAAGAGCCTTGATGTTGATAAGGCAGCACAGTACATTGCATCAAATCAGTTTGACAGCACAGCTCTTATCTGGCAGACAAATGCGGACGGCGATGATGTCATCACTTTGCCTGAGGATCAGTGGAAACTGGTTCAGGATCTGGAGCTCAACATTTTCTATGACGACGGTGAGGGCTATGTGGACCTTGGCCTTGATAACGTTTATGACTTTGATGATGACGGAAATCTTAAGGCACAGACTGACAAGACCTGGATCGCTATCGATGGCCAGATCGTGGGTTACAAGGTAATTGACATTCAGGGATCTGAGGATGGCTACGCCATTACAGGTAGAGTTCCCTGCTACATCAACGGCGACAGGGCCAACCTGATCCTGGTATTCGACTCAGAAAATGAGGACGGCTATGTGGCGGGTGCAACCTATGACTACATAGAGGGCGAAACTGAGACTGTGGCCAAGAATCTCACAGAGCTGACAGCAGGAGATGAGATAGATTTTGTGACCGACTATTACGACTACAATAAGAACTTCAAGGATGCCTACTACCTGGGAGAGACTATGACAGTGGACAAGGACATGAAAGATATGGTCATAGAGAATCTTCCTGTGGGAGATGGCAAAGTACTGGTAACATATCGTTTTACAGATATCTATGGCCAGAACTACTGGACCAATGCAGCTCAGTACTAAATATAAATATTCAGAATATGACAAGGGGACGGTTCGTGAGCCGCCCCCTTGATTTATGCATATAGAAAACCCGGTACCTTAATAAGTACCGGGCATTCTGTAAATGAAAGGATTGATTATGAAAAGAATGTATCAAATAAGCTTCTCAACGCAGGCAGCCACATCTTCCATCTTCTGGGTGGGCTCAAACCTGGCAACTACATTGCCGTCGCGGTCAACGACGAACTTGGTGAAATTCCACTTGATGTCAGGATTGTTCTTGTAATCCTTGTCTATCTTCTTGAGCATTACGCTCATGGCCAGGGCAGCAGGTCCCTTACCAAAGCCCTCGAAGCCCTTCTGCTCCTTGAGATATCCGTAGAGAGGAAGCTGGCCTTCGCCGTTTACATCTGACTTCTTCATCTGAGGGAACTTGGTGTTGTAGTGGAGCTGGCAGAACTCATGGATCTCCTCATCTGTGCCGGGAGTCTGTCCTGCGAACTGGTTGCAGGGAATGTCAAGAACTTCAAAGCCCTGCTCGTGGAACCTCTCATACATGTCCTCGATATCCTTGTAGTGGGGAGTGAAGCCGCAGCCTGTAGCAGTGTTGACAACAAGCACAACCTTTCCCTTGTAGTTATCTAATGAAAAATCATTGCCCTGAGCATCTTTAACTGAATAATCATAAAATCCCATTTCTATTACCTCCGTGTTTTGTTTGTGTTCGTTTGATTTAATCAGATTATATTGTACGCAATCTAAAATGTCAATACCTGTTGCAAAAAATTTTGCAAACTTTTATCATTATTCATAGAAAAGGGAAGATATCAAAGGTTTTCCCGATTTTCACGGAGCTTAATATGGGTGATTACATAGTATTTGATCTTGAGTGGAACCAGGGCGAAGCACCTGTCACCAGGGATGGCAAGACCCTTGTGTTTGAGATCGTAGAGATCGGCGCAGTAAAACTGAATGAGCGCTTTGAGAAGATCGGAGAATTTTCAAAGCTTATAAAGCCTCAGATCCACAGGCATATGCACAGGGTCACCGGCAGGATAATCCATCTTTCCATGGAGGATCTTAAGGGCGGTGAACTGTTTCAGGATGTGGCTAAAGAGTTTCTGACCTGGTGCGGGGAGGATCCAAAGTTCTGTACCTGGGGAACTCTGGACCTGACAGAATTTCAGAGGAACCTGGATTTCTTTGGCATGCCTCTTTTGTCTGACAGGCCTCTTGCCTACTATGATGTGCAGAAGCTCTACAGTCTTTCCTTCGACGATGGCAGGTCCAGGAAATCTCTTGAGAACGCCATCGACGAGAGAGGCATCGCAAAGGATATTCCCTTCCACAGGGCACTGGCTGATGCCGAGTACACCGCCAAGATCTTCGGGATGATCGATGAGAAGACCTTGAGGAAGATCTCTTTTGACACATACGTTACTCCCAAGACCAGGAAGCAGGAGATCCGCATAGTATTTGACAACTATGCCAAATATATTTCCAGGGAATTTGATCTCAAGGAGGACATCCTTGAAAACATGGAGATCATGAGCACCAGATGCTATCTGTGTAACAGGAGCATAAAGAGAAAGATAAAATGGTTCACCCCCAACGGAAAGCATTACTACGCCGTGGCAAACTGTGACAGACACGGGGCCATGAAGGCCAAGGTCCGCATCAAAAAGGCGGAGAACGGCAAGCTCTATGTGGTAAAGACCTGCCGCTTCATCTCTCCTGAAGAGGTGGACATTCTGAAAAAGAAGCAGGCAAAGCTGAAGAAAACCAGGCCGAAATTTACATGAACAGGTTCTTCTTCTTTTTATATTCCTTTTTCCTTCTGTTATATCTGACGCGGTCATTTCTGCTGGAGTGATGCCGCCCGTCAAGGATACGGGTGATGACAGCGCCGGTGATGGCAAAGAGAAGGAACAGTATACCAACGCATATCAGCACGAGCTTTACATTGATATATATGGTCCGGCTGGTGGAAGGGCTTCCTTTTGAAGCCGTTGCAGGCATGGCAGAATAGCAGACATAGGCTGCTCCCACAGGTTCGCCGTGATAGGAGTAGCTGACCCTGGCAATGGCTGTGGGGTTGTCTGCTTTTTCTTTTGCAGTCAGGTCATAGCTGATCTCATAATCAGAATCCTCGATAGTCTGGGTTTTGGGAATTATTATGTTGTCATTTCTGCTGAGCCTTAAAATGGTTCCCGAGTGCCCGAAGACGTCGTTGTCGGATTCGAAAAATACAGCGTCATCCGGCATGTACCTGGTATCATTTTCAGCGACGTTTACGGACTGGAAGTTGTTAAAGCCGTAATCCAAGAGGGTCACGGTGTCGGTGAACTGGGCAGGGGACTCCTCCATGAATACGACACAGATAAGCTTGAGTCCGTTTCTTTCCGCGCAGGTAACAAGGGTCTCCCTGGCCAGATCCGTATATCCGGTCTTGCCGCCCATGATCCCCTCGCAGGGGATCTCACCGGTGATCAGCTTGTGCTTGTTGTTTAAATAGAAGTCATCGGGCTGGTTGCTGGTGGCCACGAAGTGGTACCTGGGAGTGTTGCCCACCTTGCACAGAAGCTCGTTGTCAAAAAAGGCCCTGGATATAAGAGCCAGATCGTAGGCACTGGTGTAGTGGTCGTCAGCCTGAAGACCGTTGGTGTTGGCAAAATGTGTGTTGGTGCATCCCAGCTCTTTTGCCCTGTCGTTCATGAGCCTTACGAAGGCATCGATGGATCCGCTGACGTGCTCGCCCACGGCGTTGGCCACCTCATTGGCACTTCCCACCATGATACCGTAGAGTGCCTGCTCGAGGGTTATGCTCTGGCCCACGTCCATTCCGATGTTGGAGCCGCCTGCAGGGACAGAGAATATCGCATCACTTGTGAAGGTGACCGTGTCAGAGAGGGAAGCGTTCTCAACAGCCAGAAGGCAGGTCATGATCTTGGTGGTGCTGGCGGGATACAGCTCTTCATGGATATTCTTGGAATAGAGGATCGTGCCGGTTCCGGCTTCCATGACGATGGCAGACTGGGCCGTGATCTCTGGGCCTGTGGGCCATCCCGGGATATCGTTGGACTGGATTGGCAGCTCTTTTCTAAGAAGCGCATCTTCCTGGCGGTCGCCTGCCGCAACAGAAGTAAAGCTTATGCTGCATAGTGCAAAAAATACGCAAAAGCTTAAAAGGCTGATTCTGTATATGGGATTTTTCTTATATCTTTTGTTAAAAAAACTCATGGTTACAGTATAATACAATACTTCCCATCTTGGGGCAAATGTTGTAAAATTCTCTTATAAGACTATCAGGCAGGATGAGGAATGCGTTTACGTAATATCGCCGGATCCAGGGAGGTCATAGCTGACAGTACCTTCACCATCAAGGATCCGCAGGAGAAAAAGGGCCTCTGGAATAAGGAGGTATTTGGCAATGACAACAGGATCCGCATAGAGATAGGAATGGGAAAGGGCCGTTTTCTTATGGACATGGCAGCCCTGAATCCTGACATCAACTATGTGGGGATTGAGAAGTACTCCAGCGTACTGCTCAGAGCGATCCAGAAGCAGGAAGAGCTTCTTTTGCCAAACGTGAAGTTTATAAGGATGGACGCAGAGGATATTACGGAAGTGTTTGACGCTTCTGAGGTGGACAGGATCTACCTGAACTTTTCCGACCCCTGGCCCAAGGACCGGCACGCCAAGAGAAGGCTGCCCTCAAGGCAGTTTCTGGCTAGGTATGACAGGATACTGGTCCCGGAGGGTACCATCGAGTTCAAGACCGACAACAGGGATCTGTTCATGTTTGCCTTAGATGAGGTAAAAGAGGCAGGATGGGATCTGGATCAGGTTACCTATGACCTGCACAGGGACGAAGTCATGAATCAGGGGAATATCATGACGGAGTATGAGGAGAGGTTTTCCAGTTTAGGCAATCCAATTTACAAATATATTATCAGCAGAAAAAGGAAAGGGGAGTAACAAATGGAATACGCATTTAACAGTCAGAATTTCGAAGAGGAAGTACTAAAGAGCAAGCTGCCGGTGCTGGTGGATTTCTCAGCAGACTGGTGTGGCCCCTGCAAGATGATGGCCCCCATGATCGATGAGTTTGCATCAATGTACGACGGGGAACTCAAAGTTGGTAAGATCAACGTAGATCAGTCACCTGATATTGCACAGAAGTACAATGTTATGTCAATTCCGATGTTTGCCTTCTTCAAGAACGGTGAGGTTGTAGAGACCGCTGTCGGAGCGCTTAACAAAGGAAAATTACAGGGAATTATCGACAAGGTGCTGGCCTAAGGGGCCAGCATTTTTAAGGAGATGGGATTTTGGCAGATAAGATCGCAAGTTTTGAGGATTACGTAAAAAAAGAATCCAGAAATAAGGATCCAAAGCCAGCCCCTGCCCCTGAAGAAGTCAGGCAGGAGACCATGGATATCCAGATCGAGGATCCCTTTTTGTTTCTTAATGAAGCAGAGAGGGAGGAGTATTTGCTGCGCCGTCAGAGGGAGCAGCAGAAGGATCTGCATGGTGAAGAACCCATCCGGCAGGAGCACCGGGATCCGATACGGCAGGAGAACAGAGTCCCTGAATCGGAATACAGACGGGAACCGGAACATGAAAGAGAGCCGGAACATGCCCGCCGGGAACATCCGGAGCCTGCACGGGGAGAGATACACGAACGTGATCGAAGAGAGCACTCAGATTCTGTACGGATAGAACAGCCAGAACCGGCCCACAGGCATGAGGCACCGCCAAGACCGGCCCGCAGCGATAGAGATGACGACTACGATGAGGACTATGAAGATGGCTATGATGAGGATGAGTCAGCGCAGGAGGCTGCGCAACGAAAGGATGCCCGGATAAGGCGGGCAGTCAGGATCGCCTCAGCGATGACAGGCATACTTATTCTGGCCTTTGTGGGATTTGTTATCAAGGTAAAGGTTTTCGACAGATATTTTGGCACGAACCCGGAGGAGGTTGCAACAGTTGCCGTGGCAATACCCGAGGGGTACACCCAGACAAATGATACAGTGGTGGTCACAGGCGCCAATTCCCTCAATATAAGGTCAGGTCCCGGTACCTCCAGCGAGAAGATCGGCATGGTTGCAGAGGGAACACCCCTTAAGAGGATCGCCGTGTCAGGCGACGGTTCCTGGGCATTTATAGAATATGAGGGGCAGTACTGTTATGCCTCCATGAAATATCTGACACCCAACTGATCAGAGCCATTTGAAAAAGCTATCCAGTGCCTCCGAGAGGTTTTGGCTTGACCTGGATGTGATATCGACCCTGGAGAGTATCTCCTGATCGGATCTGCCGGACCTGTCCGCTATGGCTTTGGCAGAGTCCCTCTCAAGGGCAGAATAATCCATGTTTATCAGAAGAGTGTTGTGCAGATCCTTTACACACTCATGCAGGGCGGGATATTTTTTTCTCACCAGATCAAATTCATCCAGGATCCGTTCCCTGCTCTGAAGGCAGAATAATATATAGGCAGCTTCCACAATTTCGGGAGGTTCTATCTCGTCCTCGTAGGAGCCACTCTCATAGTTGTCCCTGGTGGCGTAGTATTCGCAGATCTCCTGTACCAGGGCACCTATTTTTTTGTTGTCATAAAGTTTTTGAAGTTCATCTATTCTTTGCTGGTCCATGAATTTATTTTAACATTTATCAGAGAAATTTGCTAAAGAAGGAAAGTTATGAAAATTGGAATATTTGATTCCGGGATCGGTGGCCTTTCGGTACTCCATGAGGCCTACCATCAGCTTCCGGGAGAGGAATTCATTTTTTATGCAGATACAGAGCATGTTCCCTACGGCCTCAAGACGCCGGAGAAGATCATCGGATATGCCAAAGAGATAACACAGTTTTTGCTCTCCAAGGGAGCCGAGGCCATAGTTGTAGCCTGCAACACTGCCACTAGCGTCGCCATCAGGGAGCTTCGAAGATGCTACGACATTCCGATTCTTGGGATGGAGCCCGCGGTCAAGCCTGCGGTGGAGGGCACAAAGGGGCGGCGTATCATGGTCATCGCCACACCTGTCACCATCAAGGAGGACAAGCTGCGGGACCTGTTGCACAGGGTCGACGGAGATCACCGGGTTGACCTTCTGGCCATGCCCAGACTTGTGGAATTTGCAGAGCGGGAGGAATTTGACTCAGAAGAAGTCCGCGGCTACATCAGGGATCAGTTCGGAGCCTTTGACAGATCCAGATACTGTGCTCTGGTCCTTGGATGCACACATTTCAATTACTTCAAGCCCCTGTACAGGGAGTACTTTGGGGAGGAGGTCCTTCTCATCGACGGAAACAGCGGCACGGTACGACACCTGGCGGAAGTATTAGGGCTTAGTATTAACAACGACCACAATATGTTGTGGTCAGATACTGCAAAATATTATTTTTCCGGAAAAGAAATAACAGAGGAAGATACGCTCAGATACCTGCACAGACTGCATTTGCGCCTGGAGGAAGTAAGAAATATTTGAGCTTGAATATAACAATATAATGTACTATACTATTTATGTAACCACAAGATATAGTGATTCTTGTGGCTACATCTTTGTTTAAAAGGGTTACAGTATAAGTACAAGGGGGTATATATGAAGATTATCAAGAGAAGTGGCAAGGAAGTTGCTTTTGACGGCAGTAAGATCATCGCAGCCATCGAAAAGGCCAACAACGAGGTGACAGAGGAGAAGAAGCTCACCTTCGGTCAGATAAGTGACATAGAGAGAGCCGTTGAGAAGCAGTGCGCATCTCTTACCCGTGCAGCCAGCGTGGAGGAGATTCAGGACATGGTTGAGGATGGCCTGATGAAGTCCGGCAAGTTTGAGGTTGCCAGGAAATATATCACCTACCGCTACAAACATGCTCTTGTCAGGAAGTCCAATACAACTGACGAGCAGATCATGACTCTTATAGAGTGCAACAACGAGGAGGTCAAGCAGGAGAATTCCAACAAGAACCCCACAGTCAACAGCGTCCAGAGAGACTATATGGCAGGTGAGGTCAGCAAGGACATTACCAAGAGATTTCTTTTGCCTGATGACGTGGTAAAGGCCCATGAGGAGGGACTTATCCATTTCCACGATGCAGATTACTTCGCACAGCACATGCACAACTGCTGTCTGGTCAACCTTGAGGATATGCTCCAGAACGGTACCGTCATCTCAGAGACCATGATCGAGCGTCCCAAGAGCTTTTCAACTGCATGCAATATCGCAACCCAGGCCATCGCGCAGATAGCCAGCTCCCAGTACGGCGGACAGAGCATCACTCTTTCCCATCTGGTACCTTTTGTTGATGTCAGCAGACAGAAATTCCGCAATGAAGTGGCCCGTGAGTTTGAGACCGCAGGAATGAAGATCAACAAAAAGCAGGTCAACGAGATCGCTGAGATGCGCGTGAGGAAGGAAGTTGAGAGGGGCTGTCAGGTGATCCAGTATCAGGTCATCACCCTTATGACCACCAACGGTCAGGCTCCGTTTATCACAGTTTATATGTACCTCGATGAAGTTCCTGAGGGACAGATGAGGGAGGACCTTGCCCTTGTCATCGAGGAGATGCTCAAGCAGCGCATCATGGGCGTCAAGAACGAAAAGGGCCAGCTCATCACACCGGCATTCCCCAAGCTCATCTATGTGCTTGATGAGGACAATATCAAAGAAGATTCCAAGTACTGGTATCTCACAGAGCTTGCAGCAAAGTGCACAGCCAAGAGACTTGTTCCCGATTACATCTCAGCAAAGAAGATGAAAGAGCTGAAAAAGGGCGACGTATATCCGTGCATGGGATGCAGATCATTCCTTACACCGGACAACGAGGCCAATGCTGAGGGTCTTTGCAACAAGGGCAATAAGGCCCACGCCATGAATTATGTTGAGGGAGATCACAAGTATTACGGAAGATTCAATCAGGGCGTTGTCACCCTGAACCTTGTGGATGTGGCCTGCTCATCATCCAAGGATGAGGACAGATTCTGGGCAATACTTGAGGAGAGGACAGAGCTCTGCTACAGGGCACTTATGGCAAGACATAAGAGGCTCCTTGGAACTCCTTCGGATGTGGCTCCTATTCTCTGGCAGAACGGAGCTCTGGCAAGACTTGCCAAGGGAGAAAAGATAGATCCGCTTCTTTTTGGCAACTACTCGACAATTTCCCTGGGATATGCAGGACTTTGTGAGTGTACTAAATATATGAAGGGAGTATCCCACACAGATCCGAGAGGAAAAGACTTTGCCCTTAAGGTAATGCAGTTCCTCAACGACAAGTGCGCAAAGTGGAGAGCAGCCACCAACATTTCCTTCAGCCTTTACGGAACACCTCTTGAGTCAACAACTTACAAGTTTGCCAAGGCACTTCAGCAGAGGTTTGGTATCATCCCTGAAGTCACAGACAAGAACTACATCACCAACAGCTATCACGTACATGTGACAGAGCAGATAGACGCATTTACCAAGCTCAAGTTTGAGTCAGAGTTCCAGGCACTTTCACCCGGAGGAGCCATCAGCTACGTGGAAGTTCCGGATATGAACAACAACATTGAGGCTGTTATCTCAGTAATGAAGTACATCTATGAGAACATCATGTACGCTGAGCTCAATACCAAGTCCGACTTCTGCCAGTGCTGCGGATATGACGGAGAGATCAAGATAGTCACAGACACAGACGGCAAGCTGATCTGGGAATGCCCTAACTGCGGAAACCGCGATCAGAACAAGATGAACGTGGCAAGACGTACCTGCGGTTACATCGGAACCCAGTTCTGGAACCAGGGAAGGACCCAGGAGATCAAGGAGAGGGTTCTCCACATGAGCAATCCTAAGCTCTGATACACATTATATTGTGGCTGAAATAGCTTTTTTGCCAAAAAAACACTTTATATTGTGTCTGGTTGATGTTATTATATAGAAGTACAGATAGTATAAACATACCCGTGTAGAGTATGTTTGGGGGTTATGAATCATGTAAGATGCGGGCCGGGAGTTGATCCCGGCCTGTATTGCATTTGAGGACAGGATATGAACTACGGACAGATTTATTATAACGATGTTGCAAACGGCGCAGGCTGCAGGACAGCTCTGTTTGTCTCAGGCTGTACCCATCACTGCAAGGGCTGTTTTAACGAGATGACATGGGATTTTGGATATGGAGTCCCCTACACAAAAGAGGTAGAGGATGAACTGGTCGAGTCTCTTAAACCTGATTACATCGCCGGGCTCACCATCCTTGGCGGAGAGCCCATGGAGCTCGTCAACCAGAAGGAGATAAGACCACTTCTTGAGCGCGTTAAAAGAGAAATTCCAAAGGCGACGATATGGATCTACTCCGGTTATCTCTGGGAGGAACTCACGGATCCGGACAATAAAAGATGTCATGGTGAGGATACAGATATCATCCTTTCAATGACGGATATTCTGGTGGACGGTGAATTTGTGGAAGATAAGAAAAATCTTATGCTGAGATTCAGGGGATCCTCCAACCAGAGGATAATAGATGTGCAGGAGACACTTAAGGCCGGAGAGATAATGCTGTCAAAATATAATGAGAGCGACAGATCGAGAATGCTGTAACAGATTATGGGGAAGTCAGGGGAAGTCCAAAAAAGTTCAGTATTTTCTACATTAATTCCAATGTAAGCACTTACACTTGAAATTAGCATCTATTATTATAAATATATCAGCAGTATATTGCCTAGTATAGTTATTGATGGTAAAAGGAGGGCGGACAATGGGAGATGGTAGATTTGATCTGTTGACATTCGGCGAGATTATGCTTCGTCTTTCTCCGCCCAATTACGAGCTCATGACCAGGGGAGATGTGTTTGACAAAAGAGCCGGCGGCTCAGAGCTCAATGTCGCTTCCGGTGTGGCCCTGTTGGGACTTAGGTGCGGCGTTATCTCAAGGCTTCCAAAGAATGCCCTTGGAACATATATCAGGAACAGGATAAGATTCGAGGGAGTATCGGATGACTATCTGATATATGACGATTCTCCCGAGGCAAGGCTTGGCATTTACTACTATGAAAATGGCGCAGCTCCAAGAAAGCCCTCAATAGTGTATGACAGAATGAACTCATCAATAACCAGGATCTCTCTGGAAGAGATACCACAGGATGTTTATTCTGCTACCAGAATGTTCCACACCAGCGGCATTACACTGGCTCTCAATGAGAATACCCGTAAGGTCTCTCTGGAGATGATAAAAAGATTTAAGGAAAACGGAGCACTTGTTTCCTTTGACTGTAACTACAGGGCAAATCTCTGGAGTGAGGAAGATGCCAGAAGTACCATAAGGAGCATCCTGCCATATGTTGATATCCTCTTTGTCTCAGAAGAAACCTCCCGCCGCATGATGCAGAAGGAAGGCGAACTTTGTGACATAATGAAGAGTTATACACAGGAGTTTCCGGTGAAGATCGTGTGCACAACCCAGCGGGAAGTCATAAGCCCAAGAAAGCACAACTTCACTTCCACCATCTACAGTGCAGAAAGCGATCAGTTCTATACTGAAAAGCCCTATACCGGCATAGATGTAATAGACAGGATAGGTTCAGGAGACGCCTACGTATCCGGCGTGCTCTACGGATTACTTAAGTACAATGATCCGGCAAAGGCCCTGGCCTATGGAAATGCCACATCCAGCGTCAAGAACACGGTTCCGGGAGATCTTCCGGCCTGTGACCTTACTGTGATCGACAGCATTATCAGAAACCACAATGCAGACGGACCGGTAAGCGAACTTAACCGCTGATCGCTGCAGGCACATATTAAATAAGCCATAACGTAAACCTTTCATAAAACCTCTCATCGTGGGCTTCCCACGAAGAAAAAGACCGGCTCACACCGGTCTTTTTTCTTTATTATTTAGTAGAGAAATCTTGACAATATCCCAATTAATGTCTAAATTTTTAAGATATAATATACACAGGAGTAAGAAAAATGGCTGATAATAAAAAACTTGTTTCAGAAATAACCTCAATGGATGAGGACTTTACACAGTGGTATACGGATGTCTGCATCAAGGCAGATCTGGTGAGCTACTCCAATATCAAGGGCTGCATGGTCATCAAGCCCGCCGGCTATGCGATCTGGGAGCTTATTCAGAAGCACCTTGACGCCAGATTTAAGGCAACCGGCGTTCAGAATGCATATCTTCCAATGTTCATCCCCGAATCACTTCTTCAGAAGGAGAAGGACCATGTAGAGGGATTTGCACCGGAAGTTGCCTGGGTAACCCACGGAGGACTGGAGCCTCTCACAGAGAGATACTGTGTCCGCCCTACATCCGAGACACTTTTCTGTGATTACTATAAGGGAGAGATCCATTCTTATAAGGATCTGCCCCAGGTACTGAACCAGTGGTGCAGCGTTGTCCGCTGGGAGAAGGAGACCAGGCCTTTCCTGCGCAGCCGTGAGTTCCTGTGGCAGGAGGGACATACAGCCCATGCAACCATGGAAGAGGCTGAGGAGCGCACACAGCAGATGCTGAACGTATACGCTGACTTCCTTGAGAACGACATGGCGATCCCTGTTATCAAGGGACAGAAGACCGATAAGGAGAAATTTGCAGGAGCCGAGGCAACATACACCGTTGAGGCCCTGATGCACGACGGAAGAGCCCTTCAGAGCGCCACCAGCCATAACTTCGGCGACGGCTTTGCCAAGGCTTTCGGAATCCAGTATGCCGGCAAGGACAATCAGCTCCACTACGTATGCCAGACATCCTGGGGACTTACAACCCGTACAATCGGTGCCATGATCATGGTTCACGGCGACAATTCAGGACTTGTTGTTCCTCCTAAGATCGCTCCGATCCAGGTTGTTGTGATCCCCATCCAGCAGAAGAAGGAAGGCGTCCTGGACGCAGCCTACAAGATCGCAGAGAGCCTTAAGGACTTCAGGGTAAAGACAGATGACACAGACAGGACACCGGGCTTTAAGTTTGCCGAGCAGGAGATGAGAGGAATCCCTGTGAGAGTAGAGATCGGCCCCAAGGATCTTGAAGCAGGCAAGTGCGTCCTTGTAAGAAGAGACACCAGGGAAAAGACAGAGTGCGCCATCAAAGACGTTCCGGCAAAAATGGGAGAGCTTCTTGACCAGATCCAGAAGGATATGTTTGAGAGAGCTAAAAAGCACCTGGAAGAGCACACTTTTTCAGCCCACAACAAGGAAGAGTTTGCTGAGGCCTTCAAGGAGACTAAGGGCTTCGTAAAGGCTATGTGGTGCGGATGTCAGGAGTGCGAGGACAAGGTAAAAGAGGAGTTTGCAGCCACCAGCAGATGCATCCCCTTCGAGCAGGAGAAGTTGTCCGATACCTGCGTAATGTGCGGCAAGCCTGCAACCAAGATGGTTTACTGGGGAAGAGCATATTAAAAATCATATAAAAATGATGTCAGACTTTTGACCATTTCATCATTAAAAACAGTTCGGCCCGATAACAGAGCTAAATCGCAGAAACCTGCATTTAGTAGCTGTCACCGGGCCTTTTGTTATCAGCGTGTCATCATATTGGCATAGTGCTGTCTCTTGTAGTTATACATTCTCTCATCCGCCAGCATGAACACTGTGTGGGTGTCTTTTTCCATAGTCTCTGACCTGAAGGCATAGCCGTAGGATACGCTGTGGTTGATCTCCTGATCCTCCTCATCCAGCTTTTTTAGTCTATGATCCAGATCTTTTAACAGATCATCCAGAATATTCTTATCGATGGAGCTTATCAGCACCATGAATTCATCTCCGCCTATCCTGCAGCAGGTACCGGTTTCGTCAAATACCTCGGACAGAGTCTCGGCGAAGGACTTAAGAAGCCTGTCACCGGCAGGATGCCCGGAGTTGTCGTTGACCTCTTTAAGGCCGTTAAGATCAAGGCTCACAAGACAGAAATCATCCTCGGATTTATCCAGCTGAGCGAGCTTCTCATCGCAGCTGACCCTGTTGTAAAGAGAGGTGAGATTATCAATGTAGGCGATCTTGGTAAGGGCTGCGTATTCCTGCTTCTGGGCAAAGGTGTGGGTCATGAATATGAAGTAGTTGAGCAGCTGGGTCACAACAAAGAACATTGCCCCTATGGGGATCATGTAGTTTAAAAGGAAGTTCTGCCGGTAATCCACAAAGCGCCTTGCCACAGCAACCCCTGCGTAGCAGACAAGGGAAAGCGACAGAACAGTCACTCCCAGCATGATCGTGTTCAGTGAGGAATTTCTGGACTTGCTCTTCAGGTCCATATAATCATAGTACAACAGTATCAGTACACCAAATGCTGAAATGAAGTAGTAAGGGAACTGAAAATGATTGATATGGACAATGCCGGTAAAGTGCAGGATCAAAAACAGCATGCTAAAGAATGACGTTGCAAAAAACATGACCAGCAGAACTGTGTTGTTATGTCTTTTATGAAGGTCATATACCACCAGATATATCAGGGGAGTCAGCATATAGATAAAGCAGTACTCCAGTGAAGTGGCCTCCGGTGCAGGCATGATGAAGTCGATCAGATTAAATGCCGTAAGTATCCAGCCGCCCAGTGTGATGGTCAAAAGGGAGCAAAGGATCTGGGTAGTAACGCCTGTGGTCCTGATATAGAAGAGCAGGGATAATACCAGGAATGTAGCACCGAACATGATGAGGAAGCACCCGGTCACAAAGGGAGGCATGGCATGATTGAGAAGATGCCGGTACAGATCGTCAAAATTGCCGATCATGGGGCTGATGATATCTGCCCTGGAGTTGTTCTCCGTGACATAAAGCTTTATGGAGATGCGCTTGCCGTAATATTCATCGATGAGGGGAACAAAATTGTAGCCTATACCCACAAAGTCGTTGGAGATAACCTTATCCATATAACTGCTGCTAAGCAGTATGTCATCAAGGTAGACCTCATAGGCACAGTACTGTGTCTTGAAAAAGAGATATGGAAAAGGAGCTTCCAGATCCTTTAAGGGCTGTGCGTGATAAAGCGATATCATATCTCCCCTGGAAAAGGTAGTGCCCACCTGATTGCTCAGGGACTCCAGGTTGGTATTTAAGTACTGCTGGTTGTGGAAGGTAACCGTCCAGCCTTTATCCAGGGTTATAATCGGGTAGGTTGGGGTGAATCTGAAAAATGTCAGGGCAATGGTTGCAGCAATGATTATTATGCAACTTCCGAGGGAGAGAACGTAGATCAGCTTACGCATTCACAGGCACCCCCTCTCCGCTGTTTTTATGGTGCTCCTTCTTCATCTCATACATACGGCTGTCTGCCAGCATGTATACCTCCTGGGCAGATCCGCTGGGAACTTCGTAGCTGTAGGCATAGCCATAGGATGTGCTGTATGAAAATTTGGTTTCCTTGTGATTCCAGTCGCTGATCATGGCGTAAAGCTCATGGATCCTTCTGGTGCAGTTGAAGGAGCGGTCCTCTGTGAGTATCACGATAAACTCATCACCGCCCATCCTGCCCACAAGGTTGGCATCGAAAAAGCAGTCAGAGAGGATGGTGGCAAATCCCGACAGCAGTCTGTCACCCTCCTGGTGCCCCAGGGTGTCATTCACAGGTTTGAGCTTATTGAGATCAAGGCTGATAATGGTATAGAGCCCATGCCCTTTGGAGAGCACCTCCATTACCTGCTCACATCTTGCGCGATTGGCAAGGCCTGTCAGGGGATCGGTATAGGCTAAGGAAACGATCCTTGTCTGCATGGTTTCCATATTGGCGTTGTATATTATGTAGAGCAGATAGCTGATAAGAAGCCCTGAGACAAAGATCAGGGCGCCGATGGAAAAGCCACGGACGCCAAAATTATCCGAGCTTTTTCTGAGATAGAATTTTACGTAGTAGAACCTGAAGATATCATAGAGAGCCAGCATCATGAACAGCAGCAGTCCTATGGAAAAGACACTGTCAGAGGTCAGAAGGTTTTTTTCCTTGCTCCTGATCCGCACCGCAAAGTCGTAGATTATGTTGATAATGGCCACTACTCCTTCCATGGTAGCAAGAAGGTGAAGAAGCATGGAAAAACTGGTTATCCTTTCGGAACCAATGACAGTCAGGACAAATAACAGGCAAAAGACGCATATGTTGGTCACAAAGAGTATCCTGAAGAGTTTTTTGATCCTGCCGGTATTGACTGACATAAGATATCCCAGAATGGCGGTGGGTATGTTGTAGACGGAGGAGTATTCGCATACAAAATTAAGGTCAGCACTTCCAAAGATCATGTCAGTCAGACCGTAATAGGCGAAGGTATAAAGGCCAAGGAGTATAGAGATAAGGCCGCTGAAAAAAAGTCTCATATCATTGTTGTGATAGACGACTAGGTAGGGTGAGAGCACCATAAGTATAAGACCCAGAGCCACCAGAAAGCAGCCCATAAGGGTCTCGATGCGCATATCAATTATCCGGGACTGAAAAAGGGAGCCCCGTTCGCCGACAGTTACTGCCGGGATGCCGGAAAAAGAATAATCACCTGCACCTGACAGGACGATGGTCAGCTCTTTTCCCACGTAGTTATTGCCAAGAGGGAAATAGTGGAATCGTTTTGGGACAGTTTTGTCCGATTCCAGATAGGAATGCCCGAAGGAGTAAATCTCATTGCCATCCAGGTAGACATCAACAATGGCATGAACGGTATACATGGTGGCACAGGGGCGACTAAGTCCCAAATCTTCGAGAGTTCTCCTTAGGGTGATCACATCGTTTTTTCTGACAACGCCGATATCTGCGCTGCTGATGGAGGCAGTGTCAAGCGAAACTCCGTTATATGATATATTCCATCCGTCATCCAGGGTAAAAACATCGCCGGCAGGCCTAAGTCCCTGGCCGGTGATATAGATGAAAAAGAAAGACAGGGCAGTAATTATAAGCAGGGCAAAGACTTTATCCAGCCGAAAGAAGTTCCATAATTTCATATAATATTCCTTTCAATTTCATATATTCAGTATATATCCAAGGGGACAAAATTCCTAGAGAATTATTCACAAACAGCGGGATTTGGGCTATCATGAAGGTATGAATATTAAAATGCCGGAAAATGCAAAAATCATACTGGATACTATCCACGGCGCCGGGTTTGAGGCCTACATTGTCGGGGGGTGTGTCAGAGATGCACTTTTGGGGAAAGAGCCCAGCGACTTTGACATTACAACAAATGCCAGACCCTTGGATATAAAGGGGCTTTTCAGGCGGACCATCGATACCGGAATTGAGCACGGCACCGTGACAGTGATGATGGGCAAAGAGGCATATGAGATAACTACCTACAGGATAGACGGGCTGTATGAGGATGCACGGCATCCCAGCCGGGTGACCTTTACCTCGGACCTGACAGAGGATATGAGGAGAAGGGATTTCACCATAAATGCCATGGCATACAACGATGAGGAGGGTCTCATAGACAGGTTCGGCGGCGTGCAGGACCTTGAGGACCACGTCATCAGGTGCGTGGGTGATGCAAAAGAGAGATTTGGCGAGGATGCCCTTCGAATCATGCGGGCAGTCAGATTCTCGGCCCAGCTGGACTATGAGATCGAGGAGAGCACAAGAAAGGCAATAAAGGAACTGGCGGAGAATCTCAGGAAGATCAGCGCAGAGAGGATACAGACAGAGCTGGTTAAGCTTCTTTTGTCCGACCATCCCGAGAGGCTCAGGACCGCCTATGAGCTTGGAATAACCGCAGTGATCCTTCCGGAGTTTGATGAGTGCATGAAGACCTGGCAGGAGAATATCCACCATCAGTTCAATGTCGGGGACCACACCATCGTGTCCCTGCAGAATATAAAGCCGGACAGGATCCTAAGGCTCACCATGCTCATGCATGACCTGGGTAAGCCCCGTACCATGACGATAGATGAGGACGGGACGACTCACTTCTACGGCCATGAGGAAGCAAGCAGACAGATAGCACAGGACATTTTCCGGCGCCTTAAGTTTGACAGGGATACCATGGACCGTGTCTGCAATCTGGTGCTGCATCACGACCTGAGGTTTCCTGCTGAGGCAAAGAGTATAAGAAGAGCCATAAGAAAGATCGGGGAAAAGGATTTTTCCCTGCTCTTTGACATAAGATACGCCGATACCATGGCCCAGAGCGATTATATGAGGCAGGAGAAGCTTGACCTTATCAGGGACAGCCGCCGGGTATATGAGGAAATCCTTAGAAACAGTGACTGTGTAAGCCTGAAAGACCTGGCAGTGGGCGGCAGGGATCTGATCAGCCTGGGCATTGAACCCGGCAGGAAGCTGGGGAGTATTCTCGAAAAGATGCTGGATGACGTTATTGATGAGCCTTCGCACAACACCAGAGAATATCTGCTGGATCCCGAGAGGCTCAGGAGTCGCTTCATGCAGTAGCCGGAGGAGCACATTGAAAAGAGCTTTGAAGAAATTAAAAACCGCGGCTGTGCTTTTCCTTTCTGTATTCATGTTTTTCTGCCTTCCCGGCAGCAGTGCCACGGCAGCAGAAAATACGGAGAAAGTCACAATCTCCATGATCGGCAAGTACGACAGCGCCGATACTGCGGCCATCAGATCCGTGGATACAGTAAAAAAGGAAATACGCTTTCGCAATCATAAAACGGGCAAGACCTATACCCTGAGCTATGACAACACCAGCATGATGTATGACGTCAGAGGGGTGGTGCTCTCTGCATCCCTGCTGGAGCCGGGACAGATAGTCGACGTTACTTTCTTAAAGAGCACCAAGCACATCACGACCCTGAACGTCAACGGCGATGCCTGGATCATAGACAGCACCAAGGACCATGACCTGGTAAGGGGTGACGGCACCGCAAGGATCAAGGGAGAACTGTACAAGATAGACCAAAGGACACTGGTCCTGGCAGACGACCATCTTGCCCTTGCAGAGGACATCCTGGCTACGGATGCCATAAAGGTATCAGGAATGGACAGGGAGATATACAGCATCGTTGTCACCAGCGGTCACGGCTATGTGAGTCTGTCTTCGGATATGGTGTCTGACCAGAGCCTCGTGGGAGCCTGGATAGAACTGGACAACGCAGTGATCCACAGGATTACCCCCAATATGCTGCTCTCTGCCCCCGAGGGAGATTACAATCTCCAGATAATCGGAAACGGAGCCAGCTATCAGTCTAAGATCAGCGTAAAGCGCAACCAGGAGACGGTGGTGGATACCAGCAAGGTGACCATCGCCATGCCGAAAGAGGGCCTGGTGACCTTTAAGATAATTCCTGAGTCGGCGGAAGTTTTTGTGGATGGAGAGAGGGTTCTGACAGGAGTAACCCAGTCCTTGAAATACGGCTACCACACACTCAGGATAGCAGCTGAAGGCTATGTGACCCAGAATAAGTACCTCAAAGTGGGAACAGCCAGGTCTGTCGTGAATATAGAACTGGAAAAAGAGGAGACGGAGAATTCTTCGT
>JAEEGH010002875.1_pt1 | contig 45796 bp, 44 predicted proteins | sample 9134181 | NCBI WGS metagenome assembly JAEEGH01 (sample SAMN16246544, study PRJNA631951) | gut metagenome | biome: gut microbiome; feature: rumen; material: DP-attached | host: Bos | place: Iran: Karaj | collected 2018-10
TGCTACAGAGTTTATCTTTGTATTGCAGTAAATACTGGACGCCCCCCTGGCAACTCCTGTCGCAAAGAACGCAAACGCCAGCAGAAACCTGTTACCTCCCAGTAGCATCACAAGAAATGATATCGGGAAAAAGAGCTCGAAAAGGAGTATACTCTTTTTCCTCCCAATAAGCATTGGAAGTGCCCCCGAGAAAAAGCTCGAAAACAGATTCCCCACCGAATGAAGACTCACTATCAGCCCGCAAAACGCATAGTCCAACCCATGGGCATCTCTAATAAACGGCAGTAACGACCCAATCGACAGCGCCAGCATGCCATTCGCCATAAACACTGCAAAGCATAGTATGAATTGTTTTCTTTTTATTTTATCTTCCATTTATGTTAATGTTCCTAAACGTCTTATATTCTTGATTGCAGAAAAACGGTCGCACGAGATATTTTCAACAATACTTCTACTCCGGCCAATCTTTACTTCTCAATAATGTCGATGCTGTCTTCTGTCACCTTGCATTTCAAAAACAACACTTCTACTCCAGCCTCTAAAGCCTCATTAAAAGCCTCAGTGAATTCCGGATCCGTCTCACTGTTAGGTCGCACCTCACTGATACCTTCACCCTGAATCACAAATGCTATGATTGTTCCGTAACCCTCATCAAGAGCTTTCGTCAATTCGCGAAGATGCTTTGCTCCACGCTTGGTCGGTGCATCTGGAAAATAGCCTACTTCATCCCGGAACAGCGTGCATCCCTTAACCTCCATCAGGTACCTGTCATTTCCCTTTTCCATATAAAAATCAATCCTGGAGTCTGCATATTTGTGCTCCGGATGAATCAGATCATACTCTCCCCGTCTCTCCAGCCACTCTTTTACCACAACATTTGGTGCCTGCGAATCGATGTTAATAATCCTTCCATCCTTCTCGACCGCCACAAGATCATAAGCCGTCTTGCGCTCAGGATTATCCGCCTTATCAAGATAAACAGTACATCCTTTAATTAGCAGCTCTTTACATCTGCCAGTGTTCTTGACATGAACAGTCAGCTCCTCCCCATCAAGTTCCACATGGGCAATGAAGCGATTGGGTCGTGATATGAACTTCGCTTTTACTATATTCTTGTAAGTCATTATCCCTTCTTCAATGCTATCGGGGCTTTGAAGCCATACTAAGTACCTGTCACCATACTATCCTAAACTGCTTAATCCGTCCTGATTCCAAACTTGCTGCCAAGATATAGGAATCCGGTGAAACCATTTTTATCCACAAGAGCTACTGTGTCCGTTCCCTTAGGAATAACAACTGTACACCTCTTTCCTTTGTGGCCCTCATCAAGGAAGCTGATCTCAAGCGTCACATCCGGTCTCTCGGCCAGGGCTTCCATAACCATCTTGTGAAAAGAGATCCATCTGCGGGTCTCAATCTTTACTGTAGCATCTTTTTTGGCGTTCCTTATCTTCTCGGTTGCATTTTTATTAAACACGTTGTAAGCCGTCAGAGGCACTCTTGTTTGAATCTCTCCGCAGATCTCACACTGATATCTAAGCTCTCCGTCTGTATCTTCCGTTGCCTCGATGGTTTCCCATGTGAACTTATGGGTATGTCTGATGTCTGAAGTTCCTGATGGTACATTGCCGGAATTAAGCTCACTATACATAATTTTCCCAACACATCCAAGCCCCGGATCACCACATTCATAGATGGATGTTTTAAGAAATTCTGCCGAAGGATTGACCACAACTTCACGCGTCACTTCAGGGGTTTTGATTGTGACCAGTCTGGTAACATCGATCAGATCCGGATGAAAGAGAATGGCAAAATCACCGTTCACATTTTTATCCGGATTGACAGTAATAGTGTTGGTTGCCGCGTCATATGAAGCTGTTATGATTCCCTTGTTGACTGAAGGTGCAGCCTCAAGCCAATAAAAGCTGTCTTTTTCCCTCTTGGAAGCCCTGGTTGAAAGATCCCATACGAGCTTTTCAGGAGCAGATTTTCGGGTGTAGGAAGAAAGATAATGAAACGCATTGGTATTGGCTTCTTCTGTTGCCAGTCCAAGTGTGTTTGTAACAACATCCCTTATTCCATCATCAAATTCTTTATCGTCCTCGGGGAAATAATAAGAAAGAGATACCACATCGCGTTCCATTCCTCTATTTTCTAAGACATCTAAAAACAGGCTAAGGGCATCTTCTGCAACCGCGCGATCAGCAAACTGCTCCGGCTCCTTGAGAACACTTACCGGTGTATCATCATAATCGTAGAAAAGATGTCCATCCGGAACATGAATAAAAGTCCGGTGTTCATATCCAAACCCATATTTCTCCTGGTAATCAGAAAGGATTTTTCCGTATCGTGAGACATTGATGCTGCGCATTGCATCCTCCGAGTAGTAATCGCGGACCCCAGCCTGCTGGTTGAAATAACAGTTGGACACATTCAAAAGCGAGACATTGTTCGGATGCCCTGATGACATATTTACTGCAGCAAACCTATCAGCCAAGCGTGGCGTTATCTGATAAACTCCATCCCCACCTGCTGAATATCCATACAAATACACACGATCAGGATCAGCTTTTAAATTTACGATCAAGTGTTCAATCAATCGGTCATATAGCGGATATGAGTCCTCCTGGAAGTGCATATCCCACGTATCAGTAATTCCACGGCATGCGATAAAAATCCCACTATCGACAGCATCCGGGCAACCAAGGATAACATCGAACCATGAGTCATTATTGTACTGTGGCTCAGTTCCTCCACCTCCGTGCAGCAAAATATAAAGTGGATACTTTCCGTTTGCAGCGGGCTCCCCAATGATTCTCGTAATATACTTCATGCTCTTGCCGCCATGGGTGATGGTGCGATATCTTGTCACGTCGGAATCATATCTGCTAGTAGGAATCACCTCCTCATATACCTGGATCTCATTTTCCAGCTCCTGCTTTAAATCGTTGTTCTGGTAGAATTCCTCTGTGGCTTTCTCTACCATTTCCCGCAACTCTTCTCTGGTAGCCGGATTGCAAGTTGGATTAACGATAATTGCTTCTTCTGCATGTACACATACTTTTGCTGATGACATCAGCGTAACGGCCAGCGTGGTTGCCAGCATAATCCTGATCCCCTGTGCTTTTTTTCTCTTCAGCATACTTATTTTCCCCATCTTAGATAAATCATCTTCCCACAACTACTAAGTAACTGTCACCATAAACTCTGCATATTCGCAACTATCTGCTTCTAAGTACCAGGCACCTTTTCAAGTATAAGACGCCTTTTCCTTAACTAATCGCATCCGGATACCTTTACACTATCTATATTTCGTCAATTTCTTAAGAAATTCCTCTGAAATCTTAAGGATTTGTTCGATTGAACGTTCGATTATCTGTGTGTTATATTATCTCCTGTCGTCAGAATTCTATCTGACAATTATCACTTTTCAAGGGGCCGTTCGCCCGTAAGCTCCACATTGCATGTAAGCTTATGAAACAAATACGTTAAGAAAGAAGGTACACCGTAAAAAGAATGACAAAAACAACAAAGAAATTACACTTCGTCAATGCCACCGGGGCTTTGAAGTACAACATGACCAACGACTACTTGTTCCGTATGGTTCTCCAGCGTGATTCAGAAACCCTGATCATGCTGATATGCTCTCTTCTTCATTTGAAAAGAAGCGAAGTAATAGATGCGTATATAGAAAACCCCATTGAACCCGGAGCAACAATCTCCAACAAAGAATATCAGTTAGACATCGTGGTCATGCTCAATGGCGATATAACTATTAACTTAGAAATGCAGGTCATCAATTACAAAAACTGGCCTATGCGCTCCCTATCATATCTATGTAGAAAGTTCGATTCCATTGCAAGAGGAAGTGACTATAACACAGCTGAAACCGTATATCACATCGGTTTTCTTGACTTCACTCTCTTTGTAGATCACCCAGAATTCTTTGCCAAATATCAGGTCCGTAACGCCAAGGATAACTACCTCTATACTGACAAATTCAACCTGTTCGTGGTACAATTAAATAGTACCGACATAGCAACATACGAAGACAAACTCTATGGAATTGACACCTGGGCAAGGCTCTTCAAAGCTAAAACATGGGAGGAAATCAAGATGATCACAAAAGAAAATCCATCACTGACTTCCACTGCCGAAGCCATCTACATGTCAACCGCCGATCAAAACATCCTTGAGCAATGCCGCATCCGTGAGGATAATATTGCTCATGAAAAATACCAGAATGAATTGATAGCATCACTTACACAAGAGAACTCCCGCCTCAGAAAGCTTCTCGAGGACAATGGTATAAAGGTATGATTTAATATGGTATTCCCAAATAATGGAAGGAAACCAATATGACTCCAAAAGAAAACCCATCACCCACTTCAACTAACAAAGCTATCTACATGTCGATTGCCGACCAGAATCTCCTTGAGCAACGCCGTATAATAGAGGATAACATTGCCCATGAGAAATATCAGAATGAGTTAATAGCTTCACTGAAAAAAGAAATAAGAGATCTCAAAAAAGCGAATAGGACTCTCAAAAATGAGCACAAATTACTATCTGCCGAACACAAGTCCCTATCCAGCGCTAACACACATCTCAAAAAGCTCCTCAGCGATACCAGCAGCAAAGAATAACGTCACAACGCCACCCGATTCCAATCAATCAGGTGGTTTTTCTTTGGCAAAAGATTGTTACGTTTTCTACTAAGTACCTGTCACCATAAAAAACTCTCATTACGTTGGTCTTGTCATTGTTTTTCATGTCTAATTATCCTGCAAATGTATTCATCTTCAGGCAATGAGGACATACTATCTGTTTTAATGCCATATCAACCTTGAACTGTCCAGGGCAGTGCTGACACTGCACAAGGATTCTCTTGTGTTCAACATTATTACTTGCTCCGCCAATAACGCTCTGGAGCTCGACTTCGTTCATTTTTTTCATTTACTTCTTTCCTTTCATATCTATGGTAAAAGAACTGTCCGTGTACTATTTATTAGCTTTTGACATTAGTGTACTGTTCTCAATACCCCAAAATATAATCATCGCCAACCTCACAATATTTATTCCGATTTTATAAATCAACGCATTACCTTGTCAGTAATCCATCAGGCGACTCCATAGTATAAATGCTTAATCCCATAAGAATTATATATCCAGTAAACCGAAGCGGAATGTCGGCTTCCTGTGCGCTCATATCAATAATCCCATGTTTCTTACAAATCTCAAAACTATACCTCCATTCATCAGTATCTCTTGCCGTTAGATAATCTTCATCCCAATATTTTAATATATTGTCATTCCATTTTAATCCAAGTTTTTCTCTTACTCTGTTCAAAAAACGCGACATCCAAAACAATCCTTTTTTTATCCGCTCTCCCAATAATTTTGCATTATCTACAGTCATTGAATACCCCTTATCTGTCTCTATATCAGAAAAAGCTGGATAATCCCTATGCACCTGCGTTCGTTGCCACATTGACATCGACAGTTTTAAAGGATGATAATCAGCAATACTTCTGATCATTCTTGGATCAACTAATGGATCTGCTTGTATAATTTCTCTACACAGACTACTTGTTATATCAGAGAAGCTACTTCTGATCCTGTAATATCCAGCATGGTTAAAAAGAGAAAGATTATCACGTTCCATTTGTAATCGTTCTGAAAATAACATACTTAATCGATCAGTCAATGTCTCCGCTTGTTTCCTCACTTTGCTTCCCAGCCAATTATAGTTTTCCGCTTGATGTGGAAATACGCGTTTTATAGCTTCATCAACAGATGCTTTTCTAAAAAGCAATCTATATCTAATCGCTTTGTAATAATCATTTTTGTAAAACTCACCTCCAACACCTCCAAGCAATAAATCAGCCTCTGAAGCCAGCCGTTTAACAATCAACATCTGTCTATAGCCTTGAACTGGGTCATACCCCCCATCAAAGAATTCATAACTTTCTTTTAACCATTCATTTTCATAGATATACGAATCAAGTATTACGAGATCAAGTCCTGCTGTTTTTGCAATCTTTTTCGATATAGGGATGTCTGGATTGTTCAAGTGACCAGTTATAATCAAAGTTGGTCTATATCCTCCCCTAAGCGCACTTGATAATACAGTACGGCTATCATTCCCACCGGTTATCCTAGCAGAAACTTTTTTTTCAACATGCAAAGAACACTCCGCTGACACATAATCAAAAAGATTATGCTGTACATACTTTTCACAAAAATGTTTTAAACCTTTACTATAACATATTATTTTTCCATTATAGACTTCATAGTAGAATTCAGAATCAGTCTTAATTATTCCATTTACAATAGTAGTCCCATCAACAATTGTTCCATAGGCAAACAACTGTGACACCCCTTGCATATTCAGCTTATCCGATCCAATTCCCCTTATCAAATATAAAAAACTGTCTGACACTTCAGTTTTTTCTTCATTAATATAAAAGCGTTGACTTCCTGAATTATCCCCCCAAAAGAATTGAATATCTTTTTTTCTGTCAGTTATAACTACTTTATAAAACCCATATATTTTTTCAAAATCAACACATCCATTTTCTATTGAATCTACAACGCTTATCAAGTAAGGTAGTATTTTTGAATCAACATTCATTTCATTAATAGTATCAATGTCATAAATATCACCCATTACAAAAATATCGTATCTATCTGTGTGATACTCTTTATAGCCATTTTGTGTGAGCATGATTCTACCTATTTTCATAAGCATACCACCCTTAGTAGTCCGTAAACATTAACGTTAATTCCACCACATTCCTAGCAAAACAGTTGCAACCCCACACTGATTTAATTGCAGAAATCACTTATATAATACAGTTAAATATCACTTAGACTATAGCTTACTTGGAAATGTTTATAATCCATCTTTAATATCCGAAGAAGATATTCCAGGTGTTCGCATTAGCCTAACAACATCTCTACCATGTTCCAAGCACCACGCTGTAGCTTCATCAAATCTGGTTCCGATATGATCTTCTCCCAGAGCGAGAATATCAAAACTAATACTCCCTAATGTTGTGGGATTAATTGTGTCATAAACCACAACGTTATCAACCACCTTTAGCGCCTCAAGTATCTCAACTCTTTCTTCCGTAGTATAAAGAACTTTAGCATTAGGTTTATATTTTTTTATATATTCATCATCTTGTACTGCTACAATTAAATAATCAGCATGTTCTTTGCATTGTTTAAACAGCCTTAGGTGTCCTAAGTGAAAATAATCAAAGACCCCAAATGTTAGTATTTTTTTCATTATCAAATTCCTCTTTTAGCTTCAACAACCCCAATAGCAATGGATCATATACATTATTACATTTAGTAAGACTTTTATATCTCTCATAGAGTATAGGAAGTTCCGTGCAGCCAAGAATACATGACTCATGTCTGTTAATTAGTTCCAAAAATTTATCCACTATTCCTTCCGAATAATTATTTTGCTTGACAGCTTCAATACACTCACGAATCATAACATAATCATTCTCCATTGGATACAAACATTTAATTCCCTTAGCCTCCAAGACGTTCTGATATATATTTGAATCAATCATTCCTTCAGAGCCCAAAAGATATATTGTTTTAACGCAATCTTGTTCTACAGATTCTACACAAATATCTATTATGTTAGCAATTTTCCCCTCTAGTTTTGGCGCCTTATGGTATATTTGTGGAAGAAATATGTGTGATGTATTACAAGCAAGTATTAGCCTATTGCACCCGGCATCTACCAAATGATTCATAGATTCCGTCATCTCATCGATAAGTAAATCTTTTTTCTCATCGTAAAGAAACGCTCTGACCCTACTTGGCATGGTACATCTATTGTCTATTATTATTCTTGGTCTTTCCCATTCTTTTTTTGCTTGAAACACCTCCGCATATTGCTGAAAAAAATGAATGGTTGCATATGTTCCCATTCCCCCCAATACACCTATCGAATAACTCATTTGCATTTACCTTTCTTGCCTGATGACAAATCATAAGGCACACCTTAACTATTTACTTTCATTGTCAAACTGCATAAATCGACACCGCACTGACCCTTTCGCTCTTATCTTCTTAATATTATCTGCTGTGCCATTTTACATATTTCTTTCTTTTTGAAAACTGTAGTTAATAGAACTAATAACACCATAGAATATCTAATCAGCGTATGTTCATAGGTCAAACCGAATGCAAATCCACCTAAAATGAATAAAAGAGTTATTGTTGCAATTCGTTTTTGGTTATAAACCTTTTTACCTGTTAAAAATTTCAAACAGATTTTTTTCATAAAACAATAGTGCAAAAGACAATATAAACCATAACAGAAGAACGTCGTATACCCTGCAGCTACATATCCAAAAATCGGTATTAGTAGATAATTCAAAAAAATATTTAAAATTGCTCCCAAAGAACTCGCCACAAGAATATACTTTGTTTTATCAAAATAGTACTCAAATCTAGCAAACCAATCGTACAAAAACATAAAATAGACAGACATTGCAACAGGAGGGATTACATATACTGCACTTGCATACTCTTCAGGAGCAAACAATCGTATTGCTTCCGGGGCAATTGCAATCAGTAATAGATTTGCAAACGCTACAAATATCATAGATATGATAGCAACATTATTAATTTCCTCTATCTTATTATCCTTTATTTTTTTGTACGTCCATGGAGCAAGAGTCTGAGATAAAGAGCTATTAACTAGTAGCATTATCAGTGAAATATTGTATGCCAAATTGTAATAACCGGCCTGTCTACTGCCTATCAATTTGTCAATCATTATTCTATCAGAACTACTCAATAATGCCTGAGATAGCGCATGCGGTATTAAAGGAAGGTTATATCTGAAAGCATACTGCCAATATTTACTCGAAACCAGTTTTCGCCCCCTGACAATCTGCGCGATCGCCAACCCAGAATATGCAATAATCTCTACCACTACTAGCCCTATTATCCTAGCAGTAACTTTGTCTTTGCAATTTACCACCAGTATAATACCCAGTAATGGTTTAGTAATCGACACAAATAGAGTAACTAATACAAGCGCCTTATAATTATATTCAACCCGTTGTTCTACAGCCCAGAGGTTGAAAGCAGCTGTCGTCCAAATAAGAATAAACATTCCAATCATTTGAACTTCAGTCAACGAGAAAATATTATCCCAGATAAAAGAAATGACGAGATAAACAGCAAGGCCAAGCGAACACATAATAATCGTCAAACCTTGATAAGATGATGCCAAGATTTTTTTATCTTGTTCAAATTTCACCATTGCTGAAGTATATACACCATTAGCCAGATTCAGCGAAACAATAACTGACAAAATGCTATACCACGAATTAAACGTTCCAATCCTTCCATACTCACTTGCAGTCAACAATCTAGTGAAAATAGGTGTTGACAAAACAGAAATACCTTTTTGCAAAAAAGCACAAATCAAAAAAAATAAAGATGCTCTAACCTGTACTGGAAGATTACTATATTTTTCTTTTATATGCATATCAAACGTATTTACTCCATGTAATTTTTTATGCTTGCTTATTCTATGTGACTATTTTCTCAATCTCATTAAATATTTTTTTATTCGCAGATATGCCATCATGCATATATTGCAAATTATCTTCAAAAAAGCTCATTCTGATATCCTTCATATCATCCTTTCCCTCGATGACATTATGAATAAACTCTTTAATCCCGCGAATATCATTACCAGGACACTTATACAAGATACGCAATATATCATTTCCAAATTCATTATATACTTCTTCACCGCTTTCAAGCAGTAACAGCGGTTTATTCGTAAACTGATATTCTGCCAGAAATGATACACTATCAGTTATCATGGCATCTGATGCCTTAAATAGCGCAAAATAATCACCTGAATTCTCTACCCTAGCATTATCTAATGCTTTCCACTTTTCTTCATACTCATCATACTCATCTGTATTTTTAAATATTCCAGCCTTAACACTATTACTTTTTAGGATTGGATGTGGCTTATAAATCCAATATGTAGTATCAGAGAATTCCTCGGCCAATCTTAGGAATTCCAAATAATTGCTTTCAAATGTAGCAGACTTGTATTTTTTATAAGAAACTGAGTGATGAGGAGCATAAATAATTACTTTCTTTGAGGTAAAACGATGAGAAATCGAATTATAGTATTGATCCATTTTAGGGAATCCACAATATATAGCATTCCCCGAATACACACTAACATTCTCTAACTTTTTCTTATAGAATTTTGAATCAGTAAAATATAACATTGATAGATGATACATCCATAGATTAAGTTTTTCCATGTTCCCAGAGAGCATATAACTATATGAAGTGTGTAAAACAGAAATACATGTTGGCAAATGAACTAGATTAATCTTGTTTTCTCTGAATTTAAAAGGAGATAAATAGAATAATATATCATATTCTTTAATATCATTTACATCACACAATTCATAAACCCTATATCCTCGATTTCTAAAATAAAGCAAAGTATTTACATATTCTAACTCCGAAGCCTTTTCATCAGCCATTTCACAATGGGCAACAATAATACCAACTTTAAACCTATCGTTATTGTCCAATAAATGATATAGTTCATCAGTATTCCACATTGTGCTTGTGTAGACTACAAAGCCAAAGTTTATTATGTCTTTCTTCTTCAAAGCTTCCACATTTTGAGATTCAATATACTTTTTTACTCCATGATATTTTTTTATACTGTAAGCGCAAATACAGATAAGCCAGCCAAAAGTTCCATTAATTGAAGCTTTTTTTTTCATTTTAGCTTGACACCATCTGTATAAGAAAAAACCCATAATCACTTTTATTCTTTTGATTAATATCTCACGCATTATCTATCACCAAAGTCTCACTGTTTGTATCACTAACGCAAACTCTAGTCGCCCAATCATATTCACTTTTCTCTTTAAGCGTTACCCATGTTTATAAATATCATCAATTAACCTATAATAATTCATACCCATATTGTATTCATTAAATAATCTTGCCGTCTCTATTGCTTTATCTATTATAGTTTTCCTGTGGTTCTCTCCCATTTCAATTATTGTTTGTATTTTTCTTTTTAACTCATCAACATTTCTAGGATGAACCAAAAAACCATTTTCTCCATCGACAATAACACCATCAATTCCCTCTCCATAGCATCCAATAGGTATGCACCCATTGCTCATAGCTTCTAGATACGTTAATCCAAATGTTTCGGGAGAACTTGCCATGATAAAAATATCCATATCTGCAAAAAAATCTAAAACCGCCTCACGAGTAATATGACCATAGAATTTATATTTACAGCTCTTTAGTCTTTTTCTTGCCATGTATTCTAATGATTTTCTTTTATTCCCATCCCCTACAATATGAAAATAGATATTACTATTTTGCAATTTTTCAATTGCTCTTATTGTAATATCCACATTTTTGAGCGCAATTAGTTTTCCAGCATAAATTATATTTATTTTATTCTTCAAACCATTATTCTTTGTCTTTACTGGTCCCGCCACACCTGAATATATAATGTCTGTTCCTAGTTTTTCTAACCCCTCTGAAGAAAAGTAGTCGTATAATGCCTTTGAACGCACAAAAAAATGGTCGAAACACCGCTTAATAATTTCAGTGTTCTTCTTTTTCTTCTCCCAGTAGATTCGATCTGTATTATGGAGTATTGCAATTTTCTTAACATCATGAAATATATCATTTAATGCTCGCGCACTCGCGGTAGGGATGTGCGATACTATGACATCTGGATAAAAATCGTTATTTTTAAGGCATTCCAAAATAAAACCAACAACTCTTCCACTTTGAAATTCAAGAAGAACAGGTCCTTGCTTAGGTATCTTTTGTATTTCGATTAATGCAACCTTAACTCCATCTACATCATAAAAATATCCATCTCGCATTTTTCTTATACCTGAATTCAAGTATCTATGAATCTGCTTAATTGAGTTAAAATATAAATAAATCACTAACACTTTATTATCGGCTGCCCATGGCTTAATCAAATAATGGATAGCTGAAGAATCATGTATCAAATCATCTCGTCCTTCAATATGATAAAGCGGAGTTACCACCAATACATTCAAATCCTAACACCTCTATTTCCACATTATTTTTTCCTTATAAAAAACTACCTATCGCAAATGTATAGCATTGGGTTATTTCGCTTCAGATCAGCATAGCTGTACCTGCCCCCCCGTGTCTGATGCAAAAGATACTAAGCATCATAACCATCAACATTCAATGTTCTCTTTGAATCAACTGAATAACTCGTTTACTCGTTGAATATGGTTTGAATAAAAAACCATATATTCTACATTTTCTTAACAACACCCCAAGAATAACAATACATATTATTGTAAAAATAATGCATAAAGTAATTGCTACCCACACATCAGTGATTATCTTTGGTATTATAATCGTTGCTATGGTAAGAGGATATTCCTGAAAAAAATACAACTCCAATGCACGTTTACCGATTCTCCCCAGCCAATTCCTGCAGAATTTCTCATTTTCTTTCTCAAACAATGAAAATATCCCCAATGAAATAACTAATCCATATAATACAGAAACAATTGGTATCTCATTTTCGCTCACGCCTATAAAGTATAATGATACTCTTATAACAACTACTAATATTGACAATATGCGCAAATACTTATTTTTGATAACTCTATCAGTTCCATACCTGCTCAGAAGAATACCTACATAAAATGGTAATAAATCGCGAGTCGCACGCCTAACAGAAAACCACCAGCTATAATCAAACAAAACGTTCGAAAACGATATAAGAGAAACCATAAACAGCAGCAATGGTTTCCCTATGTTATCTTTTATAAACCTCAAAGAAAAAAGCAAGTAATACTCAATTAACACGTATATAAACCACATTCTGCCACCAATCGGCTGAAATATAATTAAAAAAATATCTTTATAAGTCACTGGAGTTATTACACTTTGCGAAAAGCGAATTTTTATCAGCCCTTCAAGAAGTGAAAACAGCAAGTAGCAGAAAAAGAGGTTCAAAATACGTTCTTTAATACTTGACTTATTGGCACTTTTATCACAAGCGTAACTATAGTCGAACAAAAAGCCACTAATAACCATAAATAGCGTCATATGAAACGAATAAATAATCTCAAAGCTTAACTCTAATATCTCATTAGATTTGGGATAATAATCAAATCTAATAATTTTTTGAATTATATGCCCCACAATAACAAGGATAATAGCTATCCCTTTTAGGTTATCAATATACGCTATTCTTCTTTTATATATTATTTGCTCCAAAACAGCCTCATAAAGATAGAATTAAATTTTTATTGTTTTGCTACAATCTTATACAGGAACCACAAGTTTCTCACTCATGTACTCCATTTTATATAGTGTTGAACTTTTTCGATTCCCAAAGACCATTGTTGGTAAAAATACATTATCAAAACCAGCATTATAGATCCAAATGCTACTGCCTTGTCCAATTTTCGATCAAACTTATTTATTAAGAGCGGAATGCATATCATAATATTGATATTTGAATACCACAGAATTCTCCCTACTGCTGGCAGAACATTTGAATTAATTGATAGCGCAAAGGAAATCAAGATCAACCACGTGTTAAAGTTGATTTTATCATCATTGTTTACCCCAATAATATAAATGCAGAAAAGAAGTATAGTACCTGAAACAAAAATGTCAGAAATCCAATATCCACCAATATAGGCTCTTTGGTCATAAATCATGCGATAGTACTTTGTTCCAACCAGCATTCTAGGAAGTATATATTTAACCATCAATGAAGTAATTGCCTTTGTGATAACAATTATTCCTCCAGTCATTCTTGGTGTAAGCTTTATCCTATACAAGAAATAGATCGGCAAAAGAACAATAGCTGTATTATGAAAACAAAATGCGATAGCTATCACACCACAATACTTCAAAAACTTACGCTCATATATGTATCTAAATCCATGTAGAATAATAGCCTCTGCCAACATCTGCCTGACACCATTGTATTGTCTAAAATAAAAGAATGTCAGAAAAAAAACCAGAATACTAAAAGAAGGTGAAGCAGAATTCTTACAAATGTAGGAGTAAAAAAGTATCCATGATATACTACTGACAACAATAATCACAGCATGATATGATGATGCAAATAGCATAGTAATTCTGTTTATTGCATAATACGCAAACTCACTACCAAATGCAGAAATTGGATACCCCTGCAATGAATATTTATAGTATCGATAATAAGTTCCTATTGTATCCGTTCCAACAGTTATCCCCCTAAAAGCCATGAGATACCACATTGGAATAAACGCCATAATAGCAAACACAAAGCTTTTTCTTATATAGAAAATTTTGCCTTCGATGCATATTGGTTTTTCAAACATATCTAGGTTATGCGGCACTTCGATTGCAGCAAGAAATAGAATTGTAAGTGATAATCCTATTAAATAAACCAACAATGAGATACTAGAATTCATAACAGGCCTCTTGTTTTCTAATCTCCATTCACCCGAACAGAACGCTGCTCAGTCCCAATGTTTTTGACCCAAAAATCATCCAAAAACATTATTTTACTCATACTCGCTTTATTTTTGGTCAATAACATGTTTATATAAATTCATTATATTCACAGAATTAATTTCTTGACTAAATTTCCCTTTGGCAACCCTTATCGCATCTTCTCTAATCATACGTAAGTCCATTCCGGTTTCTATTCGTTCAATAATCATTGCAAGATTAGCTGGCCTATCATAATCAAAAACAAAACCATTTATGCCATCTGTCACAATTTCAGTATTCCCACCTCTATCAGAAACAACCGGAATAACACCTGACATCATGTATTCAACCGTAATTCTTCCAAACGCTTCTGATCTGGAACACATAAAACCCACATCATACTGCGGCAAATAATTCTCCAAATCAGATTTAAATCCCATAAATCTTATATTCTCATTCAATCCAAGTTTTTTTATGCGATTTTTTAAACAGATAATATATTCTTTTGGACCATCCCCATAAAAATCTACTACAACCTCCCTTTTAATACTCTCCGGCAATAATGCTAATGCATCAACTAACACACTCTGTCCTTTTGATGGACATATTGATCCGCACATTACATATCTACGTCTATCATTTTCTTCATTTCTTACTCTGAACTTTTCAGCACTTATCCCATTATATATTGTCCTAATACGCTCCTCGGATATACCTCTTTTAATCCATGCCCCTTTAACAGCATCTGAAACAGCAACAAGACTATTTATTGAATCATTCATAGCTTTTACGTATGAACTGCGTAAAGAAACACACATGTAATCATCGTTACCAAACTCTCTGATGTGCCAGACATGCGGTTTTGAGAATCTCACAGCAAGTTCATATCCGACATCATTTCTGTTTACATTAGTATGTATAACATCAACAGTAGAAAAATCGATATTACGAATAGCTTTTTTTATTGAATAACAGTGCCCGATTTTATATCTCAGCCAATATAATGGCAAAAACGTAAATCTAACTAGCTTTCTAGCAAATGTAGTTCCCATGCTTAGGTAAAAAGGCTGATGTCCAATTGAATAGTGTTCGAACCCATGCTCTTCTGAAAACCTGCTTATTCTTCCTTCCTTACATGTTAGTATTATTGGTTCTACAAGTCCTTTTTCAGACAAATCCCTAACTAGAGAAATAAAAGATTCTGTAGCACCATAGTATTCATGCGAATCCAAAACATATACAACTCTCATATGCATTCATCCCACATTGAATATATTTATTTTTCCTCGACTTTTTACACAAAACGCTTCGATATCCTTTGACTTTGGGATTAAATAGTCCCCTACAGGATTATCACCTACGTGGATTATTTCTTTGGTTTTTATATCACAATTCTCGATTACATAGTCAAACAAATCCCCCTTTTTCTTTGTCTTTTTTTCTTCACAGGAAACATATATTTTTTTATACCCTGAGATACCACATTTTTTCAGTACTCTTTCCAAAAACACCTTTGGAAGATACATATCGCTCACTATGATAGTATCTAGCCCATTGGCCACAATTTCATTAAACACATTTATAACTTGCGCATTCGGAATGCAGTTTTCATATTCCATTTCCAACTCTGTGTGTTTAAAATCAGACAAATCGTCAATAGATAAATCAGACATTTCCCCATAGATATCATCAATTGTCACGTCATATCCCCTGGATTTTTTTTTGGCTGCTAAATATGCTTTTTTTCTAGCTTTAACAAACTCTCCCTTAGCAATTCTTTTATCTTCAACAAACCTTGAATCTACTATTTCAAAAATATTATCAGGCAAACCACATTTTCTGACGATTAATGTATCAAACAAGTCAAATGATACTACCTTCTTTTCAGAAGGAATAACTAGTTTACTTATATCTTTGGCAAATATAAACACAAGGATTCGTTTTATAATCACTTTAAGCATTTATAACCTCATTCAGTCTTTTCTCTTATCCACAAAATAAGACCGCTTCCAACCCTCATAGTCATGGATAAATTCAGTATATTCCTTGCTATACCTTGACGTTGCTGTAATTATTATTGAATCGAGATGTCTATAAAAATCAACTGTACTTCGTTCGAATGCCTGTGATAATACGCAAAAACTAGCCACTTTTAATTCACCTTGATATCCTTTAGAACGAATATATTCAACTGCTTTATTAAGACTCCATCCCGTGTCTACTGAATCGTCGACTATCAATATTTTTTTGACATAATTAAAATCTATACTATCAAGACGCTCATTAGAACTGACCATTCTTTTTCCTTCATTTGCATAAGTGGCTCTACTAACCTTTTTCGTTAAATAATATGCCAGCATCCATTTCGGAATATTAGGAACATATTTTTTTATAATATCAAGCCTCCCATTATGTGGCCTACTTATAGAAACATCAACAATATCGCATTCTAAATTGTCTCCAAGCACTCTTCCGAACAAAAAACCACTTTTGGCAATAAAAACAATAAGATCCGGAGAATAATTGGCCTTTATTTCCTTCGCCCAGTCTCGACATTCATCCTCAACTTCTTTTTTAGTTCGAAAAAAAGTATTTATCTTCATATGGTCACCATTTTTAATAACATCATAGACTAATTATAATCTATATCTAGTATTTTGTCATAGAAAAAAGCGTAGATTTTGGGCAATCTACGCTTCAAAAACATTCTGTTAAATTGATAATATTCCGTTATTAATGACCGAACTGCAACGAATAATTTCGGTATTGTTTTCACCAAACGTTTCCTTTAACTGAAATGTCTTCTACACACTCTGTAAAAGTTGGTCAATCCACAATTTATGGCCGAAATTATGCCGAGTTCTTCTGCACGTTTATGTAAAATTCTTTTTTATGACAAAAACTGCCCACAAAATCTATCCACAAAGCTTATAATTCCAGTCAAATGGCCAGTATGTGATACTTCCCTTTAACACTTCTGAGCCTTACTATTATCCACTCTCTCAATTATCATCGCTCTCTTTATTTGATATTCATAGTCAGTCTCTTCCCAAGCCTTTGCAAATTCCGCATCTTTAAGCTGTTCTTCTAACAATTCATCAATATCGCTCATTCCCGAATTCTCCTTTCTTGCTCAAGCAGGTACTGTCATTGCTATTAGCCTCTATAACAGTTTTATACCTACAAAAATCAGGAGTCAACGTTTTTACCCGCATTCGGGTATTTATTATCAATTAAACAATTATTGCAAGCAGATCATATGTTCGATAAAATTTAAATATGTGCCACCTGTTTTCGGTAGGCGGTTGGCTCTTTGCCAGATATAACCTGAGAACTCTCAAGCGTTTGGAGGGATGCGAATGGGAAATCTGAAGGAGAGCAAAATTGGTGATAGAAATGGCGATTACTCTTGTGAGTATTGTATTTACGGTCTCTTTTGATTGTAACTATTAACTGGTTCCCGAGAGACAGAATTGTCAGTTATTATTCTTAAGTGAGTCAAGCTCTGCCTGAAGCTTGGCAATGATTGAGTCTTTCTCTGCTATGACGAAATCCTTCTCTGCAATAGTCTCGGCCATATCGTTTTTCAGTTTCTTGATATCACTTTTTAGTGTTTTTATCTGCCTTTTCTGATAAGCTTCATGGCGCAGATAATCCTCACGCTCTCTGGCGATCTTGATGGCATTGCGATCTTCATTTGTAAGATACACTGATTCAACTGCGGAGGTCATGTATTTGTTATCATTTGCTACCATAATCAATTCCTCCCATGTCTTTGATTTAAAGAGGCGGGCCCAGGTGTCGAGACCGTTTGCCCTGTCCTGCTTGGTTGCCAGTTTTATCTGATTCAATGATATCACAAACAGATTGAACCTGTCAGTATAAAGATAGCCATCCTTTGCGTTACGCATCTGGTAAGCGGCGAAGAATTCCGGATGATCATTGAAGATGTCAAAGTTAAGGAATCCGATCTGATAGACCTTTTTGACATCGCTATAATCGTCCCCGTGATCAAGTGTATCGAATTCTCGACACAGATACCCAAGAGAACGATATTGCCAGTTGTCATAGTTCTCTTTTTGCATTTCTAAGTTGAGCACAACTCCGTCGTTTAGTTCTACCACGATATCCATGCGGTATTACTTGTCTGAGATGCTTACACCGGGCTTTACCTCATTTGTGATCCTAAGACTCACGATCTGATCTTCATTTAGTCCAAGTACTGAGCAGAGCAGTCCCTTGAGAGCGAACTTATTCTCCTGAAATACGATACGGAAAATATAGTCGTTCATCATTCCATAAGGGATTATTCCTTTTGCCTTGAGGTAGTCCTTTCCGGTGAATTTGTTTTTGATAGTGTTTCTTTTGCTCATATAGTTCCTTTCATTAGTGGTGATTTTCCGGCAAATGCCGGCCCCGCCACAGAACGTGACAGGGGATGCTCTGAAAGAGCACAAGAAACATGATATCATGAAATTCTTAAGATTTACCTACGAAAACTCTTAAGTTTTCTAAAGAATTCCACTTTTTATCGTTCACAAAAAGACTGCGTGACATACATCACGCAGTTACCCACAAAATATCTTCAAAATATAACAGCAACCAACGAGGGTACCAGGCTTTTTGTAGGAAACGTAACAATGATTGTGTAGCAATTATTGTTACGTTTTCTTCAAAGTGCCTGGTTCCCGGGGTGTATTGGAGGGATGCGAATGGGAAATCTGATAGAGAGCAATCTTGATGATAGAAATTGCAAGAGCGATTCAAAAAAGTAAGCATCAAAAAAGACCGCTGAAAAACTCGCCAAAAGTTCACGGTCTTTTTTGATCTGCAACTATTGTAGAGCCATCCGTCTATCGGGTGGCACTTTTATAATCTAATATCATGTTTAACCTGCTCCGACCACCATACCGTCAGCCAGATGAATGATCAACCTTCCCGTCCCCTTCGCATCCTGATGCTGTCCCTTTTGCAGATGCTCCTCCAGCACATTTGCCGAACCCGTCGCGATCTCCCGGGAGCTGTGATTTTTATCAAGCTCCTCCGGCTTCAGTTCAAATCCGTCACTCATATTCTTATAGTGAAAATCCTCCAGCCCCACTGTAAAAACACGTTCCTCATCAATGGGCTCGCCCTCAAAGTTAAACTTCAGGTAAGAATGGGTCTTTTGGTCATACTCAACTTCAAGGCCTTTTGAAAGCTGGAAGAATTCGCCATGCTCTCCCTCGAGCATCTCATCACGAAGCATCCGCAGAAGTCCATGCTTAAGCTGCGCTCCGGTCCAATAGGTCATATAAAGAGATTTATTATAGGGGTAGTTCTCCTCAAAGTCCCCTTTTGTAACCACCGGTCCCAGCTCCTCGGTCCGGATAGAGCCGGAACCCAGAAGAAATATGTCAACTCCCAGGGCATCCTTTAAGATGTCCGAATAAAGATCCCCCAGTTCTGTTTCCTGTATTCTGGATGGGTGAGTAAGAGGTCTGACAAACTTCGTCAAAATTCGTCCGTACTTGGCATCTGTCTGGGTCTTGTAGTTCCTGATGATGTCCTCCATGGCAAGGTCCCGCGGACAGTTCTTTTCATCGATTGGCACAGTTTTCCATGTATAGCTGTCGATCTTATTCTCATCTGTATCGATAAGAATATCAAACCTGCCAATCTGGTCCGTGCCGGTACCCGCCTGTACAATTGGAATCCCGTTCACTACTGCCGGCTCATCCAGAAGTGTATGGGAATGGCCGCCGATGATCACATCCACTCCCCAGGAAGGGTCAAGAAGCTCAGCCAGTTTCTTGTCCTCTTCGAAACCGATATGGGTCAGAAGCACTGTAAAATCGACATCAATCGCACTATATGCGTCGCAGATCTTCCCAATCTCCTCCGCTGCATCCTCCAGAGTGATAAATGTCCCAATCATCTCATCAAGCTTACACTGCATCAAGGTTGCTTCTGTCAGTATCCCGATAAAGAGAATATTCATGCCGTCGATCTTTATAATACGGCAGGGCTCGAAGAGACGGGCAAAATTGGTCTTTATATGCAGGTTCGCGTTGATTATAGGAAATTCGGCACATTTTTCAAGGAATAAAAGATGTGCTACACCATAATCAACCTCATGATTCCCGATGGTTACTATATCAGGTGAGAGCATATTCATGATCTGGATCGTAGATAAACCATGGAATTCCGAATCGATGATGGAGCCGCGGAACATGTCGCCGGCGATGGCATAGATCACATTCTCTTCCTCATGTCGCACCTTGCTGACGTAACCTGAAAGCAGGGATACGCCTCCCACCAGCTTTTCATCCATTACTTCGGCAAGGAAGTCTCCGTGCATGTCGTTTGAGTGTAAAAGAGTGAGTTTTTTCAGGTTTTTCATGGTCTATGGCTCTCCTTTTTGAACACAATACAAAAGATGCATAACCATTATATCGTAAAACCGCAAATCAAAAAAGATTGTCGTGCTTAATCAGACCGGTAACCGACCTCTCATCGTCAAACGAAAAAACATACCCCTGAAGTGACTCAGCCTTCTGCCTGAGCGTCTTGGAATGACTCCACACAAAGATGGACGACTTCCCCTTGCCGTTGCGGGCTTCCTGAATAAGGTTCGCCGCTGCACTGTTGCCATCGAAAGCCACCACCACAGAGGGGCGCCGCTCAAATATCTCATAATTGAAGCTCTTGTAGATTCCCATTCCCTGCGCCTCTGGTGATACTCTTATCTGTACCCCATAGCTCTTTAACCTGTCTCTTTCCTTTTCGGTGATAAGAGCCGGAACCACAGCAAACACCTTGAAGCCTTTACTGTTGTGATCAAGAAGATATTTCTCATACCCGGTGAGCTTGTGCCCTATGACAAAGCAAACATCCTCAGGATTCAAAAAAGCCATAAGCTCATCCATCTGCGCCTTGCCCCTGTCAGTCACTCTTGTAGCCCGGTCCTTGGTATTAAAGCTGCCGCCGATAAGCACTACAGGCGTTCTGTCCCATGGAATCTCACTGATGCTGCCCTTGAGAGCCTTATTGGCATCAAGTTTTTTCTCTCCCTTGCCGGAATCACTTCCAATGGTGACCGTCTTCATCTTCTCCAGCAGCACCTCTTCCATGTCACGCCCTTTGAGAAGCTTGTTAAAAGAATCCTTCTTAGCAGAATAAGCTCTTTGGCTGTCCTGTATTATGGCCTCTTCTGCTTCCCTCATGAACCTAAGCTCATCATCTGACAGCCCAAGCATAACCTTGAGCGAGAGCTCCTCATCAATTGACGTTGTTCCATAAAGTGCCGCCCCATCAGTGCCCTGAACGCACCAGATTCCCTGATCAAGGTACTGCTTAAGGGGATGATTCTTAAGGGAATTCAGGTTGTTTAATCGCACATTGCTGGTAATCTGAAACTCCAGCACCACATGATTTCTCTTTATCTGCTTAAGGACTTCCCGCCCCTTTTTACTCCTTATGCTGTGGGTGTAAAGTCCGTGCCCAAGCCTCATCTTCGGCATCACCTGCCCCGGTGCAAGGCAGTCACGCACACATGACATGCTGTGGGCAATATTATCCTTCTGGCTGTCATTTTCTCCCGCATGTACACGTATGACAAAGTCGGGGTCTTTTGCAGCAATCTTCACCAGCTCTTTGAATGCAGGCTTAAGCGTGATAATGTCGTTTATCTCCTCTCCTACAAAATCACATCCCGCAACATAAGGATCAAGAGCAGTTGCCCGTAGCACCTCCAGATTCTGTTCCAGATAATTCTCGGGAGTCACTGCATCTTTTACAATGGTAAGAGGAATCCTTCGCATGGCAGCAAGGAACCTGATCATAACGCCTGTCTCTCTGTAGATCTTTGGCATCACCTCATGAACCTGCCGCAGCATCTCGATTGACTCATATTTTTTCACAAGGGTGGTATCGCTTATCTCCGCGTAGCGCACCCCCTGCCGCTGATAGTTTCTGGCAATCCACAGAAGCTTATTTTGGAAAAGAGTGTTCGATGCATATTCACTGTTTTCCTTATCCGCCATCATCCGTTTCAGCGCACTGCGCACGTCTTTGTCCGGAATCTGATCCACACCCCTGAGGTCTATCTTCTCTTCACTCTCTTTGCCTTTGCAAAAGACATATCGATAGAGGTAGACCTTCTCCAGGTTCGTAAACACCGCCTGACCATCTTTTATTACCGCCAGTGAGCCTCTGATCTTTACAATGTTCATCTCTGCATTGTCGAGATTGTTCAGTATAAGATCAGCAAAGTTTATGTAGGTATTATCATTTATTCTTCTATCAAGATACTTTCCCTCAAGGCCGCTGGAAACAAACTGCTTTGCAACCTTCTGCCTCTGAATGTTCAGGCTGTCCCACTGGTTCTTAGTAAGCGCCAGATCAAGCTTCTTCACGTAATAGAGAGGATAGCGAATCTGATGGGCAATGCCAAGGGCAATCAGTATATCTCCTGGAAGATTTCCGTTCATATGGGTGTGAAGGTCCGCCCTGAACTTTAAGCTCTTTGACACCTGAGTCTTAAAAATTGTTTTGGATATATCCAGGTCTGTTTCCTTAGACTGGCTCATCAGAGTCTTGGCAATAGCCGGAATGGCAGCCTTAACTTCAACTCTTCCATCCGTATAAATGCTGGCCACCTCGATGCCTCCAAGCTCAAAAACATATCTCTCATTATTATTTGCATCCACAAAGCAGGGCACCTCACCCCTTATCACAAGAAGACCCTCTTCATTCTCAGAAAGAGGCAGCTGGCAGACTCTTGCCAGATTTCTGATCAGATTACCGGAGCTGTGATTGGGCGTGGACATAACAAACATAAGCCTGTCCAAATCTTTGTACAGGCTTACAATAATATCTTTTTCGTTATCAAGGAAAAAGCATGTAAAGTAGAGCATAGAACCACCTTCCATTTATCACTTACTTCAATGTTTAACCTTCTTCATGTACCTTTTCTCCGCCTTAACTACCCTTCTGTAAAGCGCCTCCGTCATATCTTCTTCAGTACCACTGTCTAAAACGACCACTCCGCCTCTGTCGTTTGTATCATATACGTACCATATCCCGTCTTCTTCATAAATACCAAGAACATCAGGAGCCGCTGTCTTTTTGCCGCATTCAACCTGCAGACTGCCAACAACATGCTTTTCAGTTTTAAGGCGTCTCTTCAATTCACTGATTGTCATGCTCTTGCACCTCCTTGAATATTCCCATTATTTCAAAATCTCCAACAGTGAGTGGCAGCCATTTCTGATCTGCTCCTCCCTCCGATAATCTTTCGCCGGAAGGAGTATCCCATGGCGCAGTCGTACCTGTAAGCCCATAAGGTGCATCCTCGATTGTCACTCCGGGGATATCTTGAGCCAGATAGCCTTCATAATCCCTATAGTGAGCCAGCAAATCTTTTACGTCATCCTGATCAACATGCTCCAGACCCAAGTCCTGGTGTTCTACATTAATTGCATCAATCATGCTGTTTATAGCACTAATTGCGTCTTCCACATTATCCGGATCACAGTTTCTTACCAGATCTATCACATCACAATATCTGGCACTGTCGACCTCATAAACATGGTAAGCTTCAGGATTTGGAATATACGGTAATGATCGGCTTTCAAAAGGTTCCGGTTCTCCGTTGTTCATTCCTGACACAAAATATCCTCTCGAAGAACCATATCTGTCTACGGTATCATCTATAGGATTATCTCTGGAAATAGGCCTTGGCTCTTTGCCTTCGGTCAGGTCGAATCCCTGATGAGCCGGATAATCTATATTGGTTCTTCCCTCAGCAGTAAATGGCTGCTCCTCATTTAAGTACTTCTCGCTGACCACACACTGAATATCCGCTCTGTTGCCGTCGCCGAGAGATTTATATTTTACCTGTATCGCCTCAACTTTTTCTTTAGCAGACAGCCTCGGATCTTTTCCTATCTCGTTGCACTCTGAATAGTACTGGTTGACATCAACCGGCTTTTTACCACATGAGCAGGTAAGTATTGTCGCAGCAAAAAGCATTGCTGCGCATTTCACTATGCGTTTCCCTAACACTTCACACATCCTGGTTTATCTTCATCAAATGCTATACAATCAATTATTATTCCGTTAATTTAAAGTATAGCACCTCACCTTTCCTCCAACAACAAATCATATCTCCCTATATTATTCCCCCACAACACGCTATAATATAATACGCAAAACGATCCACAAGGAGGACCATTAAAAATGACCTATTCATTAAACGAAGAACGATACCTGAAGGAGCTGGAAAAAGAGCTGTCCATCGATTCCGTGACCGGGCAGTATCACGAGCTTCAGGATTATCTCAAGAACGAAGCAGAAAGCCTTGGCTTTAAGACAACAACAATGCACAAGGGCGGACTGATCATAGAGGCCGGCGGAGAGGGAAATCCGCTACTTATCACAGCCCACGGCGATACCATTGGAATGATGGTGCGTCACATCAACGATGACGGAACCATCAAAGTATGCAAGGTCGGTGGCCTTTATGCCTACCACACAGAGAGGGAAAATGTCCGCATCCACACCAGATCCGGCAAGATTATCCCAGGAACTGTACAGAGAAAGAACGCATCAGTCCACGTAACCGAGGACGAGCTTGATAAAGAAGTTGCAAATTTCGACAAGAACTCTTTTGTTGTAATTGATGAAGAAGTAAAGAACGCCGCCGACGTGCGCGCTCTGGGAATAGAGATTGGTGATTATGTTGCCATGGAGCCAAGATTCGTGTACTCAAATGGTTATATCAAGTCTCATTTCGTCGACGACAAGGCCCTGGTTGCCGCACTTATGGAGCTGCTCCACGCGATCAAAGACAAGGCAGTCACCCCCGCCAGAAAGATCTATCTCTACATTTCCTTCTATGAGGAAATCGGTCACGGCGGCTCAATGATCCCTGATGATGTAAAAGACTTCCTGGCTGTTGACATTGCCTGCATAGGCCCTGAGCAGACCAGCGACGAGAAGAAGGTCTCCGTATTCTTCAAGGACAGCCGCTTCCCATATAACCATGATATGGCAAAAGAGCTCGAGGAGGCCGCAAGAAAATCCGGAGCAGATTTCGTTCCTGACATCTTCACACCACACTATGGAACAGATGCTGACCCAGCTCTTACTGCAGGCTATGACATTCGCCACGGAGCAATCGGCCCCGGCGTACGCGCAAGCCACGGCTATGAAAGAACACATATCGACGCAATCAAGAGCACATATAAGCTCCTTTGCCAGTACGTATCTGAAAAATAAGATCAAAAAAGACCGTTTCGCAAAACGGTCTTTTTTATTTGAACATATCATGCCTTTTTTCTAAGTCCAGACACCAGGATTCCAATAAAGATCAGCAAGCTTACAGCACTGATCAAAAGTCCCTTCTTAAGATACGGTGTTCCATAGCTCAGCACAATGTCATGCTCTCCCGCCGGAACACGAAGAGCCATCATTCCACATGAATGCAGGATCGGAATCTCCTGCCCATCAACAAGGGCGTGCCATCCGGCATCCAGAGGAAGTGAAACGTAGAGAATAGTCTCTTCCTCAAAATTTGAATATCCCTGAAGACCGCTATAGCTGCGGGTTATATCCTGCAGCGATCTGGCTGTATTTTCTTCGCAAAGATTTGCTATAGCAGCATTCTTATAAAGAGTTTCTCCTGAGAAATGCCCCGAGTCAGCTTCAACCAGCTGATTGACCTCCTGGGCAGTTACCTCATCCAAAAGATCTTCAACCAGCGGTACATCCTCATCATTGACTACCATTGCATATAAAAGAGCTATGCCCCTACGCTCAGCCCAGAGCTGCTCCAACTCACTTCTGCGGATAAAGCGCTGCGCACCATACGCGATGGGCGATGCCGGGAATTCTGCAATAACTACCTCGTGGCCGTACTGAGTATCCTGATAGACCACTTCTGCAATCTCACGCTCTGTATCTGTATAACTCTCCCTTGTCAGAAGATCACTAAAGATAACATACTTAGCGCCGATAGCTGCCGGAAGTCCCGGAATCAGGCGCTTGTTCATACGTGTGTCGCCGTCCTCATCATAGAAGTCAAACAAACTGTCAAATTCAGTAAGCGAGCTGCTGGCCGTAGTCGTATAGCAGTTCGTTGCCGTAATGCCGGACTCGCTGGGGAAGATCAGAATATTCTCCCAGTTTATAAATCGATAATCCGGATCAGGGCTATGAATGTTACCGGAAATGTCATAGACTGTACGATAATCCTCAGGTGAGCAGTACATGTTATCACGTATCATCTGCTGTGAAAGCATCGTTGTTCCAATGGCTACAACACTCACCGATACCAGCACCAGCTTCCTGCCCCCGATAAGCAGCATCACCACTCCCACCAGAGCAAGGCTGACTGAAATCGCAAAGTATCCGCCTTTAAGAAGCAGCGAATTCCCCTCCGGATCATGCAGTACAAGAACTGCAACAGCATACGCCACAATACTTGCCAGATATACAAACAGGCAGGGCTTTACAGGAAAATCCTCCGGATCATCCAGCACCCTGGCCGCCGCAATAACCATGACCATAACGAACATGTACCACCAGCGGTAGTAATCCGTCACAAAAAGCAGGAATACTGATGACAGCAACGGCGAAAGCGACAGTACAAACAGCAGCAAAAGAAGCAGTGTAAATCTGTCGTTTTTCTTCTTCACCATATATGCCACAGTAAGCGCCAAAAGTCCTCCGGGAAGGAAACATGAACCAATGCTCATCTCAATAGGCATTATACTTGCTTGCGCCATCATAGCCTCAGAAGGCAGAAGGAATCCTTTTATCAGAACCATCGCATGGCTAAAGTCATGGAAGAAAGAAACAGCCTTGGTCTCTCCTCCCGTAACACGGTTGTTGGAAAGAATGAAGATAATATTCGGCAGAAATACAGCCGCCGCCATACCCGTGCCCAGAACGCCTCCAGCAAGCACAGTCAGCGTATCCGTCACAAACTCGCGAATATCTTTTTTCACAAACCTGAACACGAAATACACGATCAGGAAAAGCACTTCCTGCACAAAGAAGAAGTAATTCGTGATACAGTTCAAAAACACAAAAACAGCAAACAGCAAAAGAGGCTTTCGTCGCTCCGCCCCTTTCTTTTCCATGATCATCTCCACACCAGCCAGCATAAGCGGGAAAAGAGCTACCGCATCATGGAAGAAGTAGAACTGCAGATTGGAGCACTGATATCCTGAAAAAGCGTAAGCCAGCGCACCTGCTGCCGCTGAAACATCCTTTGTAGTAAACCTGCGCAAAAACCAGAAAGCTGTATAAAAAGCCACCACGTACTTGAGCATAAATACAAAGCCCATCAGGTATGGTACTGCCCTTGCCGGAAACAGCAGATAAACCCAGAAAAACGGAGAAAAAAGTCCATAATAGGTATATCCAAGAATCGTGGACGTGCCAAGATCGATATTGTGAGAAAAGCTGTCCAGACCGCCTTCCCTGACAGCCTTCACCATTCCTACATTAAAGGGCAGCATCTGCTCAACAAAATCATCCGCAAGCGTATAAAACCCGCGTCCTTTTATTATAAAAAACAAAAACGGAATCACTGCCGTAATAAGGCAGACCGGTAAATACCGTAAGTAACTCTTTTTCATCATTAACCTCATTTCCCAAAACACCGGCGTTTTTTCGCCTTCTAGCATAATATCATACGCCAACATTGCGCGCAAACAAAAAAGACTGCGCAGCATCACGCCACGCAGCCATAATCTCTTTTCACTGTTATCAATAAGCCCCGTCCTTGCCAAACACTGCCGGGAAGGTCCTGAAGATGAGCTCTAAATCCTTAAAAATGCTCATATCCTGGATGTACTGAAGATCCAGCTCCACCCATTTCTCCCACTTGATCTTGGCACGTCCGCAAACCTGCCAGTAGCATGTCAGACCCGGCTTAACGATAAGGCGCTGCCTCTCGTAGGCATTGCACTCCTCCATCTGATGATAGAGAATTGGCCTTGGTCCCACAATGCTCATGTCGCCCTTGATTATGTTAAAGAGCTGTGGAAGCTCGTCAATTGAGTATCTTCTTATAAATCTTCCCACATGGGTTATTCTTGGGTCATTCTTGATCTTGAAGGCATGTCCTGTCTGCTCATTCCGCGCCTGCATGCGCTCAAACTGAGCCTCAGCGTTTCTGTACATGCTCCTGAATTTGTAGATCTTGAAGCTCTTCATATCCTTGCCGGCTCTTTGCTGCGTGAAGAATACAGGGCCTCCGTCCTCTAAGATGATTGCGATTGCAGTCAAAAGAAATATCGGGGACAACACAATTAATGCGATACACGCAGCAACTATGTCGAAAGCTCTTTTGATCCATTTATAGATGTTGGGCTTGTGATCGTAGATTTCCTGATAATTGAGCTCAATTATCTTCTTCCCAACGGTACCTGTGTTCTGCAGTGCCTCTTCACGAAGTGCAGACGTCTTTGCCATATCATAACCCCCTCATAGGCTTTGATCATCATGAACAAATCTAACCGGCATCCGTGCCCAATAGATATATCGGCATATATTCGAAATAATATTAGATTTAATGTATATTTTTCCGAAAATTAGTAGAGATGTTGTTCGCAATTTCGCAAACAACAATTCACTATTATATTATAATCTATATATTGTTATTTGTCACAAAAAAAGCATAGATTTTGTGTTTTCGCAAAATCCATGCTCTGATCGTTTATCAACCTATAGTCTGGCACATTCGTAAACATCCAGTGAAAGTCCAAGAAGTTCCACGATTTTCAGTTCGTCGCAGGCGTCTATCACGGCATTGTGAGTCTCATAGTATCTGTCATCCCCTGTTATCATCCTCAGAATAGATTCCACGCCGTAGTTGCTTTTTAGGCGTCCTGTTTTGCAGCAGGGTGCTGACTCCGGTATGTAGTGGTTGTGCTGGCGATAAGCAGCAATCCTCATAATATCAAACCACTCAAAGCCCATAAGCTCCGGCAGATGCCCCAGATCGAAGCGGGCGTTGTAAGCCATAATCCTGGTGATGCCCCTGTCCATCAAAAACTCTCCGACATCAGACATTGCCTCGTCCCTGGTGCAGGTGATGGGCTTTACATCTCCTTTATACATAACGCCGGAAAACATTCCGCCCACGCGGCACTCCGGATCAAAGATGTAATATCTTTTCCCAAGGCATTTATACGTCTGCGCATCCGCAATTGCAACTCCCAGCGACATAACTTCGTCGCGCCAGTTGGTCTCGGTGTCGATGACGGCAATCATGGGTGTGTCGTCAGCCACAGGCATGTCATATTCTGTGAGTGTTTCACCAGACTCAATTGGCATCTTTACAGACTCTGCCTTTGTTTCAGGCGCCCTTCTGTCATCCGTCTGGTTCTTTATCATATTAAGAAAATCCAGTGAAGAATTAATATTCATGTTGTATTCCAATTCTATCTGTAAATTTCAACCTCAGTAATTATACCACAATAAAAGAAAAGAGCCCGCGAATCGGAGGGAGCTGATTCAACAGGCTGAATTTGACCATATCACAAACACACAACGGCGAAAGACATCAGACCGCATCACCCCTGCCGAAAGGATGAAATAAGAGGATGAAAAAAGGTCGAAAAAAGACAGCAGTATCTGCAGAAGAAACTACGCGCATTATCTCCTTACAAACGCATCAATAAAGGAGTCCCAAAGACGTCCATGTATGTTTATGATATGAAAGATATCACCCGGCAAAGACACGACGAATTAGACACGCCGTCTGCCTTAGTGACCGCTCCGAGGGGAGCAGATTATTATTTTCCAAAGCCAACGATGACACTTTATCACCGCCGGATTAGCTTGTAAACAATTCTGTAGAAATCTTAAGAATTAAGGCCCCAATCTTAAGAAAGTCTTAAGAAGTTGATGTTTTAGCGCAAAAGAGCTAACGGCGATTTGTAAAATATCAGACAACTCACAAAACTGAATTCACAAAACAAAAAAGACTGCGAAGCAAAAGCCTCGCAGCCCCAAATTCAAACACTTAGAACTTAAGGAATCCGATTGATCCAATGATCGGAGCATCCTTAGCCTTGCCCTGCAGAGCATAGATCAGTGAAATGATCCTGCAGATAGATACAATACCAATGCAGATAGGTCCGCATACCCATCCAACGAACGGAATAAGTGAAAGCAGAACCAGTACGGTTAAAATGATATCATACTGAGCGGCAACCTTTGTGTGGAACTTGATATACTCAGAGTCATGTACGTAAATTCCGGCAAGAATGCCTGCCAGACAGCTGAATATATAAGGAAGAACCGCAAAGAGCTTGTTGTCGGCAATATCCTTTGCATCAAAGTTTGCTGTGTGATCGCTGGGATCATACTTCTGATACTGGTAAGCCTGCTGAGGCTGGAAGCCGGGCTGTTGCTGGTAGCCCTGCTGCTGGAAGTTTCCATTCTGGAAATTCTGCTGTGGTGCAGGTCCCGGTACAGGTGTAGGAACGGGAGCCGGTGCAGGTGCTGGTGTAGGATTAGCCGCATTAGATCCATTTGCTGGAGCCTGTGGTGCGGCGTTTTCTGTCAGAGCACTTCCACAATTATTGCAAAATACTGCATCATCAGGAACCTGAGTTCCGCAATTAGCACAAATCTTCATGTTTATCTCCTCCAATTTCTAAATATTCATACATCTCAATTATTGTACCCTTATAATGTACCAATTTCAAGCATTGCAGTATTGCCTCCATTGCAAAACTTGTTGTAAAATACCCTCATGAAAAACAGATTGCGTTCATCCTTTAACTCAAGACAATATATGGTCTCCTCCGACTTCGAGGTCTTTTACTACTCCGACCGTGACTTCCACACATTGGATCCCCACGCCCACGACTACTATGAGTGCTACCTCTTCATCGAAGGCGATATCACTATGGAAATCTTTCATGGAAAAGACAATGTCACCAGGCATAAAATGTCCCCGGGAGACCTGATGATAGTCCCTCCGGGGATAATGCATCACGCGGTCATGAATGATCCCGCCATGAACTACAGAAGATTTGTTTTCTGGATCAGCCGCCAGTGCTGCAATTCGCTGATGGAAGAATCTGTTGACTACATGTATCTGATCCAGAAGGCCGAAGCCTTTCATAAATATATTTACCACATGCCACCGTCGCAGTTTCATCAGGTAGAATCCAGATTCCTGCGCCTTCTTGAAGAGATCTCCAGCGAGCGCTATGGTTCTGCTGCCGCAAGACATCTGTGCCTTTGCGACCTGATCCTTACCATCAACCGCGTCATCTATGATGAGGACCACAAGGAAAGTGGAAGTGATGAGCTATCTCTTTTCCAAAACATACTCTCATATGTGGAGAGCAACCTTGAGGATACCCTTTCCCTTGATGACATCGCCGGCAAGTTCTTCGTCAGCAAGTACTACGTGTCCCACCTTTTCAAGGACACCCTGGGAATTTCCCTGCACCAGTACATCATCAAGAAGCGCCTCTACGAGTGCCGAAACGCCATAACCGGCGGCGAGAGCATCACCTCTGCCTATGAGCGCTTTGGTTTTCGTGACTACTCCAGCTTTTTCAAGGCCTTCCGTAAGGAGTACGGAATGTCCCCAAAGGAGTACCAAAATCTCTATTCAAATCGCCTTTTGAAATGATCTTCTTCCAGGCCGGGGAAAAGATATAATACCCGATCATACAGATCATTCCAAAAGCAAAGGAAACCGGGAAGCACAGCATAATGTATGTCCCATCAAAATATCTGTTTATTAAGTAAGCGCATGGGATCCTGACCGCCCACAGCATCATCAGGTTTATGAGTGTTGTGTATCTGACAAATCCCACACCGTTGACGATGTTTGAAATGCAGTTAAACACCGCATAGCACCACTGTGACAGAAGCACTGCCACCACATATCTTCCGGCATACATCAGTACTTCGCTGTCCTGGGAAAAGAACCTTAAGATGGGCATCCTGAATGAAATGAATGCCAGTCCCAGCGCCAGCGTGGCTATTCCATTGATGGCCGGTATCTTTATATATCCCTGTCTCAATCTGTCATAATTCTCAGCGCCGTAGTTCTGTCCCGAGAAAGTGGAAGCCGCCGCAGAGACCGCTGTTATAGCCACGTTGGTTATACCCGTGATCCTTCCTGCAACTGAAGCTCCTGCCATAAACTTGTACCCCTGGGCATTGACCAGAGTCTGCATAGCCATGTGACCAAACGAGAATAAAGAATTGTTAAGTCCTATCGGAACACCAATGGCCAGTATCTGTCTGATTTCCTGCATCCGAAGCTTCCCTGGAAGTACTGTAAAACTAAGCTGCGGGAATTTCTTCCTGATATAAAATATGCTGACAATCCATGAGAAAAACATGGAAATACTTGTTGCCAGCGCAGCTCCGCGCACATCAAGCCCAAACCTTGCCACGAACAAAAGATCCAGAATAATATTAGTGATACAGGACACCACCAGGAACCACAGTGAAGCTACGCTATCCCCCAACCCGCGCAAAATTCCTGCGTTCATGTTGTAACCGATGTTTCCCAGAGCTCCCAGAAATACTACTCTTGTATACATGAGTGCTGCACTATACACATCCTCTGGAACGCCCATAAAATCCAGTATCATAGGCGCTGCCAAAAATCCAAGTATGGCAATGGGAATGCCGCTCATATATACAATGGATGTCGACGCAGCCGCGATGTCTTTTACCTTATTCTCATCTCCCGCGCCCACGCGCTGAGACACAAGAATTGATGCTCCGGCTCCGATGCCAAGAAACAGGCACAGCAAAACCTCCACCGGCTGAGCACTGGTGCCCACCGCCGCCAAAGCCTTATCTCCGCAGTATTTTCCAACGATCAGCGTATCTACCGTGGTATAGAGCTGCTGCAGAATATTACCTATTACAATTGGAATGGCAAACAAAATAACGTTTCTTATTATGCTGCCTTTTGTCATATCAATCTTTTTCATGCTACTATTCTCGCGCACCATCCAATAATTTTCTTATTTATTTTTCCTGTTTTCCCAATAAAAATAATGAAATCATGACATTATATGATATGATAGATTATAGACTCAAGGAGGCTAAAATATGGCACTTCCGCTGCCCCAGGGCAAACAATTTACTATTGCATACCGCATGCTTCCCGGCGATTTTGAGATGTCGTCCATGGAAGTTGCTTCAGACCATTATTCCCTGGGCTTTATCATCCACGGGGACCGCAAGGTCATAACTCCCACCAAGAGCTTTTTCCTGCACCCCGGTTACATCAACGGAATGCCGCCCTATATCTACCATCGCACCATCCCGGCCTCCGAGGAATATTACGAGAATTACCTCATCAAGTTTTCTCCTGATTATGCAAAAGAGCTGACGGACCGCCTTGGGAGCCAGTTCCTTGATAACCTCTATTCCCAGTTTCCCAAGCAGTTTTCAGAGGCGGATGAAAAAGAGCTCTTTTCCATGACAAAGACATTAAATGATGCCTATACCAATCTCGAGAAATGCGAAAATGAAGACGAAGCCAGAGCTTATGAGCTCCAGGTGAAATACTTATTCTACAGCCTCCTTCTGCTGATCGGCGATAAGGGCGAGAGCGCCAGTGAAAAGACTGTGCTCCACAACCAGACACTTTCAAAGCCCATCATGGAAGCTGTATACTACGTTGAAAAGAACTATAACAAGCCCCTCAGAATTGATGAAGTAGCCGCTTCATCGGGGTATTCTGTATCATACTTCTCAAAGCTCTTTTCCGCCCAGCTGGGCAAAACATTCTCAGAATACCTGTGCCTTACGCGGCTTAAGCACGTCCAGAACTATCTGCTTTCCACGGACATGTCGGTGATGGACATCTCTCTGGAATGCGGATTCTCTTATCCCGGTAACATGACAGCCAGCTTCAGAAAGGAGTTTAATATGACTCCTCTTCAGTTTAGAAAACAGCACAAAACAAATTGAAATTTTAAAAAAAAGTTAATGCAACTTAAACGTTTTCGTTGTATGATTGGTGTAGAAAGGGGATTACGACAATGAGAAAATTTGAAGGTTACCAAAAAGGCGTAAACCTGGGCGGATGGCTCTCCCAGGCCGATGAGAAAACAAAACAGCACTACGACACATTCATCCAGAAGGACGACATTAAGAGGATCGCCAGCTGGGGCTGCGATCACGTTCGTCTTCCCATCGACTACATCGTCATTGAGGGCGATGATGGTTCCATGCTGGAGGATGGTTATACTTATATAGACAACTGCGTCAGCTGGTGCAGGGAGTTCGGTCTGAACATCCTTATCGATATGCACAACACCTACGGATACACCTTTGATCCGCTTGAGGTTGGCGGGGATAAAGAGATCTTTTTCCATGACGCAGCTCTCCAGGAGAGATTCTACATCATGTGGGATCGCATTTCCAAGAGATATGCAGGCCAGAAGGATATCGCCTTCGAGCTTCTTAACGAGGTTATCTCTCCTGACATCAAGGACGAGTGGAATGCAATTGCTGACAAGGCCATTGATACCATCAGAAAGAACGCTCCCGATTCATATGTAGTTGTCGGCGGCGTTTGGTACAACAATGTTCGCAGCGTACCGTTCCTCAATCCTCCCAAGGATGATCACGTTGTTTACAACTTCCACTGCTACGAGCCCATGATCTTCACACATCAGAGGGCATGGTGGATGGAGCAGATGCCAAAAGACATTACGGTTGAATATCCTGCAACCACAGCCCAGTACTCTGAGCAGAGTAAGGACCTTGATCCAGACTGGGCAGGTGCTATCCTTAAGATGAAAGCTAAGGAGACCAATGCTGATTACTTCGCAGAGCTCTTTGAGCCTGCTGTGGAAGCTGCTACCAGGAACAATGCTCCTCTTTACTGCGGTGAGTATGGTGTTATCGATCAGGCTCCGGCTAATCCTTCAACCATCAACTGGATCAAGGATATCCACGCAGCATTTGAGAAATATGGAATCGGCAGATCTCTTTGGGTTTACAAAGAGAAAGACTTTGGTATCATCGGACCTCACTATGACAGCGTAAGAGAAGAAATGATCAAGAATCTGTGATGATATAGGCCAAAAAGCAAGAAGGCTATAGAATGCTTGCATTCTATAACCTTCTTATTTTTTGGCCGAACAAGTATGAGGAAAAAGCGGGGTCATCCAGTCATAATTTCATTTCCATGATCCCTAAGCCACTTTCTTCTCTCTTTATAATCCGGAAATATCTTTTCAACCTCTGCCCAGAACTTCGGGGAATGATTCATTTCTTTTAAATGACAAAGCTCATGCACCACCACGTAATCAATGATCTCATCCGGAGTGCGCATCAGCAGGCAGTTGAAGTTAAGATTCCCCTTGGAGGAGCAGCTTCCCCATCGGCTCTTCTGCATCCTGATGGTGATGCGTCCGTATTTGACATCCATGATTTCTGCGTAGTAGCGAACTCTCTGGGGGATGATCCTCTTGGCTCTGGTGGTGAGAAGCCTGATCTCCTGCTGGGTAAGCTCCGGCTGGGGAGCCATGGCTCTTTCCCTCTGCTTTTCCTCCATCTTACGAAGGTGTTTGTCGATCCAGTCCGCCTTTTCTCCGATAAGACGGTTTATCTCGCTTATGGAGGCATATTTCGGCGCCCTTACGATCACTCTTGCATCAGGAGTTATCTCTATTGAAATTGTCTTCCGCTTGCTGCGGATCAGTTCAATCGGTTTCGTCAATTTTAAAGAACTCCTGCGTACTCGTAGCCGGCCTCTTCTACTGCTGCCTTGATAGCTGCCTCATCAACATCCTTTGAGTTTGTGATGGTAACCATATTCTCCTCGTGAGATGCTACTGCGCTGTCGATTCCGTCGATTGCCTCAAGTGCCTTCTTAACATGTGCCTCACAGTGTCCGCACATCATTCCGTTAACCTTGATCTTCATTTCTTTATCCTCCTTAATAAAATCATTCTTATCTATTAAATTCCCTGTAACAGGGTTTTTAATGGCTTTATCTCTTTTGCTGTCGTAGGGCTTAATCCAGTTCAGGCGCAGTGCGTTTGATACTACGCAAAAGCTTGATAATCCCATGGCTGCTGCCCCGAATATAGGATTGAGTTCCCATCCGAAGGCCGCCACATAGCATCCTGCAGCAAGGGGTATGCCCAGAGCATTGTAAAAGAATGCCCAGAACAGATTCTCATGTATATTCCTAAGGGTACTCCTGGAAATCCTTATTGCTGCGGCTACGTCTTTAATGCTGCTCTTCATAAGAACAACATCTGCCGCATCTATGGCGACGTCTGTTCCTGCCCCAATGGCTATTCCAAGGTTTGCTGAAGTAAGTGCCGGAGCATCGTTTATTCCATCGCCAACCATGGTGACCATGCCATGTTCCATGAGCTTTCTGATAACCTCTTCCTTGCCATCAGGCTTTACTGAAGCAACCACTTCATCTACTCCTGCCTGTGCGGCTATAGCCTGCGCTGTGACCTCGTTGTCCCCGGTCAGCATAACTGTATGGATTCCCAATTTTTTAAGTTCTGCGATAGCCTCGGGCGAATCCTCTTTTATAACATCAGACACTCCTATTATACCAAGAAGCTTATCTCCCCTGGCAAACAGGATAGGGGTCTTTCCCGCTCTGGCCAGCTGATTTATCACCCGGGAAGTATCACTGCCATTTTTACCGGTAATGCCTTCGATATATTTTGAGTTTCCTCCATAGACAACCTCATCGCCCAGTCTGGCTTTGAGGCCATTTCCCGAAAGCACCTCGAACTCTTTTGTCTCTTCAAGTGTTACCTTATTCTCCGCAGCGTACTGAGTAACAGCCTTAGAGATCGGATGCTCACTCTTTGACTCAAGAGCGTATGCCACAGTAAGAAGCTGCTCTTTGCTGACTCCCTCAACAGGGTGTACATCTGTAACCTGCATCTCGCCTGTTGTTATCGTTCCTGTTTTATCCAGCGCAACAATCTGCGTCTTGCCGGCCTGTTCAAGCGATGCCGCTGTCTTGAACAGGATTCCGGTCTTGGCAGCAACGCCGTTTCCAACCATTATTGCCACCGGAGTCGCCAGGCCCAGCGCGCATGGGCAGCTGATAACCAGTACGGATACTGCTCTCGCAATAGCGTAGCCCACTGTCTGCCCTGTAATTAACCATGCAAAGAATGTTACAAGGGCAATGCCGATAACCACAGGAACAAATACTCCTGATACCTTATCAGCAATCTTTGCAATTGGTGCTTTAGTCGCAGCCGCATCACTTACCATCTTAATGATGGCTGAAAGAGTGGTATCCTCACCTACTCTTGTGGCTTCGCACACCATGAAACCGGAAGTGTTTATAGTTGCAGCAGATACCTGGTCTCCAACTTTCTTCTCCACCGGCACGCTCTCTCCGGTCAATGCTGCTTCATTTACAGCGCTTTCGCCTTCTGACACGATACCATCCACGGGTATGCTCTCGCCGGGCCTTACCACGAATTTATCTCCGACCCGAACCTCTTCCACCGGCACAGTATTTTCAACTCCATCCCTAAGGATCACGGCTGTTTTCGGTGAAAGATCCATAAGTCCCTTAAGAGCATTTGTCGTCTTGCCCTTGGACCTGGCTTCAAGCATCTTGCCCACTGTGATCAGCGTAAGGATCATTGCCGCCGCCTCAAAATAAAACTGATTCATAAAATACATCACCCGATCAGTATCATTTTCAAGAACAGCTCCCGTCATTCCAAAAAGCGCCACAACGCTATATGCAAATGATGCCGTAGCTCCCAGCGCCACCAGTGTATCCATGTTCGGCGCCCTGTGTATCAGCCCCTTAAATCCGCTGATAAAAAACTTCTGATTTATCACCATTACCATTCCGGACAGCAAAAGCTGATACAGCCCCATGGCCACTTGATTGCCATCGAGAAATCCCGGCAGCGGCCAGTCCCACATCATATGCCCCATAGACACATACATCAGAGGCAGTAAAAGAGCTATTGATGCTATCAGCCTCTTTTTCATCCGGGGAGTCTCAGTGTCTTTTAACGAATCGTCAGCGGATGCGGCTGCGCTTTTTGCACCATCATTTCCCTTAATACTGGCGCCGTATCCTGCAGCCTCAACTGCTGCAATTATGTCTTCGGGACGGGCCGATCCCTCTACGCCCATCGAGTTTGTCAAAAGACTCACTGCACAGCTCTCAACACCATCCACGGCATTTACAGCCTTCTCAACCCTGGTCTGACAGGCTGCGCAGCTCATTCCTGTTACTTTGTATTGTTCCATATATCATTACTCCATTTATTTCATCAGCTTCTGCAGAGTTACAACAAGCTCGTCTATTACCTCGTCGTCGCCTTCTCTGATACTGTTAGCCACACAGGTTCTCATGTGATTTGCAAGGAGTGCCTTGTTGAAGCTGTTAAGGGCACTTGTTATAGCTGAAACCTGCATAAGAATGTCGGTGCAGTAGGCATCGTTTTCCAACATTCCCTCTACACCTCTCACCTGTCCCTCAATCCTTTTGAGCCTGTTCATGAGATCCTTATATTCCTTTTCATCTCTTTCTTTATGCTTGCCGGAGCAGCAGCACTCGCATGTTTCCTGCATTACTTCATCTTGATTTGTTTTATCAGGCATAATGAATCTCCTTTTGCGTATACCCCCAAGGGGTATCTTGTGCTTTGTATGATATACCCCTTAGGGGTATATTGTCAACATTATTTTTCCCCTTTGATGATTAAAAAAGACCCACATCCGTCATGGATACAGGTCTTAGAAACAATCCTATGTATTTGTCAACTCACTCTCAGGTTACAGGAGCGGTGCCAGAACCCTTAACAGGCTGTCAATGAGATTATGGAAGAATCCATAATTCATTTCATCGAGTGACCTCTCACGGCAGCTCTCTAAGGTCTTAAGATAATCTGCCTTCAGAGATTCGATGATATCCGCCTTATAGAACAGGGAATTACACTCAAAGTGCAGGAACAGGCTTCGATAATCCAGGTTTACCGTACCCTGAGTAGCAACCTTTCCATCTGCTATCATGGCCTTTGCATGTACGAAGCCCGGTGTGTACTCATAAACCTTTACTCCGGCTTTCAGAAGGTCCTTATAATAGCTTCTGGATAAGCGGTAAACAAACTTTTTGTCCGGGATTCCGGGCATGATGATCCTTACATCAACACCTCTTTTAGCTGCCCTGATAAACGCATCAAAGAGTGCATCTCCAAGCATCAGGTATGGAGTAAAGAACCACACATAATCAGTGGCAATAGACAATATCTCTGTGTAAAAGTCATTGCTGGTGTGCTCATCACGCATTGGAGAATCATAGTAAGGAAGAATATAGCCGTTATCTATAGTACCTGTTTCAGGAATTACATGGATTTCGATATTATCCCTGGTGATCTGATCTTTTGTAAAGGCATTCCAGAATTCCACAAACATGTATGTATAGCTAAGTACAGCATCACCTGTGAGCCTGAAGCCAATGTCCTTCCATCTGCCAAAGAGCTCTTTTTCATTGATGTATTCATCCGCCAGGTTTACACCACCGCTGTAGGCAATCTTGCCATCAATTACCATGATCTTCCTGTGATCGCGGTTATTCAGCTTGGTGGTAATGAAAAAGAGCGGATTAAATGCAACACACTTTATTCCTTTTTGTTTAAGATCACGGATATCAGCTAAGGAATACGTTGCAATACTGCCAAGGTCATCGTAGATAACTCTGACGTCTACACCTGCCTTAGCCCTTTCCTCAAGGATTTCTGTCAGAGTATCCCAGAATTTTCCACGCTCTATGATGAAATACTCAATAAAAATATATTTCTCGGCCTTTTTCAGGTCTACGCACATTTCGGCAAACATATCCTCACCAAAGGGATAATATTTGGATGTGCCGTTTTTTAGAAGCGGAAAGCCTGTACTCTTAACGATATGTGCAACGGATTGACCAAGCCTTAAATCTTCCTTTATCAGCTCTGCGGAGAGATCATTCTTTTTAGCATACTCCTCAGCAGCCAGGGTCTCCCTGGATTTTTCCATTTTCTTCTTAAGACTCTTTCCGGTGCTCTTATTTCCCAGGAAGAGATAAAGAAGCGCACCAAGTACCGGGAATGCCACAATGACAATAATCCAAAGGATTTTATATGAGCTTTCGTCTCTCTTTGTGATAAGGGACAGCACAAACAATACTGCCAGAACAGTAAATACGACCTGTATGATATCTGCCAGATGCCCGCCGATAAGCTTATCCATTCCCCCTAAAAGGACGCTATACCATAATACCTGCAACGCAATTGCTGGAACAATCAGAAGAATTCGTCCCAGGATTTTTTTCATAGCACTCTCCTTTCAACCGGTAATCCTTGGCCTTATATCTTAACAAACTGCTTGGTACTCTCATTCAGTTTGTCTTTTACATCGTTGTTAGTATCCATGGCGTTCCTGGCAAGAGATGTAACAGCTTCTGTCACTTCGCTGCTTATGTTCTGGATGTTTTCTTCTCTAATACTTTCATATAAACGGTGCATATCCCCGAAGTGATAAGGAAAGTATTCAGCGTGCCAAAGCTTACATCCGACAGGAAATGATTTGTCATGTGGATGCGGTTATAACCACACAAAATAACAAACGCACAAGCAAAAATGAACGCGATCAGATTGAGACGATCACTCTTTTTCTTCATGCAATCTGTCAATAGCGGAAGCGCAAATAGTATTCCAACGATAGACATATGGCCGCTTGGCCAGCTTTGAAAACTATCATTTTTACTTGCCAGATATGGGATCATCTGCCACCAGTTGCGGAATTCAGACATGGGATCTTCCAATGTCAGCAGATACTTAAACCGCGGACGTGATCCTATCTGCTTAAACCACTGCATGACTGCATCCGCAGCAATCCCTGCTGTAAGAATAGCCATTCCAACCACTATGAGTTTATCGGGATTGGAATCATCAAGTAAACGAAGCATGATCAGGGGAACAAGAGCATACAGAACGGCCCATATCAGCCAGATTGCGATCGCATGGAACACAGAGGACTCACCGGGGATATACCCAAATGTGGTACGAACCTTTTCCCCAAAATAGCCATCAGTGTAGTACACTGCCATGAACCAGCTGAACACTAACAGTAGCCGGGCCAGTGCTTGAAACGAATCGCCTTTCTTTTTCAGACCGACATACAGGCACGTACCGCCTGCAGGAAGCATTGCATATGCCAGGATAGGACTGAACATAGCAAAATAATTACCGCGAGTTGTCACATCAGCTATAGCCCTGCTGATATCAACATCAAAAAAAGATCCGATCGCGATCCCTAAAACGCATACGCATATCACGGCCCAGAAGCACACCGACGGTACTGCCAGAATTGTCTTTTTCCGCATATTTTCTTCCCTCCTTGCGTTTAAAAGCACCATTATTCGTTTAATTTAAGTATATGCGAAACATGGTAGTTCCACAACTGCCGCTGTTATATGCTGCCCGGGTCTGGATTTAAAATATGTAACCAGTATTTCGGTATTCTCAATGAGATTTACAATCCGCATATCAGGTTACCTCCCAACAGCTTCCATCAAAGGAACCAGAACCACTTACATAAGAATACCTTTCCTTGAATTATTAATTGTAGGAATCTCTGATTCATCTTTATCATCAATATGTTTGCCTGCATACTTTTTGGTTTCCCGGGCAATTGTTTCAGAAAGAAACTGAATACTCCCTAAGTCATGATAATATTAAAGATTTGCATTGACCAGTTTTAAAAACTTCTTATCATTCATTTGCTCATTAGTTACATAATCCCCATCACAGAACAGTGCATATGTGGTAATTGGTGTTGGAGCATTCTGAGCCTGATCTCTGGTCTCTATTCTGATCGCTCTAAACGGTATTCCATTGTTCTTAGCAGTCTCTTCCAAAACAGGCACATACTTGGCATTAAATGGGCACTGATTCGTGTAATAAAGCACGTATCCTTTTTCATCGATACGAGGATGCTTTGCACATTCCTTGAAGCATGGTGTTTCAACACTTTTTTCAAAGGACAGATACCACAGCTGGATTCCATTATCGGCTTCATCACAAACTTGAAAGCCTTTGAATGCTAGAAACTTTGGATCAGAAAGGAATGGCTTTTTCTTAGCAGCAGATAATATGCAAATTCCCTTCTTCCCCTTTTCCTTACTGTCCTTTATGCACTCATTAAGAAGATCACTTGAATATCCATGTCCCTTTAAGGAACCTGAAACCCACAGACAATCGATATACATATATTCCGGTGCATTTATCGGATTCCACGCATACTCTGCCGGGATATATTCAATAAAGCATTTACCGCGTTCGACACTCTTTAAGAAAACAAGCCCTTCATCAAATCTGTCAGCAAGCCAGGCTTTCTTGGATGATACCTGTATATCTTTATTGTTTGATATAGCACAACAGATGTGTTCTTCTTCAAGATTATCCTTGGATACTCTTATATACTCCATCTTCAGCTCTCCTTTCTAATAGGATGTCTTATAACCGTCTTAAGCTTCTCTGGCACCACTTTCCTTGCATCGCTAAGGTAAATCTCATGGTGCAATCTATTTTCTGTGATATCTAAAACATATCCCTGCTCTTCCGCAAACTTATGCATCAATTCCACTGTTGCAGGCTCGTCATCATAGGCACCAACATGCATACACTGGACACAAAGTCCCTCATCGTAAGAGAAGAATTCCACCTTGGAAAAATCTTCCTTTTTCTTGACTGTAGCTTCTGCAATAGCCCAATCAAAATCTTCCTTTGTCGCAAAATCCGGCAAACGTATTACAGATATCCAGTTAAAATCAGTTTTACGAGCATAATCTATTCCCTCTACTCCGTTCTGCCACCAAAAGCCTTCTAATGGAGGTACTACATAATCAAAATAGCCCTCGATTTGATGACTGCCTTTTTTACTCATCTTGATAGTGAATGCGATCGCATATAAAAGACCTATAGCCTGCTTATACTCTCCGCCCTCTTCGTTGGGATCACCAACGCCTCTCACGGCAATATAGTTCATCTTCGGAACCGTCACTATGGAAGGCGTATCATTAGGCATGTAGAATTCTTTGTACTCCTTCTTGTAATCGAATGCCATGTCTTTATTCCTCCGAAATGTCTTTTGACTCGTAAGGCTTATTCCATGAACCAATCTCAATCAGGTTGCCTTCAGGATCTGCTATATAACAGGTTCTCTGCCCCCAGGGTTCTAGTTCAGGTGCAAGGACTGATGTTGCACCGTTTTGTACAGCCTTATTATAAGCTTCATCCACTTCTTTAAATGTATCAACATAAAGCGCTATTTCGAAATGTCCGTTGAGACCTTTTATGTACTCATACCTGCGTCTTGTCATCTTCTCAAAGTCGTTCCTGCCGTATAACAGAAAAAGGGTCCCATCCTTCACCAGATACACATTGGATGTATCCTCTGTCTCTTTTATTTCAAACCCCAGCACATCCCTGTAGAAGCGTACCATTTTGCCCATATCCTCAACAAACAATCCAAAACCATCAAGTCTCATTTTCATTAGTCCTCCTTGTAAATCGTCGCCATTTTCTGTACCATCTTTGAAATCTGCCTCCTGGCTTCTACCGGCTCAAGCACTTCTGCTTTATCTCCAAAGGTCATTATCCATGTGATCAAATTATCTGAGTCCGTGTAATCCGCAGTAAACATAAGTCTACCATCCTCTGTTTCCGTAAAACAGTTTGGTCCGAATTCCTCCACCAGGCGCCACTTTACATCCTTTGAAAACAGCGCTTTTACCTTGATTCCACCAGGAAATATCTTTTCTGTAGACAGATCAGGTAATGGAGCGTTTCTGCAGACAAATCCTTTATCCGTTTCAACCACTTTAACCATGCGGTTTAATTTAAATAGACGATAATCTTTGCGCTTTTGACACCATCCATAGACATACCAGCTGCTCCACTTAAACACTACATAATATGGCTCAATAGTTCGTTTTCCTTCTCCCGCCTGAGCATAATAGTGGAAGGTCAAAAGATGCCTGTTTTCTATCGCATCCTGAATAGTAGATATCTTTGGAGCCAGCGATGTCTTGTACCAAGAAGACAGGTCGATAAGGACAGAATCCCTACCGCTGATAAACTCCGAAGAACCTGCCTGGAGCTTCTCCATAAGCTGCCCATAATATCCGCTTCCACTAACACTATCAAGGCTTCGTAGTCCCGCCAGGATCATCTGCATGTCACGGGATGTCAAAAGAGTCCTATCCATCTTATAGCCATCCATGATGCTTATACCGCCTCCAACTCCCTGGGTCGTTTTGATTGGTATTCCTGCCTGACAAAGAGTCTCAATATCTCTGTTTATTGTTCTTCTAGACACCTCGAAATGCTCAGCCAGCTCCGGAGCTGTCGTCACCTCTTTTTGCAAAAGAATTGATAGTATGCCGATCAGTCTGTCTATCTTCATTTGATCACCTTCTATAATTATCATACAAGCACAAACACGTCATCTATATGTCATGTTTATATTCTACACTATTTTAGACAACAAAGAGCCCACAACCATCTGGTTGTGGGTCAAACAAAAGAAAAAGACGCATAAACCATATGGTCTACACGCCTTACATCAGCATTGATGATTACTCCACTCTATTATTTATGATTCATTAACCAGCTTCCCTGTCATATGCTCAGGAATGAGTTCAAGGCACTGTACTCTCGGCAGAGCATTTTTCAATTCCTTTTGTAAATACTCTTCATCATCCGTGAACTTTTTTGTGAGATTGGTACAGATTTTTATTGCAGTATCCTCATCCTCAACCAGCTTGATTCTGCCAAATACAATTACGCTGTTAATATTTAAAGCCCAATCGTCGTCTTTCCGATAGCCTTCATCCCAGGTGCAAAAGCTGACTTTATCACAAGCCTTAATTGCATCAATCTTGTGACCTTCCTTAGCCCCATGAAAATAGATTTTCCCATCCTCTTCACAATACCACTGGTTAATCGGTAAGCCATACGGATAACCATCCTCGCCAATCAGGGACAGGACTCCTCTCTTTGAATTTTTCAGCACCTCAATGCACTGTTCATCTGTAATCTGTTGCTTAAATCTTCTCATCTTTCTAAACATAGTACACCTCAATCCTTTGCTAATAATTTTAATCCTGCAATTCCAACTACAATTAAAATAACACATATAACCTGTGGAACTGACAATTTCTCATTAAAAAGAAAAATCCCAAGCAGCGTAGTAC
>JAEEGH010002878.1_pt1 | contig 45784 bp, 35 predicted proteins | sample 9134181 | NCBI WGS metagenome assembly JAEEGH01 (sample SAMN16246544, study PRJNA631951) | gut metagenome | biome: gut microbiome; feature: rumen; material: DP-attached | host: Bos | place: Iran: Karaj | collected 2018-10
ACTGCCACCACGCCCTCTGGCACTGTTGTAGCAGGATAGAGTCGGATATTCAGATTCAGCGTAGCACCACAAGCTACCACCCTCAGATCAATATACTGATTATCAGTACTCTCCTGCACCTTGATCACCACGTCGTTCAAGTCGTAGTCACCCAGCTTGGTATCCTCGAAAGCGTAGCTGTAGATAGGATTCTCATCCTCTCTCTCAGGAGCATCACCCTTATAACCAGGTGTACAACCTCTAACACCCTTTTCAAAGTGCTGGTTATTAACCATATCCTCTGGAATAATTTCTGTTGTACCTGAAGATATCTCGGTTACGTGTCCATTGCCACGAACTTCTGTACCACCACCTAATCCGTTAGCCACAATATTCCAGAACTTATAGGCTGCATTCCATGTTTGCCAACCATTACCTGTAGGATAGTTTGTATCGTCTACAATCTCCACATAGATATTGTTCTCGAAATAACCGCCATCAAGAGGCTGTGTGTCCTGTTCCCAGTTCAAATAAGTAATCTGACCTATTTTGACCACAGCATAGCCATCTTCTGTAGTTCCTTCTGGACCTGTCCAAGAGGTGCCGTTATTAAACAATGTACCACACTCTACGTAAGCACCATCTTCCAGACCAACATATGTGGCATCTGTTGTGCCATCAGCGCTAGACCCCATCTTCAATTCACCATCAACAAGCAACGACGAGCCTTGCACTCCTTCGTAATTGCGAAGGTTCATATCGCCTTCACAATACCACTGGCATGCGTTAAACAAACGAGCATTAGGTGATACATAGTTGCCGTTCTCCTTAGTACCCTTGATATGCACGATATGGTGATTATAGAAATTACTTTCCTTAGAGCTGGCAGCATAGATATCAGCCTTGAAAGTACCATAATTATAGAACTTACCAAAGTTGTTATCGAACTTATGGATATCGATAGTTCCGCCATTGTAGTTCTCTGCACCAGCAGCATTACCATTGGTTACCAAAACATTTCCCTCGCCTTTCAGCTCTCCACCAGGAAGTACTACAATACGTGACATATTAACCATCGTCAAAGTCTTACCACTCTTCACGTCAATCTTACCACCATTGGCAATAACGATGAGACCGCCACTACCTATACGCTGATCTTCTGTAACATTCCATGTACCCTTTACAACGATTGTACGGGCCGTAAATGGATCCAATCGGTCACCATAAACTCTTTCGCCGTTTTCCTCTGTATAAGCATAGCCTTCTGAAGCAGCCACTCCTATAGTTCCGCTATAAGTGTCGGTAATCTTGAAGTTAGTGACGAAGGTCTCGTCTACATTATAAGAAATCCATGTTGGACGATTTTCCTTTGCCCAAGCTACGAGTGCATCCCACGTTAGTCCGTCACTGTTGCTGGTAAACCATTGCCTTAATTTATCCTCGTCAGAACCATCATAGGGTATGGCGTTTACTACGGTCCAATTAGTAGCATAGCTCGTGTTGTCGTAGTTGTCAGATACATTATCAGCTGTCGGCTCCTTAGCAGTCTGACAATACGTTGTCACCCACGCCTCATTATAGGGCTGATTAATATCTGGGCATACTGGTGCTTCCTGACTTCTGCGTGGAGCAGCGGAAGGATTAGAGTCTCCAAAAGTCACGTTGAGCGCGCCGTTCTCAATGGCTCCATATCGGTAGAAGGTATAGCCCTTGGAATTAGTGATGCTCACCACCAACTTACTAGCACCAGAAGGATATGTGATGTCAGCCGTGAATGTCTGTCCATTTTGGACGTCTCCCTGAGCCAACACATAGCCTACCTCTTCCGTCATGGGGTTGTTTGAGTAAACCTTCACATTGTACGTCTCGCCCAATCCCTCGTTAACTGTAACATTGGCAATGCCCTTAGCCGTCATGTTCCACGACTGGTTGGGATCAATCTCAAATCCCAGTGCCAGTTCGGCATTAGCCAAAGCTTCTTCCTCGCTCACTCGATACTGCTCTATCGTATCGAACTTGTGACAACCGGCCAGCACTGCGGTCATGGCTAGTGCTGCCAATCCTTTTACATAATTCATTTTCATCATATTATCGTTTTATTTAACATTCAATTATTGGGGCAGATTACTCTCGTCCATCACGAGATTATCGGTAGGATACATAAACCACCATACGGCATGCTCCTGATTATCGTCGTGTCTGCTACCGTAGTTCTCAAAGCTTTGGTCAGCCTCAGCCTCATTGGTGTTTTTATTGCTATAAGCTCTCTTAATGTTGATATACTCCTGCGGCCACTTCCAGTTACCAGGAACAATCAGTCCGTAAGGCATTGTACCTGCACCAGAGAGTCGCATCTCTACTTTATGCTGTGGGGCATAGATGGCCAGACGCAGCTTAGAGGCGTCTGTTATGCCGTATGTTGCCTTGTCTATCTCAATTTCAAATGGAGTAGCCGATGCACAATTGGCGTCGCCACCATTGGTATTAATCATATACCCGTGATCGGCATTAAACATCTCGTGAATTTCTGTCTTACCATTACGATCCAAAACCTTAAATGTCTCGCCATACGTCATGCCATCTGAACCAGCATTGGGATAGAGTCGGACATTCAGGTCAAGCGTAGCACCTGCGGCAACAAATTTCAGTATCATCTTCGTGCCATCCGCGGATTCACGAGCTCGAATCACCACGTCATTCATGTCGTAGTCACCACCATTAGTATCCTCGAAGGCATAACTATAGATTGGTTTGCCCAATTCTTCGACTGGTATTTCCTCACCGCCTTCTGTACCTGTAATCTCGAAAATCACATCGTTGAAGTCGAGGTCTTTCCAATCCTCAAAGCCCACATAATTCTTGCCGTTAATTGAGAAAACAGCAGCATGTGGTGTAGCAGCAAGACTTGCATCCAGATTCCACTGCCATATACCCGATGTATGAATAGCAGTATTGTAGGCACCATCTCCATAATATTCCGGATTGTTGGGGATGCTGGTCTTCACGACGTCGGTTATCGTTGCGGTTGAAGACTCTGTATTATTATTGTTGTTACGCTTTGAATTCTCATAAAGCACCTCACAACCATAGAATCCTAGCTTAGATCCTGTAGCATAGATGGCATAAGTTTTGCCTTGTTTGATTCGGAATTCTATGACCTCCTTGGTCTTCTCGGCATAGGTCTTACCATTGAAGCCTTCAACAGGAGTCCCCTGCGTATCATTCTTATCATTAAGTTCCACTACATACAAGGGTTTAGAAGCATTTATAACAATTCCAACCCGTGCCATAAACTCATCATCACCACGGTCTAAGCCATCGTTGTTATTATAAACATATTTTAAGTAATAAACTGTAGTTCCTAATTCTGAGAGATTGCCATTTTTGCCGTTTCCTTCTGTAAATGCAGAATATCCTTCTGGTGCATTCGAGTCTGATTTAGCAGCTATAAAGTCATCGTAGTTCTCATTACGTGCATTACTCCAATCTGCTTGTCCTCCATTGCCCATTCTTACAAAATACGAATCATAGGGACCGCCAACAGCATATTCTCCGCAGAAGAAAGTTTTGTTTTCTGACAAAGCATACTTAAATATCTGATCGCCTGGTTCAAACCCTCCCGTTTCAGACGAGTTATTGTTTGAAATCGTCTCACCACCGCTCTCATATATCTCAACGGTACCATTACCCACCCATGTGTTTGTAATGATGAAATTAATGACATAGCCTTCCGGAAAATCGTACGACACGTTCCCATTTGCATCTTCATAAACCAAGCTATAAACCCTCTTATTGAAAGAATAGTTGTTAGTATTGGCCGTTTCGGGATCTGCCATGTTCCCCACAACATACTTCTTCAGCGACTTGACATCGGGTGTCGTTCCCTGCGGATAGTAATAGTAGCTGATCTGATCACCTGAATTGGAATTATGGAATATCGGGGTCAGTGTCACAGGGCCGCCAGTTGTAACGATGGAGTAACCCGTTTCGTTAGCTTTATCGAGGTTGTACTTACCTTCAGGAATCACTCTCATGATAGTCTCTGCGATATCGGAAAGCTCCTTATCTGGTCTGTTAGAATCGATAACAGAAGCATTAATCTGATAGAACTTATCAGTCCAAGCGGTATTGGATTGTGATGGTTTCCATGGAACATAATTACCCATGAATGAGAAAGTAGGCAAACCAGGAGTACCCGTTTCCTCAGCTGCCAGCACGCCGTTCCACGACTGACATATCTTACTGTTGAACGTGCTGCCCACCTCAGTAACGCTGGGCGATGCAACTGCTGCACGACGTGGTGCCTGCTGCTTAAAACTGACCTCACCAGCATCAATAGCGCTATAGACCACGCGATAGTCATTGTTGGCATTACGGCAAGCAACATAGACATACTCCTGTCCCTTGGGTGCGATAAAGTCGATTGTCACAGTCTCGCCCTCGTTGGCTTTAGCCTGACCCAGAATCTTTGCATCGGCATTGCCGAAGGGATATGCATCGAGAATCAGGACCTCTGTGGTATTGATGCCAGCATTGGCCGTGATTGTCATACTACCATTACGCGTCATGTTCCAATCCTTGTTGGGATCTATCTCCATGTCCAGCACCTCTTCGGCATGAGCTACGGCTTCCTCTTCAGAAAGTTGGCGATACACATCATCCATCTTGCTACAGCTGGCCACAACCAGGCCAAGAGCCAAGACAGCAACACCTTTTGAGAAACATATCATTTTCTTCATACGGATATTTTTAGTTAAATTGTTATTTATCATACTTTTTACTATCGCCTGCAAAGGTACAAAGAATTTTTGAAACTACCAACATTTTTTCGACTTTTTTATTTTATAATGTTCGCGCGTTGCACTTTTACTACGATTAATCTTGAGTTTTAGTTTTGTTAAAGCCTCATTTTAGTGGGTGTCATTATTTTGTGTCTTCAGTTTCTTCAGTTGACAGTTTCTTAGGGGCACCCCCAACCTGCTATAAGCAGAAAAAGTAATATAATTATATTAATATATATATAATATATATATTATATATATATTAAAATTTTGACACCCCAATTTCGCATCCTTGCTGAGAAAACTGTCAACTGAAGAAACTGAAGATTGGCACCTCAAAGTTGTCTAGAAAGTTGGAGGAATATTTGCGTAATTCAGAAAAAATGAGTATCTTTGCACCATAATTACGAACCAAACAAATTATTAATGAAAAAGACTATTATCACACTGTTTGCAGCGCTGACATGTAGCGCAATGCTGGCTCAACCCGCCATTCCTCGCGATGCGAAACTGGAGGAGAAAGTAGAGAAAACCCTGAAGAAGATGACGCTGGACGAGAAGATCGGTCAGATGCTCGAACTGAATCTTGACATCATTGGCAAGATGACCGTAGAGAACGCCAAGGTAGACCGCGAGAAGGTCCGTTCCGTCTTGCAGCAGTACGGCAGATCTGAACAGGAAATCAAGGAGGCCCTGAAGATGACCGACCAGCAGATTATCGATAAGTTAGGTGGATTTCCCGTAGACATCTACCAAGGCGACACCAAGCGCATCTGGAAGCTCAATGAGACGATGCTCGACACGCTGATTTCAAAGTGGAAGGTGGGCTCTATCCTGAATGCCCCTGGCACCCGTGCCCCAAGCGTCGCCCAATGGCAGGAGTGGATACAGCTGATACAGAAGAAGTCGATGAAGTATCTGGGCATCCCCGATATCTACGGACTGGACCACAACCACGGTGTCACCTATACCCAGGGCGGAACACTCTTCCCACAGCCCATCAACCTGGGTGCATCGTTCAATACAGAGTTGGCTCGCATCGGTGCAGAGATTACAGCCTACGAAAGCCGTGCAGCTAACTGTCCTTGGGTCTACAATCCCGTTGTCGACTTGAGTCGTGATCCACGTTGGCCCCGTGTCTACGAGAGCTTTGGCGAAGATGCCATCGTCAATTCAAAGATGGTGGTGGCAGAGATTAAGGGCTATCAGGGCGATGACCCTAACCATATCGACCAGTATCACGTAGGTACCAGCACCAAGCACTACTTTGCATACGGAGCCCCCTGGACTGGCAAGGATCGTACCCCAGCCTATCTCTCTCCACAGATCATCCGTGAGAAATACTTCGAGCCATTCAAGCAGGCAGCCCTTGCAGGTACATTGACCATGATGGTTAACTCGGCTTCTATCAACGGCGTACCTGTTCATGCCAGCTACGAATATCTGACCAAGTGGTTGAAGGAAGACCTGCAGTGGGACGGATTCCTGGTAACCGACTGGGCTGACATCAACAACCTCTTCTCTCGTGAAAAAGTGGCTAAGGACAAGAAAGACGCTATCCGCATTGCCATCAATGCTGGTATCGACATGTCGATGGACCCATACAGCGTGGAGTTCTGCGTCCTGCTGAAGGAACTCGTTCAAGAGGGTAAGGTGAAGATGAGTCGTATCGACGATGCCGTACGCCGTATTCTGCGTGCTAAGTATCGTCTGGGACTCTTCGACAAACCTAACACAGGCGGCAAGGGTTTCGAGAAATTCGGATGCGATGAGTTTGCTCAAAAATCTTTACAAGCAGCCGAGGAAAGCGAGGTGCTGCTAAAGAACGAAGGCAACATCCTGCCTCTGGCTAAGGGCAAGAAGATTCTTCTCACAGGTCCTAACGCCAACCAGATGCGCTGTCTGCATGGTGGTTGGAGCTATACTTGGCAGGGATCGAAGGCCGAGGATCTCTCTGAGAAATACAACACCATCTACGAGGCGCTTTGCAACAAGTACGGCAAGGAGAACATCATCCTTGAGCAAGGTGTGACCTATAACGAGAATGGCGCTTACTACGACGAGAACGAGCCTCAGATTCAGAAGGCAGTTGACGCAGCAGCTAATGCCGACGTGATTATCGCTTGTATTGGCGAGAACTCATACACAGAGACGCCAGGTAACCTTTCCGACCTCTGGCTGTCGAAGAACCAGCGCGACCTTGTGAAGGAACTGGCCAAGACTGGCAAGCCAATCATCATGGTGCTGAACGAGGGTCGTCCACGCCTGATTGCCGATATCGAGCCATTGGCCAAGGCTGTGGTAGACATTCTGATTCCAGGCAACTATGGTGGCGATGCACTCGCAAACCTGTTGGCTGGCGATGCCAATTTCTCTGCGAAAATGCCTTACACTTATCCAAGAGAAATCAACTCGCTCAACACCTATGACTATAAGGTCAGCGAGGAGGTTGGCACTATGGCTGGCGCCTACAACTACGACGCCAAGGTATCACTCCAGTGGCCTTTCGGCTACGGTCTGAGCTATACCACCTACGAATATTCGAACCTGAAGGTAGACAAGACAGCCTTTACTTCTGACGACGTACTCACCGTCAGCGTCGACGTCAAGAATACTGGCAACCGTGCTGGCAAAGAGGCTGTGCTCCTGTATTCCAGCGACCTGATTGCCTCAATTGTTCCTGACAATAAACGACTGAGAGATTTCCAGAAGATATCACTCGCTGCTGGCGAAAAGCAGACCGTTACCTTTAAGTTGCCAGCCAAGAATCTGGCCTTTGTTGGTGCCGACGGCCGTTGGACGCTGGAGGAAGGCGAGTTCCTGCTGAAGGTGGCAGGTCTCAACATAAAAATAGAGTGTACCCAGACAAAGGTTTGGGACACTCCAAATATCTGATGTTGTCGGCAGACTAGAAGCTTCGTAACCAGGCTTTCAGCGCAAGCATCATCTCAAAGTGGTAGGCAAACGACTGCAGACTGCCAAAGCCGTGCCCACCTGTGGGGAAGATATGCAATGAAGCAGGCACCTTGTGGGCATACAGCTCCTCATAATAGCCGATACTATTCGTCGGAGGCACCGCCTTGTCGTCGTGAGCCAAAACAATAAAGGCGCGAGGCGTATGCTTTGACACATGCTGCTCGTTGCAATATTCATTGATGAGCTTGCGCTTCGGATTCTTACCCAACAGGTGATTGCGAGAGCCCTGATGGGTGGTGCCCTGTTCCATCGAAATGACAGGATAGAACAGTATCTGGAAGTTAGGCATCGCATCGTGAGAGGCATGCGTAGCCACAGTAGAGGCCAGATGTCCACCAGCTGAGAATCCCATAATACCTACATCGTCAGCATTGATATGCCACTCTGAGGCGTTGCGGCGTACCAATCGGATAGCCTCCTCGGCATCCTCGGCAGGCACCTTGTAATGGCCGTTGGGCATACGGTATTTCAGCACGATGAGTGCTATGCCCTGTCCGTTAAAGAAAGGCGCCCACGACGTTCCTTCCTTCTCCCAAGCCAGATGTTCATAGCCACCTCCAGGACAGCATACGACTGCCCTACCCGTTGCTTTCTTCTCGTCAGGCAGGAAGATGGTCACCTTAGCCATATCCTCTGGGTTACCGTTGTCAGTCGAAGGACCATTGGGCCAGAGATTCATCTCGATGGGTTTCTGTGCTGAAGCAGCTACAGACACTAGAAACAGGGCAAATAATAAGAGTTTTTTCATACCGTAGTTCATTTATTTGCTTGCAAAAATACAAAAAATATCCATTATTGGCGAGCATTTATCAATATTTTCGTATATTTGCACCAATTTTGAGACAAAAAAACTTTGTAAACTATGAATAAAAAGATTCTTTCGCTGGTCGTGCTGGCAAGCATGGTCGTGGGTATGCAGGCTAAAGTAAAGCTGCATCATTTGGTGAGTGACAATATGATTATCCAGCAGCAGACGGACGTGCGGCTGTGGGGATGGGCTAAGGCTGGACGTAAGGTGGTGGCTACGACCTCGTGGTCCAATCAACGCGCAGAAGCCAAAGCCGACAAGCAGGGACGATGGCTACTGACAGTCAAGTCGCCCAAGGCCTCGTATGAGCCCCTGAGCATCACCTTCGACGATGGTGACGGCCAAGTGATTATTAATAATGTACTCGCGGGCGAGGTATGGGTATGTGCAGGACAGTCGAATATGGAAATGCCCGTCAAGGGCTTTGGCAACTGTCCTGTGCTCAACTATAATCAGGAAATCATCGATGCTGCTGGCAAGTGTCAGGTACGCTCGGCCAAGATTCCCAGCATCATGCGTGCTGAGCCACAGGAGGATGCGCAGACAGAGTGGCGCGAGTGTTCGCCCCAGACCGTTGGTGAGTTCTCGGCTACAGGTTATTTCTTTGCCAAGCTCGTCAATCGTGCCCTCGACATCCCCATTGGACTCATTGAAGCCAACAAGGGTGGCAGCCGCGTGGAGAGCTGGCTAACGAAGGAGAACCTGAAGAAGTACACCTCCGACCCTACCGACTCTGTCGAGATCTGCAAGAAGTGGTCGCAGTGGGATTATCACCGTTCGCTGCTGTGGGGCAATGGCACGTTTAACCCCATTCTGAACTATACCGTCAAGGGCATCCTGTTCTATCAGGGCTGTTCGAATGTGGGCGATCCTGGCGACCAGTATTCACAGCGTCTGAAGCTCTTGGTTGAGCAGTGGCGTTCACAGTTTAAGCTGGGCGAGATTCCCTTCTACTTTGTCCAAATAGCTCCCTTCGTCAGTGGCGACGCTAATGGCACTTGGAACGCTTTGCTGCAGGAACAGCAGTTCAAGGCCTCGAAGATTATCCCCAACAGCGGACTGGTTTGCACTAACGACGCTGTCTATCCTTACGAAGGCACCCAGATTCACCCTGCCCAGAAGCAAAAGGTTGGCGAGCGTCTGGCTTTCCTGGCACTGAACAAGACCTACGGTATGGACAAGATTATCTGCCAGAGTCCTTCGTATAAGGACATGAAGGTGAAGAACGACACCATCATGCTGCATTTCAACGATGAGTGTGGTGCCATCAGCCGTTTTGAGAACATCGAAGGCTTCGAGATTGCCGGTGCCGACCGTGTGTTCCATCCTGCCATAGCCAACCACTTCTGGCAGCCTGGTGGCGGCTACTGGGACGAATGCATCGTTGTGTCAAGCCCTGAGGTGAAGGAACCCGTCGCTATCCGCTACTGTTTCAAGAACTGGCAGTTGGGTAATCTGGCCAACGCCGGAGGACTACCCCTCTTCCCCTTCCGCACAGACAACTGGTAAATGAAACATCCTTTAGATAAGTTTGCCTACTGCCCAGTCTGCGGCAGTAAGCATTTCGAGATCAACAACTTTAAGAGCAAGCAGTGTCAGGACTGCGGGTTTACGTATTATGCCAACCCCAGTGCTGCCACTGCAGCTTTGATTATCAACCCCCGTAACGAACTGCTCGTAGTGCGTCGAGCCAAAGAACCAGCTAAAGGAACGCTGGATCTGCCTGGTGGATTTGTCGACATGAACGAGACGGTGGAAGAAGGCATGTGTCGCGAAATCAAAGAGGAGACGGGCTTGGAGGTCAGCGATATCCGCTATCTCTTCTCCTTGCCCAACCTCTACATGTACAGCGGGATGGGCATTCATACCATCGACATGATCTATTGGGTACCTCTTGATTGCGAACATATTGATATTCAGGCCTCTGACGATGCTGCAGAAGCCATTTGGATACCTATTAACAAAGTTAATCCTGCCGATTTCGGACTCACCAGCATCCGTCACGCTGTCGAGAAATTTCTGTCTGAAACGTTAAGAAAACAAAAAATCTTATATAATAATAAGGTGTAACCAAAACTTTTGCCTACTTTTGCAGCCCGTAAGTAAATTTTCAAGTGACTGAATAAACAATTGAATTAAGAATATGCAAAAGAATCTGGTAATTGTTGAGTCGCCTGCAAAGGCTAAGACCATAGAAAAGTTTCTCGGCAAAGACTTCAAGGTGATGTCGAGCTACGGTCATATTCGTGACCTCAAGAAAAAGGAGATGAGCATTGATCCCAATACGCTCGAACCTGAATATGAAATTCCTGAAGACAAGGAGAAGGTGGTCAAGGATCTGAGAACGCAAGCCGAAAAAGCCGAAAAGGTTTGGTTGGCATCCGATGAGGACCGTGAGGGAGAAGCCATCTCCTGGCATCTGTGCGAGGTGTTAGGATTGGACGAGAAAAAGACCAATCGTATCGTGTTCCACGAGATCACCAAGCCTGCCATCATGAATGCCATCGAGAATCCCCGTCATCTGGACATGAATCTGGTGAACGCCCAGCAGGCTCGTCGTGTACTCGACCGTCTGGTAGGTTTCAAACTATCGCCCGTCCTGTGGCGCAAGGTGAAGCCAGCGCTCTCAGCAGGTCGCGTGCAGAGTGTCGCCGTCCGCCTGATTGTCGAGCGCGAGCGTGAGATCCAGTCATTCGTCAGCGAACCGTTCTATAACATCAGCGGTATCTTTGCTATCACCAACAAGGATGGTTCTCAGACGGAGGTGAAAGCAACATTGGCACAACGCCTGAAGACTCACGAGGAGGTGGAAGAGTTGCTGGAACTTTGCAAGGAGGCTTCATTCGTGGTGGAAGCCGTCAACAAGAAGCCCATGAAGCGCACACCAGCGCCTCCATTCACCACGTCTACACTCCAGCAGGAAGCTGCCCGTAAGTTGGGATTCACCGTCAGCCAGACCATGATGGTTGCCCAGCACCTTTACGAACACGGACAGATTACCTATATGCGTACTGACTCTGTCAACCTCTCCAGTTTGTGTATCAATGCCAGCAAGGAGGAGATTACAAAGCTCTATGGCGAGGAATACTCAAAGGTACGTCAGTATCATACCAATTCTAAGGGCGCTCAGGAGGCTCATGAGGCTATCCGTCCTACCTATATGGACAAGCAGGCCATCGAGGGAACATCGCAGGAGCGTAAGCTCTACGACCTCATCTGGAAGCGCACCATCGCCAGTCAGATGGCAGATGCCGTGATGGAGAAGACAACGGCTGACATCAGTATCAATAATCAGACAAAAGCAAACAACAACGCTTCATTCGTAGCCACTGGTGAAGTGGTTAAATTTGATGGCTTCCTCAAGATATACCGCGAGTCATCTGACGATGACGAGCAGGAGGAAGAGAGCCATATCCTGCCTCCATTGAAGAAGGGTATGGAACTGACGCGTCGCGAGATTCAGGCTACTGAGCGCTTCAGTCAGGGACCACAGCGTTACACTGAAGCATCGCTGGTACACAAGCTGGAGGAACTGGGCATTGGCCGTCCTTCTACCTACGCACCAACGATTTCCACCATCCAGCAGCGCGAATACGTACATAAAGGCGACCAGAAAGGCGAAGAGCGCAGCTACACTATCGACATCCTGAAGGGTAAGGTTGTCACCCAAAAGACGCGTCATGAGATTGCAGGTTCTGACAAAGGCAAGCTGTTGCCTACAGATATCGGACTGGTTGTCAACGACTTCCTGATGCAATACTTCCCTGGTATCATGGACTACAACTTCACTGCTAAGGTCGAACAAGACTTCGATAAGATAGCAGAAGGCGACGAGAAGTGGAAGGATATGATGAAGGCGTTCTATAAGAGCTTCGAGCCTACTGTCGAAAAGACGATGAATGCCCGTCAGGAGCATAAGGCTGGCGAGCGCCACTTAGGTATCGACCCCAAGTCTGGCAAGCCCGTCTTCGTAAAGATCGGCCGCTTCGGACCTGTTGTACAGATAGGTTCTGCAGAAGATGCCGACAAGCCCCAGTTTGCCCAGTTGCCCAGCGACAAGAGCATTGAGACCGTAACTCTCGACGAGGCATTGGAACTCTTCAAGCTTCCTCGCACCGTTGGTGAATACGAGGGTGAAAAGGTGGTGATTGGTGCTGGACGCTTCGGCCCCTACATTCTGCACATGAAGAAATACACTTCGCTGCCTAAGGATGCCGATCCTATGGCTATCACGCTGGAAGAAGCCGTGAAGCTGATCAACGAGAAACGTCAGCAGGAAACCAACAAACACATGAAGTCGTTCGACGAAGACAGCAAGCTGGAAGTGCTCAACGGACGCTACGGCCCCTATCTGGCCTACGACGGCAAGAACTATCGCATCGCCAAGGCCCTGCACGCCAAAGCTGCTGAACTGACTTACGACGAGTGTATGGCCATCATTGAAAAGCAGAAGAAATGAGGCGTATTATCCTGATAGGATATATGGGGTCTGGCAAGACCACCGTGGGCAGAGCCCTGTCAAAAGAGACGGGCATGATGTTCTACGACTTAGACTGGTACATCGAAAGCCGTATGCGCAAGACGGTAGCCCAGATCTTTGCAGAAAAAGGGGAAGAGGGCTTCCGCAAGATAGAATACAACATGTTGCACGAAGTGGCAGAATTCGAGAATGTCATCATCAGCTGTGGTGGAGGCACTCCCTGCTTCTTCGACAATATGGACTATCTGAACCAGCAGGGCGACGTCGTCTATCTGAAGTGTGAGCCTGAGACATTGTATAAGCATCTCCTGATGGGAAAGGTGGAGCGTCCGCTCATCAAGGGCAAAACACCTGAAGAGCTGATAGCCTATATCACGAACCATCTGGCTGAGCGTGAACCGTTCTATAGTCGTGCCCAACATACACTCGATGTCACCGTACTCGATGAGTATGACAAGATAAAAACCAGCGTTGCAGCGCTGCGAAAGCTGTTAAACCTATAAAACCGAACTACCCATTTATTAATTAAGCATATGAAGAAATGGACCATCGATGACTCCAAGGAGCTCTACAACATCAACGGCTGGGGTACCAGCTACTTTGGTATCAACGAACAGGGAAACGTCTACGTGACCCCTTGTAAGGACAACACGCAGATTGACATTCGTGACGTGATGGACGAATTGGCACTGCGCGATGTGCAGTCGCCAGTACTATTGCGCTTCCCAGATATTCTCGATAACCGTATCGAGAAGACATGGAGCTGCTTTAAGAAGGCTGCCGAAGAGTATGACTACAAGGCTGAGAACTATGTGGTGTTCCCCATCAAGGTCAACCAGATGCAGCCCGTCGTCGAGGAGATTATCTCGCACGGACGTAAGTTTAACCTGGGCATCGAGGCTGGTTCCAAACCTGAGCTGCATGCGGTGATTGCCGTACAGTGTCAGAGCGACTCCATCATCATCTGCAATGGTTATAAGGACCAGTCGTACATCGAGCTGGCCCTGCTGGCACAGAAAATGGGCAAACGCATCTTCATCGTGGTCGAGAAACTCAACGAGTTGGAGATTATTGCGCGCGAAGCCAAGAAACTGGGCGTCAAGCCTAACATCGGCATTCGCATCAAGCTAGCTAGCAGTGGTAGTGGTAAATGGGAAGAGAGCGGTGGCGATGCTTCTAAGTTCGGCCTGACGAGTGCTGAGCTGCTGGAAGCGCTGGAGATGCTGGACAAGAAGGATATGCGCGACTGTCTGCGACTGATCCATTTCCATATCGGCTCGCAGATTACTAAGATTCGTCGCATACAGACTGCCTTGCGCGAGGCATCGCAGTTCTATGTACAGCTGCATAAAATGGGCTATAAGGTCGACTTCGTAGACTGTGGTGGTGGTCTGGGCGTCGACTACGACGGCACGCGTTCTCCCTCTAGTGAGAGTAGTGTCAACTACTCTATCCAAGAGTATGTCAACGACTGTATCTACACCTTTGTCGATGCTGCCAACCGTAATGACATCCCCCACCCCAACCTGATTACGGAGAGCGGACGCTCATTGGCTGCCCACCATTCTGTCTTGGTCATCGATGTGCTGGAGACAGCCTCGCTGCCTGAGATGCCTGAGGAGTTTGAGCCTGACGAGAACTCACACCAGCTGGTGAAGGACCTCTACGAGATCTGGGATAACCTAACGCCTCGTAATGTGCTGGAAGACTGGCACGACGCCGAGCAGATTCGTGAAGAGGTACTCGACCTCTTTGCACATGGTATCGTTGACCTCAAGACACGTGCTGAGGTAGAGGCGATGTATTGGAGCGTCTGCCACGAGATTCATGCTTTGGCTAAGAACCTGAAGCATGTACCTGAAGAACTGATGAATATCGACAAGCTGTTGGCTGATAAGTATTTCTGCAACTTCTCGCTGTTCCAGTCGCTGCCCGATTCCTGGGCCATCGACCAGGTATTTCCTATCATGCCCATTCAGCGACTCAACGAACGCCCCACACGTAATGCAACCATCCAGGACATCACATGCGACTCAGACGGTAAGATAGCCAACTTCGCGACCAATCGCCATAACTCCCACTCGTTGCCCGTTCATTCTTTGAAGAAGAACGAGAACTACTATTTGGGTGTATTCCTGGTGGGTGCCTATCAGGAAATCTTAGGCGACATGCATAATCTGTTTGGCGACACTACCGCTGTCCACATCTCCGTCAAGGATGGCACCTATCATATCGATCAGGTGTTCGATGGTGAGACCGTAGAGGAGGTGCTGGAATATGTACAGTACAATCCGAAGAAGCTGGTTCGCCAATTGGAAGTCTGGGTTGCCAAGAGCGTGAAAGCAGGCAAGATCAGTCTGGAAGAAGGTAAGGAATTCCTCTCCAACTATCGCTCAGGCCTTTATGGCTATACCTACTTGGAATAAGACTTAATCATTATAACCTAAACGAATATGTACAAGAAATCAACAAAACCTATCATCGGCATCCTGCTAGTAGCAGTGATGACCTTGATGTGTGCCTGCAAATCACAGCAGGCCGTTAACCAAGCACAGTCTATCGAGTCGCCACAGCCACAGCTTGTCCATAAGGAAGCTGCCGTCTGGGCTCAGACACATGCAGGTGCGCTTATCGACAAATATCTGAAGGATGCTGGCAACAAGCTCGATCCTGACGAGATGCGCAAACTGTTTGCTCCTATTGGCTACGACGGAGGTACCAACACCACCAGCTATCGTGATGCTGAGAAGGTATTGGTCGACACGCTCTATTCAGTTATGCTACAACGTGCTATTGCAGCAGGCAATACCAGCATCGTCATCTTTACAGGTCCTTCGGCCAGTGGAAAGAGTACAGCCACCAAGACGATGGATTTCTCGAAGACAGGCGTTGTCTACGACGCTGCTTTCAATTCTTACAAGAAGCTGTCTACTGCTGTCAAGCGCGCCCAAGACGCTGGCATGAAGAAGATTACGATTATTGCCGTCTATAACACCATCCGCAACTGTTTCAAGAATTCTCTGGACAGAGGCAAGGTCAGCAACCGCTTTATCCACGTGCCTTATATGATTTCATCCTTCAAGAACAATATCCGCAAGATGGAACTCATGAAGCAGAACTTCCCCGATCTGGAATATATCTGTCTGGACAAGAGCGACAACAAGTATGCCAAGCCTGTTTCCCTTGACGACGCCATCCGCTGGAACTTCGACGTCAGCCAGGAGGATATCCACGAACTCTTCACCTATATCAGCAATGAAATTGACACTAGAGGACTTACAAAACATCAGCTTACCTATATCACGGGAGACATACTGTCAATTGAGGGACTGTCAGATTCCAATAAAGCTCTGGCCCAAGACATTGATAGAAGAATACGTGAGATGCCAAGATGAAATCATCACAGAGGCATGGGAACGCTCTTCCCTTGGTTTAGGAGATCTATAGAACGTTATGAAAGAGAAAATAACCATTGTAAAAGTGGGTGGAGCTGTGGTCGAGGACGAACTACAGCTCTCTCAGTTGTTACGCGACTTCTCAGCTATTGAGGGGCGCAAGGTGTTAGTACACGGCGGCGGGCGCAAGGCTACGAAGATGGCTGAGCGTCTGGGCATTGAGACACAGATGGTCAATGGACGTCGCATCACGGATAGCGATATGCTGGAGGTGGTGACGATGGTGTATGGCGGACTGGTCAATAAGAATCTGGTGGCTCGTCTGCAGGCCAATGGTGTGAATGCCATAGGTCTGACGGGTGCCGATGCTGATGTCATCCGCAGCCATAAGCGTCCATTAAAGGATGGTATCGATTATGGGTGGGTAGGCGACGTTGACAACGTCGCACACAAAACCCTGTCACACCTCATTGAGGCTGGTATCACTCCCGTGATGGCACCTCTGACGCACGATGGCGAGGGCCACATCCTGAACACCAATGCCGACACCATCGCCTCAGAAACGGCCAAGGCACTGGCTAAGGATTACGACGTGACACTCATCTTCTCATTCGAGAAGAAAGGTGTACTGGGCAATCCTGATGACGATGATTCAGTGATTCCCACCATCACGCGTACCTTATTTGAAAAGTATAAGGCCGATGGCACTATCTCTGGTGGCATGCTTCCAAAGATAGAGAATGCACTCAGCGCTGTCGATGCTGGCGTTTCCAGAGTTATCATCACACTGGCTACCGCCATCGACGGACAACACGGCACAGTCATCGAATAATAAATCAAGGGATGAAGAACATCAGTTTCCAGACACATATCCTTCCTCTGAAGAACCAACTCTTCAGGATGGCCCTCCGCATCACCATGAATCCTGCGGATGCTGAGGATGTGGTTCAGGAAACGATGATGAAGGTCTGGAACCGTCGCAGCGACTGGGAACAGATAGAATCCATCGAAGCCTTCTGCCTCACCATCTGTCGTAATGTGGCTCTCGACAAGTTGCGTCGCAAGGATCATCAGGCACAATCGCTCGACGAGACCATCGATCCCACCGATCGCAGGACAGCATCCAATCCAGAAGAACAGACCGTGCAGAGCGACCGTGTACAACTGGTTCGCACGCTTATCAGCCAACTTCCTGAGAAACAACGCAGTTGTATGCAGTTGCGCGATATCGAGGGCAAGAGCTATAAAGATATTGCCACCATCCTCGAGATGACTGAGGAACAAGTGAAAATCAACATCTTCCGTGCCCGCCAAACCATTAGAGACCGCTTCCAGAAAGCAGAAAAATACGGTATCTGAATTTTTTTTTGCGATTTCTGTAACTTTCCGATTTTACAAACGTCATTTATTATAGAGAACCCAAAAGAACGGTATGGATTATAAGTACATCGAACAACTATTAGAGCGCTATTGGAACGCTGAGACCTCCCTTGAGGAGGAAAGCATCCTGCGCACCTTCTTCAGCCAGAAGGACATTCCGGCTGAGATGGAGTCCCTGCGTGCGCTCTTTACCGACGAGGCCTGTGGCCAGACGTTGGGCGATGACTTTGATGCCCGTATACTGGAGATGATTAGTGAAGACGAAGCTCCCAAGACCGTGAAGGCTCGTGAGGTGAAGCTCAGCGAGAGTCTGATGCCCCTCTTCAAGGCTGCTGCTGTCGTTGCTATCATTCTTACTCTTGGCGGAGCTTTACAGGCTCCTTGGGACAACAGCTGGAACACACCTGAAGACTATGCTGCCATTCAGCAGAAGATTGATACGGTGGTTGCAGTGCAGCCCATCCAAGCCGAGAACATCAGCGACGCTGCTTTGGACAGTACGAAGGTGCTGCTTCCTGAACAAACCAAGAACTAGAATTTTTCTATGCTTTCTCTATATTATAAATCATGTTTAGTAAAACACAAGAAGAGGCTGTGAAGTCTCGACTTTTCGACCCAAGTAAGCGGTCGATTTCTCTCAAAATTTCATAACATACTAACGCTGAGCGGGCTGCTTCTGAAAAATTCAGAGAAGCAGCCCGCTCGATTTGTATACTTTCCTGTTTTATTGTGCCCTACGCATCCAGAGATGCAGCTGGTAGAGGGCAGGCAACAGGATGAGCAGCGAGAATGCCACAGCCATCAGCACATGTTGTTCTGAACCCTTAAAGACGTGTATCAGTTTGATGTCTGGATCTGGATATACATGATAGAGGATATATGCTGCACTGTTATTGGCCCAATGATAAGCCACTCCTGGCAGAATAGAACCTGTACGCCAGTACATCCATCCCAACAGTAAGCCAATCAGGAAGGCATGAGGCATCTGGGCGGGGTTAAAGTGAGCCAACGAGAAGAATACGGCAGAGAGAGCTATGGCACCCCAAGCGCCTAGTCTCTCAACACCCAGCAACGACTTCAGAATAGCGCCACGGAAAACAATCTCTTCAGACAGCGGCGCCAGCAAACCTATAGCCACATAGCCCCAACGGTCGGCCAAAATCATGTCGAACTCCTGTTCTACGATATTAGGCAATTCAGGCATGTGCTCCTGCATCCACAACGAAGGAATGATGGCACCCAACGATGCTACCACACTCCAAAAGAGTACATTCCAGGGACGTGTACGAATCCATTTGGGCGACACTTTCGTCCAACGTGTCAACAGGAACACGGCAATGGTGACGATGCTGACGACTACCGTCGAGGTAATCAGCAGATAATTGGTGGTATCCGCCGTGTGAGTAATCTGCTTCCACAGGTAATCAACCAAGTAGCCTACCACTATCTGCAGACCCACAAACACCAAGATGTAACAAATAGCCTTTTTCATATCCTATATGAATTAATATTTCAATATACTGCTCTCCACCTTTAATAGCTCTTCAGCCCTTTCAGCGTCTTGCTGCAATTGTGCCTTCAAAGCCTCAGCCGAATCGAAACGCTGTTCAGGACGCAAGCGGTCGATAAACGATACCAGCAGCTGCTGACCGTAGAGATTCTCATGCAGACGGAAGACATGAACCTCCAACGTCACCCGCTGTCCATCAAACGTGGGACGAGTGCCGATATTCATCATGGCATGCTTCCACTCCACACTGTTCTCCATCCGCACCTTCACAGCATAAGCACCCTTGGCGGGTATCAGTTGACAGACATCCTCTGCCACCAGATTAGCAGTAGGGAATCCTAGCTTCGTACCCACATGTTCACCATGCTCTACGTGTCCCAAAATGGTATAAGGATAACCTAACAGCTCGTTGGCTTGGACTATCTCGCCTTCTGACAACAGCTGTCGCACGCGCGAACTGCTCACCTCGCCCTTGGCAGGCAGCTGAATGACCTCAATACCCAGTTCCTTTCCGTATCTCACATAGTCCTCAAAGCCTTCCTCACGACGATAGCCGAAACGGTTGTCATAACCTGTCAGCAACACTTTTACGCCCAGTTGCTCCTTCAACACCTGTTCCATAAACTGGCGGGCTGTCATCTGGCGCAATTCGTCAGTAAACGACAGCACCTCCGTACGGTCCACCTGTGTATGCGACAGCAATAGCAACTTGGCAGCCAACGGCGTCAGCACCTGCTCTCTGCGCATCGTATGGTCGAAGGTAATAACCATCGACTGCAAGCCGCGTTCGCGAGCAGCCTCAACCACTTGGCTCACCACAAACCGATGCCCCTGGTGAACACCGTCAAACATGCCTATCGTGGCTACATATCCTTGTTGCTCCATTGTCTCTTAATCATTCTGTATATTTCACCAATCCACAATACGGGAGAAGTGATGGCCAGCAATATTCCCCATGTCTCCAGCGACAAAGGGACCGTACGGAATATCCTACCTCCAAAGGTGACGATAAGCCACTGGCCTATCAATACAATTGCCAATACCAATAGGAAGCCACTACATGCCCACAAACGGCGGAAGGCAGAATGGACAGAGCCTAACTGCTTGGCATTAAACAAGTTCCACCACTGCAACAACACAAAGATATTGAAGAAGATGGTCAGCTCCATATCGTCAACGCCAGCCACCTTTTCAAAATACCACAACAGTACAAAGGTCACCAGAAAGAAGATGCCACCTGTCCAGGCAATGCCTCTGAACATACCTCGTGTGATGATAAAGGCATCTTTGCTACGTGGCCGTTCTCGCATTACCTCTCTCGAGGGAGGCAGTGAGGCCAACGCCATCGCTGCAAACGTGTCCATAATCAGGTTAATCCATAGTATCTGGGTAATGGTCAGCGGCATTTCCGTACCTATCACAGCACCACAAAGCACCAGTAACAATGCCGTCACGTTGACCACCAGTTGGAAGTATATGAAACGTTGGAAGTTCTTATAAAGCGAACGGCCCCACATCACCGCTTGTACAATACTGCGGAACGAGTCGTCAATCAGTGTGATGTCGCTGGCCTCTTTGGCCACACTGGTTCCTGATCCCAGCGAGAGGCCTACGTGCGCACGATTCAAAGCTGGCGCATCGTTCGTACCGTCGCCCGTCACAGCCACCACTTCTCCTCGCTGTTGCAATAGTGCTACTAGTCGCTGCTTGTCCTGCGGGCGCGCTCTCGACATCACCTTCAGCGTCTGCACACGCTCCAATGCTTCCTCGTCGCTCAGGGCCGCAAACTCAGCACCAGTTATCACAGCATCTGCCACATTCCCTGCGACGACACCCGTCTGTCGTCCTATTTCCAAAGCCGTCTCAGCAGTGTCGCCCGTCACTATCTTCACATCAATACCAGCCCTCACACATTGGCGGATGGCAGCTGGCACTTCCTGACGCAGGGGGTCACTGATAGCCACGATAGCTAATAACGTATGATTCTGTCCGATAGCCAGTGTACGCATCGCATGCTGTTGCCAATCACGCAACTGCAGCTCTACTTTCTGGCGCTCGTCAGCGTCCATCTCCATCTTGGCTATCACCACTTCAGGTGCACCTTTTATATATAGAGTGTCGTCCACAGTAGTCGTCATGTATTTGCGTTCTGTCGAGAATGGTTCGCGAGCCGTGATGGCATTGTCCTCCCGCATCTTTTGATAGTCAGTACCCTGAGCTGTCACCCAGCGCAGCAAGGCCTGCTCCGTCGGATTGCCCACCTCGTGTGTCGCTGTCGTATTCAGGGCAATGGCCTTAAAGAGCTTATCTCTTCCATCTTCCATCATACATCTGACATCACTCACCGTCATTCTGTTTTCAGTCAGTGTTCCTGTCTTGTCCGTACAAATCACCGTCACAGCGCCCATCGTCTCCGATGCCTGGAGTTTTCTCACCAGATTGTTCGACTTCAGCATTCTGCGCATATTCAGAGCCAAAGCTAACGTGACAGCCATTGGGAGACCTTCAGGCACAGCCATCACTATCAGCGTGACAGCCATCATAAAGTAGCGTAATACCACCTCTGTCATACCTAGATAGTCGTCCGTATGCCACAGGGGACTTGTCAGGATGTCGTGAATCAGGAATACCACAAACGATGCAATGGATAATGCTCCGCCCACCTTACTGATAAGCTTGGCGAGTCTGTCCAACTGCACATTCAGTGGTGTCTTCACACCAGTCAGTTCCGATGCCTGTCTGGCCACATGGCCAATCTCCGTCCCATCGCCTACCGCTGTCACCACAAAACGCCCCGTGCCAGCCATCACCATCGACGAGCGCAACAGCAAGTCCCTGGCGTAAGTTTCACCTCTTCCCTCTTCCTTCTTACTTCCTACTTCTTTTGTCGTCAACATCTCACCCGTCAGCGAACTCTCGTCCACTTGCAGGTCTGTCGCTTCTACCAGTTGTCCGTCAGCAGGCACCTCGTCGCCCGTCTCGACTATCACGACGTCACCCACCACGACTTCTCTGCGGGCTATCTCCATCACCTTTCCCTCGCGAACTACCTTTACCAGCTGTTCTTCGCCCAACTGCGTCAGCACATCGAATTTGCGGGCAGCATCCCTTTCAAAATAAAAACCTACCGTCGTGGCAAGGATGATAGCTGCAATAATGCCTATGGTCTCCAGAAAGTCCTGCTTCACAAAAGATAAAGCCAACGATACCAAAGCTGCCACCAACAAGATGCGCACCATCGGATCCTGATATTTCTCCAGATATAGTCGCCACATAGAGGGACGCTGAGGGGGCGTCAGCACGTTTACGCCATGCTTCTCCCTACTCTTCAGCACCTCTTGGGCATTCAATCCTTGTATTTTTGCTGTTTTCACGGTGCAAAGGTACGAATAAGCGAGTAAAAAGCCAAATTTATTTGAGCTTTTTCAAGCGGGAGTACTTTCGACGGAGTCAAAGGTACGATTAAGTGAGAGAAAAAGCAAATTTATTTGTATTTTTCCGAGAGAAAGTACCTTCGACGAAGTCAAAATTACAAAAAAAAGGTAAAATTTGGGGAGCTGCAGCAAATTTTTCTCTTTTCACTTTTCACTTTTCACTTTTTTTTGTACCTTTGCACCCGCAAAACGCATTTGCATCGGACTTGTAGCTCAGTTGGTTAGAGCAACAGACTCATAATCTGGAGGTCGTAGGTTCAAGCCCTACCTGGTCCACACTGAAAATCAGCAACTTACGACTAGTCGGAGGTTGCTGATTTTCTTTTTGCGAACACCATGCGAACACGGGGTATGACGGCAAGCATCAAACTCCTCATTATTCTCATTATTGCTTTCTTGTTTTTATCCAATATACTGCATTATCATATCGGCGATTTCTTCCTCTGTCTTGCCGTCGGCAGCGATGACGAGCTGGTAGTTGCGGGTGTCGTAGCGCGAGGTGCCGGCGTACTTCTTCACGTAGTTCTCGCGCATCCTGTCCACGCGCTCAATGGTCTTGCGAGCCTCGTCCTCGGTCATATTCTGCTTGCGGGCGACACGCTCTATGCGGTAGTCCATCGAGGCCTGAATAAGAATGCTCAGGTGGTTGGGATGGTCGCGGAACACGTGGAAGCCACTGCGACCGGCCACGACGCACGATTTCTCAGCGGCGAGGTCCTGCAAGATCAGCGTCTCGGTCTTGAACATCTCGTCGGTGGTCAGCAGGTCGGGGGCATCAGTCTTCTTCGGCAGATAATAGTCCATGCTCATGCCGGCGTCAATCTTCAGGATGCGCTCCACGTCGGCCCACCAGCTGTGCTTGCGTCCCTTCAACCGCTCAATCTCTGCTGTGGTGAGATTATACTTCTCCTTCAGGGCCTTGATGACGGCCTTATCGTAGAAAGGCACGCCCAGTTTCTCTGCCAACAGGCGACCAACGGTGCGTCCGCCGCTTCCCAGTTCACGATTGATTGTGATTACAAATTGCTCGTTCTTGTTCATTTTCGTTTTATTTATTGTTATTAATTATATGTCATAGTTACATTTTAAACTTGATCCGGTCACCGATAAATAGACTTATCGCCGTCTTTACTTTCTTTCCCTGGAGATAGGGCAGATTGATATGGTAAGCCGATGGCCAGATACAAATAGCCCTGCCTGCCATAATCTGGGAGATATGCTCCATCTTCTCTTTGAGTTCAGGAGTGTTCCAGCGGGGACCGAAATATTGCCTTCCCATGGCTTCATAGAAGAGTTTCAGGGCTTTTCTGTCCATGTGGAACAGGTTCCGAAGGACGGGATTGGGCCCTAAATGGTGCATATGGGCGAGAATACAAAAGTCCAGTAGCGGGTCTCCGTAGCCAAAATCGCCCAAATCAATCCAATAAACTTTGCCTTGCGCGATGATGATGTTGCAGGGGTTGATATCCCCATGCAGGCAGGTGGTGACGGGTTCCAGCTCATCTATATAACCAAGAAGCCTGATTTTTATATTGTCAGGAATGATATTGTTGGCTGCAATCAAACTCCGTGTGCGTAAGGGAACGCTGTCAAAGACCTCCGTGTCGCAGGGAATGCTGTGCAGGGTTTTGGCATAGTCGGCGGTCATGCCGGCCAGTTCCTCTAGTCGCTCAGGATGGTCGGCAATAATTCTTCCAAAGGACTCTTTCCCTTGGATGCGCTGGACAATCATACCAAAGCGCTCGCCATCGGTAACAAACTCATGGGGCTCGGCGGAAGGGATGCCCATGTCGTAGACAGCCTTGGAGCGCAGGAATTCCTTCCTGGCTGCATCTTCAGAGACACTGGGTTTGTTGAGTTTGAGCATCACCGAGTCGTCCGTCTTGTGGTAATAAGACGTCCCAAACCCTCCGCCGCCGAAGGCCTCCCATTCCTGAAGGTCTATTGTTTTAGCATTCATATTCAAACTGACGTATTATCTTTCGCATATTGTTTTGCATATTTTGCTTGCAAAACTACAACTTTTTTAGCAAATAAATATCAACTTTCTTAGATTTAACGTAATTTCCATTGTCTGTTTTTGGTGTCCAGACTTGCAAAATATGCAATAAGAGTTTCAAAATATGCAAAAAGTGCAGAAGAATGGTGTTAAGCGATGGTTGTTTGGAGTTTTTTTGCTACCTTTGTGGGAAATTAAAACTAAAACAATAAAATATAAATAGTAACTGAATTATGGGAAAAAAGACTTTATGGGTGCTCGCCGCCATCCTCTTTTGCGGCATGAGTGTATTTACTTCGTGTACGTCGAACATCGACAACGCCATACTCCCCAGCCAACAGGAGATGGAAAAGAATGTCATAGGCCTGTGGTACGAGGAGTTCGACTATGAGGACGTGACCGAAGCCGGAAAACCTTTTAACCGCGCCCTGATAGCTGTGGAGGCTAAAGCCGACCATACGGGCTACGTCGCGCTGGCTGTATTTGATGACGAATTCAACGAGCCGCTCGAGATTTATGGCGGTCCGAAGGATGCACCGTTCACATGGCAAGTGACTGCCGGAGGACATATCATCCTGACTGACCCGAATACAGGGAAGACCATTAAGGCTGCCCCAAGACGTAGTAGTGAGAATCAAAACAGCTATGTCGATATCGGTCAGATAGAGATGAACTGTGCGCAGGGGCACATCTCCTACAGCAGTGCATCACATCAGGGTACGCTGAACAGGGCTGCAGGCAATAATAGCGGTTTGATAAAAGACTGGATGGCGAAGTCGACACTCCCCAAGGCCTGCGTCACCGACAGCATACCCGTATGGCTTTTCCCCGACTATATGAACTACGTGTTCAACTATCCTTCGGTCGACCCCTTCGGCAATCCCTGTACACTCAGCGGTACTATCACGGTCGACAAGTCATACGCTGCTGAGGGTAAGCCTTACAAGGGCATCCTGCTCTATAATCACTTCACTATCTATGAAACCACACAGGCACCTTCGCGTGGAGCTGTTGAGTTCCCAACGGGAGCTGCCCTTACCCATTTCATCGTTGTAGCCCCTGACTACTACGGCTTCGGCATCACCGAGAAAGAACCACAGGCCTACTGCATCTCACGGGCCAACGGACGTGCCTCGCTCGATGCCTACCTCGCCGCCAAACGACTGATAGAAGACCTGGAAGTGAAGAAGAACGACGATTTTATCGTTGCAGGCTATTCTGAAGGTGGACAGACCTCGATGAGTGTGTTGCGTGAGATATCAGAACGCCATCCCGAGGTGAAGGTGAAACGAGCCTTCGTCGGCGACGGCCCTTACGACATCAACTCGATGTATGACGCCATCGCCAAGGGCGACACCGAGATGCCCAGCACCGTCTGCAATGTGCTTTGGGCCTACAACCACTTCTTCCAACTGGGTTACGACATCCACGACTATCTGAAAGATCCCGTGGCCTCGCATTTCGATGAGTGGTTCCTCAGCAAGCAATACAAACGCAAGGCCCTCGACGAAGAGCTGATCAAGACCAAGAAGACGAGCGATTTCTGCACACCGGCCGTCCTCGATACCAACAGCGCCCTGTCGCGCAAGTTCAAGGGAGCCTTTACCGACGATGCGCTTACCAGCGGCTGGACACCCCGCAGCGACTTTGACATCATGCTGTTCCACGATACGAAGGACGATGTCGTACCCGTAGACAACTACTATGCCATGAAGAAGTTCCTCGACGATAACAATATCAAGACAGAGGGGCTTGTCGATGACTACAGTGGCAGTGCAAAAGAGAGTCTCGGCACGACCAACCACGAGGCTTCGGCCGCTACCTTCTTCCTCAAGATTATTGAGTGGATAAAGGCGAACTATTGATAATAACGAACCTATCATTAATAACACAATGAACAAGATAAAGCTATGGATGCTCGCCGCCATCCTGACAATCTGCGGCGCAAACGTGCTGACGTCGTGCGACAGTCAAGTTGATAACCCCGTCGTCCAGCCAACCCCGAAGGAATACTTCACGTTGTGGAACCAGTGCGAGGCGTTGACCGCCCTGCAGGACTACGTGAAGGACGTGACAAACCCGAACAGTCCGAACTTTATCAAGGCGGAAGACCGCATCGCCACGTTCGACATGGACGGCACATTTGTCGGTGAGCTCTATCCGACATATTTCGAGTATAACCTGCTGGAGTACCGTGCCCTGGACGATGCTTCGTATAAGAACGTCGCTCCAGACGACGTGAAAGAGGCAGCTCAGGACATTCGCGACTTCGTGCGTAACGGCAAGAAACTGCCCGACCACTTCGACATGAAGCACGCTTACGCCGCAGCAAAGGCCTATAGCGGCATGACAATTGCCGAGTTTGACGCCTACGTCAAGGCGTATGCCGACCAGCCCGCCAACGGTTTCAGCGGTATGACCTACGGCCAGAGTTTCTATAAGCCTATGCTGGAGGTGTTCGAGTATCTGAAAGACAACGGCTTTACCTATTACGTTGTCAGCGGCTCCGACCGCTTCATCTGTCGTGCGCTGACAGAAGCCATCGGCATCCCCTCAAACCGCGTCATCGGTATGGACGTAAAGCTGCGCTCCCGCAGTCAGGGCCTGGAGGCTGGTGTCGATTATACCATGAGCCAGAAGGAAGACATTGTTCGCACCGACGAGCTCATCATCAAGAACCTGAAGACCAACAAGGTGCTGCAAATCTCGCAAGAGATAGGCAAGGTGCCCGTGCTGTCGTTCGGCAACAGTAGCGGCGACATGTCCATGCACAACTATGCGCTGAGCAATCCAAAATACAAGTCGGCAGCCTTCATGCTCATTGCCGACGATGATGTCCGCGACCACGCGAACCGTGAGAAGGCACTGACGCTCGGCAACCAGTGGCGTAACGCTGGCTATCATGTCATCTCCATGCGCGACGACTTCAAGACCATCTACGGCGATGGTGTAGTGAAGACAGACTTTACTTTTCCCGTTGATACACAAGCAAATCAATGAAAACTGAAACGAAGAAGACAAAACAATGAAGACTAAAACAATGAAGGCCATCCCATTGTGGATAATGGCTCTCGTCCTGACATTAAGCAGTTCGGCAGTCCTGACGTCCTGTACCAAGGATGACCCCGTATATCCACGCCCAGAACCCCAGCCAGTCATTCTCAAAGGCGAAGCTGCCGTGGAGTGGACAAAGAATCATCTCGATTCGCTGGTGAACGTATACATGGCCGACTGCGGCAATCTGCTGGATCCCGATATGACGAGAGACCTGCTGAAGTGTATCGGCTATACACGTCTGAATGTGTTCGACTATAGGGAGGCCGGTTGGCTGATAGACAGCGTCGTGTTTATCCGTCTGATGGATCGCGCCGAAGCGGCTAATAATAGGACCATCCTCTTCACGATGGGCATGTACGGATGCGGCAAGACGACCAGTCTCAACAACAATCCCGACCTGAAGAAGCTGGTCAGTGAGGTAGGCGTAGTCTCCGAGGGGGCTTACAATAATGTGAAATACTTCGACGAGATGGTGGAAAAGAGTGGAAAGCGAGGCTTTGAACCCCACCTTATTTATGTGTATAACGACGCTGAGACAGGCTATACCAACTGTATGGAACGTCTGATTCATTCCAACCGTGCCGTGACTTGTGAGGCCTATATCTCTGTATTCCCACAGTACCAGGGCAGGGTGGAGTACATCGAAGAGCATTATCCCGATATGAAGTTCTACTGTCTTGACAACAGCCATAACAATGGTGGTGTACGCGTGACCAATGAAGCGGCCAAGCAGTGGGATTACACGATGACTGAGGACTTGCAACAGAAGCTCTATGCCATCAAACAGTCGTATATTGACTCAGGCAAGTTGACTGCTGAGCAGATTGATGCTTTGCAATCAAAATAATAATAACATAAAACAAAACAATTATGAAGAAGAAGTGTCTTTGGATGCTGGCTGCCATCCTCGTTTGCGGCGCAAGTGTGTTCACATCGTGTACGTCGAACGCCGACAATCCCATAAATAGTCACCTGACCTTACAGAAGGATTCCGTTCTCTTGGCATCAGGTCAAACCATCACCATTGTACCCAAAAGTATCAATCACAATGGCCAGTACACGTTTGAATCGTCTGACAAGAATGTTGCGATTGTAGACGACAAAGGTGTCGTAACAGGTGTTAGCGCTGGTTTGGCAACTATCAAGGTGATGCTTGCGGCTGATCATTACTATCAGGAAGGTACTGCCCTGTTTAAGGTCAAAGTATATGGTTCTCTTACCGGAGCCACTGAACATGAAATCGGCATGTTGATGTGTCAGGATGGTCATATCCATGAAGATGGTGATGCAACATGTAGGAAACCTCGCGTAGCCATGTTGGCTTATGTGGGAAACAAGTCTAATTGCGCCCATGGTCTGGCCATTGCTTTGTGGGATGCTGGCAATGGAGATTGGGAAAAGGCAGTTTCTGGCGCTGAAACTTGGAGCAATGACTATCCTGTTGCAGGTGGCACATGGCGACTGCCAAGTACAGATGACTGGCAGTATATGTTCATCGGCTGTGGCGGCACGACCCCCTATATTTCCAAATTGACCCAAGGAGTGAAGGTTGATGCCCAGGGGCTTATCAACAAGTTATCTGCTGCCGGCTATTCTGCTCCAAGCACTAATTATTATTGGAGCAGTACTGAAAATAGTAAAGATAAAGCTAAGGCATGGGAGTTTGTTACCAATAAGTTCTATAATTTTACAAAGACCTACGAGGACTGCATCCGCTATTGCATCGCCTTCTGATGATGCAGCGCACGAAAATGCTCAACACCTGGTATGTCTACTTCTTGCTGACAGGCAGTACTCTTAACCCGGAGGCACTTGAGGCACTCAAGAAGAATGCGTACTACGCCAAAGGAGAACTATTGGTAGAAGCCTATCAATAAACGCATTATTAGTCGTTAAAGAGTCCCATTCTGCTTAACAAAGAAATAATGAACATTTTTAGAGAAAAAAATGAATGTTTCGAATTCGGTAAAAATGTTTAATTTTGCACACAAAAATGAGGCAGGGATGCCTGCCTCATCATGGACTCTTAGAATATTGACAGGAATGGAATCATTGGCAAACATCGTAGAACCACTTCAAGTCATTGGCAAAGACGTGTTGTTTATCAGTAGTCTGCGCGAAGTACGGAATCTGCCTTCGCTCAGAGCCGATTACAATACCTTAGTCGTGTGTCGCAACGGGCGCATCATAGTTGAGATTGGCGGCAATAGTCAGGTACGGGTGCTACCCAGACAGATGTTGCTGATTCCGGCTGGTAAACTCATCCAGCCCATGATGATCAGTACAGATATTGAGGCCACCGCTCTTCTTATAAGCGACAGAATGCTGAAACAGTTGCTTGGCAGTCAGATTAACATCTGGAACAAGGCGTTGTATATGAAGGAAATTTTCGTCATAGAGGATACCGACTGGATGCGCGACATTCAGCACATCTCAATGCCTATCCTCAATCACTATGGAGAGATGCACCTCTCGAAAGATATCCTGGAGTCATACCTGCGGATGATGCTGTTGCTGATCTGTGAGGATCTGCTTCACCACGAGAATATGAGCATTAAGGATGAGAAGGTATCGACCGGCCACGACAAAGAGCTGTTCAACCGTTTCCTCATGTTTCTTGGTAAGCAGCAGCAAAAGAAGCAGAAGGTGGCTTTCTATGCCGACCTCCTAAACATTACGCCAAAACATCTTTCCACCATCTGCAAACGTGTGAGCGACAAGTCTCCGTCGCGATGGATTACGGAAAGCGTGATGCAGGACTGCTACATGCTTTTGAAAGATAGTGACTTGTCGGTGAAGGAAATATCGAATCGTTTGGGATTTCCCAACTCATCGTTCTTCGGGCAGTATTTCCGCGAAGAAGCGGGGATAACACCATTAGCGTATAGAAACAAAAATAAGAAAGCGGTGAGTATCGGCTTTCCAGGCCTATGAAAGTGGAAGTTCGCAAGGTGACGTGTCGACGGAATATGGACGACTTTGTGCGTCTGCCACGTATGATGTATCATGACGTGCCACAATTTGTGCCCGACTTGGAGCGCGATGTCGTTGATTTCTTCTGTAGGAAAAATAATCCGGGACTGGAATTTTCCGACGTTCAGCATTTCGTGGCATATCGCAACGACGTTCCCGTTGGACGCATCGTTGGCATCGTGAACCGCAAGGCCAACGAGCTGTGGCAACAGCGAGTGGTGCGATTCAGTTTGATTGAGTTTGTCGACGACTTGGACGTCAGCCGTGCCCTGCTCGAAACCGTAGCGCAATGGGGCCGGGAGATGGGCATGGATACGATTCAAGGCCCGATGGGCATTACCGACTTTGACAAAGAAGGTATGCTCATAGACGGCTTCCACTTGACGGGTACGATGAATACCATCTGGAACCCCGACTATTACCCACGCCACATGGAGGCGCTGGGCTTCCAGAAAGCTGTGGACTGGGTGCAGGTACGCATACAGATTCCTCAGGAAACGCCCCTTCGCTATAGTCGTACGGCGCAGTATGTTCGCGAGCAGGTAGGTCTGCGAGTGGTGAAGATGGGTGATGCCGGCATTGACTCACGACACTATGCCCGTCAGGCATTGCAGATGTTCAACGAGGCATACGCTCCGATCTTTGGCTTTTCTGCCCTGTCGGAGGCTCAGATTGAGGCTTTCCTCGACCGATACCTGCCACTTGTTGACAAACAGATGGTTCCTATTGTTCTCAACAAGCAAAACGAGGTGGTAGGGGCTGCTGTCACCATCGGTAGTCTGTCGGAGGCATTACAAAAGGCCGGTGGCCGACTGCTTCCCACCGGCTGGTATCACTTGCTAAAGGCACTGAAATGGAAGCATGAGGACACAGTGGAGATGCTGCTCGTCGGCGTACGTCCCGACTATCAGGGAATGGGTGTGAATGCCCTGTTCTTCGACGACCTTATACCTATATATAATAAGTATGGCTTCAAGTGGGCCGAGACGGGACCTCAGTTGGAAGACAACGTGCGTGAATTGTCGCAGTGGAAACCGCTGAAGCCGGAGTACGTTAAGCGCCGTCGATGCTATAAGAAATTGATAATTGATAATTGACAATTGATAATTATGGAAAGAAGAGTTGTAATTACGGGTATGGGCATCTGGTCGTGCATCGGCACGACGCTCGACGAGGTGCGCCAGTCATTGTTCGAAGGACGCAGCGGCATTGTGTTCAGTCAGGAACGCAAGGATGCGGGTTTCCGCTCGCCCATCTGTGCTAATGTGCCGCATCCTGATTTGAAGAAAGTGTTAAGCCGCAATGTACGTCAGATGATGCCCGAAGAGGCACAGTATGCCTATATGGCCACCGTGCAGGCCCTGGAGCAGGCACGGCTGACACAAGACTATATCGACAGCCATGAGGTGGGCGTCATCTATGGCAACGACTCCGTAGCCGAGTCGACGATGGTAGCAATGGACAAGTTCCGTCAGGTCGGCTCTACGGCTGCCTGTGGTTCTGGCGCCATCTTCCAGTCGATGAACTCGACGGTGACGATGAACCTGGCCACACTGTTCCACCTGAAGGGTATCAACCTGACAGCATCAGCAGCCTGTGCCAGCGGTTCACAGTCGTTGGGCCTGGGTTTCCTGCTCATCAAAAATGGTTTGCAGGACTGCATCGTCTGTGGCGGTGCTGAAGAGAATAATATGTACGGCATCGCTTCGTTTGATGCCCTGCAAACCTTCTCCACCCGTATCGACGACCCCACGAAAGCCAGTCGCCCCTTCGACCGCGATCGCGACGGACTGGTGCCCAGCGGTGGAGCTGCAACGCTGATTATCGAGAGCTACGAGCATGCTGTGAAGCGTGGAGCACCTATCCTTGCTGAAATCCTTGGCTGGGGATTCTCGGGCAACGGCGACCATATTTCGACGCCCAACGTAGAGGGACCTGCCCGTTCACTGCTCCGTAGTTTGGAGAGTGCAGGTGTATCGCCTAAGGATATCGGCTACGTGAATGCCCATGCCACCTCGACACCCATCGGCGACAGCCGCGAGGCCGAGGCCATCGCTCAGGTGTTTGGCGACTACCGCGTACCCGTCACCTCGACGAAGAGCCAGACGGGTCATGAGATGTGGATGGCCGGAGCGTCGGAGATTATCTATTCGATGCTGATGATGAAGAACGACTTCATTGCCGGTTCGCTGAACTTCGAGAACCCCGACGAGGTGACGCAGTGCATCAACGTCGTCCCCGAAACTATCCAGCAACACTTTGATATGTTCCTGAGCAACTCATTCGGCTTCGGCGGCACCAATTCGACATTAATCATTAAAAACGTATAGAAAACAAATGAAAACAAGAGAAGAAATCATTGCACAAGTTAACAGCCTGCTGGCTGAGGAGTTTGAAATCGAAGAGAGCGAGTTCGCGCCTGATGCGAACCTGAAGGAAACACTCAACCTCGACAGTATCAACCTGGTAGACCTTATCGCCCTGGTGCAGTTCACCTACAAAATCACAATCCCTGTGGAGGACTTGAAGAAGATTCAGACGTTTACCGACTTGTACGACTACATCGAGCAGCATCAGGTTTAAGGGAAAAGTGAAAAGTGAAAAGGAAATAAAGAAGCTGATTCCCCAACGGGAGCCATTCATCATGGTGGACGGATTTGAGGAGCGTGACAGCAATAGTGCTGTTACGACATTGAGCGTCTGTCACAACAATTACTTCATCCTGCCCGACGATACGATGGCAGAGACAGGACTCATCGAGCATCTTGCCCAGTCCTGTTCTGCCCTTGCCGGGTGTCAGGCTATGTCGCAGGCCTTGGAGCGTCCTCCCGTTGGACTGATTGGCGAGGTGAAGCACTTCGAGTGCCACCGTCGCCCACAAATAGGAGAGCGGATAAAGAGTACGGTAACGTTTGGCTTTACGTTCGGGAATACCACGCTGGCCACAGGTCAGAGTTTTGTGGACGAAGAACCGATAGCCGACATTCAACTGAAGATTTTCATGCAATGACAGAACTGTTCATTCGCCTCTCACGCTATTTCCGCAGCCATAGGATAGTATGCTGGCTATCGATGGCTGCCCTTTTTGCGTTCTTCGGATTCTTTGCCGCCCAGCTTCATTTGGAGGAGGACATCAACAAACTGATGCCATCGTCGAAGAATGAGGACGGTACGACGAAGCTGGCCTTTGCCGACCTGAAGATTAAGGATAAGGTTTTCCTGTTGTTTAGCCTCACCCCTAACCCCTCTCCAACTGGAGAGGGGAACTCATCGGGAGAGGAGAACGTCGCATTGCTCGTTAATGTGTGTGACGAGTTCATAGACACGCTGCTTGTGTGCGACTCTGTCAATAAGACCATTGGTGACATATTTTATCAGTTGGACGATGACTTGTTGCCCGACGGCATTGATTATCTGACGGAGCACCTGCCTGCCTATATCGACACGGCTGTCTACGCTCGCTTCGACACGCTGCTGACGCGTGAACACTTTGTCCGCCAGATGCAGCAGAACCGGGAGGACCTGACGGGCGAGTTTGGCGAGATGTTCCCAGAGCTGATCCAGATGGACCCGATGGGAATGCGCAGTGTGCTGGCCGACCAGATGGAGCCACTGACAAGTGCCGGCGGCAGCTACAAGACCATCGACAACCACTTCTTCGTGCCTGACTCAACGGTGTGCATCGCTTTCATTACGCCTCGTTATTCGGCTACGAACACAGGACAGGGCTCGGCGATGTTCCAGATGCTGAATACGCAGATAGAACAGTTTGCCAAGCAGCACCCTGAGGTGGACATCAGCTATCACGGCACACCCGCCAGCGGTTTCTATAACTCTACGCAGATTAAGCACGACCTTACTACCACGATTGCAGGTGCGCTGCTGCTGGTGCTGGTGTTCCTGCTGGTATGTTTCCGTCGCTGGGATACCATCCCCCTGCTGTTACTACCCGTTGTCTTCGGCACCTTGTTTGGCTTGACCATGATGTACTGGCTGAAGGGCGAGTTCTCGCTGTTGGCACTCGGCATCGGTGGTGTCGTCTTGGGTGTGGCACTCAGCTATGTGCTCCATGTGCTAACGCATCATAGGTTTGTAGACGATACGGAACAGTTGCTCCGCGACCAGGTGAAGCCCGTACTGTTAGGTTGTTTGACCACCATCGGCTCCTTCGCAGGACTGCTGTTTGTCAAAACCGACCTGCTGCGCGACTTCGGACTTTTTGCCGCTTTCGCCATCTTAGGTACTACGCTGTTCTCGTTGGCGTATCTTCCACAACTATTAAAGCCCACCCAAGCCCTCCCGAAGGGAAAGGCTACGGGTAGGCGAGCTATGCTCGGGAATGGGGTGTTTGATTACCTGATTAGGCTTCAGTCATCCAATTATCTATCTAAACATCCCTCCCTTCGGGAGGGCTTGGGTGGGCTTTTCACTATCATCATCGTTATCTGCATCGGCGCCTTTCTTATAGGCGGCACCCGCTTCGATGCCGATATGCACAACTTAGGCTACGACCATCCATTGACGGAACACTCGGAGCAGTTGCTGCGTGAAAAGACTTATACCAACGACAAGACCAAGTATTTCGCCAGCCAAGGTCGCACGATGGAGGAAGCCATCGAGAACTTCGCCTTGCTCGACAGCAAGCTCGACTCGCTGCAACATTTAGGTCTCGTCAAGAGCTACACCCGCACCAACCAGATTTTTGTACCGTTGCGCCAGCAACAGGAACGTATCGAGGCCTGGAAACGGTATTGGACGGACGAACGGCTGGCACAAGTCCGGCTGCTGATTGCCCAGACAGCACCACAGGCAGGATTGAACGCCGAAGCCTTCCAGCCTTTCTTCGAAGCCGCCACCCGCGACTATCAGCCCGACGCACTCTACAGTGCGGAAATCATTCCCGCTGGTTACCAGTCGACACTCACCGAGCAGTCGTATGGTGGTGACTATCTTGTCTTCACCTCTGTGCGCTGTCTTAACGACTCCATTCGCAGCAGCGAGAGCGACTATATGCGCATTTGCGACGCCATAGCCAAAGAGCCTCACCTGTTGGTGCTCGACACCTATTATTATACGACGGATACGCTGACCGAAATGAGTGACGACTTCAACCTGCTGCAATGGCTCTCGATGGTATTTGTCCTTGTGGTGCTGTGGTTGTCGTTCCATTTCAACTGGCGCCACACGCTGCTGGCCTTTGCTCCCATCTTGCTCAGCTGGCTTATCGTATTAGGCGTGATGGTGATTTTCGATGTACAGTTCAACCTCATCAGCATCATCATCTCCACCTTCATTTTCGGTATCGGTGTCGATTATAGTATCTTTATCATGCACGGTCTGATTAGCGAGAGCAAAATCCTCAACGCCCATAAGACCGCCATTCTGCTTAGTGCCATTGTGCTTGTCACCACTGTCAGCAGTATGCTCATCGCCCGTCATCCTGCCATCCGCAGCGTCGGCTTCACCACGCTTGTCGGCCTCCTTGCGGCAGTCATCCTCTCCTATGTCCTGCAACCTGCCATCTACCGATGGATGAAAACCAAATTGTAAAGATGTTTGATGTAGTAATCATAGGCAGCGGACTTGGCGGACTGGTGTGTGGTTCGCTGTTGGCACGTGAGGGAAAGCGGGTGCTGGTATTAGAGCGGCAGGCTCAGCCTGGAGGCTGCATGCAGAGCTATCAGCGCGACGGTCTTTCGTTCGATACGGGGCTTCACTATGTGGGTGGACTGGCTGAGGGCCAGCCGCTGCATGCTGTCTTCTCACACTTGGGACTGATGCAGCTGCCCTGGGTACGGTTAGATGCTGACGGGTTCGACCGCGTGACCATCGGGCAGCAGACATTCCCGCTGGCTGAGGGCTACGACCACTTTGCCGATACCTTGGGCGAGTATTTCCCGCAGGAGCGTGAGGGGCTGAAGCAGTACGTGGAGCTGATGCGCCACCTGCCTCCGATGGAGGAGATAGGTATCGTCAGCGCTTACGACTGGCTGAAGTCACTTTTCCACGACCCGCTGCTCATCAATGTGCTGTCAGGACCAGCCCTGAAGATGGAGTTGCGGCCTGAGTCGTTGCCCCTGTTCACCTTTGCCCACGGCATGAGCAGCTACATCGCAAGCAGCTGGCGACTACGGGGCGGCGGTCATCTGTTGGTCAACTCGTTAGTCAACGACATCAACCGACTTGGTGGAAAGGTAATCTGCCACGTGGAAGTGAATAAACTGGTGGAGAAGGATGGTCGTATTGTGGCCGTCCGAAGTACGAAGGGCAACATATATGAAGGCGACGTATTCATCAGCGATGTTCATCCGCAGGTAACTTTCGGATGGCTGGGTGATTCGAAGCTGATAAAAAACACGTTCCGACGTCGCATCAACGCTATGGAGAATAGCTTCGGCATGTTCACCGTCTCGCTGATACTGAAAAAAGGCGTATTGCCTTACTTCAATCACAACAAATACGTTTACAGAAAGCCCAATGTATGGACGTTTCACCAAGATGCTGGCAGCATCGGTGGCGTAATGGTGAGTTGTCGTGTACCCGAAGAAGGTAACGATGCCCGCCAGATTGACCTGATGACCCCCATGTCGTGGACGCTGTGCGAACCCTGGGCGAACACTTCCGTTGTCCGACGGGGTGAAAGCTATGAAATGCTGAAAAGCCATCTTGCCGACGAATGCATCCGGCTGGCAGAAAGGGTGATTCCCGGACTGCACGGCATGGTGGAGAAATACTATACCAGCACACCGCTGACCTACCGCGACTACACGCTGACGCCCTGCGGGTCGGCATACGGCATTCGCAAGGACTACCGTAACCTGCTGATGACGACGCTCTCGCCACGAACCCCTGTTCCCAACCTGCTGCTGACAGGCCAGAACCTGATACTGCATGGTGTGGAGGGCGTTACCAGAACAGCGCTGATGACCTGCGGGGAACTGTTAGGAAAAGACTATTTACAAACTTTTACGAAATAATGAATATGAAACGACTGATTCTTGCATTAACGCTTATCTGTTTTCCCTTGACTTTTGTCGGCGTTGCCGCACAAACCGTGACACGTACCCGCCATCAGGCCGCCCTGACCACCGATGCTGTCACCACAGGAACTCTCACCATCCGCAAGCCCGACTACATCTGCATCTCGACCGACGGCGGACGTGACCAGCTGCTGATGGAGGGCACAAAGTTTACAATGACGATGGGTGGCAAGAAGCATGTGACCGACAGCCGCCGCAATGCCCAGTTCGCCACTTTCCAGAAGGTGCTGAATGCCGTCATCAATGGCCAGCCTGTCACCAAAGGCGAGGACATGACCATCGTGACGAAAAACGGGCTGCAGACCATCACTATTACGCCTGCTGCCAAGAAGCGCCAGATGTTCACGTCGTTTGTACTCGTAGTCGATGCCAAGACTTCCGATTTCCGTCAGTTGCGAATGAACGAGCGGGGCGGCAACTACGTCAACTACGACTTTAAGTGATACGGCTCTTCTTGCTGATTATGAGTTATCTTACCGTCATGTGAAAGCACCCTTGCTTCACCTCATACTTGATGAAGCAACGGCCCTGCTCACGCATGTCGCGCAGCACTTCCGATAGCACAAACTTCAGCGTGTCATTGCGCACAGCACGCCGGGGAGGCCCTTCGGGGTCTTCCACCGTCTCGTAGCGATTGTAGCAGATGTCGAACGTCGTACCATAGAGGTGGCACGAGTTCTCGGTGGCGTTGCCGTTGATGCCGCGCAGACGGCTCACGTCCTCCTGGGTACGCAGCACGCTGGTGACAATCAGCCGGTGCAGGGGCACACCTTTTATATATAGGGAGTCGAAGAACGCCTGCCCTATGTCCTGCAGCAGCACGGCGGCACGGGGCACCAAGTAGGGAATGCTCTGGCGCAGCCTGTCCACATGGTAATACGGCGAACTGGCAATATAGACCAGTTCCTTCTTGCGGGCCTCAGCGTCGGCACGGTTGGCAACAGGCGTCACACCCCACTGACGGGCGGCTGCCAACTGCACGGAGTTGGTGTCGGGAAATGCCGTCTTGTAGCTGGGAACGCTCCAGATGCGGTGCTTCTTTACGTTGGTCGTCAAACGCTCAACGATTTCCGTCTGTTCCTGCTCCGCAGGCTCTGCTGCTGTCGGACTGACTGGCAACAATTGCCGCACCAATGCCAGCACCAGCGTCACAGCAACAAACCCCTGCAAATATCTCTTTTTCGTCAGTTTCATGAAAAATTTCGCTTTGAGTTTGCAAAGATACAAATATTTTTCGTAACTTTGCCATCAAATTCAAAAAACTATTCACCGTTTTGATAGAGAAGCACATAATTCTGGAAGACATTGACACCGTGGTGTTCTATGGTGTAGGCAACGCTCACTTGCAGATGATCAGGTCGCTGTACCCCAAACTGAGGATTGTGGCACGCGACAATGTCATCCGTGTACTGGGTGACGAGGAGCAGATGGCAGCCTTTGAAGAAAACATTGAAAAGATACGTCGGCACATATTGAGGTTCAATTCCTTACGCGAAGAGGACATACTGGACATCATCCGTGGCGGACGGGCCAAAGAGGTGCCCGACGACGTGGTGGTTTACTCCATGTCGGGACGTCCCATCAAGGCCCGTTCCGAGAACCAGCAACGGCTCATCGAGGCTTTCCAACAGAACGATATGGTGTTCGCCGTGGGACCTGCGGGCACCGGCAAGACCTACCTTTCGATAGCCCTCGCCGTGAAGGCGCTCAAGGAGAAGACAGCCAAGAAAATCATACTCTCGCGACCTGCCGTCGAGGCGGGCGAGAAGTTAGGATTCCTGCCCGGCGACATGAAGGACAAAATAGACCCCTACCTGCAGCCGCTGTACGACGCCTTAGAGGACATGCTGCCACAAGTCAAACTGCAGGACATGATGGAGAAGCACGTCATACAGATAGCGCCCTTGGCCTTCATGCGAGGACGCACCCTGAGCGACGCCGTAGTCATACTGGACGAGGCGCAGAACACCACGCCGGCTCAGATTCGTATGTTCCTCACCCGCATGGGCTGGAACACCAAGATGATTATCACTGGCGACATGACACAGATTGACCTGCCCCGACCCCAGAAGAGCGGACTGGTCGAGGCGCTGCACATACTGAATGGCGTCGAGGGTATCGGATTCGTCACCCTCGACCGCAGCGACATTGTGCGCCACAAACTGGTCACCCGCATCGTCAATGCCTACGAAGCGCACGACAAGGAAACGTAAACATTTTTCACAACGTTCCGCCCGTTGTCACGGTCAGCCCAAAACTGTCCGTAACGCCCATTTTCCCGCCCTTTGAGTTTCATTACGGTAAACCCGGAGTTTCATTACGGTAAACCCGGAGTTTACCCTACTTAAACTCCAGGTTTCCCCTACCCAATCTGAAAGCCCTCCCAAGGCCGATTCGAGGCTTCGTCGGGAGTGTAAACATTTACTCACAAGCCAAAGGTTTACGCACCCTTCCCGACCCGTTAAAATCCCTTTAGCACGACCACAGAAAATAAAAATGATGTTAAAAAACACGTCTCTACTGCTATATTTATTTGGACGTTCCACAAATATTTGCTAATTTTGCTATTTAAATATAGTATGCGTATAGATAATGACACGTAAAGAGAACATTTTTCGCCATCTGGTCAGGACTTTCCTGATGTGTACGCTTTTAGCGTACATGCAGGATGCCGTGGCTGTTGTTCTCAGCGACGCCTCCTTCTATCGCGCCTATCCCTTCATCTACGTTCTTGAGGACGGCGAGGAGCCTCAGCCGCTTACCGACGAGCAGTTCTTCGACGCGGCTGCCAAGGTGAAATTCCCCGTCAATAAGAGCGTGCTGCCGCAAGGCAACCCGCTGTTGCAGGAACTGGCAGCTACCGTCATACCCCACATCAATGCCGACAGCCTGCAGCTGGTTCACATGGTGTTCCGGGGGGCCGCCTCGCCGGAAGGCGACGTCGAGCAGAACCGCCAGCTCGGTCAGCAGCGTGTGCAGGCTCTCTACGACTACGTCACCGGCCTGATGCTCTATCCTTCCATGAGCCGGCTGACAACCATCGAGACCGACATCGAGGACTACCGCTCGCTCCTGCTGATGATGCTGCGTGCCAACGATAGCGACTACCCCGTGGTGAAGGAACTCTGCGACCAGCACTTGGGCCAGGACCTCGCCCAGCTGAAGCAGAAGCTGAAGGCCGTGGGCAACGGACGACTCTGGCTGCGACTGCTCAACACCTACTTCCCCGACCTCCGTACCGCCCGCTTCGTGATATATCTGAGGAAGGTGCGCCCGGTAGCCCCCATCCCCTCGATGGTACCCATGAGGCCCACTATCCCCACGACGCTCACCAAGCATATTAGTCCCATTGTTCCCGTTAGCCCCATCACAGCGTCCACCGACTCTATCCTACCCCGCCGCGAAATGCTGGCCGTGAAGACCAACCTGCTGTTCTATGGTGTCTACATGCCAGGCTACAACCGCTGGTGCCCCATACCCAACATAGCCGTTGAGTACTATCCCAAGCACGGCCACTTCACATACGGTGCCTCCTTCGACTGCCCCTGGTGGCAGGACTACGATGCCCACAAGTACTTCCAGGTGCGCAACTACCAAGTGGAGGCCCGCTACTACCTGAAGACTAACGAGGCCAATGAGGCCAAGGGGTCCCAGAAGCCCAATAAGCCCGCCTACGCAGGCTTCTACCTTCAGGGCTACGCCCACCTGGGCCTGTTCGGCATCTGCTTCGATGCCAACCGTGGCTGGGTAGGCGAAGGTGCCGGTGGCGGCATCGGCCTCGGCTACGTCACCCCCATCTCGAAGAACGGCCACTGGCGGCTGGAGTTCGGCCTGCAGGCCGGCTTCTTCCGCTGCAAGTACGACCCCTACCAGTACGAAAACCCGATAGACCCGACATACCACGACGACCTCTATTATTATAAGTGGACGCAGGAACCCGACCTGTTCAAGAAGCGTCAGTACCGCTGGAACTGGATTGGCCCCACCCGCATCGGCATCACCCTGAGCTACGACCTGCTCTACCGCCGTCAGGCTAAGCGCGGCGTGAGCTTTAAGGCATACGAGACCAATGGGGTCTATGAGTCCTATAACCCTAAAACCAAGAGTGACAATGATTAAGAAGTGCCTACATATCGCCCATTTGACAGCCATGTTGCAACGGCGTTGCAACAAGGTGGGTGTATTGTTGGCAGCACTTCTCACCTCTCACCTCTCACTGCTCACTTTGCTTTCTGCCTGTACCCCCGAGCCGCCCCTCTATCTGTTCGACGGTGGCGACATCGACATCAAGTTCCCGATGGTATCGGTCGAGCTGGACTCCTACTGGGACTATGACAGTACTTACGATTGGCGAAAAGAGTGGTATTACGGATGGGACGATGAGGACCGCCGACTCTTTGGCGAGATGGGTTACGTAGAGCCTACCATGTTTGCCCTGCGGCGCTACTATACTGGCGACATTATGAATGGTCCCCACCAGTATGTGCTGGCAAACACCGTGGATGGTTCGTCATTCTCGGGCAAATTCCAGTGGGGTATGTGGGACATCCTCGTCTGGAACGACATCCATACCCTCGATGGTGTGCAGAGCCTTATCTTCGACGAGTCGTCGCTCGATCGTGTCACGGCCTATACCAACCAGACCATGCACACTGCTCGCTACCATGCCCCACGCTACACCTACTCCTTCTACCAGCCCGAGCCACTCTTTGCGGTCTACGAGCAGGGTGTCGATATCAACCGCGAGCTTCGCGGATTTGAATACGACCCGGAACGAAACCTGTATGTCAAGAAGCTAAATATGACGCTTGAACCCGTTACGTTCATCTATCTGACACAAGTCATACTCCACCATAATAACAATAAGATTGCCGGCATCGACGGTTCAGCAAACCTGTCGGGATTTGCACGTACCACCACGCTCAACACCTGCACCGCTGGCGATGACCCCATCACCGTCTATTACAACTCCAGATTGAAGAACAACTGCGACAAGCTGGGCGAGTCGGTGGACATCATCGGCGGACGACTGATGACTTTCGGAATGTGCGGACTGAACGTCAGCTCCATCAAGAAATGGCAGGACTTCGCCGATACCGAGAAGCACTATTTGGACGTTACCATGCAGTTCAACAACGGTATGGACTCCACCTTCGTCTTCGACGTTACCGACCAGGTGCGCCGACGTTACAAGGGCGGGGTCATCACCGTCGAACTTGACATGGACTCCATCCCTGTTCCCTCGCGCTCCGGAGGCTCTGCTTTCGACGCTGTAGTCAAAGACTTCGAGGACGGCGGCACTCATGAATTCGAAATGTAAAACTGATATATATAAGAGCAAACATTATTATTAACAACTAAAAACATTTACGATTATGAAGAAGATCAATTGGTTATTCACAGCACTCGCAGGCTTAGCCCTGACTTGCTGCACCGGTGAGGACCTTTCGGAGGCTCCCCCCGTCGTCAAGCCCCCAAAGCAGGATGTCCCCATTCTGTTTAGTTTCACAAGAGGCAACACTACCCGTGCTGAAAACTACTTTACTGGTGCCGAAGCAGCAAAACTGTTAGGCAACAAGTTCGTGGTTACCGGCTTCAAAGGCGAAAAAACTGCTACACCGGGTAGCATCGTGTTCGATAACTACCTTGTAGAGTATGCAGAGAATACTGCTAACACTACAGAGTCGAACTCCAGTAACTGGGAGTATGTAGGCAAGACACCTATTGCTCATGCTACTACCAACGGCATCACCAGCCAGACCATCAAGTACTGGGACTACTCAGTAGGCCAGTATGATTTCTTTGCTTGGTCAACAGGTGAAAAGACTGCCATCTACGATGGAGCTCCTTCAACCGGAAAGGTTCTTGTAACAAACATCCAGCCAAACAGCAATACAAAGACATGGGCTGCAGCTTCAGGTGATGACCCTGCCCGCATTGCTTACACCTTTAGCGGTGAAGCAGCCGACCTCGCACAGTGCTACATTTCTGACCTTGTAACGGTAAAGAAAGGAACAGCTGGAACATACGGTGAAGTTTCTGGTTACGACAAAACCGTTACTCTTAAGTTCCGCCAGCTTGGCACCAAGGTGCGTATCGGTATCTACGAGACCGTTCCCGGCTACTCAGTTAAGAACGTGAAGTTCTACACTAAAGGCGGCCAATTAGATGCAACAACTGCTGGAGACGCTGTCACACCAGGAGTAGTTGCACCAGGCCAAATCGTAGAGAATGCCACCATTTTCTCGGCCGGTTCCGACATTTACAAAGAAGGAACTTACAAAGTTTACTTCAAGACTTTAGACACCCCGGCAGATGCTGACAACAATCAGGCTCACATCATCTTTACTCCCAAGGAAGGTGCTACGCAGGCAACCACAGTTGACTGGGGCAAATTAAATTATACCTATCGTGAAAGTGGTGAGAAGGATAACGGAGCTGTCTATCTGGGCCGCACCTCTAACACAGCAACGTATGCTGGTGCAGCTGCTGACAACTACTACGAGGTCTATCTTCCCAACGAGACAGGTGCCAACTTGAACCTCCGCGTTGATTTCACGCTGGAGTCTATCGACGGTAGCGGTGAGACTATTGAGGTGAAGAATGCCAAGGCTCAGGTGCCCAGTATCTACACCACGTGGAAGCCCGGCTTCGCCTATACCTATTTATTTAAGATTAGCGACAACACCAACGGACGCACAGGTGTCTATGACCCCACACAGGCTGATGATGCCACTATCAACAGTGATCCCGCAGGTCTCTACCCCATCACCTTCGACGCTTATGTCGTGAATGCTGAGGATAACGACCAGACACAGGAGACCATCACCACCATCGCTACGCCGAGCATCACCACTTACCAGAATGGTTCGACTGTCGTAAACAATAATGAGTATACTGTACTCACCCCTGATGCAACGAAGAAAATCAATGGCCACATCTACGTGACCGTAAACGACAACGCTTCGCCAGGTGATCTCATCACATTGAAATCCGATCCAGAAGTCGCCGATGGAGTGGCACTCTATATCATCCCCGCTGGTATGACCGAGGCAGAAGTTGTCGATGCCCTTACCTATCAGGATGTTGACGACACAGCAGAAGGTACTATCAAGGGACGTAGCGGTAAGGTACTTACCAAGACTCCAGAAGTAACCGTAGCAGGACTTGCTGCTAACAAGTGGGCTCTGACGAACTCTGTAGAGTATGGTGTCAATGGCAATGCCATCTCCGTAGGAAATAATCAGGCTCTTCGTTTCCAGCCAGCTGCAACTACCACCTACGCTTTCGTCTACACAAAGACCGCAGCAGACCCGACTAAGAGCAAAGAGATGTTCGAGGCTATCGCTGCTGATAAATTGTCATCATTCACAGGCAATAAGTATCGCTACGCCTACAAAGCTACAGTGAAGAGTCATACTGTAGAAAGCACTGATTATTACGATGCTCAGAAGGGACATGTGTATTTCACCGAATCATCTGGAACTTACGCCAAAGTTGCAAAACCGTTCATAGGTCAAGGTGCCACCAACTTGTTCACTCGTAGTGGATCTGCAGAGCCTTACACCTACACCAAGGCTACAACAGACTATGCTCAAAGCGGTGTGACATATTACTACACGACTAACGGCCAGACATACCCGGAGGCACATCTTATAGCATACGCTGATAACATGCTTCCCGGGGGACTATATGAAGAAGATGCGGAGAATCCTGGTACCTACAAGACTACTACAGACACTACACCTAAAGATGGTAAAGCTTACTATTACAAGAGTGGTGAAAACTACGTCTACTGCGTCTTCCTGCCTCAGCAGGTCAATGGTATGTTCGAACTTGATAAGGATGCAGATAAAGTCTTGACGACCGAACCTCCTGTTGACGGCCAGACCTACTTCGACAAGTACAATTACAACGATTCCGAGCGCTACGCCAAGGGTATCAAGGTTCAGTGATCATTCTCAATCCAATT
>JAEEGH010002879.1_pt1 | contig 45780 bp, 34 predicted proteins | sample 9134181 | NCBI WGS metagenome assembly JAEEGH01 (sample SAMN16246544, study PRJNA631951) | gut metagenome | biome: gut microbiome; feature: rumen; material: DP-attached | host: Bos | place: Iran: Karaj | collected 2018-10
GTGATAGACCCGGATGATGTCTCCGGTGACGACGCGGGTTTGCATCTGGAGTTTGGCCAGCAGGGCGTCCGCGGCGCCTTTCTTGATGCCGAGCAGTTTGCGGACTTCCGCCACGGAGACGGACCCCTGCTCCCGGATCAGATCCAGGACCTGCTGCTGGTCCTCCTTGGGCGCATATTTGGGGAGCGAACGCCGCCAGTTCATGATTTCCCGATAGACGTCCACCGTGGCGAAGGCGGCCTTCCCGCCCCAGAGGAATTTCCCGTAGGCGATCTCGCCGCTGCGGATGCACTCGATCTTCCAGTCCCAGGGGCCCAGGTTCTCTTCCGTGAACCAGGCGTCGGGCGCGGTATGCTCCTCGATGGAATAGCCCGGGATGGCATTTTGAAAAAAGGGTATCAGCCGGTACGTCCGGATGAGTTCCAGCATCGTTTCCGGACTCTTCACCTCGGGCGTAAGTGCTTTTCCCAGACTGAAATTGATGGACATGGCGGGCGTTCTTTCTTGTAAAGATACAATCTTTTTGGATTTCTTTTGATTCTCCTCGGAATGGATTATCTTTAAGGCATAAACACTTGCTGTATGAGCCCAACGGATCGACAAATGTATGAAGCCCCCTCAATCGACGTATTCGAGGTGGTACAGGCAGGCGTGACCTGCATCAGCGAAACGGGGACGGAAGGGTCTCCGGCCTTCAACCCTTTCAACAATGAAGTAAACTGGTAATGGGAGGACAGTTTATGAGACAGTATTTGATTATGCTGATTGCGGCCACTGTCGCCCTGGCATCCTGTGTGAAAGAGATTATGGAACCGGAGGCCAAGGTGGATGAGCCGACGGGTACTTCCATCCTGTTTGACCTCACGGCAAGTCATCCGGCGGCGACCCGGGCTGCGAAGAGCGGCTGGGAGGCCGGAGATGTCATTTTCGTATTCTTCAACCGGGTGGCTGCCCCGAAGTACTTGAAAATGAGTTATGACGGATCGGCCTGGACGAGTGCCGAGATGGACGGCGGCACGGTAACGGCCGGTGCCCTGGATCTTCATAACGGCGATTCAGGAACGATGCGGGCCGTATTCCTGCCCTTCGGCAACGATGCGACGGTATCGGCCAGCGGTACGGACTTCGTGTTCGACAAAACCTGGTACACTTATTATCTCACGGCGACGCTTGACTACACCGTGACTGACCACAAGGTGTCCGGTGCCTTCGACATGACGATTCCCGATGGCTATGTGCAGTTCTTCGTAGAAGACGCCGCTGCCACCGATGAAGCCTATACGCTGGGCTGCGATGCCGTCATCCCCACGGGCGTGGCTGCCATCACCGCCGACGGCGCCGTCACCGAAACCCGCGACAAGACGGCTGCCGACGACATGCCCGGCTATGCCTACAGCGGCGGATACCTGTTTAGCGGAAAGCTCGGCTCTTGGGGCTACGGCTCGAATTACTACTTCGCCAAGACCAAGACCGATGGCACGGGGCGCCAAGACTACTTTGTGACGGGCAAGACGCTCGAGAGCCATAGCGCCGTCAAGTTGCCCGCCAATGGGAGTGATGACTGGCAGGCCGTGGGGAGCGACAGGATCGTTCATCTGTCCACCGGAGACACCGATCTCGGAACCTGGTACACCTGCAATTACGGCCAGTCTGTCCCGGAATCTTGCGGTACGCTCTACAAATTCAACGAAGCCAACGCCCTGAGTGTCACATTGCCGACAAAAGAGCAGTTCGCGCTGATCGGCAATGCCAACTATTGTTCCTATACCTGGATAAAGGTTCATGGTCTGGAGGGTACTGTAGTCAAGGCTGACCGGGGTTTCCTGTTTATGCCTAAACTGCCCCACGAAGACTGGGTTAGCGGCTATTGGTCTTCCACGGATGGCGGCGACATCAACTACGGGTGGTGTTTTGAAATCGGCGGCGGCTACCACAACGTGTCAAACGTCGCCCGTGTCCGCAGCTATGCCGCACGCCCCATCTTGGCTACTCCGGAAAAGGTGGAATTCAGCATCTCGTCCACTCAAAAGGTCGTCATTTCGCCCGGCAACCTGCAGGCTACCTACGACGCTGCGGCGCAGACCTGGACCTGGGACTTCGCGGCCCATCAGTACGACCGCATCGGCAACGCTCCCGGCAACACGACGATTACGACCGAAGTGAAGGAGAGTTCCGAACCCTATGCCAGACTGTCTGAGAGCGGTACGGTGGACCTCTTCGACTGGAGTACCGCCTACACCTATTACGGTATTTCCACTTCCAATGAGGGCACTTATACGAATCCTACCACCGCCGAATTCGTGGACTGGGGCGGTCTGCCGATCGGCAACTATGCTCCGGGCTATTGGCGTACGCCTTCCTGGGCTGAGTGGGAATACATGTTGTTCTCCCGCAGCGCTTCCACCATCGGAGGCACGGAGAATGCGCGTTTCCTCAAGGTAGCATCCGTCGCCGGCATGAAAGGCTTGATCATCTTCCCGGACCAGTTTACCTGGGATGTAAACATGATGGGAGAAGCGCCCTCGTGCAACAATTCCGGCGGCACGGGCAATGGTACCTTCTCCGCCGCCCAGTGGGAAGCCTTGGAGGCCGCAGGCGCGGTTTTCCTTCCCAGTACCGGTTGGCGTCTCAGCCCGACTTATGTAGAAACTGTCGATTATGCTGAGGCTCATGGGGTTTATTGGACCAGTGATGTAAGCAGGCACCCCAATCTCGGCCCAGGCTTCTTGTGGTTCAAATATGGCTCCCGATATGGTACGGTCGGTAGGGAATACCGATATAGTGATAAATCCGGTTTGGCGGTCCGCCTGGTCCATGATCTATAGGAGTATTCATTAAAGAAAACCTCGCTGTATGAAAAACTTTATGATGCTTGCGCTGGCCGGCGCGATGTTTTGCGGCTTGGTATCCGCTTGCGGAGAGACCAGCCAGGGGATGGTCATCGCGCCGCCCTCTACCACTCCGTCCCTGAACCGGCAGATCAAGGAGGAGATCACGGCCGTCTGGACCCAGATTGCCAACAACTTCAAAGACTGCGGCGACTGGCCGATGTTCGAGGGTTTCAATGAGCTCAACGACGGAGGCTGGGGCCATAGCTCGGCGTTCAAGGCCAATCCCACCCTTCAGTCCGTGTACGATTCCGCTCCGCGTTTTCCTTAGTCTTTCCGTCCGCTTCCTGCAAGTTGGGCGTAATGGCACTGTAGGAGGGAAGGAGCGTCGGAGCCGTGCCAGTTGTGCATGCCGCCCCCGAGGCAGTTTTTCCATTGCCGACAGCTCTTGCAAGGGTCTGAGCGGCGGGCCCAGTCGTGGCAGCGGAAGGGCTGGAAACGGTGTTCCCAGACTTCGTACAGATTGTCCTTGTAGATATTCCCTTGGGAGAAACGGTCGCGGTCGATGTTGGGGCAGGCGCAGATGCGGCCGTCGATCAAGACGGATGCGATGTTGACGCCGGCGCGGCAGAAGAAACGGTTGTCCCGGACCTTCTCTTCGAAGGGGCCCAGGAAGCCTTCGCAGCTGAAAGTGACCTTCATCGGGCCGCCCTCTTTGCGCTTCGAGGCGATGAATTCCATCAGCGCACGCAACTGCCCGGGATCCAGGCGCATGTCGGGATCCTGCGCCGCGCGCCCGATCGGGATGATGGTGAACAGGCGCCATTGCTTCACGCCCAGGCCTTCCAAAACGCGGTGGATGTCTGGGAGTTCGGGGAAATTGCGCCGGTTCACGCAGGTCACGACGTCGGACGTGAGCCGCGGCTCTTGGGCACAGAGACCGATGGCGCGCAGCGCCCGTTCGTAACTGCCGGGCCGCCCCCGCATCCAGTCGTGGGACTCCAGCAGGCCGTCCAGGCTGATGGTCAGGGCGCCCAGGCCCGCGCGCAGCAGCCGTTCCTGCATCGCTTCATCGTAGAACCAGCCGTTGGAAACCAGACCCCAGCCAAGTCCCCGCTCCCGGAAAGCCCGTCCCGCCGCGTCGAGGTCCGGACGCAGCAGCGGCTCCCCGCCGGTCAGCACGACGACGAAATCCTTCGGGCGTTCGCCGGCCGGGATGGTGTCCAGCGCCGCGAGAAAGTCCTCCAGGGGCATGTCCTGCTCCCGCTTCGCCACTCCGCAGTCGCTGCCGCAGTGACGGCAGTGAAGGTTGCAACGGGTCGTGCATTCCCAGAACAGATAACTCAGTTCGTGGACGCGGATCTCGTTGTCGCGGAACAGGCGGTAGAGGAAAGGATTCATGGCCGATGGCGGTATATTTACAAAATTACGTTATTTTTGTGCAAGAATCACCGGGGTCGGGGATTTATCTGATAAACTCAGCTATGAGAAAAATCTTGCATAACCTGCTGAAAGGAGCGTCGCTGACGACGGCCCTTTTTATCTTCCAGGCCTGCTATGGCGTGCCGCAACCGGCGCTGTACGCGGAAGAAGGGGTGGCGCCGATGTCCTTTGCCCTGGTCTCCCGGGATACCGGCGAGCCCTTGAAGGGGATCCTGATCAAGGGGAGCAGCATCTCCCCGGACTATTATTCGGATCTCGGCGTGACCGGCGAGGACGGCCGCTGCAGCGTCAGCATCCCCTACAACCGCAACATGGAAGGCCCCTTCCTGCATTTCGAGGATCCCGAAGGCCGTGTGGCGCCGAAAGACACGACCCTTGCTGACCTCCGCAAGCGGGAGATCCTCATCCAGATGGTCCCGCAGGAATGAAGACGCGCCACCACCTTCCCCTGGTCATCCTCCTGTGCGCGGCCTTTTCCGCCTACGCCCAGGATGCGATGGAACCGGCAAGGGTCAGGTTGCACCATTCCCTGCCCTGGCAGAAGGGTTTTTCCCTGGAAATCGGCACGGGCCTGGCTCCGCTCCATACGCTGATGTTCCCTTCCTACGCTGACGAGCGTGCATTGGCCCAGAAAGGTCAGGAGGTCGACAAGCAGCAAGCCTCCTTCCCGGTCCTGAGCCTTTCCGGGGTCTGGCGGACCGGAGAGCGTACGGAATGGGTGCTGACCGGGGGCGTCTCCTGCTGCTACTGCGACCTGAAGCAATACGGTACCTTCGGGATCGACCCCAATGGGAATCCCCGATACAATCTCAATGAATCCCGGCCGGCAGGCCGGATCCGATCCGACTTGAGCCCAGCCCTGACGCTGCGATACCGCCATCTCTGGAATCCCTGGAATGCGGTGGTAGTATATTATGATCTCGGCCTCGGCGTCGGTGATTTCTCCGGTTTCCCTGATGTAAAGGTCCTTCCGGCCTGGACGCCGGTCGGTCTCCGCTATGGCGGCGACCATTTCTATGTCTGGCTCGAGAATACGTACAGCCCCATCGCCACCCTGGTCCACGGCGGCCTGGGCTGGCGCTTCTGACCGATACCAAAATCACATCCGCCATGTCCATCAATTTCAGTCTGGGGAAAGCCCTCACCCCCGAGGTCAAGAGTCCGGAAACGATGCTGGAACTCATCCGGGCGTACCGGCTGATTCCCTTTTTCCGGAATGCCATCCCGGGGTACTCCATCGAGGAGCATACCGCGCCCGACGCCTGGTTCACGGAAGAAAACCTGGGCCCCTGGGACTGGAAGATCGAGTGCGTCCGTAGCGGCGAGATCGCCTACGGGAAGTTCCTCTGGGGCGGGAAGGCCGCCTTCGCCACGGTGGACGTCTATCGGGAAATCATGAACTGGCGGCGTTCGCTTCCCAAATACGCACCCAAAGAGGACCAGCAGCGGGTCCTGGACCTGATCCGGGAGCAGGGAGCCGTCTCCGTAGCGGAAGTCCGCAAACTGTTCGGCATTAAGAAAGGCGCCGCGGACGCCCTGCTGGCCAAACTCCAAATGCAGACCCGCGTCGTCACCGGAGACATCATCCGGGTCTATCACGGACCCGACCTTCACTATTCGGGTTGGCAACGGAGCAGTTTCTGCTCTCCCGACGAACTCTTTGATGACCAGGATTTCCCGTTCCCGGGCTTCAAACCCGCGAAAAGCCGCCCGGAACGGACGCCCGCCCAGTCTCTGGAATTCCTGAAAAAGACGGTCCGGAACGTTTGTGGTGACGTCCCGGACACGATCCTTCTCAAAATGCTGGGCTGAAAATCATTTCCGGCCAGCCTTCCTGAGCAGGCGTTTGACCTTCCGGCTTCGAAGACTCAGCCAGCGCTCAACCATCTGGTTCTCGATCTCAGGGGCATCCAAGACTACATTCTTGCGCTTCCTGGAATGGAAGAACCGGAGATAGGCTCCGATGTGCCGCCGCTTCTTGTCATGGTAGATGGCATCGAACGGAATCAGTATGGCAGTATCTTCGATATTGTGCATCAGGCGGTTGACCGCCGTGCCGAACATCATCATTTCGGGCGTCGCAGAAAGATAGGCCGTCACATTCGGAGGGATGTTCACCCCCCTCAGCCTGACCATGGACTTCAGCAATTTGTAATCTTCCACCACATCATCCTTGTTCAGGATCAGATCCATCAGCTCCGGATCTGAATCCGGAAGGACCGCCTGGTCGTCCCAAGGCCGGACAAGTTCCTCTTTGTCCCCGAAATGCTTCCAGAAGAAATGGTAGATCAAATCCCTGCTGATATGGTCGTAGGAAGGATAAACGGTGACCTTCCCGAAGAAATAAAGCAGGTTGGGATTCTTCATGATGACCGCCACAAGACCGTCCCATAAGTTATCCATGGCAAAGATGGACTTCGCGCCATTCTTGGAGCTCTGGTATTCCGGAGATACGAAATTGCGCCCCAGCTCGATCATATAAGGCAGATACTCATCAATGAACTTCTGCGAGAAGCGGAATTGATGGGAACTCGCCAGGACCGGCTGTCCTTTTTCGTCAAACACCGCATCCGAACCGAAGAGAAAACGATAACCGCCGATAATGGCCTCATTGTCCGGGTCCCAGACGATCAGCTGCCGATACGGTTTCTCCATCATGTCGTACTCATCCAGGTCGATGGCATTGCCGGTGGAACCGCCGGCTTCGCGGAAAGCCGCCTCACGCAAGCGGCCGATCTCCTTGACGACGTTGGGAGGGTCCTGCCAGGTAACGACATACAGTTCGTTGTGTCCCTTGTTGGTGTCTTCCAGTTTTTTGGATGGAGTCAACTCGGCTTTCAGCGATTCAACCGGGACGGGAGCGATTATCTTTTTCATAAGACGGAGTGTATCAATCGATTGCGGATGGCCAGGGATTGGAAAGAATCCCAGCCATATCAAGCATAGCCTTGTGTGCCAGATCACGCATCCGTGAAGCCTCCTCTTTTCGGGATGCCTGGAGGTTGGGGACGATGGGGTCACCCACATGGATGGTCAGCAGCGGTTCCCCCTTCCCGAAGAGCTTGCGCCACCCGGTGCGGGGCCGGAAAGTGATGACCATGGGAAGGACGGGGAGGGCATATTTATAGGCCATGTTGAAGGCGCCTATCTTGAACGGCCGGAGCGGAGCATAATGATACCAACTGCAACTTTCCGGAAAGATATGGATCCACTGTTTAGCCTCGTGGAGCTCGTCCATGGCCTGGTCGAACAACTTCAGCCCGCTGAAATTTTCGGGAATGGCAACTCCGCCCACATATTTCATCTTGAATCCGTCTTTCCCGTTGAAGGGCTGGGCGTACATGGGAATCCAAGCCTTGCGGTAGCGCATCGCCTGCAAGACGCAAACCATATCCCAGCGGTGGACATGGTTGCAAACGGTCATCACACCGCCGGCAAAGAGTTTCCGGTTTCGCCGGATAATCTCCCGTCCCTCTATCTTGATCCCAAAACGGATCCAGTTCAAAGGAAAAGCGATGAACCAGACGACAAAATAGACAAAAGCGTGCAATAACTTGAACTTCAGGGACTTGTCGAGATAGGTATACGTCCCGTCGAAATGGATGTCTTTGCTCTTCCCACGGATGGGAGTCATCCTTGTGAACGGATCGTCTCCGGGAAAATCCACCTGCGGCTCAGGGACGAAGACACCTTCCCTGACCGTAAAGTTCCGGTACGCCGGTCCAAATGATGAATAATCCCTCGACATCGTGCGGATGGTGGGACTCGAACCCACACGCCTTGCGGCACCAGATCCTAAGTCTGGGTTGTCTACCAATTCCAACACACCCGCGGAAGGACTGCAAAGATAGCAAAAATAAGTGAAAGCAAAGCCCGCTACATCATCCCCTCGATGATGCGGTCGATCTCCTCGTTGAGGGCCGCCGTCTCCTCTTCCAGCTCCTGCTCGATCAGGATCCGCTCCAGCTCATTCTGCTCATCGGAGGATAGCAGTTCCTCGGAGCCCGAATCGTAGGACACGTCCTGCTTGTGCTGCGCAATGGCCGCCTGGGCCTCGTGGCTCTCCCGCAGGACGCGTTCCACACCCTTGGAGAAGACATTCCGGATGGAGGAAACCAGGTTGACTTGCATGTTGTCCACCTCCTCGTTGAAGAGCGGGACCTTGGTGCTGCGGTACTTGGGTTTCCCGATGCGGAACTTCCAGGCATTGAACGAAGGCCCGTAGATGTTGACGCCCACTTTGAAGAGCATGGGCGACTTGATGATGCTCGCGTGGTAATCGAAACTCTTGTTCAGGCGCTGGACGCCCTGCAGGGCCACGGTATAGCGGTCGATGGCCAGGATGAAGGGGAACACCTCCATCGTATTGTCCGTGATCACGCCGTTGACCGTCATCTCGTCGATGCGGCCCGTCATCTGGTCCTTGAACTTCAGCGTCTTGGTAATCTCCTTCAGGCTGCCCAGGTCCTCCAGGACCAGGTCGCGCCCGTGGATCTTGAACATCCCGTCCAGGGTCGGCAGGAGGAAGTTCATGTTGGTGTCGATCTGCGTCGTGGCGGCCATCTCGCAGTCCAGCGTCCCCTTGAAGGACTTGAGCATCGGCACCACCTCGTCGATCTTCGGGAAGAAGTCGATCACCTTCTCCGCCGTGACGTCGTAGAGTTTCAGGCCGAAGCCGAGCGCAAGGTCGCGCTTGGTCTTGGTCGAATAGAAACCATCCAGGTCGAAACGGCCCATGTCGGTCGTGGCCCTGGCCCCTTCGATGCGGATGCAGCGCTGCTGCATGGATGCATCGGCGCTGAAATCCTGCAGCACGGTCGTGGAATAATCCAGATGGGCGGCTTTGAAACGCACGTCCGCGATGACGTTGGCCGGCACCACGAAGAGGGCGCTTTTCCCGGCCGAAGGGTCCACTGCGATGGAATCGACGGCCACTTTCTTCTCATACTCCAGCGCATCGACCTGCTCCGGCTCCGTCCCGGAGACGGGGCGCTCCTCCGTCTTCCCCTTGTCGAAGGCGGCGATGATCTCATTGAGGTTGAGCCGTTCCGAGGTCGCCTCCGCATCGATCCGGATCAGGGTCCTGCCGCTCGTCAGGCCCCGTTTCAGACCCTCGATCTTCCCGGAGAGGGACAGGTCGGAGGTGCCGGAAGAGAGGCGCACGCTGTCGATGCGGACCTTGTCGTCCTTGAGCGATGCGGTCAGGCCTGCGAAACGGGTCCGCAGCGGGAAGGCGGGCGAAGCGAAGAGACCCTCGGACGAGCGTAGCTGGAGGGAAGGGTTCCAGGTGTCCAGCAACTTTTGCAGCGACTGGTTTACCTTGAAACTGATGTCCCTGGAGCGGAAATCCTTCTCCATCAGGAAATCGGGCACGCCGGTGCTGTCGACCCGGAAGCGGGTGCGGTGCGTCGTGTCCCGGGCGGCCTTCTTGCGGGGATTCATCTGCGCGGCAGCGGTCAGCCAGGCGTCCTTCGCACCGACGAGCGCCGACGGATTCTTGAAGAACAGGCGGGAATTGTCGCTCTCCAGGCGCAGGTACGGGACGATGCGCTTGCCATCCTGCTCCTGGGGCGTGATGCTGAACGTATTCTTCGTCGTCGAAGCCCCGACCAGCAGCGAATCGGCCGCACGCACGGACAGGCGGTCCGCGGTGAACTTGCCGAGCAGCGGGTGGAGGTTCGACTCCTTGCCGATGGCCTTGGTCGAATTCTGCGCAAAAATGAGGATGTTGCGTCCCCGGGCGCAGAGCGACTTGCCCAGGTCGAAGTCGATGCTGTCCGCCGTGGCCGTCGCGGCGATGGCGCGGTCCTTGGCGTCCACGGAGCTCTTCATCGTGCCCAGGTTGACCACGGGCTTGCGCAGGTAGCAGGAGATGTCGTCCTTCTTGTCTTCGAAGACGACGACGTCGCCCGTCAACTTGCCCTTCAGGTCGGCCCCGGCGCACTTGTAGACGCTCATCTGGGACTGGCGTATCGTACCGTCCAACTCCACATCCACCTTGCCGGAGGCCCGGAAGGCGTTCCGCAGGGACTTGGGCAGATACTGGATCACTTTCTTCAAGTCGGCCTTGCCGCTGGCGTCCACCTTGTACAGCGGATCCTTGCCCAGCAGGTCCTTGACGGTGCCCGCCGCGGAAAGGTCCAGTCCGTCGAGATGGAAGTCGAAATCGTCCAGGGACAGGTTCTTGACATTCTTTTCGGTATTCTCTCCCTCGGCGGTCAGGCGCAGGTCCGCGCCGTCGAAGAGGCCCTTCCAGGACACTTTCGACTTGGGCAGATCCAGGTTGAGTTTGACCGGGGGCAGGGCCGCAAGCGAATCGAGCCGGATCGGCCCGGCGATGTCCGCATCCAGGTTCAGGCGCCCGTTGGTCGCGACGGCGCCCAGGACGGGGCTGAGCGAAGCGCCCAGCGTCGGCAGCAATTCGCCCAGATCCAGCGCCTGGATGGAGAAGCGGGCGTTGACGGAAGAGGTGTCATTCCCCGGGAGGAAGGTCCCCGAAGCGAGGAACTTGTCCCAGACCACCTTGGCGTCCAGCTTCCGGGGCCGGTCGGAATACAGGATGCGCGGCTTGGAGACCGACAGCTCGTCCAGCTTGATGTCGGCCAGCTCGAAGGAAGACTCCCTGACCGTGTCCCGGGGCTGCAGGAACTTCAGGATGTTCCAGTTGGCCGTCGTGTCATCGTAGCGGCGCGCGAAGGCGAGCGGGCGCTCCAGGAACACCTTGTGGACCAGCAGGCGCCTTTCTTTCAGGAAGGCCCGGGCATCCGCGCCGGCATACATGCGGGCCGCAAAGAGCAGGGTATCCTGCTCCGGGCCGCGGCCTTCTTCCCAGATAGGAGATGGCCGGCCATGACTTCCTTCGTCACCCCCGACCTGATCGGGGGTCTCGAAACGGTCGTGGGGATAGGTGATCAGCAGGTCCTCGACCGAAACGGTCACGTCCGGGAACTGCTTGAACAGCGAAAGGCGCACGTCTCCGACGCTCACGCTCCCATCCACCTGGGAAGACAGGACCTTGACGACCGTGTTTTTCAGGGCGGAGGTGTGGAAAAACACCTGGAACGCCACCAGGACCAGCAGGACCAGTCCCAGCAGCACCCCAAGGATCCACAAGAAGATCCTGAGCGGCAGGTTGCGGCGTTTCGCCATAGGAAACTACAGTCCGATGGTCTTGAAGAAATCGTTGCCCTTGTCATCCACGAGGATGAAGGCCGGGAAATCGACCACGTCGATCTTCCAGATGGCCTCCATGCCAAGTTCGGGATACTCGACGCACTCGATGCTCTTGATGTTCTCCTGCGCCAGGATGGCGGCGGGGCCGCCGATGGAGCCGAGGTAGAAACCGCCGTGCTTCTTGCACGCGTCCGTGACCTGCTGGGTGCGGTTGCCCTTGGCCAGCATGATCAGCGAACCGCCGTGGTCCTGGAACTCGTCGACATAGGGATCCATCCGGTTCGCGGTGGTCGGGCCCATCGAGCCGCAAGGCATGCCCGCGGGAGTCTTGGCCGGGCCGGCGTAATAAATCGGGTGGTCCTTCATATACTGCGGCAGGTCCTCGCCGGCGTCCAGGCGCGCCTTCAACTTGGCGTGCGCGATGTCGCGGCCGACAATGATGGTGCCGTTCAGGCTCAGGCGGGTGCTGACGGGATACTTGCTGAGGATCTTGCAGACCTCGCGCATCGGCTGGTTCAGGTCGATGCGGACGGCGTCGCCCTCCCCTGCCTGACGCAGCGCTTCCGGAATCAGCTCATAGGGCTTGTCGTCCATCTTCTCGATCCAGACGCCGTCGGCGTTGATCTTCGCCTTGATGTTGCGGTCGGCGCTGCAACTGACGCCGAGGCCGATCGGGCAGCTGGCGCCGTGACGCGGCAGGCGGACGACGCGCACGTCGTGGGCCATGTACTTGCCGCCGAACTGGGCGCCCAAGCCGATCTTGCAGGCCTCTTCGAGCAGCTGCTTCTCCAGCTCCACGTCGCGGAACGCGCGGCCGGTCTCGTCGCCCGTGGTCGGGAGACCGTCGTAGTAGTGCGTGCTGGCGAGCTTGACCGTCAGGAGGTTCTTCTCAGCGGAAGTACCGCCGATCACGAACGCGATGTGGTAGGGCGGGCAGGCCGCCGTGCCGAGGCTGCGCATCTTCTCCACGAGGAAAGGCACCAGGGTGCCGGGATTCTGGATGCGGGCCTTGGTCTCCTGATAGAGATAGGTCTTGTTGGCCGAACCGCCGCCCTTGGTCACGCAGAGGAAACGGTATTCCATGCCTTCTTCGGCATCGATGTCGATCTGCGCGGGCAGGTTGCACTTGGTGTTGACCTCGCGGTACATGTCCAGCGGCGCGTTCTGGCTGTAACGGAGGTTCTCCTCCGTGTAGGTCTTGTATACGCCGAGGCTGAGCGCCTCCTTGTCGTCGCAGCCGGTCCATACCTGCTGGCCTTTTTCGCCGTGGATGATGGCGGTGCCGGTATCCTGGCAGAGGGGCAGTTTGCCCTTGGCGGAGACCTCCGCGTTGCGCAGGAAGGTCAGGGCGACATATTTGTCGTTTTCCGAGGCCTCGGGGTCGCTGAGAATCTTGGCGACCTGCTCATTGTGGGAGCGGCGCAGCAGGAAACTGACATCCCGGAAAGCGGTGTTGGCCATCAGGGTCAGGGCCTCTTTCTTGATCTTGAGAATGGGCATCCCTTCGAAATCGGAAACGCTCACATACTGCTCGGAACCCGGAATCTTGTAGTATTCAGTCCGGTCCTCTCCGAGCTGAAACATCGGTGCATACTTGAACTCTGCCATATTAGTTTTCCATTAAAAATTTCTTCATGAACTCATTGAGGTCGCCGTCCAGCACGCCCTGGGTGTCGGCCGTCTCGTAGCCGGTGCGCAGGTCTTTGACCATGCGGTAAGGGTGCAGGACGTAAGAACGGATCTGCGAGCCCCATTCGATCTTGCGCTTCTGGCCCTCGAGCTCCGCCTGCTTTTCCTGGCGTTTCTTAAGCTCCAAATCGTAGAGGCGGGATTTCAGGATGCGCAGGGCGTTCTCCTTGTTGCCGATCTGGGTGCGGGTCTCCGTGTTTTCGACCACGATGCCCGTCGGAAGGTGCCGCACACGCACGCCGGTCTCGACCTTGTTGACGTTCTGGCCGCCGTGGCCGCCGCTGCGGAAGGTGTCCCATTCCAGGTCGGAATCCTTGATCTCGATGTTGATCGTGTCGTCGACCAGCGGATAGACGAAGACCGACGAGAAGGTGGTCTGGCGCTTGCCCTGGGCGTTGAAGGGGGAAATGCGCACCAGCCGGTGCACGCCGCTCTCGGCCTTGAGATAGCCGTAGGCGTAGTCACCTTCGACCTCGATGGTCGTGGACTTGATGCCGGCCTCGTCGCCTTCCTGCAGCTCCGTGATGGTCATTTTATAACCGTTGCGCTCGCCCCAGCGCATATACATCCGCATCAGCATCGCGGACCAGTCGTTGGCCTCCGTACCACCGGCGCCGGAATTGATGGTCAGCACGGCGCCCAGGTTGTCTCCTTCCGCGCCGAGCATGTTGCGCATCTCCAGCGACTCGATCTCGGACAGCGCCGCCTTGTAGGACGCATCCAGTTCCACCACTTCGGCAAGACCGTCGGCTTTCTCGGGATCGGCCTGTGCCGCTTCCGCGGCGAAATCATACAGCACGTCCAGGTCTTCCACGGCCCGGGAGGCCCGGTCGTAGGCAAGCACCCACGACTTCACGGAACTGATCCCTTTCAGGAAGAGCTCCGCCGCCTTGGGGTTGTCCCAGAAATCCGCGGCCTGGGTCTGTTTCTCCTTCTCCGCTATTTCGGCACGCTTGCCGGGGATGTCCAGGTATTTCCCCAGGGCATCCACCCGCTCGTGCAAATCCTTGATTTGATCCTGCGTCGTCATGGTTTCACTTCAATCCTACAAATATAGGTAAAAGCGCGCTTATTTCCAGCGGTTTTCCTCCACGCCGATCCGGGCGAAGGGAATGGGTTCCAGTCCATACCCCTTGCTGATCTTGGGATCCAGGAAATACGAAAGCGGATGCACGCTCCGCAGGACGGTGTTGCCGCCGGTCGAGAAACCGCCGTTCGTGGAGCGGATCAGCGCCTCGGCGTTGACGGCGAGGTTGCGCTCGACATAGTTGAGCCCCTGGTCTTCAGCGAAGTGGGAAGACTTCAGCGGATATTTCTCCACGTATGCCGGGCTGAAGATATCGACTTCCTGCAAGCGTTCAGCGCTGAGCCCGGTGGTCAGGACTTCCCGCCACCGTTTCGCAGGCCACGCGCCGCCGCTGACCGCCCAGGGGCAGTCGAAGAAGAGGTTGTTGAAAATGCGGTTGTCCCGGCCGCCGTTAACTTGCACGCCGCCGAAGCCGCCGCCCCCTTCCCAGCCGCCTCCTCCGCAGCGCTCGAAGATGTTGCCGAAGATCAGCTGGCCGGAGATCAGGTCGTCCAGGCGTATGCCCGCCGCGCCGGCGTACGAGCCGCCCTTGATATCGCGCCAGTGGTTCCAGCGCAGGATGATGCCTCCGTAGGAATAGTCCATGAAGGTATCGAATCCGCCCTGGTCGTCGCTCTCTTCCACCAGGTTGAAGCACTGGTTGTATTCGACCGTAATCTCATTCCCTTCCAGGCGCAGGGCCGAGGAGGAGGAATGCGTGAAGCGGTTGTGGGCGACCAGCAGGCCCACGCCGTGGAAGAAGACCGCCGGCTCGTAGGTGCGCTTGAAAAGGGAAAAGCGGTCGACGATCGTATTCGTCACGCTGAATCCGGCCGGTTCCAGGGTCTTCCGGTCGCCGCCGGTCATGTGGATGCCTCCGCAACCCAGCTCGGTCAGCAGGCAAGCCTCCACGGCATGGTTTTTACCGCCGGTGACGGTGATGGCCGTCTCGCCGAAGCGGGCGAAACGGCAGTCGCGGATGACATTGCTTTCTCCGCCCTTGAGCTGCACCGCACCGCGGCGACCGCCTTCGAAGGCCAGGCCACTGACACTCAGGCCCTTGCAATTGTCAGCAAGGATCATTCCATCGCCCGCGAACACGGAGACCACCGTCTCTTCGCTCGCCTTGCCTTCCGGGGCAATCCAATAGAGGATTCCGCTGCTGCGGTCGATGTAGTATTCGCCGGGGGCGTCCAACTCGCAGAGCAGGTTGAGCCCGTAGAAGCGACAGTCGTCGCGGTAGCCGTAACGGCTCCAGGGCTCGTCTAGGGTGAAGGTCCCTCCCGCCGCATCCACGGACACGAGCCGGTGGTATTTGTCCGCCCAGTCCCAGTACCAGTAGCCGAAGAGCCAGGGATCAGGCTCTTTTATCCAGCGCTCCAGGCGTTCGTCGTCATATCGGAGCACGCCCTCCGCCGTCCCGTGGACGTGGATCCAGGTATCCGGCAATTCCGTCGCGCCGACGGCAGCCCCGGCCTCCGTAAAGCCGCTGTCGGGCCAGCGGGCCAGGGTCTGGCGCTCGCCGCCGCAGTAGAGGTCGATCCGGTCGCTGCGATCCGCGACGGTCCCGAAATCTTTGATTCCATTGGCCTGCAGGTCCGCCTGAAGCACGTGTCCCGCAGCCTGCGGGGACATCCTTTGCAGGACGGCCGGGTCCGTGACATTCGTCCAACCTTTCACCGGCATCTCGCCGCTCAGGACAGGGAGGCCTTCGGTGGCAGTAAGCGTCAACGGGGCCTCCAGGTCATAGAATATCAGAGGCTGCTGCAAGCGGTAGGTGCCCGGGGCGAATTCCAGCCGCACGGCCTGGCCCGGATGGGCCTGCATATAGGCCTGGACCTGGGCCGCGGCGGCCTCCGGCGTACGCCAGGGGGCCGTCTGGGAACCAGCCGCGGCATCGTCGCCGTCGGGGGAAACACGGAAAACGACGGCCGCGGGCTGGGCCGTCAGAAGGGTTGCCGTCAAAAGGGCCGCCAGAAGGGTTAAGAATTTGCGCTTCATATTCCAAAGATAGTGATTTTTAAGCTATCTTTGCATAGATGGCTACCATAGGTATCTTCGACTCCGGCATCGGCGGTCTCTCGGTCTATCGGGAGATCCGGAAGCTCCTTCCCGCGGAGCGCTATCTCTATTTTGCGGATAACGCTTTCTGCCCCTACGGCACCAAGTCGCAGGCCTTCATCCAGGAGCGCGCCCGGGAGATCACCGAACTGCTGGTCCGGCGCGGGGCAGAGATCATCGTCGTCGCCTGCAACACGGCCACCGCCGCCGCCATCGCCACGCTGCGGGCGGAGTTTTCCGAGCAGTCCTCCGCTGCGCTTCGGGAATGGTCCGGAGGCCGCCTGGAGCGCCTGTGCTTCATCGGCATGGAGCCGGCCGTCAAGCCGGCGGCCCTGGGCACGCAGTCCGGCGTGATCGGCGTCCTCGCCACGGCCGGCACCCTTTCGGCTTCCAAGTATCTCAAGACCCGGGGGCTCTATGAAGACGATGTCCGGATCGTGGAGCACGTAGGGCAGGGGTTCGTCGAGCTGGTCGAGGCCGGCGAACTGAGCGGCCCCCGCACCGAAGCCGTCGTCCGGGAAAGCCTGACGCCCCTGCTGGAAGCCGGCGCCGACACCATCGTCCTGGGCTGCACGCACTATCCCTTCCTGCTGGAGACGCTGCGGAAAGTCGCCGACGAGTATCTACGGGCCGGTGCCCCGGTGCAGGCAAACGCCGCCCAGGCCGGCACCCCCTCCCCTCGGGACGTCCGCCCCATCCGTTTCATCGATCCCGCCCCCGCCGTCGCCCGCCAGCTGCTCAAGGTGATGGACCGGGAGGGCATCTTCCACGGTCCCGTCTCCGACCCGGACAAAGCCGGCTCAGCCTCTTCCAGCCCGCAGTCTTCCGACCTCACCCTCCTCTCCTCCGGCCCCTCCTGCACCCTCTGCGACGCCGCCCGGCTGCTGTAAAAACAGGGAAAACACTTTTTCTTTCGAAAGAAACTTATCTTTCTTCCAAAGAAACTTAAAAATCTGCATACCGGCCCTTGCGGGGCTGGCGGATCCGTTTTAGTTTTACGCCTTGGAACCAAAACTGAAAACTATGGATAACGCCTCTGATCTCCTGAGACAAGCCCGGGCACAAGGCATCGTCTTCATCGATCCCCGCATCGATTACGCCTTCAAACTGATTTTCGGCACACCCGGCAACGAGGACCTGCTCCTACGCCTGGTCCAAGCCATTCTCCCCGACAAGGGAATCATCTCTGTCTCGCTTGTCCCTCAGGAGCAGGTCGGGCTGAGGCCCGATGCACGCAAGTCTGTCGTCGATGTTCGTTGTCACACCGATGACAACAGCGAACTTATCATCGAGATGCAGATCAAAAGCCAAAACGACTTTTCCGACCGTATGGTCTTCTACTCCTCCTTCCCTATTATCAACCGACTCGTCCGGGGCGACAACAGCAGCTTTAAACTCACTCCACTTTACATGGTCGGAATCACTGACTTCATCATTCCCGGTGTTCTGGCCAACGATGACATGATCAACCATTACACGATCCGGAACATCAAAGACAACGGTATAGAGTTCACGGACAGTATCCACTATGTGACCGTCGAACTCCCCAAATTGACAAAGACGCTGGCCGAAGTCAAAGACACAAGCGATTGGATCCTATTCACTATCAAGAACATCGGGTCTATGAAAGAAATGCCTGAGGAATATCGCGGCAGCTACTTGGAAAGATTCTTCGAATTGTCTAAATTCGCTGCCATGGAAGAGATGAGCCAACGCGAATACCTCGCCCGCTACATGTGGGAAGTCGACCAAAGGAGCCAACTGCGCTCAGCACGGGAGGACGGCCTAGCCGAAGGCATCGCCATAGGACATGCCGAAGGCATAGTTGAAACCGCCCGGCGAATGTTGGCCAAGGGCTTCCCTCTCGAAACCATTTCTGAATTGACTTCGCTTTCACCGGAAGATATCCGCGACTTGTAGCAGACGGTGCCCCTTTCCGGCATCAGCCCCAAACAAATCCGGGCCTATATCCCCGGACAGACGGGCTCGGGATGTCGCTCGGGATGCCGGGCATCGTAATACTTGATCCCCAGGGAGTCCAGATAATCATATACGTACTCCAGGCGCCGCTGGAAATCCTCATAATCCATGTTTTCCTCCCGTGTCCAGGCCTTTTCCGCGAGGGCGATAAGCCGCGGGAAAGCCATGTAGTCCAGGCGGTCGGCGTTGTGGACATACTCCGTCCACAGATTGCTCTGCACGCCGCAGACACAGGGATCGTCCTTCAGCGGGAAACGATAGATATCCTCCATCCGGTTGAACCGCTGTATCCAGGAGAGGAAACCGTATTTGTGCCACGTCTCCTGGCAATAATCCAGATAGAAGGGCTGCTCGGGACAGACGACGGTCCGGAACCCCTTCTCCACGTCCCGGTCCAGGTCGAACGGGCGCCGCGCCTGCCACCACATGACCAGGGCCCGGTCCGGGGATAAGCCATACTCGACGATATCATCCCACCCGGACACGGTTTTGCCATAGAAGGCGACCGTGTCAGCCATTCTCCGGCCAAACCAGCCCTGGACTTCCGGAATCGTATTCAAGTGCTCCCGTGCCATCAGTTCCATTACTTCCGGGCGGGATTCCCAGGCCTTGGAGTAGACCTCGTCTCCCCCGATATGGAACCAGCGGCCCGGGAAGAGCGCGCACAATTCCCGGATCACGGTACCCAGGACCGTATAGGTCTCTTCCACGGCCGGGTTGAATGTGTTGGCGCCGCCATCGATACCCGGGATCGAACGCACCGCGGCCCCGGCATGCCCCGGCATGTCGATCTCAGGAATGACCTCGATGAAGCGCTCCGCCGCGTACGCTACAATCTCCCGGATATCCTCCTGGGTATAGAACTGCGCGGGAGCCTTGCTGTCGGAATGGCACCCGACCGCTCCGGTCGCCGTCAACTCGGGATAGGCTTTGATCTCCACCCGCCAGCCCTGGTTGTCGCACAGATGCCAGTGGAAGCGGTTCAACTTGTACTCGGCCATGACATCGAGCAACTGTTTCACCTTTTCCTTCCCGTGGAAATGACGGGCTTCATCCAGCAGGAATCCCCTCCAGGGATAGCGGGGCCCGTCCTTCACCGTACCCGGACGCAACTCCCCGGAGCGTTCCATTTGGCCCAGTGTCTTGTGCGCATAGAAACGCCCGGCATCATCCGAAGAACGGACGACGACATGCCGGCGCCGGATCCGGATCTCGTATGCCTCGGGAGCAAGCGAAGCGTCCCGGACATAACGGATCTTGCCGACAGAAGTAAGAACGGGACCGTTGTCAGAGAGTTGGACAGACTCCGGGCGGGGAGTTACTCCGACGAGGGAGTACACAATTGCAAAAAGAAACAGTTTCGACAGCATCATTCGTCTGGGGATTATTTCATCCTAAAGATAGAGATTATTGCAAGATTTCGAAAACAATAAGATCCGAGGGCTCCAGGGTAAGATCAAGGGATGACTCCAGGGAAGGCAGCGAAACAGCTCCGGTGCGGCTAAACCGGCGATACCGCGCGTCCAATTCGGCATGGATTTTCTGGCTCGACTTGAAATCCTTGTTGAGTATGGCGACGTAGTGCCGACCGTTCTTCTCCACTGTAGAGACAATCACGCCGGCATCGCCTGAAACAAGGCTCTTGATGCCGGCAGGCATCCCATCCAAAGCCCGGGTCCCTTCAGGGATGGAGGCCCCGGTATGGCGGACATCGGTTACATCAGCATCCTTGAAGATGAAGGCCATGGCCTGTAACTCCCTGTTTACGGTCTTCACTCTCGGATAAACCTCCGTAGGTCCTTCCTGATAAAGCGCCCAATAGGTGAAATACTGGAATCCCTGCGCCCCATAAAGAAGATTTGAAAACTGTTGCAGGCGCAGTTCCTCGACGGTAGGTTGCGGGTAAAAGGTTCCCGCGCTGGGCCTGTGCGAAGAAGCCAGGGCAAAAGCCCAGAATGGAATCTGGAATTCCCGGGAAACGGAACGGACATCTTCCAGACAGGCATACCACCCCGGGCGTAAAACCCGCTCCTTATCCACTTCCAGAACCGGATAGTAATCAAATGACAGGAATGGGACGCCAACCGTCCTGATATATTCCCTGAGAATCCGGGGATATCCCGCAGTCCATTTATTATAGTAGCTGGGGTAAACATTGATATAACAGGGGTGGTCTGTGTCGAGTCCCTTCACGGCCGCAATCTCCCGGCCCAAAGCGCTGAACTCCGAGATCTCAGGTTCATCCTTGAGGTAATACCCGTATAACGCAGGATGATCCTTGATCTGAGGAACAACCGTTCCGATTTCATCCGCTGCGATATGGGGCAGAACCTTGACCCCGGCATCCCGGGCATTATCCAGCACCGCTTTCAGACGGTTTGCCGGTATCCAGCAGAGATAGGTATTGAAACCGCACTGCCTCATGGGCCTGAATTGAATCGGCTTTGCCAGATCATCCTTCAATCCGACCCACCCGAGGATTACGAATTCGTCATTCCCTGTCTCATACCATTTCGCCCCCTCCTTCAGGCCCTCCGCCTCAGCCCATGCTTCCTTTTTACACTCATCTACCCTGTTGCAGGACCAGGTCGGCAACAATGAGAAAAAAAGAAACACCGGAAGAAACGTAAGCCTCACCTTTTCCATCATTTTTACACTACTCGTGAATCAAATATTCCCAGTCTGATAGCCGACTTTGGCCTGGATTCGAGTGACGTCCACACTCTGCACAGGGCATTTGCCGGCAAGGGATGCAGCTATACCGCAAACCTGCCCGAGCTCAAGGAATACGGGTTCCATCCGGATGGATCCGTAGGCGATATGCGAGGAAGAAAGGCACACAGGAACGAGAAGGTTGGTACATTCCTCCCTCCTGGGAGTCAGGCTCCGGTATGAAATGGGGTAAGGTACCCCGCCACCGATCTCAACGTCGCCTTCGTTCTTGACCATGTATTTTCCATCCTTCATGACTACGATCCTTTCGCAGTTGTGTGAATCCATCTGGTAGGCCGCATATCCAATCCCGTCCGTGACTTTGCCCAGACCGTCACAGTCAGCCTGGGTGGCCACATACTCGCCAACCATGCGTCGGGCTTCCCGTACATAGAGCTGATGTGTCCAGCCTCCGGTCTTCGGATACTCGTCCTTGGCATAGCCCCAACTCCGCACCCAATCCTGCAGGCTTGCAGGGACCCTGGGGTCGGTAGCATAAAAGTAGAAAAGCCCCAGCGTATAGTTCTTGTGCGCCTCTATAATCTCACGGCGCCTCTCCCAGGAAGCCTCCGGATAGTCGTGGTTCATCCCGATCATATCCGTCGAAAAGGCCCCGCGGTTATTGATGTCGGTCTTGCCTCCCGGCATCATGCTCCAGATGAAATAGTTGTCCAGCGTCGGGTTCGGATCCGCTTCAAATACACGGACCAGCAATTCATAACGGGTCGAGTCATAATCCGCAGGACGGGTGATGGGTATCTGGTTTGCCTTGTCTTGCGTCATGCACACCCGGTAATTGTATGCCTGGACATAGCGGTCGCCCTGCCCCTCTTCTTTCAAGGTCCAGTCCTGGATCCCCCACAGCAAGCCACTTTCAGGCTTTCCCCGCTCCACGAAGGGATCCACCCCATCCGGGAACTGATGATACACGGAGATATGGGACCCGTTCCATTTCTCCCCATACACGGATGAATCTTCACGACCCACATGATAGCTCACACCAGCCATGGCCATCAGATCACCTTCATAGGTGGCGTCGATAAAGACATTGGCTTTGACCGTCTTGCGCCCGAAGGTCCCTTCACAAGTGATGGAACGGATCCGGGTGCCTTTCTTTTTGACATTTTTCAGATAATAACCAAGGCAGAGGCTGATGTTTTCATGCTCCACATAGCCGTCAATGATCCTCTGGGCAGCGGAAGGCTCGAAGGTCCACTGTTCTTCCTTTCCGTAATGGGAACCCAGGTCGCGGTAGAACTGCCTCGCCATACCGATGACGGCGTGCTTGTTACCGATATCCGTCGCACCCAGGCCTCCTGTGGTCATGCCTCCCAAAACCGTATCCGGACAGATGAGCAGCACCTTGCATCCCTCCTGCGCAGCGGCCTTTGCAGCTGTCACGGCCGCCGAGGTCCCGCCATAGATACACACTTCTGTCCGAACCGTTGTCCTCTCAGGCGAGGACGTCTTCGCCGCTGTCTCTACAGCGCAAGTCATAGCGGCCGCAAAAACGGCCAGCATGATCAGGAACCTTTGTTTCATTTCCATGGAAGAAGGACCGCTTACATCTTGAAGAAACGACGGGCAAACAGAATGTACTGCTCCCAATCCGGGGCCAGGATGTCATGCTGGCCGACCCGGATATGATATCCGACCGTGCCGGCATTGTCGCAGCACACAGTCCCGGGATGAGCATCCGGAGAGACTACCGGCATCTCCCTGCCGGAAAGCACGTTTTTTTTGAACAGGCGGTATACGGGTCCGACATTTTGGGCGCAAAGCCATTCTCCCTTGGGATCCGCCCACAAATCCCCCGAGGCGCTGGCGATATATAAGGGTCTTGGCGCAATCAGGGCCGCCAGCCAGTGCTGGTCGGCCGGAAAGGCATCTTCATGCCTTAGGTAATGCTGGAACCTGGCACAGAACCAATGCGGGAAGGTCGTTCCGATCACCTCGAATGTCTCGCCAAATACACGTCGTGAAATCGCGGCACCGCAGCAGCCGGAATCATTGGATATCACGATGGCGAAACGAGGGTCGTTGGCTCCGGCCCACAGAGCCGTCTTCCCCAAGCGCGAATGCCCCGTAACCGCCACCTTGGAAGCATCCAGGGAAGGGTCCGTCTCTATGTAGTCCATGACCCGGCTCAACGCCCAGGCCCAGGCAGAGATTGCGCCCCAGTCTCCACCGGGATTATACCAGCTCCTGACTCCTTTCCCTGTCGGTTCTGTGGTGTCCGGCTCAATCTCGTTCCGGGAGCAGGTCGCAACGGCGAATCCCGCTTCCAGGATTTGGCGGTAAGGCCACCGCCTGCCATCCAGTTCTTCCGTCCCGTCATCTGTCAATGTGGCGTCATTCCCTTGGAAATTGATACCGGTAAAGACAGGTACCGGCGCCAGGCTATTTGCCGGCTGATGGATCATGACATCGAACCAGTGCTCTTCCTGAGAGTCGAGGTAAAGGCGTACGGTCTTCCGTATTCCCAGTCCCTCGAAGACGGTCTCCTCGGAAAGGACCTTGGAACGCAACCCTGCCGGCCTGCCCGGTACATGGCCATACATCTCACTGGCAAAAATCTCCAGGATTTCGGCCCGGCGGCGATGGTTCCATTGACGTGCATTCCTGACCCGTTTCCCATTGTTGAATACCAATGGATCAGGCAGCGTGTAGGGTTTTACCAGACTTTCATCATAATTGACGGAAAAATTCTGGGCACTGACACCGAAACCTGTCAGGATCAGTGCGGAGAATAAACATGCCCTAAGTATCGATTTCATTTCTGTAAGCAGGTGTACAAAAGTTAGAAAGAAAGGGAGAGTTTCCCCTCCCTTTCTTCTGAAAAACAAACAACAATTACTCTTTTACGCAGCGGACAGGGCATCCGTTCGTCTTCGGGTTATTCGTGTGTGCACTTACATATCCGTTGTTACGGCAGTCAAGGTACAACGCATTGTTGTAGAAGGAAGAGGTCGAGCTCAGCAGGGTCTGCCGGCCGGTGCCAAGAAGGCCGAACCGGTCTCCCCACATGAAGCCGGTGAACGGGATGTAGACCGGAGTGTCGCAATTCATAAGTTCCGTAACGTCCATGCAATGCGTCTCGGGATCATAGAGGTCCGGATCAGTCACGGAGACGGTACCCATTGCGAAAATCCAGTGGCCCCATCCGTTGGAGAAAGGAACCTTGTACCCGGCCGGGCACGGATCATATTTCGCCTTGGGACGGCCCCAGTTATTGCCACCCCAACGCTGGGTATCCGCATAGACACCCGGCTCGGCCCACATCCAGTCATTATTATTGGCATTCATGGTAATGTACTGCATGGGGTTCTGGGTAGCGTACTCGATGGTGCCGGTCGTCGAGGTCGATACAACGGCGGCTGGACGTTCCGTCGAGATGGCAGCCAGGACTTCGTATTCAATACTCGATGCTCCCTGGAAAGGATCCTTACGGCCCCACTGGTACATCAGGCCCAGGAATCCGACCTCGCCGGGCGTTCCGGAAATGGCACCCAGATTCCTGTCCATGAACGTAGCCTCGGTTCCCCAAGAACCGACATTCCTGAATTTGTATGTCTGCAGCATGTCATTCACCTCGACGGGAGAGCACCAGACATGCCAGCTCCACAGGATCGTGCCTTCCGCATCCTTCGCAGCAATGACGGCATTGCCAAGTTCGCCCGTATAGACAAACGAGATGTAATCACCCATGACGGCAACATCCTTGACCAGGTCGCCGGCCTCGGGGGCGACATCCGTATTGAAAGTCTCCCAAAGGACTTCGGCGGAAGCCACTTCGCCGACTGTATCCTCGGTGTTGCCTTGGACTGCCTTGAACCTGTACCATCCGGGTGCCGCAACGACATAGCAGTTCGCCGTACCCTCTTCGCTCAGGTTGACGGGGACGGTAATGTCAAGGGTTTCCATCCGATAGACCTGATTCCTGGCGATCTCAACCGTCTCCTCGGCGGTGCCGACCTGAAGGACCTGGTCACCTTCGTAAGTGATCTTGACATAGACACCCTTTTCATAAGAGGCCGCAGGGACGACGATCCAGAAATTGGTCGGGGTCTCGGGATCAAGCTGGACCGGCTCGGGGCAGGTCAGGATGATGGAAGTATCGGTAGCGGACTCGTCGAAGGTGACGACGGGGCCCTCTTCCTCCTCATTATCTCCCATCGAAATCTTCGCCTTGCCAGCCAGGACCTCCTGGTCGCCACCGACGAATTCGATGGAGTTGACCTTCGCATTGCCGGTAAGGGCCATCACGAAGAAACCGCCTACATTCTTGAACGGCAGGTAGCCGCTGTCGGACCAGGACACCATCGTGCTGGCGCCGGGGCCGAAACTGTCTTCGGCGTATGTCTGCTCCTTCGGCAGGGTCACGGTGAACGTGCCATCCTTGTCGATGGTCACGTCATCCGCATAGGGGTACACCGCAGCATAGCCGGGCAGCGGATCTCCGACAAGGGAGCCGTTGACCTTCGTGAAAGTACCGAAGGTCTTGCCGGGCTCGCTCTTCAGCACATACTTGGAGTTGACGTTCTTGCCGGGGAACACGGTGAGCAGGTCCCCTTCACTCCACAGAACCAGGAGGTCTTCCGTGTAGGTTTTCGTCCCGGGGACCTCCATGGCAGCCGAAACTTCGTCAGCGCCGGGGAGCTCCACCGGAGCCGGCTCAGCCTTTTCGGCCACGCAGGAAACTGCCAGCATGCCTGTGGCTGCCAGCAACCAGATGAATTGTTTTGTCCTTTTCATAAATAACGTTATTATGGGTTAAACAGGAATTGCAATTATTCTTTCACGCAGCGGACAGGGCATCCGTTCGTCTTCTGATTATTCGTGTGTGCACTGATATATCCGTTGTTACGGCAGTCCAGATACAATGCATTGTTAAAGAAACTTGCAGTAGAACTCAGCAGCGTCTGCCTGCCGGTTCCGAGAAGTCCCATCCGGTCTGCCCACATGAATCCCGTGAACGGGATATAAACCGGAGTTTCACAATTCATGACATCCGTAAGATCCATGCAATGCGTTTCCGGATCATAGAGGTCCGGCTCAGTCATGGTAACGGTACCCATCGCAAAAATCCACTGGCCCCAGCCGTTGGAGAAAGGCACCTTATATCCAGGAGGGCAAGGATCATACTTCGACTTGGGCATTCCCCAGTGATTGCCACCCCAGCGCTCCGTATCAGCATAGACTCCCTCTCCGACTTCACCCCACAGCCAGTCACCGTTATTGGCATTCATGGTAATGTATTGCATGGGGTTATGAATCGAGTATTCGATCGTACCGGTAGTCGGGCTCGACACCACGGCAGCAGGACGCACCGTTGAAATGGCGGCCATCGACTCTTGTTCAATGCTCGATGCACCCTGGAAAGGATCCTTACGACCCCACTGATACATCAGGCCCAGGAATCCGACCTCGCCGGGCGTTCCGGAAATGGCACCCAGATTCCTGTCCATGAACGTGGCCTCCGTACCCCATTCACCGACCTGCCGGAAAGAATAGGTCTGCAGCATGTCGTTTGCCGCGACAGGAGAACACCAGATATGCCAGCTCCACACAATCGTTCCGGACGCATCCTTACCTGCGATTACCGCATTGCCGAGAAGTCCTGTGAATTTGAACGAGATATAATTGTCCGCATATTGCACGTCCTGGATCAAGTCGCCCTCCTGGGGAGCGACACCCGTATTGAAGGTCTCCCACAGAACTTCCGCAAGTTCCACCTCCTCCGTCGGTTCATCGGTGTTACCCTGGACCGTCTTGAACCTGTAATTGCCGGGGGTCGTCACGATATAGCAGTTTGCCGTCCCGTTTTCACTCAGGTCGATGATGGAAGAATCAATATAACTGACACCCTCATCCGCAACGCCGAGGTCGCCGAAAACCGATCTTTCGATCTCTACATTGTTCGTGCAGGTCCGGGTCCCCTTCTTGGTGCCGGTCTCGAAGGTCATGGTAAAACCACCCGCCAGAACGGCAGGGAGCGCCGCCATATAATAATACGTCCCCGGAGTAAAGGTTTCGCCATCAGGAAGGGTCATCGTGATGGAATGGGTCCCTCCGTTTACTGCGCTGACGACAGGGACGTCTCCGGTGAATCCGAATGTAATCTCATCGGCAGCTATCTGTGCAGAAGACTCAGCGGCAGTGAAAGTGACGGCGCGCACATCTGACGCGGAAAGCTTGAATTTCACACCGCCGCAAATGTTTTTGAAAACCATGGAAGTAGTGGTGGAAGTCCCGGCCGAAGGGAAAGACTTGTCAGCGAAAGTATTGGCCTTCCCAAGCTGGTTCTTCAGATTGACAGGCATCGTGATGGAACCGGCGGAACAAGTGGCAGAGGCCTCGTAAGGATAAACCGCATAGAAAGTCTCCCCCGTCGTGACATTCGTCGCGATGGCACTGTCATTCGAGAAGGTTGCCCGCGATGCCGGAGCCTCATTGGAGGAGGTGAAGGAGCCCAGCGGGGTGTTTCCATAAAACACACCAATCTTCTCAGCTACGTTCCACAGCACCGTCTTGGCATCAGCGTCCAAGGAAGACCTGGTTGCAACTGCATTGACAGCTTCGATCGTAAGCACAGATGAAGCTTGCTTCGGCTCCATCAAGTCTTTTTCGGTACAGGCGGCAAGGCATGCGATGCCGGCTGCAAGAAGGATCATCTTTTTCATTGCTCTCTCAGTATTACCAGTTCCAAGGTTTATCTTCAATGGGTTCTGTAGTCCCGTCCTGGATGTTACTCGCACAGACGACATTCGTCGGTTCTACCTCCAGAAGGAGATACTCCGGGCGGCAGTATGCTGCCGCACCGGAAAGTGGTCGTTTTTCTTCTTTCATAATGGTAAGCGATTAGTATTAGCTATTAGTTTCAGTCATTGATGATCACCCGTTTCACACCCCTCGCATAGAAGGAGACGGATTTCTTGTCGGTCGTAAGGATAGCCGGGTTGGACATTCGGAAACCCAGGCAGGTATTCGCATCCGCTTCCGTGCAGGTCATGATGCTTGAGCCGGAACTGGTATTGGTTCCCATGTTGATTTTCATTCCGCCGATGGCCGCCATCGCCGCCTCGAACTCGGTCCGGCAAGCCTTCTCATCCTCCGTGGCATTGTTGAAATTCGTCTTGGAGGATTCATCGAAGACAGTCCCGTTGAAGACGGTCCACAGCTCATCCTTCAACTCGTTGATGGACGGCATATACCACCCTTCTCCAAGGTTCTCCACCCAGGCGACCGCATAGTCGTTTCCGTTGCGGTAATCCGGCATGCCTTTGACAAGCTCATTATTGTCATACTCGACACCGTTGATCAGCGTCCGACCCGTGTAAGAGGTCGCTCCCGTCGCCGTCGCAACGGTAGACCACGCCCGGCGCAAACCTTTGGCAGAAATTACCTTATATTCCTCGGGGCGCTCCGGGTTCTGCCAGAAGATAATCCCCTCGTCGCCGTACGCTGTCCCGAGTCTTGCCGGCCGGGGTGCCTGGATGACCTTGATCGACTTGGAAATGTTATCCGAGGTCAGCGTTACGGTGCCGATGCGGGGCTGGGTCCCGGCGTTTCTGGACAAGGCCTTCAACGTCACTCCATTCCCGGACAAGGATGCTGTCAACCAGGAAGAAGCATCCGGCTCAACGGCAATCGAGGTCTCCCAGGTATACTGACAGGTTACACTTTCAGTGACTCCCCTTGCAAAAAACAGGTACGCTTCATCCGGAGCATCGATCATGGGCGTCAGGATCTCGTCAGAAGTGATGGTCTCCGAATAGAGATTCTCAAATGAAGTTTCCTCAGGAAGATAGACCGAACGATAGGAATAGGAATCGCCTTTGAAATCTTCCACATAGAGGCCGTTGGTCCCGCGCGGGACACGAACGACCTTTTCTTCCCCACTGGCGCTCGTATATGTCAACTCAAGGCACTGGTAATAGGGGACGGAGGAATGATGGATCTGGAAGAAACACCGCCCCGTGGAATTGCGGGCGGCAGAGGTCACCGTAGCCGGCATCATGGAAGAGAGGAACAATTCCCCGTAAGCTGACACGGACAGGGAGATCGAGATGGACTTATTTCCCTTATCGTCCGTCGACTGCAGATAGAAAATGTGAGACCCGTCCGAGACCGGTTCGACAATAATCTCGTTGGGGGCATCATTCTTTAAGGCACAGTCCAGGGACTTGCGGCCGTTATCCCAGTTGAAATGCACCCCCTTCACCCTCGGGTCCGTCTGAGGAGGGATGATGAATTTTACCCGCCTGTCACCGGAAAAGGCCTCGACCCCCTCCAGTTTGGCCAGGAAGATCTCGTCTCCGTCGCCTAAAAACTCCTGATACACGTCATCCATCCTCCCGCATGAAGTCAGAAGGATGGCGGCAAGGATCAATCGGCTGATTGTATGCATCTTTCTCATTGTTCGCTCGCTTTAAAGTAGACTCTCACCATATAGGGATATCTCATTCATGACAAACCATGATGTGTTCCCCCAGGTTGTCAGGATCCGGATCTTGAAGTACCTGACGGGAGGAATGTCTGCAGGGAAATCAAAGTTGCGCGGGATACCGTTGACATAATTGTAGTGCTCTTCTTCCGTAATCAGGTCTATGGAACTGTTGTTTTTCAGACCGGACGGGCGTTCGTTCGTCCCGGCCCAGATCAAGGTCCAATTGGGATTCAGCTTACCTTCCATGTCGTACAGCGGATTGTCCATGTCCAACGTTTCAGCCCCATAGACCTCAAAGTCCTTGATGTCGCCGCCGTCATAGTATTTCTCATACCAGTCCGTATATCTCGAGAACTTGGTAACATCCCGGTACACAGACCACTCTTCCATGCGTGACAATTTGTTCAGGCATCCCAGGTCGATGGTGAAGGAGCAGGGGAAAACGGCCCCCGAGGCGATCTGATAGCAGTCCGGATCCTGGGACATCGCAAGATCGTCCCAGAGATGAGGGATACTGGCCCACAGATACAACGGATAGTCGATCTCCCCGGGGCCGAACACCTGCCCCCACAACTGTTTATTCAGTTTCTGCTCGAATAACGGTGTCAAGGAGAATTCCCGGGGCTCAGAAAGATTGCCCCAGCGGTCCTCGATCGTAAAACGGAAAGAAGTCTCCTTGTTTTCCATTCCGCGTTTGGTGATCGAGATCTTCTTTTTGTCTGAGATGTACTCCGTCAGACGCTCCCATTCACCTGTCTCTCCCAGCTTGTCTACGACGAAATACAATTTCTCTCCGCCGGGATTATCCGCCGAGATCGTGATACCGCCGAAGGTAGGCTCAACCTGGGCAGACTCTCCGACGGCCAGGTAAGGCGGACGCAACGGAGAGACCAACACCCTCAGCGGTTCCGATTCCGTTCCTCCCGTACTGACAGAATACAAGTCCACCCAGTAATCTCCCTCATCCTTGAATCCCTCGACGACCAGCGAATCCGTAAAGTACGACATATTTGTCTCGGTCGGGCTGTCCGGCCTGGGGACATATCTCGCCTTGATGTATTTGATCCTCCCGTCTGCAGGAAGATCATAGTAAATGACTGATTTGCCCGACAGGTTCAAGACCTCGCGCACAGACACCTGGGGCGGGACATCTTTACTCCCCCTGGGAGCATTCACGTCTGCCTTCTGGCAAGCAGCAAGCAGTACGCATCCCAATAATATCAGATATACTTTTTTCATGATTCGCATTCCTTGATTACCATCCGGGGTTTTGTACAATATTGTTGTTGGCATAGATCTCCGAATTGCGGATAGGCCAGAAATAATCTTTCACTTCGAAGTGCTGTATATACATCGGCATCTGCGTATAATACGTCTCATAGGAATTTCCCGAATAATTCCAACCGTTTACCGTGTGGGAGAGGGAAGAAATCGCCTCCTTCCAACGTCTCAGGTCCCAGATCATCTGACCTTCAAACATCATTTCGATGATCTCTTCCCGGTGAATGATGGATCTGAGGCCCTCCTTGGACTTATACATGTCCGGAGCACGACTGTACCGTTCCCAGCTGGTAGCGACATCCGGGACTCCGGAACGCTGGCGGATCGCATCGATCCAAGGCAGCACATCCTTGTAAGGAGCGCCGGACTCGTTGAGCGCTTCGGCATAATAAAGATACAGTTGCCTCAGGGACAGGATCGGGTAAAAATAACCGGATTGAATGAAGGAAGTGATGTTGCAGATCGTCTTCGTGTTGATATACTTTCGCGCCCAATAACCCGTGACGTTGCCGTTTGTCGCGTATGCGAATCCATTCGCCTGCCCCGCCTTGGCATGCAGGTAAACGGAAGCCTCTTGCGTCACGCCGTTCCCGAACCAGCTTGCGCCGTCGAAAGCAAGGTCAGAGTAGAACCGGTTCTCCCTGTCAAAGTGGAGCCCGACCGTCGTAAAGCCCGGCTCTATGACGTTTTTATCATCTTCCGTCGCTTCACGCGGATCAAAGATGCCGTCCGCATCATACGTGACATCTTCTTCAATGGGAAGGCCGTTCTTCGTATAGTACAATAAAGCGGTTTCGATCGGGACGGACAAGATCCCTCCACCTCCGGAAGATACATCAGAAAGCCTTGACGTCCCCGTGAACCTGAAAGGATAGGCCCCATACTGATCGTAGGTACCGTTGGTGTAATACCAGATATTCTCCATGTTCTCGGCCTGGTTGAAGGACATCCGGTGAGACAGCATGAAGTTTGTCTGGTCGGAAAGGTTGGTGGAATTGTCAGAATAGGTAAACAACTTATATCCTTGCTCCGACAGCATGTCGATAGCCACCTTGCAAGCAGATGCCGCTGCTTGCCAGCGCTCAGCCTTTTCTGCTTCGGTCTTGTTCGGACAGAAGATTTCAACTCCACGGTTGTCCGTATAACCGACATAATCCGTATTACCGTTGAAAAGCGGGGAGGCAGCATAGATGAGCACCTGCGCCTTAAAGGCCTTCACGATGCCATTCGTGACCCGTCCCAACTCGGTAGCCTCGGCATCGATGACATCAGGCAAGCCTCCGTCCTGCAGTACTTCATCCAGCAATGCGACGATATAATCAAAACACTCATCCAGCGTGTTTCTATAGACATGGACGTCCTCGATAGAAGACCCGATCTCCTTATTCTTGTCCACGATCGGTATGGGACCGTACATCCGGGTCAGATAGAAGTGGTAGAAAGCCTTCAGGAATTTCGCTTCATCCACCCAGCGCTTTTTCTCCATCTCGTCCATGTCTTCCACCTCGTCCAGATTCTCAATCAAGGTGTTACAGCTTCGGATGGCTTCATATAAATCTTTGCCTCCGTTGGCTCCCGTCCAGAAATCGCAATAGGGAGAGGCCGCATTCTGATAACCCCGGGCGATATACACGGCGTTGGAATTCAGCCAGGAGAGGAGGAACTGCAAAACCGTCATTTCTCCCGCTCCCATCTGAGCCGGATCCGCATTCCAATACCGATAATTCGGAAGATATGAGTAACAGGCGAACAAGGATTTCTCGGCATTGGTCCTCATGGAGAAGGCATTCTCCATCGTCGCGACATTATCGGGCACAATATTCAGGAAGCTGTTGCATGCCGGCAACGACACCAGGGCCACGATCAGTAAACAAATAGCTATCTTTTTCATCTCCCGGCAGTTTAGAAATTAAGATTGACTCCAAGGTTGAAAACCCTTTGTACAGGATAGCCCAAACCATCCCCGGCCATTTCAGGATCCCACAGTTTGAAATTACTGAAGCACAACAGATTAGACCCGCTCAAATACAATCTCAAACTCTCGATGCCCGCTTTCTTCGTCCACTTGGTTGGAAGTGTATAACCGAATTCCACCTGCTTGAGGCGGAGGAAAGAGCCGTCTCTCATAAACCAGGTGTTCGTCCTGTCATTATTTGACACGGAAGTGTCGCTTAAACGAGGCCACACGGCATAGATGTCGCGGCTTTTCTCCGACCAGTGACTGTCTGAAATGAATTTCGCCAGTTGGTTATTTGCCAGGAACGAAGCGTTGTTGTCAAAGAAGGGTGATACACCGTTATAACTGATCCAGAAAGACTCACGGGCCAGGCCCTGGAAGAAAAACGAGCAGTCGAATCCCTTCAAACCGAAGGACAGGCCAAACCCGTAAATGATTTCCGGCGTTGTCGGGAAACCGATAGGCACCATATCCAGTTCATCAATCACGGCATCCCGGTTGATGTCTACGTATTTTATGTCTCCCTCGAGATAATTACCGAACTGCGTGGGAGAATTCTTGATCTCGGATTCATCGATGAAAAGAGACTCGGCGACATATCCCCATACCTGGCCTACAGAATAGCCGACATGGGATTTCCATGGTGCATCCGGGTACGAATTCTCCTCATAATGAACATATTTGCTCCGTGCAAAAGTATAGTTCCCTCTCGCCTGCAGCCAGCCTCCGCCAGGGAAAGACTTGCTATAGTTGAGTTCGACATCCACGCCCTGGCCTTTTGCCGCGCCCACATTGGCTTCCGGTGTGGATGCCAGGCCCATTGTAGAAGGAATGGCGGCCCGGTACTGAAGGATGTTATCCCGGTATTCCGTATAATACTCCGCCGTCAGGTTCAATTCGTTTTTCCAACTGAATTCGACGGCGACGTTGGCCTTCTTTGCGACTTCCCAGCCAATTTCAGAATTAGGGTATCGGGAGATGGTAATACCATTACGGCTATATCCGCCATTGACAGATCCGAACCGGAAGGAATGGTTACCATCATTCATGTTCATCTGCGAGAGATATATGAAACGGGTCGCGCCAATCAAGTCATTGCCCACCAGGCCATACGACGCCCGCAACTTGAGATTGGTGATCCTGTCTTTGATGGAAGACATCCATTGCTCATTTGATATCACCCAACCGAGACCCGCAGAAGGGAAGAAGCCCCATCTGTTGTTCTCGGAGAATCGCTCAGATCCATTGTACCCGAAATTGATTTCAGCAAAATAACGGCTGTCGAAATTATAGGTAAAACGTCCTGAAAAGCCGAGATTACGATAAGGAAGAGAATCCTGTAAAGTACTGGCATTGGGGTGCTTGGTATCAGTAAGCTGATAGACCAGCATGCCGCTCAGTTCATGCATTCCGAATTTCCGTTGATAATTGGACGCAACCTCAATATAGGTAGACAGGTCGATGGATTTTCCCCCCTCGCTGTACAAAAGGTAGTCTGTCCCCTCATCCGGGTTGATACACCCGATCATATCCTCCTGTGTAATGGGATCAGTGCCTGTGTACAGATAATAGAATGGATTGCAGTACCTGGACAACTGATAATAGGAAACGCGGCGGGTATTCAACATGGCCCTGGCAGAAAGACCCTCCGTGATAAAAGACAGGTCCTGATTCAACTCAAACTGAGCGCTCATGTTGGATCTGCCATATTCCCGATATCCCTTGGTCATCTGGGCGTAAGGATTAAGATAATTGCCGCCATAATTGCCATAAAGGATATGATGGGTATAGGGCATCAGTTCAGCAGGATAATATGCCGGGAACAGGACAGGGTTGGACTGCATGATCTGGTTGTATGTACCCGACCCGCCCTCAATCGGTCCCTGATACTGGTCGAACGTCCCGCTCAGACGGATAATCATCTCCGTCGTCTTGGTGATATTGACATTGACGTTTGATCTGAGCGTATACGTGGTCAGGTCAATGTTGTTGTTGTAATTGTTCCCACCGATGACATTCAGGATACCCGTATCATGCTTGACCGATGCGGCCGTATAATAGCGGGCTACATCGCCGCCGCCTGACACGTTGATGTTGGCCCGGTCGTTGACGGCGAACTTCTTAAGCATTACATCATGCCAGTTGGTATAAGGATATTTCCACGTGGGATTGTCGGGATCGGTATTGCGGATCTTGTAATCATCGTATAGGGCGATGGCAGAATCGTCCCGCGTCTTGATCGCCTCGTTGTGCAGGCGCATATACACCTGAGGGTTATTCTCCAGCTCTATCTCCTGGGTCGGCTGGGAGAAGGAATGCTCGTAGCGCACATTGACTTTGGCCTTGCCCTTACGTCCTTCCTTGGTTTTGACCAGGATGACACCATTCGCGGCCCGGGACCCGTAGAGGGCCGTCGCCGTCGCATCCTTCATGATGGAGAAGCTCTCGATATCGTCGGGTTGCAGACGCGCCAGATCCGTGGTGGACAGTTCGATATTGTCGATCAGGATCAAGGGATGCGTGTTGGCCCCGAAGGTGGTGATACCGCGGATGAAGAAAGAAGCATCGTCCTCGCCCGGTTCACCCGTCCGCTGGTATGAGATGATACCGGCCACGTTGCCGGCCAGGGTGGTGGTCAGGTTGGAAGTCGGCGCCTTGAGCTGAGCCGGTTTGACACTGGTCACGGCGCCCACCACACTCTCCTTTCGCTGGGTTCCGAATGCAACGGCGACCGCCTCTTCCAGAGACTCGGAGTCTTCATAAAGGATCGCATTGAGATTCTTCTCTCCCCTGTATGTCTTTGACTGCTCGACATAGCCCATGCACATGAAACGGAGCGTAGCCCCTTCCGGGACACGCGTGAGCGTATAATTACCATCCATATCCGTCATCACGCCGTTTTGCGTCCCGTCCACCATGACGGTGGCTCCGATGACCGGTTGGCCCTGGGTATCCAGGACGGTGCCGCTTACCTTCCGGGATGGCCCTGGCGCTGTGGTCGGGGCTGTCCCGTCGACAGAAGGAGAATCCTTCCGGATCAGATTGATGTTGCGGTTGACGATGGTCGCTTCAGTCTCTGTCCCGGCAAACACCCTTTTCAGGATTTCCAATACATCTTCATCCGTCGCATGGACCGAGACTTTCCGTGACGTGTCGACTACGTCATCTTTGAAGATAAAAGTGAATCCGCTTTTCTGCTCGATCAGCTTCATCACCTGGGCGACAGTCTGGTTGTCCGCTTGAATCGATATCCTACGCGATTGTGCCGTCAGCGTCAACGGTATCAGAAGCGCTATCGATACCAAGAGGAAAAAGCTGGACAACCGGGTTAGACTTGTCTTTGGTTTCATACCTGCACAATGTATTATAGTAGTTTAGTAGACAATGTATCGCGGATAGACATCCTCCTTAGTGACGACCAGAGGCTTGAAGTGAAGGTCCGTGACCTGCTCCATGGTCGAGAGGATATCTTCCAGGGGCTGATAGTCAAATGTTCCGGAATAGGTATCATTGAGCAAGGCCGCATTGTTGATGACAAAACGGATTCCGAAACTGTTGCCGATCATCGTAAGGACATCTTTCAGGGATGTATGATAGAATGTGATGCGCCCGGTCCGCCAGGAAGTCAGGGATTCCGTATCCACGTAGGCGACCGATGCCCGGTCATTTTCCGTATCGTAGGTGAAACGCTGACCGGGGGTCAGGACGGCCGAGCGGCGGCGGCCGCCGGTCACCAGGGACATCTCGACGCTTCCGGAGACCAGCGTGGTATGGAACTCGGAGCCATTGTCCGGATAAGCTTCCACGTCAAACTGGGTGCCCAGGACCTTGACGCGGCAGTCCTTGGTCTGGACGATGAAAGGATGGTCTTTGTCGCTGGTGACATCAAAGAAAGCTTCTCCCTCCAATTTGACCTCCCGGTTTTTCCGCCTGAAGGATTCGGGATAGGAGAGCGTGGAGTTGGAGTTGAGCCATACCTTTGTTTCATCCGGGAGGATGACCTGGATGACTTCGCTGCTGCCTGTACAATAACTCAACTCTTTCTCATCAGCGCATTCCGCAGAATGGCGGATCCCCACCCATACGCCGAAGAAGACCAGCACGAGGAATGCCGCCGCAGACACCACCAGCGGCCAGCGCAGCAGGCGGCAGGCTTTCGGCCGGTGCGTTTCCTGTCCGTTTTCCGATGAGATCCTGTCCGCCTGATCCAGGATTTCCGCCTCGTCTTGCTCTTGCTTCAAGGCAAGTTCCGTGACATACTGCTCGAGGCGGCAATACTTCAGTGCCTTTTCGCGGTTGCCGGGCGAGGCCTCGATCCAGGCTTCCACCTCCTGCTGCCGCGACGGGTCGAGTGTCCCGCGCCAATACTCCGTCAGGAGCATTTCCAGATTGTCCATATTGCGTTGATCAACTGAAATGAAGACAATCCTGACGGGGAATCCCCTAAACAATTCCAAATTTTTCTATATTTGTAGTATCATGCAGGACCCGAGAGAGGACATCACCCTGTTCAGGCAAGTCAGGGAAGGAAACGACAAGGATGCTTATCGCATCCTGTACCTGCGTTACCATGCGGCCTTGAAGGCATACGCATCTCTGTTCGTCGGGCTCTCCGACGCGGAGGATGTCGTGCAGGACGTGCTGCTCAACCTATGGAACAGGCGCGCCCAGATCGTCATCACGGACTCCCTCGCATCCTACCTGTTCCACTCCACCCGGAATGCATCCCTCAACCGCATCAAGCACGATTCCATCCGCTCCCGCGTCATGACGGACCTGCGCCTGTCCCTGCTGGACGAGGGGGCGGACTACAACGCCCACCAGGTCGAAGAGCTGAAGTCCCTGATCCGCCAGGCCCTTTCCGAACTCCCTGCCGAGCAGCGGCGCGCCTTTGAGATGAGCCGTTTCGAGGGCAAGACCTACGAGCAGATCGCGCGCGAGACCGGCGTCTCCGTCAAGACCGTGGAATACCGCATCTCCCAGGCCCTGAGGAAACTGGAGGTCAGCCTGGCCGATTATCTCCCGGCCTACATCGGCCTGATCACCTACCTGTTCGCCACCTGGCAATAAAAAAGGAGGCCGGCGGCCTCCTCTTTTATTATGTGTGACTACTGCTAGTAGTACTTGTACCCGTATTTCTGGGCGATCTTGGTCGGCATCTGGCCGAGGACCTCGAGGTAAGGAGTACCATCCACGAGCGTGACCCGATAGACGGTGTTATCCACCATGTAGTACTCGATCCCGTTCATCACGAGGGTCTCGTAGTCGTCCGGGAGCTCGCTCACGAGCGCGCCGGCCGGAGGGACGATGACCTCGTACTGGCCCTTGCCGTTGACGACGAAGAAGACGCCGTCCTCGTAGTAGTAGTTCGTGGCCGCATTCGCGTAGCTCTGGACCAGGCCAAGCTGGTTGGCAAGCTCATACGCGCTGTAGGCACGGTTGGCATTCAGTGCCATCGCTGCGTTCTGCGCGGCAATCGTCGCGTTGTTGCGTGCGATGATCCTGTTCTGCTCATCGATCGTCCGATAGTTGGCGTCGATCTCCCGGTAGGTGTAGTAGGCGTTGTGGTAGTAGGCGAACCTCAGCTCCCTGAGGGCCGCGTTGACCATCGCGCGCTCGATCACCACGCCGAAAGGAGGACGGCAGACCACATATACGCTGCCCCAAGGGCGGTAGTATACGTTGTTGTAATAGTAGTAGGTCACTCCCCAGTGAACCATCCTGTGCGGTCTCGGAGGCAGGCTTACGATCCTGTATCCGAAGTAGTGCGGCGCAGGGGTGTAGAAGTGGGCCGGAGCGTCCCAGGCCATCACACGCTCACGCTCGCGCGGAGGGATGCGCAGGACCTCGTGGTTGTCCAGCCGCATGTTGGCGTCACGACCGCCGAAGTTGGAGATCTTCGACTGCGAAGCGCTTGCGCGCTGGGCGGAAGACTCGGCAACCGGGATCAGCCCCTTGCTGGCGGTGGCATTGGCGCTCCTGCGGGAGCCCTGAGCCACCCGGTTCAGGTCATTGGCGTTGATGGAAGTCGCCTCTCTGCCGGCGTTGCCGGCGGCGGACCTCCTGCTGGAAGTGCTGCTCTGGCTGCTCTGGGCGGCGCGGGACTCGGAGGCAGAGGCATTGGCCGTGCCTGCGGAAGACCTGCGGGACGTCGTGGCGGTGCCGGAAGCGTTGCTGCCGGAGGAAGCGGAGCTGCTGCGGCTCACGGTCGACTCGGAGGAGCGACGGGTGGTGCCGGACTGCTGGGCTGCGCTCTGGCTGGCGCTGGAGCTGCGATTCACGGTCGAAGCGGAAGACCTGCTCGTGGAGCCGGACTGCTGCTGCGCCGCGCTGGAGCTGCCGCGGGAAACGGAGCCAGACTGGCTGGCTGCGCTGGAGCGGGAAGCTGAAGAAGCAGCGGACGAACGGGAAACATTGGCAGAGGACGCGTTGCTCTCACGGGAAGAGCTGACGCTTGTATTGGAAGACCTGGTCGCGGAGCTGCCGGAAGTGCCGGTTGCACTGCGCCTGGCCTGCGCATTGAGTGCTTCGGGGGTGAAGGACATCGCTATCGCGAGGACGCTCACCATCAGGAGTTTGATATAAGTTTTCATAAGGCTAATATATTAAATATTTTTCGGAGATTGACCGGAAATCTGCGACATCTTTGGACCAGTACCCGAGAATGTCAGAAACCTTGTACTTCTCCTTGAACTTGATTCTTACATAATCCGTACCACAAATTTTATCAAGCATGGAAAAGTTGCCTTTGGCAAGGGGATCCTGCGACGGATACAGCTCCCGGAGCGCCTGCATCACCTGGAACTGGAGCAGGGTCAGCGAAGCCGTCTCATAGTCCGAATAATGGTACTGGACGCCGTGCAGGAGCTTTCCTGCGGAGGCCCCGAAGAAGGGCCGGTAATGGATTTCGCGGAACTCCACGCCCGGAAGTGCGTATGCGTCCAGTTTTTCCTTGAGGGCGTGGGCGTCGATCCATTCCGCCGCGAAACAGGCGAAAGGAATGGTGTAGCCGACGCCGATGTTGAGATAGCCGAATTCGCCGGCGATGCCGGCTGAAGGATAGCAGAGGGTCGTCTCGGGATAGGGGATCTGGGGCGAAGGCATCACCCAGGGCAGGCCGGTGTCCGTGTAGAGCATTTCGCGTTTCCAGCCCTCCATCGGCACGACGGTCAGTTTGCATTTCAGGGGCTTCAGGTCGCCCTTCTGGCCGCGGTTCAGGCCTTCCTCGTTGATCAGGCGCGCCAGTTCGCCGACGGTCAGGCCATAGACGTACGGGATGCGGTACTGGCCCACGAAGGAGTAGAAGCCCGATTCGGGATAGGGGCCTTCGACCTTGAGGCCGCCCAGCGGGTTGGGGCGGTCGAGCACGATGACTTCGATGCCCAGTTCGGCGCAGGCGCGCATCATCAGGCCCAGGGAACTGATGAAGGTGTAGCAGCGCACGCCGACGTCCTGGATGTCATAGACGACGGCGTCCAGGCCCCGGAGCATCTCGGGCGTGGGCTGGCGGTATTTCCCATAGAGGGAATAGCATTTCAGGCCGGTGGCCGCGTCCGTGAGGTCGGTCGTGGCGTCGCCGGCGTGGGCGTCACCCCGCACCCCGTGCTCGGGACCGAAAAGGCGCAGCAGCTGCACGCCGGGGGCCTCGAAGAGGATGTCGATGGTCGGGCGCAGGTGGCGGTCCACCCCGCTGGGGTTGGTCAGGAGGCCGATTTTCTTGCCTTGCAGGATGTCGAAGCCGCGGTCTTGGAGGACTTCGATGCCGGGCTTGACGGTGGGGAGATGCCCGGTCGAGCCGGGCATGACGGCTTCAGCGCTGGTCGGGACGGCTTCAGCGCTGGTCGGGGCGGTTTCGGCTGTGGTCGGGGCGGCCTCATCGCCGGCCGGGGCCTTGGACGGCCGCGACTGGCACGAGGCCGGCAGCTGCAGCACGAGCAGCCCTAGGACAAACGCCGCCGAGCAAGCAAGGTGACGGAAACGGTTGCGATACAGCATATCATTACCAAAATGAAGAATCCAACATAGCCCAGGGCCTCCTGCAGATAGCCGGCGACGGCGCCCGGAAGCAGCATTGACAGGGCCATGAAGCCCGTGCAGATGGCGTAATGGGAGGTCTTGAGCGGCCCTTCGGCGAAGCGCATCATATAGACCGTGTAGGCGGTGAAGCCATAGCCGTAGCCAAACTGGTCAAAAACCACGCAGGCGCCCACGGTCCAGAGCGAAGAGGGCTGGGTCAACGCCATGAAGAGATAGACCGCGCAGGGCAGCGCCAGGCTCAGGGCCATGGGCAGCAGGCACTTGCGCAGGCCCCTGCGGGCGATGTCCAGCCCGCCCAGGATGCCGCCGGCCAGCAGGGCGATGACGCCCGCCGTGCCGTAGACCAGGCCGAAGGCCGCCTTGTCCAGCCCCAGTCCCCCGGCCCCGGTCGCATCACTGAAGAAGGGGTAGAGCATCTTGACGGAGAACGCCTCGGGCAAGCGGAACAGCAGCAGGAAAGCGATGGTAAGCCAGATGCCCGGCTTGGTGAAGAAGCTCCCGAAGGCCCGTCCAAACTCTTTCACGACCTCCCCGGCCGTCTTACGTCCTTCCGTGCGGTCTTCTTCCGGACGGGGCAGCATCAGGAAATGGTAGAGCGTGAACAGCGCGAGCAGGACCGCCGTGCCGACCAGTGTGAGGGTCCAGGCGCGGGAAACGGCGCCCGTGCGTTTTTCGAGCCAGCCGGCCAGCACCACCAGCACGCCCTGGCCGAAGACCATCGCGATGCGGTAGAAGGTGTTGCGGATGCCGACGAAGGCGGACTGGCGCTTCTCGTCGAGCGCCAGCATATAGTAGCCATCCGCCGAAATGTCGTGCGAGGCGGAGGCGAAACCCGCGATCACGAAGAGGATCAGGGTCCAGGTGAAAGGTGAAGAAGCCGGCAGGGTCAGGGCCAGCACCGCCACGGCGACGGCCATCAGGGCCTGCATCGTCACGATCCACCAGCGCTTGCTCTTGAAAATGTCCACGAAGGGGCTCCAGAGCGGCTTGACCAGCCACGGAAGGCCGATCAGGGAAGTCAGCAGGGCGAGGCGCCCATTGTCCATCCCGAGGTCTTTCAGGATGATGACGGAGATCGTGTTGACGATGAAATAGGGCAGGCCTTCGACGAAGTAAAGCGTCGGTACCCACAGCCAGGGGCTCTTGGTCTTCATAGGCGTTCGAGGATGGATCCCGGATAATAATGGGCCAGGATCTGTTGATAGGTATAGCCGCGGGAAGCCATCACGGCGGCGCCGATCTGGCACAGGCCGACGCCGTGGCCCCAGCCGCGGCCGTGGAGGACGATATCATCCCCGTCGTATTCCACTTCGAAGGCGGAACTCTTGAGATGCGAGTCGCTGAGCCAGCGGCGGATCATCAGTTCCTTGCCGACGGTCATCGTGCGCCGCGTGCCTTCTATCCGGAGGCGGCAGATGCGGCCGGAGCCGCCGCGCTCGACCGGAACAAACGCTTTTATTTCGCCGAAATCGACGCCGGAGCGGTTGCGGACCAGTTCGGACCATTCCGCCCGGCTGCGGCGGACCGTCCAGCGGTAGAAGTCTTTGGTTTCCAGGTCATAGTCGTTGAGCACCTGGCCCAGAATGGCCTCGTCGGCGGTGTCGCAGAAGGGGTCGCCGCCGGTCTCGGGCGTGTCGGGTTTTACCTGGAGATAAGGGAAATCGCGGTCCTCCCAGCAGGTGCTGAAGCGCTCCATCACGCCGCCGCAGCATTTGGAGAAGCGGGCGTCGCAGAGGGCGCCGCCGGAAGTCAGGACTTCGCCCCAGGTCGCGTCCACGGCCCTGCGGGCATTCTTCGATACCGAGCCCCCGAGGCCCTGGTAGCGCTGGCAGTGGTCGTCTGCGCAGACGTCGAAAAGCGTATGGTCGTCGTGGTCGAACCAGCGGATGTACTCTCCTCCGTCGGGGACGGCGTGTATGTCATGCCCGGGGTGGTTGTCATGCCCGGCCTGACCGGGCATCTCAGATTCCCGGTCGGCGCCGGGAATGACGTCTTTTCCTTCCTTCCGGCGCCCGATCTGGGCCATCACCCAGGAGCGCGAGATCACGGCGTGCGCCTTCAGGAATTCCTCGGAAGCCGAGCCCTTCATCTCGGAGGAAATGACGCTGAGCAGGTAGTCCTCCACCCCGACGCGGTTGACGGCGACGACCTTGTCTCCCTCCACGATGAAACGCAGCGAGCCGGCGAACTTCTGGTCCAGCTTGCGCTCCCAGTGGAAGTCCACGCCGATCGTGACGTCGTGCAGGATGAAGGAAGGCTCGGCGAAAAGCGACGAGGGCGTCACGGCGTCGAAGACCAGTTCGTCGTAGAGCATGCCGTTGTAGTCGATGCGGCCGGCGGCATATTTGACGACCTGCGTACCGGCGCCGTCGGAGATGATTTCGAAACGGATCTCCTTGGCGGACATGATGCCGACGTCCAGGGTGCGCTGGGTGCGGGTCAGGCGCCGGATGATGCGGTCCTCAACCTCGTCCGAGACGCTGACTTCCCCGAGCATCTGCTGCAGGACGGACGCGTCCAGGCGCTCGAATTCCGCTTCGACGGGGCAGATGAAGAAGCCCGCGATGTCGGCGCAGCCTATGCTCATCGTGAAGTGTTCGTCCCCTTCCGCGTAGAAGTGGTGCGAGCGCAGTTCGCTGCGGAAGATGACCAGGGTGCGGTATTCGCCGGAGGCGTACCAGGTCAGGAGGTTGAAACGGGGTTCCTTTTCCCCGGGAAGGATGGGCGCGCAGTCGAGCAGGCGGTAGAAGAGCTTGGCGGCCGACTTGGCGGTCTGGGCGCGGAGCAGGAAGACGCCGCGCGTGAATTTCCCGTAATGGAAGAGGCGCGCGTCCTGCACGTCGGTCAGGTGGCGCAGGGCGTCCTTTTTCGCCTTCAGGTCTTGCTCCACGGCCGTTTCCAAGGGCATCAGGCCCGAGGGGCAGGCCTGGAAGTGCATGTGGTCGGGCTTGGAGGCGCCGCTCTTGGGGCCATTGTAGAAGATGGTATAGCCGCGCAGCTCGCGCGAGAGGTCGAGGGCATCCACGAAGCAGCGCCAGATGGACTGGTCCACGTGGCGGTCGCGGGCGATGACCAGGTGGTTCGGGAAGATGGGATAGGGGTTGACCTGAATGCGGTAGAGCCGTCCTTTCCGGCCTTCGAAACGCAGGTGTCCCTGCTCCGGGGGGCGATATTCCTTGCAGAGGAAGCAGCCCTCGGGGGTGAAGACTTCGTCCGGGTCGCCGGCCAGGGAGGATTGGATGCGGGCGGGGTTGCACTGGGCCTTGACGAGGATTCCTCCGACTTGGTATGTCTTGACCTTGGCCGATTTGAGGGCGCGGAAATGGCCGGCGGCCAGGGGCCAGACTGACAACTGGTCCGTCAGAAACTTTTCAACCGGAAGGACACTCATTTTATAACAGGGCGCGGAGGGCGGGGCCGATCCGCCGGTATTCATTTTCGAAGTTGGGGGTCAGGATGCCTTTGCCGAGGGCGTCGGTGATTTCCGCTTCTGTCCAGTAACGGCCTTCGTCCACTTCGTCGTTGACGGGCTCGAGCCGGAAGTTGCCGACGGCCGCATAGGCGTTGACCCATTCCCGTTCCGTGTCCGACTCCCAGACATAGGTGTCCAGTTCGACCGGATTGAAGTCGGCCAAGCCGATCTCCTCGCGCGCCTCGCGGTAGAGGGCTTCCATGATGCTTTCCCCGTAGGTCACGTGGCCGCCGACGGCGGTATCCCAGTATCCGGGAAGAAGTTTCCGGGTCTCGGAGCGCTTCTGGAGGAAGATGCGGCCGAAACGGTCGATGACGTGGAGATGGACCACGGGGTGGAGCTGCTTCGTGCCGTTGTGCGCGTAGCTGCGGGACATCTGGGCCTTGACGATGCCGTTCTCCTCGACGACGGGAAGCATCTCTTCCCGCGGTTTGCCGCTGGCTCCGCGCAGGATGGGGGCGATCAGGACGGGGTACAGGAGTTCAGACATGGGATAGGGATAGAGGGGTTCAGGTATGGGCTAGGGGTACAGGATTTCCAGTTCTTCCGGAGTGTAGAGGAAGCGGTCGACGAATTCCGGAGCGACCCGGCCGAGGATGGCGAGCGCGATGAGGGCCGCGGCGGCGACAGCCAGGATGATCAGGAGGGTCTTGAGCCAAACGGGGATGGGGCGGCGGGGGGCTTCGGGCTCGGGTTCTGCTTCGGCTTCGGGTTCGGGTTCTGGCGCGGGCTCGGCGGTTTCGGGCACGGCGGCAGGGCTCTCGACGGCGTCATGGCCGACCTGATCGGCCATCTGAGATCCCCGGTCGGAGCCGGGGATGACGGGAGCCGCGGTCGTTTTGTCGACCGGAGGTGCAGATTCGAGCGCTTTTGCACCTGACGAGGCATTTTCTTCGGCTGCGGGTGCAGATTCGAGCGTATTTGCACCCGACAGGGCATTTTCATCAGCCTGAGGTGCACGTTCGAGCGCTTTTGCACCCGACGGATCATCCGACGGGACTCCCTGGATGGCAGCCACGGCGGCGGCCGTCTCTTCCAGGTCTGTAACCTCCTCCAGCTCCTCGTGGCTCTTGAGCGACACCGGCTCCAGGCCGAAGCCCTCCGGATAAATGTTCAGGTTCTCGTCCGGGACGAAGAAAAACAGGTTCTCCTTGGTCGCCCGCAAGCGTCCGAGGCCCGGGAAAATGATGAACTTCCGGGTCTTGAGCACCTCTTTCATTTCGGCCAAATAACGCGTCAGGATGTCCTCCGCGGTCGATTTCTCCAGGGAATTGGTCCGGGCATAGAAGTCGACCAGCAAACTGCCGTCCCCCTCCCGCTGGCGGAAGGAAAGCTTCCGGTAGGGCGGATTGATCGTGAATCCCTTGTCGGAGAAACTGGCCCCCACCAGTTCGGCCACGAACGTGCCGACCCCCGGCAGGGCCACTTCGTCATGCTCGAGGATCAACTCCCCCACCATCTTTGCCAGAAGATCTATATCCATGTCTTGACTACAATTCCAAATTTCAAATATACAACATTTCGCGGCGATAAAAAAATCCGGCATTTCTTTGCAGAAATGAAAAAATGTAGTACCTTTGCCATCCCGAAAGGAAACATTCCTCCTTAGCTCAGTTGGTTAGAGCACCTGAC